>ERZ894220.80-NODE-80-length-112495-cov-13.3299_pt1 | contig 112495 bp, 119 predicted proteins | sample MGYA00380292_ERZ894220 | MGnify/ENA primary metagenome ERZ894220 (study PRJEB32331, sample SAMN06328446) | human gut metagenome | biome: human gut microbiome; feature: stool | host: Homo sapiens | collected 2014-12-05 ... | reverse complement strand
AGCATAATACCAGATAATAAAAAAGAAAAGAGCCCCCGGTAGTTCGGATGCTCTTGGTAGTGATTAAAGTTTGTATGAAGTCACGGTAAATGCGACAGCGTGGAAATTCCACGATTTGTTTGAGTTCTAATTTGTAATTCATGGTGATCTTCCTTTCAAAGTATATTTAATTGTAATCGGACTTTTCATAGTGTTGGTATCAAGAAGAAGCCGATGGAAGTATAGCAAGTAGTCGTGTCACTCATTGCATTTTTATTGCATTTTTAAAATTTAGATTATGTGGCTATGTTGCTCTTAACTGGTTAAAAAGCCTTTAAAATCGTCTATATGCGTTAATACTCCGTACTGTCTGTCTGGAGTTCGAATAACGGACAGAAATGCCGAAAGCCTGTATTTATGCGGGCTTCCGGCATTTGTTTTCTCAAATGGCTCTAGTTTGGCTCTATTTGTGTGAGGAGCAATGTATAAATATGATATGTATTTCAAGGTAATGATTGGTAGGTGGTTAAGTGGATATTTTATTTAAGAATGATCATTTTGTATTTTCATACAGAGTTGGCGGTATATTGAAACATAATGGTAAAATCTTGTTACAGCGTCCGAAGAATGATGATTATGCCATTATTGGTGGACATGTTGCGGCTATGGAGACAAGTATGGAAACGCTAAAAAGAGAATTTGAAGAAGAGATTCATGCTAAGATTGAGGTAGATAATTTACTGGCTATTGGAGAAATATATTTTCCATGGGGTAAGAGACCGTGTCATCAGATATGCTTATATTATAATGTGCATCTGGTTGATGATAATATACCATTAGATGGAGTGTTTCATGGATATGATGAGCTGAATAATGAGAGAATTGATTTGGATTTCTGCTGGGTTCCGCTAGAGGATTTAAAGAAAGGTACTAAGGTATATCCTTTGGAGTTGATACCATATATTCTTGAGCCGGGGAAAGAAATTGTACATTTTGTTTCAAAACAGATATGAGGAGAAATTCGATGATAGAACATATAAAGGTAGAATTGGGCAGACCATCAGATATTAATTCATGGATGCGATTAGTTAGAAAAGTAGGTTGGAATTTTCCGGGATTAGAGACGGAGCAGAGTATAGAAGAACACAAAATAATTGTTTTGAAATTTATGAATGACAAGCGTGCTTTGTGCGTGAAGAATGAAGAAGATATTGTTGGCGTGCTTTTGTATTCAAGAAAGCATAATATGATATGTTGTCTGGCTGTTGATCCGGCTTATCGAAAAAAGGGAATTGCTTCGATGCTTTTGAGTGAGGCACTTGATAAACTTGACCGAGATAAAGATATAACTGTGTCCACATTTAGAGAGAACGATGTTAAGGGAATTGCACCTAGAAATTTATATAAGAAATTTGGCTTTGAAGAGGATGAGTTGATTGAAGAATTTGGGTATCCTAATCAAAGATTTGTGCTACATGCCAATATTGGTGCTAACAATGTGCCAATTGTGGTGGTAAGAGAATCAAAAGAAGAAGATTTGACTGAAATACTGTATTTATATCTATATTTGCATGAAAAGAGCGTACCAGAAGAATCTGAGCAGTTAAGGAGTACGTGGGAAAATATAATGAATGACAACAATCATCATTTGATTGTTTGTGAGGTAGATGGAAAGATAGTTGCATCATGTGTATGTGTGGTTATTCCGAATCTTACAAGAAATGTTCGTCCATATGCTTTTGTGGAGAATGTAGTAACACACGTAGATTACCGAAAGAAGGGATATGCTACGGATTGCTTAAATTATGCAAAACATATTGCCAAGGAAAATAATTGCTATAAAATGATGTTACTTACTGGTTCAAAGGAAGAGAGTACATTGAATTTCTATAGAAATGCTGGTTACAATAGTACGGATAAAACAGCGTTTATACAGTGGATAGATATGTAAGTACAAAAAACTGAGGGGTGAAAGGTATTACATTGCAGTTAGGAGGCAACATGGATATTTCAATAAAGTGTGATAGCTTAAAGGCTATATATAGTGTAAAAAATGGCATGTTAAGATGTGTTGCACCATATGAATTTACAATATCTCTAATGCCAATGATAAAGGTTTGCATAAGGGAAGGAAACTGGCAAAACACAGACAGGCTGTAATGCAGGAATTTCTGAATGAGTTAATGCTGGAATGGGAAGGGGAAAAGTGATGGAAGTAAAATTTTATGATACAGTTAATGATGAACTATTGAAATTTGCAGTGATTATCTCACAGAGTAACGGCAAGTGGGTATTTTGCAAGCATAAAGAAAGAGATACATACGAAGTGCCGGGAGGACATAGAGAAGCTGGAGAGGATATTTTAGAAACAGCTAAAAGGGAGCTGCAGGAAGAGACTGGAGCTATCAAATTTGAGATAAAACCAATATGCATATATTCGGTGATAGGTAAGACTAGAGCAAATGATACCGGTGAAGAAACATTTGGACTGCTTTGTTTTGCAGAGATAACAGAGTTTGCGAAAGAATTACATAGCGAAATGGAGAAGGTTGTTTTTATGGACGAGTTGCCTGAGAACTGGACATATCCGTTGATACAGCCGAAATTGATAGAGAAGTATTTACAGGTAAAAAATAATTCTATAATTGGAGCAACAATAACTGTCACAGTCGATAGACCATTAGGAAGTTATCATCCTGAATATAAGGATATGTATTATCCAATAAATTATGGTTACATTGAAGGAGTTATGGCACCAGATGGAGAAGAGCAGGACGCTTATATATTAGGTGTAAATGAACCAGTAAAGAAGTTTACAGGTAAAATTATTGCCATTGTTCGGAGAAAAGACGATATAGAAGAAAAGTGGGTAGTTGTACCAGACGGAGTAACTTTTTCAAAGGAAGAAATCAGGAGACAGATTCATTTTCAGGAACAATATTTCGACAGTGAAATTGTGATGTAATATTAAGGAGATTGCTATGTCATTAGGATTAAAAAGAGGAATAGTGCAGCTTGAACCACATGATAAACAGTGGGATGAGGCTGCCATTCAAACAATCAAAATACTTAAATCTATATTAGGAGATGATGCTATTGATATACAGCATATTGGAAGTACAGCAATACCGGCAATTAAAGCAAAACCGATTATTGATATTGTCGTTGGGGTAACTGATTTTGATAAAGTAATGTTACATAATGAGCAATTACGACAAGTGGGAATATTTTATCGTGGTTCAGATGTGGAACGTCAGCTTCTTTATGTAATGGGCGATATGGAAAATGATACAAGAATGCACCATATTCATATTGTGAAATGGAACGGAACTGAGTGGAAAAATTATATTCATTTCAGAGATTATCTAAATGATAATGAGAATATGGCTTTGCAGTATCAGAAGGTAAAGGAAGAACTGGAAAGTAAGTATGCAGATGATAGAGTAGCATACACTAATGGAAAGCAAGATATGATAGACCTTATTCTTGATAACCAATAATTTTTTCCCTTGCAGAGGCATTAGTTCTTATGTTAGGATACTATCTAAGGAAAGTACCCATGACAGGGCGTTAAGCGTCCGGGGAACGCTTGTTTAGCGCCGACCGGAGCGGAGCGTAGAGGTAGCCTCCCGAGTTTTATGATACCGGGCAACCGGAATACATAGGAAGGGAGGTGGCGCCGATGACAGCTTATGAGATCATTTCGATTTTCATTGGGATATTAGCATTGTTGATGTCCTTTGGTAGCTTGATTGTAGCGTTGCTTGCCTTTCTCGATAAGAGAAACAAGCGAAAATAAAAATGCCTATCCTGTCTGATCCACAGGATAGGCGGTGTCCTTAAGGACATTCATTAATCTAAACTCGGAGCATCCACCTTTGGAGTGGGTGCTTTCTGTTTAATTAGATATTATCATCTTATGTCTAATAATTCAAGAGGTTTCACTAATTTGGAAAAATTTTTACAGTAAGGCGGTCAGTGTCTTTTTTGACAACCATGAGAGTATGAAACTTTTTCTGTAAAATAATGTTTATAAGGTTCTTCTATGATACAATAAATATCATTAGGAGGGCCTTTTATTATGGCAAGACAAAAGAAACCTGTACATCGTGTACAAATGACAGAAGGAAAACGAAACATCATCCATACTTATAAGACATGGATCGCCTAAGAGCGGCTACTGGGAGATTATAGAAAATTAGCGGGATGATAGAAAATGAAGGTTAAATTAGAAGATGATGGCGAAGATAATTCAGAACTTATTGAAGAAATAGAAGATTCATTTATAGAAGAGTATATTCCATTACCAGGACAGTATGAAATCAATGAGTACAGGATTATTGATTTAGCTAATGCACAGGATATATGGGAAGATAAGATTTTACCTCTTACTGCAAAAGAACATGATATTTACTGGATTGCTATCGGACTAAGCTTAGGTATAGTTATTGGGCTTCTAATAGATGATATTGGTCTTGGAATGTGTCTGGGGGTTATGATGGGTATTAGCGTCGGTCCTGCAATTGATGTGCTGAGAAAAAATAAGAAATCAGAGGAGCATAGGAATTATGATGAGAAAGAATACTGTGTTTCGCAAATATATAGCGTCACTTCTATTATTTTTGTTATTTGAGACAGTGGCGATCACGTTGTGGAAGGCTAAAGGAAACTTGTTTTATCTGTTGAATTTCAGCTACATTGGAGGATGCCTTGCGTTGGGAACAGCACTTTTTACTGCAGGAAAACGCTATGCCAGACATTTCGTGCAGCTGGCAGTCGGAAGTTATATGCTGTTGTACTTAGGTGTGATCTCCTGTGAAAATATGCAGATCGAGGGTTTCTGGTACTATCTGTTTCTTGGCGTTTTTGAGGCGGCAACAATCCACTACGCAGTCGCGAAGATATTCGGTCCACTGTTTTTCGGGCGCGGCTGGTGCGGCTATGCCTGTTGGACAGCTATGGTGCTGGATTTTCTGCCTTACAAACAGCCGGAAAAACCGCGAAAGGAAAAGCTAGGCGTTCTGCGATATGTGATGTTTGCATTATCCCTGACGTTGGTTTCCGGACTGTTTTTGATGAATGTCGCAAATCTGGAGGAAATCATGTTTTGGATGTTCCTTGTAGGAAACGCACTTTACTGCATTGTGGGCATTGTATTGGCTTTTATATTCAAAGATAATCGTGCATTCTGCAAGTATCTGTGTCCGGTTACGGTATTTTTCAAGCCAATGAGCTATTTTTCAATCCTGCGTGTTCACTGCGATGAAAGCAAATGTGTTCATTGTGGGAAATGTCTGCGTGTTTGTCCAATGAATGTGGAGGTCAATAAGGAATCCCGCAAACGAAAGAGAGGAACGGAGTGTATACTCTGTTACGAATGCACAAAGGTCTGTCCAACCAAAGCATTGCATTAAAAAATGGAGTTGGAGATATAGCTGTGATGGCAAAGTCGGGTTTTGTTCATACACCAGAGAAATAAAAGATATAATTCGGAATGGAGAATGTGATATACTGTAAACAAGATATAGTGCAAAATATAACAGGAAGGAGTACGCACCGTGTCAGAGAAAAAGAAGTTTACAGTATACATCGGAAGTGTGGCACTATGCGTAGGTGTGGCCGTTCTGCTGCATTATGTGTCCTTCACCAATCCTTATCTGCAATCTGTTTGTCACCTTTTAAGGCCTTTTATTTATATAGGACTTTATCTGGTATGGGCGATTTCTTTTCAAAAGAGAATTATCCAAAAGGAACCCCGTCGTTGTTTAATAATGATTGCAGCGATGATGGTTTTTTGGATGCTCGTTCGTATGTGTAAATTTGAAATACCATATGAGATGCCGACAGCACTGCGCTACGCCTGGTATCTTTATTATATTCCTATGCTGTTACTCCCTACGGTCAGTCTTTATCTGGCATTTTATATACGGCAGCCGGAGAATTATAAATTACCGGAAAGACGGTGTCTGCTGTTTTTTCCGGCATTGTTTCTGATAGGGATTGTATTAACGAATGATCTGCACCAGTTAGTTTTTACTTTCCCAGAGGGAAGACTGGGGGAAGCAGCTTCCTATGAAGTAGGAGTCTATGGATATGGAGCAATGTATTACGCTATAGTCGCCTGGGATCTAGGTTGTCTGCTGGCAGCACTCCTGATTATTCTATTAAGGTGCAGAAAAATTAAAAACAAGAAAATGCTTTGGATGCCTTTTGGCGCTTATGGCATGGCGGTTGTCTATGGCATTGCCTATTATCTGAATTTGCCCTTTTGGAAAATATTTTCAAGCGATATGACGGCTGCATTATGCCTTTTGTTTGCTTTGATCATTGAAAGCTGCATCCAGTGCGGATTGATCCCTTCCAATACAGGGTACGCACAGTTATTTGCAGCATCTACAATTTCAGCACAGATTACAGATCAGAATGGAAAATGCATTTATCAATCTCAGGATTCGGAATGTATTGCGCCGGAAATCGTAAGACAGGTAGTTCAAAGCCCGATCATGTTAGAAAATGGGATCAGGCTGTCGGGAAAACCAATTTTGGGAGGCTATGTGTTGTGGAAGGAAAACCTGTCGGAATTACAGGAAATCGTAAGAGAGCTTGAAGACAGGAAGGAAGAATTAAAGGATGCGAATCTGATTGAGGAAGAAAATCTGAGAACGAAAAGAGAAGTAGAAAAACTTTCTGTGAAGAACCAGCTTTATGATAAAATACAGAAACAGACGGCAAGGCAGAGTGCACTTTTGACGGAATTCATTGAAGCATATTCTATGGAAGAAGATGAGAACGAAAGGAAAAAAATATTAGGGAAGATAGTTGTGATCGGAGCCTATATAAAAAGGCGTAGTAATCTTATTTTTATTGCGGAGCAGACAGTCAAATTTCCGATCAGAGAGTTGGAGTTATGTTTCAGGGAAACGATAAAGAATCTGGAATGGAACCATGTTGAGGCAGGTTTTTCCAGCGCTTTAGATGAAATACGAAGTGAAGATGCTATGCAGATTTATGATTTTTTTGAAGCGGTCATTGAAGAATCTCTGGAAGATCTGTCGGCATTTACTGTAAATCTGAAACGCAGAGGGGAGCGGATCGACATGTCTATGAGTGTGGAATGTAAAACAGATCTGCGGGAAATTGCCGGACGATATGGAGCTTATGCGGAGCAGGATTTTGACGGAGCATGGCTGCTTTCTCTGATTCTGGGAGGAGGTAGCGGCAAATGCTAAAAACATTTGAAAACTGTTCGAAGGAGTATCAGATTACGCTTGTTTGCTTTTTTATTTTTTTAACTTTGCTGTATATGATTCTGGTTATTTATGAAGGAACAGGAAAAAGACAAAGAAAGATGTTACTGCAGGACAGTGCATTGCTTATAGTTATCTTCCTTATAACATCCGGCTTGTGTGCGCGGCAACGGATGTTTTATGGAGAAGAGGATTCCATGATATTATTTAAAATACCATATGTGATTTTAATTGTTATAGGAATTTGTGGTTTTTTATATGTAGGAATGAAGATCTTTGGAATTCATAAGTACCGCAAGAACTGCCTGAGGGAAAATGCAGTTCAGGAAAGTCTGGACAATTTGCCGAGCGGAATTGTTTTTTTTGATGGGAACGGAATGCCTAAACTGATGAATCGGAAAATGTATCAAATTTGTCAGGATCTGGCAGGAAGAGATATACAGAATATTACAGAACTGAAGGAAGCACTGGAACATCCTCGGAAAGAGAATGTATTTTATGATGTTGATCTGAAAGTATACTGCTTTGCGGATGGAAGCGTGTGGAAATTTTCAGAGAAAGAGATTGCTACGACAGCCGGAGATCGATTTTTTCAATTTCTTGCTTCTGAAGTGTCGGAATTATATCGGAACAAAGTGTTGTTGAAGGAGGAAAATCAGAAACTTCAGGAAATGTCTGTGGCTATGAAAGAACTTTCTAAAAATGTAATAACTCTGACCAGAGAAGAAGAAATGTTATCTATGAAAATGAGAGTGCATGATAATCTGGGATATAGCGTCCTGACGGCACAGCGGATGTTGTTGCGCGAATCGGAAGCAGACCGGGATGTTTTCCTTTCGCAATGGAAGCAGACATTGGATTTGCTGAATAAAGATAACGAGTCTGTGGAAGGCGAACAACTGCACAGGCAGGTGCAGGAAAGAGCGGAGATTTTGGGTGTGAAAATCATTTATACAGGAGAAAAAGTCTGGGAATCTCATATTTCCGAACTGATGGATATAATACTTTTGGAGGCACTTTCCAACTGTGTCCGACATGCAGGGGCAAGCGAACTGTATGTAAAATGTAGTAGTGGGGAACAAGAGTGGATTATGGTAATCACAGATAATGGACAAAAAACGGAGAAGAATGTCAAAGAAGGAGGAGGATTATCCGGTATACGAAAAAGGGTGGAGCAATGTGGAGGTACATTGAGAATCTGTGCGGAGTCAAAATTTTCGATGACCGTTAAGATACCAAAGGAGGTGCGGAGATGATACGGGTACTAATCGTGGAAGATCAACGTATGGCTCGGGAAGATATGGAAAATTATATTCAGTCCAGTGGGAGATATTGTCTGGCGGCTTCTATCACAAACGCAGCTATGGCAGAGACTGTATGCAGGCAGAGCAGGTGTGAACTTGTCTTGATGGATGTCTGTACGGAGAATGATGAGAGTGGTCTTGTGGCAGCAGAGAAGATTAAAAGGACCATGCCTCAGATAAAAATAATTATCGTGACTTCTTTAGTAGAGTGCAGTTTTATTGACAGGGCGCGCAAAGCGGGAGTAGAAAGCTTCTGGTATAAAGATGCCGGTAAAGAGGAACTGTTGGAGGTTATGGATCGCACGATGAAAGGGGAGAGCGTGTATCCGGATGCTCCGCCGGTTGTGATGATCGGAACAGCGAAAAGCTGTGATTTTACACCTGGGGAATTAGCAGTTCTGCGATTAGTGGTGGAAGGAGAATCGTATAAAAAATTGCAGAAAGTTTGGGTATATCACCGGAGACTGTAAAATGGCATATCAAGAATATGCTGCAGAAAACGAATTTTGATTCCAAAACGAAATTGGCGGTAGCTGTTACAAAGAAAAACCTGATTATAAACGGATTTTAGAAATAGTATTTTACTACCCACATGGGGAGTGTCTAAATCGCTGAAAACCGTTATCATATACTGTGTAAAAGTGTCTTAATCCTAAGAACTTGTTTTTGCTGAGATGTCAGATGGTTTATTAAGATACTGTCTGGAAGGGAGAAAAATAATATGAGATATATTATGAGAAAAATCTGCCTGTTCCCGGTAATGATTGCGGTCATAGTTTTTACAGGATGTGGGCAGAAGAAAAACGAAGATCCGGTAACCGTTACATTATGGCATGTATATGGCGGACAGACAGAATCGCCATTAAATGATCTGATTGATGAATTTAATGAAACGATTGGAAAAGAGGAAAATATCCGGGTACAGGTTGGCAGTGTTACAAATACGAATACGATACATGAAAATGTACTGGCATCTGCATTTGGAGATCCGGGAGCTTCTAAACTGCCGGATATGTTTGTTTCCTATCCGAAAACAGTTCTGGCGATGCCAGATGATACGGAACTTGTAGATTATTATGATTATTTTACAGAAGAAGAACTGAACGAATTTATTCCGGCCTTTTTGGAAGAAGGTGTCATTCATGAAAGACTTTCCATTTTGCCGGTGGCAAAATCAACGGAAGTTATGTTTATCAATAAAACAGCATTTGATCGTTTCGCGAAAGAAACAGGAGCGAAGATGGAAGATTTAAAAACATGGGAAGGACTCTTCGCAATGGCAGAACAATATGTTGCATGGACAGATAACCAGACGCCGGACATACCTGATGATGGAAAGAATTTTTTCGTTCATGATTATCATTTTAACTATTTTCAGGTAGGTGTAGAATCTCTGGGTGAAAATTTCTTTAAGGGAGAAAATCTGGCTTTCGGACCGGAATTTCAAACAGTATGGGAACCTTATGCAAAAGCGGCACTGTCCGGAGGAGTATGGCTTCGCAGCGGTTATGCGACGGAACCTTTGCGAACGGGAGATTCGATTGTATCGGTGGCTTCGTCAGCCAGTGTGTTATATTATTCTGACGAGGTTACTTATGCGGATAACACATCGGAAAAAATAGAGATTGTTTCCATGCCATGTCCCGTATTTGCCAGGGGGGAAACGATGGTCATGCAGCGAGGTGCCGGCATTTGTACGGTGAAATCTACACCGGAAAAAGAAAAGGCCTGTATTACGTTTCTTAAATGGCTGACAGAAGCCCAAAAGAATGTAGAATTTGTGACCAGTCTTGGATATATGCCGGTAAAGCAGGAGGCTTTCGATGTTTATCTTCCGGAGGCAATCGAGAAGTTAAGTGATCCGATGTATGTATCCCTGTATCAGGCTTTTTTAAAGACGCAGGAGAACTATACATTTTATACTGCTCCGAAATTGGATTCCTATCTGGATCTGGAAACAAAGTTTGAAGAACTTATCAGGCAAACCTTGTCAGTAAAGCGATTGGAGTGGCAGGAACATCCGGAAGATATGGATAAACTTGTTTCAGAGACATTAGAGGATTTCAAAGCAGCATACACACAATAATGTCTGCCGGATCGGCAAAAAGAGGTGGCTGACATATGGGAGAAAAGAGAATAAATTTCCGGAAGATTATAAAAGGAATAAAGAGACAAAGCGTCCGTATGCAGCAAAGACTGATTGTTTATTGGTGCGTGGTGATTTTAACACTTTTTTTAGCGACAGTTCTGTTACTGAGTATTATTGGAGTCCTTCCGGGAATGGATTTTAAAGTACGGGAAATGTTGTCTGCCCAGCAGAAAAATACGTTGTCAACTATGACAGAGCAGACCGACATTATGATGGCGAGAAGTATTTCTTTATCGGAAGACATTACAAAAGAATTGAATCAATGCCTGACAGTCAATGGAAAGACATTTTCAGATTTGAATGATAATTCTCAGTTGATTATAGATTTAGAGGCTGCGCTGTATCCCTCCTTAAAATCTGCATTGGATGTGAAATATTGCAGTGGAGTTTTTGTTGTATTGGATGCAACGGTAAATACGAAGACGGAATATGCAGATACATCACGCATGGGAATCTACCTGCGCCTGTCTGATTTAAAGGCAGTAAATACAAGCAAACAGCACGTAGTTTTTTTCAGGGGAAATGCTGATATTGCAAGAGCAGAGCAGGTACAGCTCCATAATCGTTGGAATTTAGAATTTGATACGTCCGCATTGTCGGGGTATGAACAGATTATGCGGTTTGATGGAAACCGGCTGGTAGAGAGCTGCCTGTGGACAGACCGGCTGGAGCTGAGTGATACATGGGAGGATGTGCAGCTTTTATATGTGCCGGTTTTAGACAGTACCGGAAAAGTACGTGGTTTGTGTGGTATGGAGATGAGTAATCTGTATTTCAGGCTGTCTTATCCTATGGTGGAAGGTTCTTGTGGGAATATAGTGACAGTACTGGCTCCTATGGACGAAGAAGGAAACATCTATTTGGATAAGGCGATGTTTGGAGATACAAAAGAAACGTATCTTTCACCATCAGGAACGATGACAGTGAAGAAAGGAAAATATTATAATACATATTCTACCGCTTTCGGGAATTATATAGGCAGGCATGAACTGCTTGAATTGAAGAGTTGTAATGGGATGCCGCTTGCGGTACTGACATTGATATCAGAAGCGAATTATGAAAAATTAACAGCGGACAATCGAAGGGACTGGATCATCGGTACGTTGTTATTCCTGATTTTATTATTGGTTGTTTCTGTCAGTATGTCCCATCGTTTTGTGAAGCCGATTCTTCGGAGTTTAAAAGCACTGCAGGAGGATACGCTCACGAACGAAAACTTATCAGGCATTTCAGAAGTGGATGCACTGGTTGATTTTATGCAGAAAAAAAGGAATACGGAGAAACTGGAAAATGGCGGCATTCCTCCGAATATAGAAGAAATGCTCAAGGCGTTTGCTTTGCGCGTGGAAACTCTGACTCCGTCAGAGAGGATGGTTCTTCAGTATTATGTTGATGGATATACGATACAGGAGATTGCTTCATTGCTTTATATCAGTATTGGAACAGCGAGAAAGCATAATACAAATATGAATCGAAAACTGGGAATAACTGTCAGAGAGGAATTAATGCTGTATATTGAGTTGTTTCGAAAATGCGATCAGTTAGATAAGCTGACATATAATAGAACTGAGTAAAAGAAAAAGAGTCTGTACAGGCTCTTTTTTTTGTTTGCCGATAGATCTCTTTTATATTTTCACAAAAAGATATTGCACATATATAGTGGAGAAATAAGAATAAAACACTATATATAGTATACTAATCGTTCGTATTTTGAAAAATAAGCATAATATACGAATGGCGACCATAGTATTTGCTTTCCGTATCTGCTACGCTTTTATTACGAAATGGTGGCCGCCCGATAAAAGAAAAAAATAAAGGAAATGGATAAGGAGGGAGAACTGAGAGTGGGATGGTGATAGAGCAAGGAGGTTAACAAGGAGGTTAAAAATGTGGAATATATTACGAAGAAGGATTTAATAGATTGTTCTACACCGGATGAGTTTTGCTTTTCACTATGCTGCATGGAATGTAAAACAGTATGGAAAAGCACACCAATTCGTTTTTCCAAAGCGGGGAAAAAACCGGAAAATGAAAATCGGAAGATTATTTATGATACGCTTTATGACCGGGAAAAGAATTTAGCATTTCAAAAAGCATTGAATCAGGCGAAAGAAATCTTTAATATTTGTCCGATATGTAAGCGCCTTGTATGTGACCATTGCTTTTTGATCTGTGATGATCTGGATATGTGTGTGCAATGTGCCGCAAAACTTAATGAAAAAGGTACTGTTGTAGGATGAAAAAAGAAAAATGAAAAACGAAAAAGAAAGGAGAACTTTACTATGAAAAAATATGAGATTTTGGGAGGAAATTTACCAGTTGTCGTATGTGAATTAGCAGCAGGAGAATCTATGATCACAGAAAGCGGAAGTATGAGCTGGATGAGCCCGAACATGAAAATGGAGACGGTTTCCGGTGGCGGAATGAAGAAAATGTTCGGCAGAATGATGTCTGGTGATTCTGCATTTCAAAACAGATATACCGCAGAAGGTGCAGACGGAATGATTGCATTTGCATCAAGTTTTCCGGGAGCGATCAAAGCACTGGAGATTAGCAACGGTCACTCCATGATTGTGCAGAAAAGCGCATTCCTTGCTTCAGAAGAAGGAGTGGAACTGTCCATGCATTTCCAGAAAAAATTAGGAAAAGGCTTATTTGGCGGAGAAGGTTTCGTTATGCAGAGATTGAGCGGAAATGGAACTGCATTTGTAGAAATTGACGGACATGCAGTGGAGTATGATTTGAGTGCCGGACAGGAAATAGTGATCAGTACGGGGTACTTAGCGGCAATGGAAGAAACCTGTACTATGGATGTTGTAACCGTAAAAGGAGTAAAAAATATGCTGATTGGAGGAGAAGGTATTTTTAATACCGTTGTGAAAGGACCGGGAAAGGTAATCGTGCAGACGATGCCAATCAGTAAGGTGGCAGAATTGCTGACTCCATTTTTTGCAGATAAAAAGTAATTGAAAAGGGAGAAGATTATGAAAAAAAGTTGAATTTGTTATTTGGAATAGTGCTTATCATCAGTATGATAGCATTGACTGGTTGTGGAGGCTCCGGAGAAACAGGAGAAAAGAACCCGTATGAAGGAAAATGGGTAGCGGTGTCCGCTCAGGTGATGGGAATGTCCGTCAGTATAGATGAAACTTTCGGAGGTGCTTTTGAATTTGAAGTGAAAAACAACGGAAAAGTTTCCTTTTCAGTTGGAGACACTACCGGGAATGGAAAATGGTCTGTCGAAGATGATCAGTTTATCTTGAGCATCGAAGGAGAAGAGATGGTGGGAATCATCGGAAAAGATATTATTTCTTTTGATAATATGCTCGAGATGGGAGTAAAGGTGATTTTTGCAAAGGATGGAACAGATGCAATGGATCCTTCGCTCTATCTGACAGAGGAGGAAAGTGCAGTCATAGGTAAGTGGGCCGCTGAAAGCGTGGAAGAACTTTTAGGAGACGGACCTCAGACTTCTATGGAAGGAGTAGACAACATCAATGATGCACTGCGTCTTGATTTCAAAAGTGACCGTAATGTAACAGTTATTTATAAAGGGGAGGAGATTGGGACTTTCCCATGGTCAGTTGCACTGGGATATTGTTCGATTGAATCAGAAAATCCATCTCTTATAGTGATGATAAATGACGATGGTACTTTGAAAGTAGACTACAGTGATGATAATGACTACTATACATTCCACTGTGTAAAAAGCGACAGTGAATAACTGAAAAGGATGTGGAAATCATGAAGGGAGAGAAGACGCTATGAAAAAGAAACTGTGGTGTGTGCTGTGTATCATGATATGCATGATGATGATAGCGGCATGTGGACAAAAAAAGAATCCGGAGAAGAAAAAATCGGAAAAAGCGGAGCAGGAAGAAACAGAATTTAAAGACAGAGAAAGTCTTAAATTAAGTTTATTTACAGTGTATTATCCGAAGGCATGGAACTACGATAAAGAGAATATGAAGAAAGATGAAGAATATTCTTACGTTAGATTTTTTGATGGAGATACAGTAGATGGATCCGAGAATGTCATTTCTATAGAAGCGACCAAGGAGGAGTCATATACATATCGAAAGAGTTTAATTGCCTTTGGAGTGGATTTAGAGGCATATGCTGAAGGGAAAATGGACACTGTAACAATAGGAAATGCAGAATATACAGCAATGCCGGAAAGTAATTCCATAGAAAAAACGTATATGTATCGTTATGAACAGTCTGGCACATCCTATGATATCAGAGTAAGAGGACAGGAAATAGATGATTCTGACAAAGAATTGTTAGAAGGAATTGTGCTGAAATTAGAGGATGAAGGAAATAAAGACGCACCATGGCCATGGGAGGGAGAGCCTTTTGAACCTGTATTGGCAGAGCAGATGGTAGGTTCTTATACAATCGTTCCGGAATATATCCCATTTAAAGAAGCACAGGGCGTTATGCAGATTATGGATCATCAGTTTGTAAAACAGGGCAATCAGGTATTCCATTTGCTGGAGAACAAACTGGATACTTATGAATATTCAGAAAGTGGACTCGAATTCGTATCTTCGATGGAGTTAGACGATGATTTTGAATATTTGTCTGGGGACAGCAGTGGAATGTTATATCTTTCGCCTGGAATTGGAGATGTAATTGGCGTAAAAGATGGGAAAAAGGCACTTCAGACAACAGTAGACGGAGATCTGAATATGCATCCATCCGGAGAATGGGGAATCAGTTTCTGGGTGAACAGTGATACTCAGAAGATTGCGAATCAAGGCGGTAACCTGACAGCAGAACCGTGGATACTGACCGGATTAAATAAAGATGAAGAGCGCAAGGGACTATTTTCCATGATAGATGACGTACAGATCACGAATAGTCATATTATGGTTGCCGGTTCCATGGCTGCGGAAGACGAAGGCACAAAAATTGTTGTCTATGATTATGATGGCAATCAGCTTTTGAAATTAGGTGGAGAAGATATCAGTTCTCCGGACAAGCTTGGTTCCATTACGGGCATGGCGGAAACAGAAAATGGTTTTGTGGCTGCAGATGGAAATATGCGCGAAATACAATTTTGGGCAAAAGATGGAACGCATGTAGGTGCAATTTCTACAAAGGACATATTTGGTGTCAGTTATCCATGGCTGGAAGATATGCAGCTTTTAGATGACGGCTCTCTGTTAATTATGCTGACACAGGAACGAGACGACGGATCAGCAAATGAATTAATGTTTTTCAGATTGACAGGATTTTAATTGAAAAAATAAAAATCGCTTGCCGGCAGAAACTTATCTGCCGGCAAGCGATTTTTTGTCGGAAAAGCCTGTTTTTTTGTTGCCTGCATTTTCAGAAGAACACTACGTAAAAAAATATTTGACATAGTTATCCTGTTCTCGGTATCATAAATATGGATATAAAATCAAGTGCATAGAATTCATGGGAATATGTGCATGAGATCACGGGAGGAATAATGAAAAGTAAAAAGATCGGGATGCAGGCACTAAAAATTGCGATAGGAAGCAGTATGGCGATTTACATAGCCAATCTGTGTGGACTGAAGTATTCACTGGCGGCAGGAAGTGTTGCGCTTCTTACGATGGTGACTACAAAGTGGAAAACTGTCAAATTATCGGTAGCGAGGGTTGCAACATTCATAATTTCAGCACTTATGGCACTTATTATATTCTCAGCAGTAGAATCAGAATGGATGGCATATGGTATTTATGTGTTTTTTGTGGTTATTATCGCAGAGATGCTTGGATGGGGAGCGACGATTTCCGTAAATGCACTGATCGGAATGCATTTTCTGGAAGTCAGAGATTTTGAATTTGATTTTATTGCAAATGAATTTATGCTGGTATTGATCGGAATTACGATGGCACTGGTTCTGAACTTGTTTTATGATTATGGAAGTCAGCGCAAGGCGTTGGTTGAAAATATGCGATATACGGAAGAACGTCTGCAGATGATACTTGGAGAGATCTCGGCATATCTGGCGAATAAGGAAATGCAGAGAAATGTATGGGATGATATCTGTGCGCTGGAAAAAGAGGTTCAGGGCTTTATCCAGGATGCCTATGAATATCAGGATAATACATTTCAGTCACATCCGGGATACTATATCGATTATTTTGAAATGCGTATGAAGCAGTGCAACGTGATCCATAACTTACATTATGAGATGAAGAAAATCAGACATATGCCAGATGAGGCAATGATCATTTCGAGTTATGTGTTTGATATGCTGGTATGTGTGAAGGAACATACAGTTCCGACAGCTCAGTTGGATGAACTACATGAACTTTTTGCGATTATCAGGAAAAATCCGCTTCCAAAGACCAGAGAGGAATTTGAGAGCCGTGCGATGCTATACCATATCCTGATGGATCTGGAAGAATTCCTTGTATTCAAAAGAAGGTTTGTGGATGGGCTGGATGATAAAAAGCGAAAATTATACTGGGATAATTAAGCTCTCATTTGTCAAAAAGGGCGTGTGAAACGAAAGTTTTTTCATGCGTCCTTTTGTTTTTGGATGCAACAGTTGTTATATTTTATAAAAAAGTGTATAACTCCCCTTACCCCATAAGAATGCTATTATGAAATCCTATGCGGCAGTTGCAACTTTTTCCCGTTTGGGCAACGCATGATTCCGTCTTTCCAGATTGGAAAATTTACTGCACGAAATGGATCTTCATGATACTTCTTGTCAGTAGTCTCTTTCTTGAACATGGGAAACTTCATATATTTTTCCATTCCCTGTTGCTCACAGAAGATGTAATTATTGTAAGAACCATATCCGGCATTTGCTACTGGGTACTTCGGATAGAAACCATATGTAGTATAAAACTTGTTCATTAATGGAATAAAACAATCCATATCTGAGCGATACTGATTTACATCAACAACCGCAATATATTCATCTGCAACACCGACCTGTACATTATAAGCTGGAAGCAACTGGTCATTTCCCATGTAATCTGTCTTGATTCGCATAAAAGTGGCTGAATGATCTGTTTTCGAGTAGCTGTTGCGATCTTCTCCACAGATTTTGATTTTTTCCACGTATTCTTCCAACTTAGCAGCATACTCTTTGAGTTTCTCATAATGACGTTGTTGTGTAGTTTTTCGATGTCCCCTGCCATGAACAAACATTGCTTCATTAATCTGCCAGACTTCTGCATACTGTTCAGCAGCTTCCTTCAGATACTCTGGTGCGTACTCACTATTGATACAAAGTTTCATACCTGTCCGGCATATTATATGCATCGTTATGCAGAGCAGCGTACCGGAAAGAAGAAAAAGCACGTGTGGATTGCAGTATTATTTGCAATTTCAGGTCTGATCTGCTGGTGTGGAATCAGTCAGGTGATCAGTAATTCCGTTGCATCTTCGTTTGAAAATGCATTTGGGATTCCGCCAATCTATATCACGGTTCTTCTGGTCGTTGTTGCAGCAATGATTGTACTTCGGAAAAATGCTACGGTAAAAGTTCTGGATATCCTGGTTCCGATTATGGCAGTCTGTTATTTTCTAACGAAGCAGGATCCGGTTCAGCACCTTGTGCGGCTGCAGCAGCAGAATGTGATACGCCGGTCAAAGCAGGACTTACGCAGGCACTGGGTGTATTTATAGATACGATTGTGATCTGTAGCTGTACGGCAATGATCATGCTTCTTGTTCCGGAAAAGATGATAGCAGGGCTGGAAGGAATGGAACTTTTGCAGACAGCAATGAATTATCATCTCGGTAAAGCAGGTGTTATCTTTATTGCAGTGACATTGTTCCTTTTCAGTTTTTCAACATTTCTTGGAATCCTGTTTTATGCAAGAGGAAATGTGGCATATCTTTTCGGGGATAAATGGTGTTGGCAGACAGCATATAAAGTTCTTGCACTTGCGATGCTCTTTGTCGGAGGAATTGCGGCTTATCACATTGTATGGGATCTTGGCGATGTGGGAATCGGACTTATGACGATTTTTAATATTGTGACTTTATATCTTATGGGTGGAGAGGCACTGGGAGAATTGAGGAAGTACGAAAAAAATAAACAGTTGGAATAGTGGAGATGTAAAATACATCTCGTGATAGAGAAACGCCAATTCTGGCAAAATGCTGGCTTTTTTCAGACAGGAAATATTAAAAAGTAATTGATCTGGAAGACGGTATAGCATTTGCCAGGAATGGCGTTTTGTTTTTTGAGGAAGAGGAAATTTGTTAGTAAAAAGTGATTTATTATTTTAAATAAAATGAATTGACAAAGAAAGTTGTCAATGATATAGTAAATGTGACAAGGAAAGTTGTCAAAACAGAAAGGGGTGAATGGAAAAAGTGCCGTTATTAAATAAATTAAAGGAGTACAGATCTGATCTTGGGATTAACCAGACGGAGATGGGAAAGCTTGCCGGGGTGTCTAGGCAGACAATCAGCCTAATCGAGAGAGGTGATTATTCACCATCGGTGACACTGGCACTGAAGCTGGCAAAGATCTGCAGGGTAACAGTAGAAGATATATTTGAGTATGAAGAGGATGAGGACGATGAAGAGTAAAAAGAGGGCAAGTTATAAAAATGGAGTTATAAAAATGTTTTTACTGGTGATAATTGGTATGGTTATTGGAGGCGTAACGGGCAAATTATATTTTACATTTGGCGAAAATATGACAGGTGTAACAGGCAGTTTTCTGGTTGTGATCACGAAGATAATGTTGCCGCTGCTGAGTCTGATAACTGTTATTACAGTGCTTGGAGGAGAATATTGTTATAACAGATTAAAGAAGATTGGAGTTAAAATTCTGGAAACAGAAGATGAAGAATGTGATAAGTGGGAATATGAAGAAGAGAGATGGGGCGGCATTCTGGTTAATTTAGGTGTCGTATCACAGGTTCTGTGTTTTGTTATCTTGTCTACCGGTTATTCTATCCGCTATATTCAGGAAGTATCGGATCAGAGAAGAGGGCAGTTCTTAGTTTCTTGCATTATATTTATCATTTGTTATTTTTATAATGCGATTGCGCAGACCCGGTATGTAAAACTGGTACAGAAAATCCATCCGGAAAAGCAGGGAGATCCATTTTCAAAGGGATTCCAGAAGGAATTCCTGGGGAGTTGTGATGAAGCAGAAAAGGAGGTAATTTATAAAAGTGCTTATCATACGTATGTAATGATGCAAAGAACGATTGGAATATTGTTAGTTATTACAATGCTTCTGCATCTGTTCTTTAATACAGGGCTTCTGGCTGTAATAGTAGTAGGCGTTATTTATCTGGTCAGTACGTTTTCTTATACACATTCCTGCGTACAGCTTAGAAAAAGAAAGATTTCATAGAACAGGAGGAATGACAGATGGGATTTCAGGATGAGCAAGATTATATCATGCGGATGATCAAAGAAGTCATCCGGGTTCTGGTTACAGTTGCACTTGGAAAAACTTACAAACAGGTAGAGCTTGATGCAGAGAATAAGTACGAAGTTTCCGGTGACAATGTGAATCAGTGGAAAAAAATGATTGATAACGGAGAAATCAACGAGGCGGAGAATCTGCTTCTTGATGAGATGGACTATACAAGCAGAGAAGCGGTAGAGGAAGCAATCTGGTTCTATGGCTATGTCAGTGAAAAAGGAGAAGCTTTTCTGAAAGAGCATGATTATTCGGAAGAAGAGGTCTTCGATGGGCTGCAAATGCTGGCAAAGAGAAGCGGATATGAAGAGCTGATCGGATTATTGTAGATGGGGGAAAGTGAAAAACTGAATATTATAAATTCAGGTAAAAGTTGAGAAATATATTTTCCGGATAGTTTTTTCAGGGAAGATGAATAAATCCGCAGATCCAGACAGATAATACCATTGAAAAACGAAGAGAGGAAACTGAAAATCATGGTATTAAATGAGAAGGAACGAGCAACGATTGAAGATTTGCAGACACAGGAGAAAAGTTGTGTGGAAAAATACGGAATGTATGCCGGTCAGGCAAAGGATCCGGAGCTGAAAAGCTTATTCCAGACATTGCAGAACAAGGAAAAAGAACACTATGAATCGTTGGAAAAAGTATTGAACGGTACAGTGCCGGAGTGCAATTGTAATGACACTGACGGACGGGATTATGAGCCGAAAGCTACTTATACAGCTATGAGTTCTCCTGAAGACAAGATGCAGGATGCATTTCTTGCAACAGACTGTATAGCGACGGAAAAGCTGGTATCCGGAGAATATAACTCAGATGTATTTGCATTTGGCGATACGAAGCTGAGAAAATTACTGGCGGATATCCAGGTAGAAGAACAGAACCATGCTGAGATGCTGTATAAATATAAGATGGTAAACGGGATGGTTTAGAGGAAAAGAAGAAAAAATTCCGGGAGTTCAGATGTTGGGCTTCCGGGATTTTTTTAGGAAGAAAATCTTTTTACATTTCAGAAAGATATGATAAAATACGGATGTATACGAATCAACAGCAAAAAATGATAGGAACAAAAATGGACAGTATGGAGAAAAGATGAAGTATCCGTAAATACAAACCGGATAAAATAGAAAGATCAGTGATTGAAGAGATTGTAAAAGCTGGTATTCTGGCACCGTCTGCGAAGAACCGGCAGCCATGGAAATACATTGTGTATACAGGAGCTTCAAAAGAGCATCTGCTTGATGCCATGGAGAGAGGGCTTGTCCGAGAAAAGTCCGGCAAGGCTTTATTACCAGAGTCAGCGTTTGGATTGCCGGATGCATTTCATACGTTACAGATTATGCGAGAGGCTCCGGTGACGATTATAATCTTAAATGAGAATGGACGCACACCATACGAGAATATTGATACAGATAAGAGGGTTTCAGAAATCTGCGATTCTTTATCTATTGGAGCATCGGTAGAAAATATGTTGCTCCGTGCAACAGAGCTGGGGCTTGGAACTTTGTGGATTGCCAATACCTGCTTCGCATATGATGAACTGGTAGAATATATTGGTACAGAAAACCAGCTTGTAGGTGCAGTTGCACTTGGTGTGCCGGATGAGGAACCGGCATCGCGGCCAAGAAAGCAGCTGGAAGATGTACTTGAATATCGATAGACAGAATTGACAAAATACAGAAAATTAAACAGATTAGAAATAAGGCAATGAAACAAGAGAAAAGAGGACACCAAGATGGCATTAGAACAGGCGAAGAAATATTTAACAGAAAAAGGTTATGCAGACAGGATTATTGAGCTGGAGGAATCAAGTGCAACGGTGCAGCTTGCAGCAGAGGCACTTGGCGTTGAACCTGGAATGATCGCAAAGACCATGTCATTTCTCCAGGGAGAACAGCCGGTACTGATTCTGACAGAAGGAACAGCGCGGATTGACAATCGGAAATACAAGGATACCTTTCATATCAAAGCAAAAATGATTCCATTTGAAGAGGTAGAAGAGATCATCGGACATGCTCCGGGCGGAGTCTGTCCGTTTGGTGTGAAAGAAGGGATCAAGGTCTATCTTGATGAGAGCCTGAAACGGTTCGATACGGTCTATCCGGCAGCCGGAAATGATCACAGTGCCGTAAGGCTTACCATTGAAGATTTGGAAAATGCAGTAGATTCTGAAGGATGGATTGATGTCTGCAAAGAGATTGAAGTTTAAAACAGACCGGGATAAAAAGAGAAGTAAAAGCTTTGAAAGAGACAGTCAGAGCGAAAGATATTGGAGAGAAAAGAAAATGGGAAACGATGAAATGGAAAAGAAAGATCCAGGACTGCAGGGAAACGAAAAAATGGAAGCTGCGATTGCTGGATTGCAGCAGGAACCGACACAGGAAATGCTGGCACATACATTGACCGTGATCCGCAGAAGAATGAAGGAAAACGGACAGCTGATTATCGCAGTAGAACCGCCAAAAGGTGATGGTCAGATTCAGCTTCAGGCAATTCAGACTGAGGATGGAAAAAAATGGTGGGCAGCGTTTACCGGTTTTGAGGAAGAGTTAAAAGGTGGTGGAAGTGTCAAATCTACATTTATGACAGATATTCGGAAACTTTTTGAATCAGCACTCCAGGTGGAGGAAATTGAAGGAATTATCATCAATCCATGGAACCGGACCATTATGCTGAGCAAGGCGCTGATTAAAATTATTTTTGGAGAGGAGCAGGTATGATAGAAATAAAAGTTGCAGACGAGATGGATAATGCAGCTTTGGCAAAGATATATTATGATATCCGGCTGAAAGAATTTGTATGGGAAAAAGAAGTATGTATGGATGATTTTAAAAAGAGTACAGAAGGCGAAAGAATATTGGCTGGTCTTGTGGATGGAGCTATAGCCGGGTTTATTTCCGTGTGGGAACCGGATTTGTTTGTACATAATCTTTTTGTATGTAAGCAATATAGAAGAACTGGTTTAGGAGCAGCATTGATCGCAGAAGCAAATAGAAAATATGGAAGTCCATTATCCTTAAAATGTATGAAGGACAATAAAAATGCATTGACTTTTTATGAGAAAAACGGATGGAAAATCCGGGAGAGTGGAATGTGTGAAGAAGGAGAATATTATTTTATGGTACAGGATGCCGTAGAGAACAGAAAGAAACAGCAATTATAAAATAAAGGGAACAAGGAAGTACATGCGCAGTGTCTGCCGGAAGACAAATTAAACTGGATCGACAGCTATCAGAAAAAGGCAGAACAGGTGTGTATGATCGGAGATGGAATCAACGATGCACCGGCACTTAAGAAAGCGGATGTCGGAATTGCCATGGGCGGTGTTGGGAGTGATATCGCAGTAGATGCGGCAGATATTACACTGGTAGATGATGAGGTAAAAGAACTTCCACATCTGCTGGTACTGTCCAGGAGAATGATGTTCACGATCAAATGCAATATGAGCTTTTCAATGGGACTGAATTTTCTGGCGATTGTACTTGCTATACTTGGAATTTTGAACCCGGTTGTAGGTGCGCTTGTGCATAACGCGGGATCGGTTCTGGTCATTATCAATTCCGCACTCCTTTTAAACTGGAAAAAAGAGTAAATGATTAAAAATATCAACAGCAATTTGCCTAAAATTTACCAGTGTAATTTGGTAAATAAGCAGATTATAGAGAAAATATTTGACACAGTATCCGTTCTCTCGGTATCATAAATATGGATACAAAATCAAGTGCACAGAATCCATGGGGATTGGGGCATGAGATTACGGGAGGAAAAATGAAAAGTAAAAAGATCGGGATGCAGGCATTGAAAATTGCCTTAGGGAGTAGTCTGGCGATTTATATTGCGAATCTGATAGGACTCAAATATTCACTGGCGGCGGGAAGTGTTGCGCTTCTTACAATGGTAACTACGAAATGGAAGACGGTGAAGTTATCGATCGCCAGGGTAGTGACGTTTGTGATATCGGTACTGATGGCGATGATTATATTCTCTATCGTAAAATCAGAATGGATTGCGTATGGTGTATATGCATTTTTTGTTGTTATTATTGCTGAGATGATCGGATGGGGAGCGACAATATTGGTAAATGCGCTGATCGGAATGCATTTTCTGGAAATCCGGGATTTTGAAGTAGATTTCATTGTCAATGAATTTATGCTGGTGCTGATCGGCATTACGATGGCATTGATCCTGAATCTTTTTTATGACTATGGAAGTCAGCGCAAGGCACTGGTGGAAAATATGCGTTACACAGAAGAGCGTCTGCAAATGATCCTTGGTGAGATTTCTGCATATCTGGCGAACAAAGAGATGCAGAGAAGTGTATGGTCAGATATCTGCGAACTGGAGGAAGAGGTACAGGGATTCATTCAGGATGCATATGAATATCAGGATAATACGTTCCAGTCACATCCGGGATATTATATTGATTATTTTGAAATGCGTATGAAGCAGTGCAACGTGATCCATAACCTTCACTATGAGATGAAAAAGATTCGAAAGATGCCGGAGGAAGCAATGATCATATCCGCTTATGTGCTGGACATGCTGGTCTGTGTGAAAGAGCATACCGTTCCGACTGCGCAGCTGGACGAGCTTCATGAACTTTTTGACATTATAAGGAAGAATCCTCTTCCGAAGACCCGGGAAGAATTCGAAAGCCGTGCGATGCTGTATCATATTCTGATGGATCTAGAAGAGTTTCTGGTATTCAAGCGAAGATTTGTGGACGGACTGGATGACACAAAGCGAAAATTGTACTGGGATAATTAAGCTATTACTTGTAAAAAAGGAAAGGTCTGTTATACTTGAAAGAGCAGGAGGTTTTGACAGATGAAGCAGTGTATGGATTCGGACAATCTGCATCGCAGATTGAAAAAGATTATCGGACAGGTACAGGCAATCGACCGGATGATCGATGAAGATATTCCGTGTGAAGATATTTTATCGCAGATCAATGCAGCAAAATCAGCACTTCACAAGTGTGGTCAGGTTGTTCTGGAAGGACACATCAAGCATTGTGTAAAAGATGGAATTGAGCATGGGGATGCAGATAAGACGATAGAAGATTTTACAAAAGCAGTCGAGAGATTTGCAAACATGGGATAGTCAGGGAGCATAGAATGATGTTTTTCTGACAGCGATAATAACAGAAAATGGCGCCAGTCGAGAGTGGACTGGACGCCATTTTTTTACTTATGAACCGGAAGGAATACGGATAATAATTTTTTTCCCATCCTTCATTGAAGAGGTGAGGACCGGAATGTGTTTTTTACGAAGCTGATGAACGATCGGATAAAGAGAAAACAGATTCCCATTTACATAGACTGCCTCAGGTTTCGTCTTCAATAATTCTTTTACCTGATCCTTCACATACGTTTTCCATTCTGGCTTTTCCATAGTAACTTCCCCATAGATTCCATCCAGGGTAAGTTCCGGGAACTCTGGAAGGGATTTATGAATAATCTTTGCATGTGCAAGTCCCGGAAGTTGTGCAAGGAGTGTATCGGCGGAAGTATCATCACCGAGATTTACCAGAGTGATCTCTTCGGTAAATGCATCCAGACTGATCTGGCATGCCCGGATAGCATCTGACAGATCTCCAACGGACATCAGAAAGCCACCCTTATGACAAAAAGTGGCACTGGAAAGACCGGTTTCTTTCTGGAGTTCTTCATTTTCCAGACCAAGCCATTCGGATGGGAAGCTGCATTTGTAGTTCAGAGAATATTCCTTTTTCTGTGGCTGGATACAGTAGCCGCCGCGGTTGGACGGGAAGATGACGAAAGCAACTTCTGTTTCGGAAAGACGCTTCTGACACGGAATAAATTCCGGGAGAACAAGAATACGGGAATCGCCGGTCTGGTCACGGGTTTCAAGAACCTCTTCAATTCGTTTGTCTGCACGTTCATTTCCAAGATAGCGGGCGAATTTATTTTCTAATATCATACCGGCAACACTGACAGCGCGGAAAAAGGCTTCATCCGTCCCGCCGTTCTCATCCCAGGAAGGATTGAAGCTGCCGATCAGAGAAGCAAGTTCATTTTTCTCACCGGTATTGTCATTGTTATCAAGTGGCTGGACGAATGCCTCGTCGAATTTTTCAGCAAGCTCGTCACCTAAGATTTCACACCCAAGATCTTCCCATAAAAGTCCGAAAGCTGCATAAGGGATTCCATTTTCGCGGATACGGCTGTCCTTCTGGTGGTGGTCATATCTGCCGCGTCCGATATCAAATACGATACCGTCAAAATCATCCGGGACTTTGTTTCCGCGGGTGATTGTGATTTCCGGGTTCAGATAGAGTAAAAGGGCAGATGAAAAGACATCATCTGCGTGGAATTTTCCACTGTGTGTAAAGGCAGAAGCGTCTTTCTGCCGGATCATTTCTAATAGTTGGTTCATATGAGTTCTCCTGAATCACAAAAGATTTTGCACCAAACATCATATAAACTGATGCGAAAAATGTCAAGAGCAGAAAAAGAATGCCTGCTAATTTGAAAACAAATCTGGCAGAAAAAGTATCTGGCAGGAAAAAGCTAACATTTGCCAGAAAATCTGTTACAATGAACGGAGAATACAGACCGGAAAGGAAGAGACAGATGGAGAACAGACACTTAAAATCATATAGCTTAAAGGAAATCCCAAACTATAAAATCCACGGAAGAACCGATGAGACAAAATATCCGCTCCCGGTATTTTTCAACGGCGGAGGAATTGAGGTAAGCGTGACCGGAAAAGAGCTCTGGATAGACATAGAATCAGTATACAAGGTGCATGAGATGTGGATTGCCTATGAGATAAATGGAGAACTGATAGGCAGACAGATGCTTCCTTACGGACGCACAAAGATCTGCCTGTTCCGGAATATGAGCCCGGATACGGTGAAGAATGTCTATCTGTTCCGCGAACTGCAGGCAATGACGGAAGAGAGGGATCACCAGCTTTTAATCTGGGGAATGGAAAGTGATGGAGAGTTTCTTCCGGTAGAAGAGAAAACGTACAGATTGGAATTTGTAGGAGACAGCATTACATCAGGTGAGGGAACTTATGGTGCACAGACAGAAGAGGAGTGGATCTCCATGTTCAAAAGCTGCAGTCACAGTTTTCCATATCTGGTGTCAAAGGAGATGCATGCGGAGTTCCGTGCTATTTCACAGAGTGGCTGGGGCGTGCTGACCGGATGGGATAATAATCCGGATCACAATGTGCCATCACGTTATGAGAAAATTTGTGGATTTGAAGAAGGAAAGACGGCGGGAGAATCCGGTGCAGATAAGCCATATGATTTTGCTGAATGGATTCCGGACGCCGTGATCATCAATCTGGGAACCAATGATGCGAGTGCATTTAAGGAGCCAATGTGGAGAGATAGTTATAGTGGAAGAACATTTAAACAGCATAAGAATGCGGATGGAAGTTATATGAGAAAAGATGTTCTGCGACTGGAAAAGGCAATGACAGACTTCCTTACCATGGTAAGAAAAGATAATCCGGCAGCACACATTTTATGGGCATATGGGATGATTGGACATGAGCTTTCGCCGATCATAAAAGAAGCAGTGGAAAATTATAAGAAAGAATCAAAAGATCTGAATGTAAGTTTTCTGGAACTCCCGGACACATCAGAAGAACAAATGGGATCCCTTCAGCATCCGGGGAAAAAGTCACATGAATGTGCAACTCGGGTGATTGCAGGTTATCTGAAAAAACAGCTTAGTTGTTAAAAACTGTTTCCAGAATCTGTGCGAAACGAGTAAGTCCCGCTGCATCATCTTCATCAAAGCGGGCAAGGAGGGGACTGTCGATATCCAGAACCCCGACGATCTCATCGCCTTTATGAAGTGGGATTACAATCTCGGAATTGGAGGCACTGTCGCAGGCGATATGTCCCGGGAATTGGTGGACATCCTTTACTAGCATGACCTGGTCTTTTAAGACAGCGGTTCCGCAGACACCTTTTCCGATTTCAATTTCAATACAGGCAGGTTTGCCCTGGAAAGGACCGAGGACGAGACTGCCTTCTTTCATCAGATAAAAACCAACCCAGTTGATATTCAGAAGCGCATCACCGAGAAGGGCCGATGCGTTTGCCAGATTTGAAATCTGGTGAGGGATTCCGTCAATCAGACCGCGGAGGCGGATCGAAAGCAGGGAATACAGTGGCTTTTTATCAACTGGCCATTCAAAATTCGAAGTATTCATAAAAAATCTCCTTAAATATTTCCGTTTAATACATCTTCCAATGTAATCCCGTAGAAGAAATCATGTACCATTCCATCAAATTTCTTCCACAAAGGGAGCGTAATGCACTGCTCTTCACGGCTGCAGGTCTCGGCACCTGGAATCAGACAGGCGACTGTAGCAAGATTGCCTTCCGCAAGTTCAAGAATCTCGCCGACAGTGTATTCAGAAGGTTCCCTGGTAAGCTGGTATCCGCCCCCTTTGCCACGGCGTCCTTTTAAGAGTTTCTTCTTTACAAGAATTTTCAGGACAATTTCCAGGTATTTTTCGGAAATTTCCTGGCGGATTGCGATCTCGTTAAGCGGAACATATTCTTCGTCCTTATGCTGGGCGAGATCAATCATCACGCGGAGTGCGTAACGTCCTTTTGTAGAAATCATAATTAGTTTTCCCCCATATTTTTATATGTATAATAGCAGTACCAGAGAGTTTATAAACCCTGGTGTTTTTTTATTTCATAGGAAATTCCAAAGGAACTTCCTATGAAATAAAAGGCACTGCGTGCCGGAGATGCGCACTCGCACGAAGATGAAGAATGTCGCAAGCGACCGCGCTCGGCGCGAGAATGTGCCGAGGCACATTCTTTTTTACCTATTATACCGTAGGGTTATATGTGTTTCAAGGGAAAAACAAAAAAACAAAATAACCTATTGACTTAGTAGGTAATAGATGATATTATACCAACTAAGTTGATAGGAAATAAAGGTTATACAAAATAACCAGTACTGATAAATATGAACGGAGGAAGAAGTAATGGCAGAATTTGATTATGAAGTAGTAAATGGAAGAAAGATCCGTGTACGTCCGCAGGAAGTTGTATCGGAGATAGATGAGAACGGATATTTTGTCCGTCAGCCAAATCATTTTACAGAAGGATTTGGAGAAGGAAGGAATCCGGTAGAAAAAGGAAGATACCATCTGGTATGGGCAAAGCTTTGCCACTGGTCCAACAGAGCATCGATCGTAAGAGAACTTCTTGGACTGGAAGATGCGATCAGTGTCAACATGGTTGATCATGAAAAGCATGAGAAGAATCTTGGATGGGAATTTGTATACGACAAAGATCATATTGATCCGGTCCTTGGAATCCAGTTTTTAAGTGAAGCATATTACAAAGCAGATGATGATTATACAGGAAGAACAACGGTACCGGCTCTGATCGATACCAAGACAGGAAAAGTTATAAATAACGATTACACCTGGCTTACCCATTATTTTGAAGTAGATTTTAAACCGTTCCACAAAAAAGGAGCACCGGATCTTTATCCGGAAGAGCTCAGAAAAGACATCGATGAGATGAATGACTGGCTCTTTGACAACATCAACAACGGTGTCTATAAAGCAACATTTGCAAGATCAAAGGAAGCTTACTGGGATGCATACAATTCCTTCTACGCAGCAATGGATATTCTGGAAAAACGTCTGGAAGATAAAAGATTTCTTTTTGGGGATTATGTGACAGACAGTGATGTAAGGCTTTATGTAACACTGGCAAGACTGGATATCCGTTATACCTGGCAGCTTGGACATACCAAACACCGCCTGATCGATTATCCGAATCTGTGGGGATATGCAAGAGACCTGTATCAGATTCCGGCATTCAGAAACAACACCTACTTTAAGGATTTTGCAAATCCCAACAACAAGAAGGTCGGCGCATTATTTTTTGAATCTTTCAATGCAAGATTTCTGGATGAGATCAATTTTGATGCATACTGGGGTGCACCGCATGACCGTGCACATTTGAGCAGCGATCCGGGCAATAAATTTAAGGCAGAAGAACAGTAGGAGGAACGAATCATGGCAGATTTTGAATATGTAGATGTAAATGGAAGACAGATCAGAGTAAGACCGAGAGAGACCGCACAGGAAATTGATGAATATGGAAATTTCCATCGTCAGCCAAACCGCTTCACAGAAGGGTTTGGAGAAGGGAAAAATCCGGTAGAAAAAGACAGATATATTCTTTTCTGGGCAAAAGGATGCAACTGGTCCAATCGAGCAGCGATCGCAAGAGAACTTCTCGGACTTGAGGATGCAGTGAAGGTTGAGATCGTAGACTGGACAGACCGGGAAGAAAATCTTGGATGGGAATTTGTAAATTCTCCGGATCATATCAATCCGGAAACGGGCGCACAGTTCTTAAGTGAGCTTTACTACAATGCGGATGAAGAATACACCGGACGTACAACTGTTCCGGCATTTGTAGATTACAAGACAAAGAAAGTGGTAAATAATGATTACCACTGGCTTACAAATCATCTGGAAACAGCGTTCAGACCGCTCCATAAAAAGGGAGCACCGGATCTTTACCCTGAAGAATTAAGACCGGAGATTGATAAGCTGAACAAATGGCTCTTTGAAAATGTAAACAATGCTGTTTATCGTGCGCAGTTTGCTGAATCCTTACAGGCATTTGCCGATGGATATGAGACATTTTTCGCAGGGCTTGATGCAATGGAGGAAAGACTTGCAGACAAGAGATTCTTATTCGGAGATTATGTGACAGACAGTGATATCCGTCTTTATACAACTATCGCAAGACTGGATGTGTCTTATTCAAGAAATATCGGACCTTGCAAGCATCGTCTGGTAGATTACCCGAATCTGTGGGGCTATGCAAGAGATCTGTATCAGATCCCTGCATTCAGACATAACACATATTTTAAGGATTTTGCGGCATCTGTCGATCTGAATGAAGCAGATGAAGAGTACTGGGAAAATACATATTATGATATCGTGGTGCAGGAAACAGACTGGGATACTATCTGGAAGACACCGACAGGAAGAGAATCACTCAGTAAAGATCCGGCACACAAATTTAAAGCAGAAAAATAACAGACGAAAGACGAGGGAAAAATATTATGAAAAAGTTGGCAAGCATTTTAGCAGTTACACTGGCAGCAGGAGTTCTGGCTACAGGATGCGGATCTTCTTCCGGAAGCGCTTCAAAGGACAGCTCTTCAGACAGTGGAAAGACAGTGATCAAAGCAGCAACCGGAGCAAACGCAAAACCATATGTCTATGTAGGCGATGATGACAAGCCGGCAGGATACGATGTGGATGTACTGAATGCAGTTTTTGATAAGCTCCCGGATTATGAACTGGAATACGAAGTGACTGATTTTGGATCTGTACTTTCCGGACTGAACAGTGGAAATTATCAGATCGGAGTCAACAACTTCTCTTACAACGAAGAACGTGGAGCAAGTTATCTTTACTCTTATCCATATGACAAGATCAGCTATGTATTCGTAACAAAGAAAGGCGGAAAAGAGATCAAATCATTTGAAGATGCAGCCGGACTTTCTTTTGAAGGTGGTACAGGAATCAGCGTATCCAATGCAGTAGAAGCATGGAATGAAAAGAATCCGGATAAAGCGATCAATATTACTTACTCGGATGCAGATACATCTGTATTTTTACAGCATGTAGCAGACGGATCACAGGATTTTACGATCATTGATCTTGCAATGTACAACTCTTACATGGAAGAATTTAACTATGAAGTGCAGAAAAATGATATTCCGGAAGATGAAGCAAAAATGATTGCCGAAAACTCTTATGCATACTTTATTTTCCCACAGGACCAGAAAGATTTAAGAGAACAGGTAGACAAAGCACTGAAGGAGCTGAAGGAAGACGGAACGCTGACTGAGATCAGTAAGAAATGGTATGGTCAGGATGCCGCACCGGAGGATGACAAGTTCGAGGAGACGATTAACTAATGGGTAAATTATTTGATGGAAAACTGGTATTTACACAGATACCGCTACTTTTAAAATATCTTCCGGTTACAATGGAACTGGCTGTCACAGCAATGATTGCCAGTCTCATCCTGGGACTGCTCCTTGCACTTGTGAAGATTAAAAAGGTACCGGTACTGAAACAGCTGGTAAGTATCTATATCTCGGTCATCCGCGGAACGCCGATCCTGGTTCAGTTATATGTGACCTATTTCGGTATTCCGATGATTCTGAAATATATCAACTTCAAATGTGGAACCAACTACAATGTCAATGGAGTCGCACCGATCGTATATGCATTCGTTGCGCTGGCACTCAATGAATCTGCATTTAACGCAGAAATCATCCGTGCCTCCCTTGAATCAGTAGATAAAGGACAGGTTGAGGCAGCAAGCGCTTTGGGAATGAATTATTTCCAGGCATTGATAAGGATCATCCTTCCGGAGGCAATCGTGGTAGCACTCCCATCCCTTGGAAATGCATTTATCGGACTGATCAAAGGAACTTCTTTTGCATTTGTCTGTTCCGTAGTGGAGATGACCGCAGAAGGAAAGATCCTTGCGGGAAGAAATTACCGTTACTTTGAAGTGTATATCTCACTGGCAATTATTTACTGGGTAATCACTTTTGTACTGGAAAGAGTGATCAGCTATCTGGAGAAGAAACTCCGCGTACCGGAAGATGCACCGGCACTATTAGATATCAGAGATACAGAGGTGGAATAAGGTATGATCGAAATTAAAAATATATCAAAAACATTTAAGAATAATAAGGTTCTTGATGGGATCGACCTTACCATCAATCAGGGAGATGTCGTGGCGATCATCGGACCTTCAGGAACAGGAAAATCCACATTTTTAAGATGCGTGGACAGACTGGAAAAACCGGAAACTGGAACCATAACGATTGACGGTGAGACACAGGATCTTGCACATATTCATGGCAAAGATCTGACAGAGCTTCGGAAAAAGACCAGCATGGTTTTTCAGAATTTCAATCTTTTTTCAAAGAAGACAGCACTTCAGAATGTAATGGAGGGGCTGATCGTGGTAAAGAAGATGAAAAAAGAGGAAGCAGAAAGGATTGCGAAAGAGCAGCTTAAAAATGTAGGTCTTCTGGATCACGCAAACCATTATCCGAGACATATGTCAGGTGGCCAGCAGCAGAGGGTTGCAATCGCAAGAGCACTTGCGATGGAGCCAAAGCTTTTACTTCTGGATGAGCCGACATCTGCACTGGATCCGGAGCTTGTCGGAGAAGTGCTGGATACGATCAAAAAAGCGGCAAATGAAGGGTATACAATGCTTCTGGTGTCCCATGAGATGAGCTTTGTACGAAACGTTGCAACCAGAGTGATCTTCCTGGACGGAGGAAAGATCCTGGAAGACGGAACGCCGAGAGAAGTGTTTGGAAATCCGAAGAACGAACGTGTCAAAGAGTTCTTTACAAAGATCAACCGGATGGAAGAACCGGATTATTCAATTTAAGAGAAAAACAAAATCGGCTGAGGGATCAGTCGATTTTTCCAACAGGATAAAAGAAAAATTATCCGGAAAATAAAGAAAGTGGGGAATGAATGATGAAAGCAGTCAGAGTAACAGAAGAATGGCAGAGAGCCGGCGTACATTATGTGCGGACACAGGCAATGTGCCTGGGATTTAAGATCCCGCTTGAGGGAGAATTTTCAGATGACACACCGGAGGATGAATATATTCTGGTTATGGACGGAATTTATCCGGTATCCACCTGCAGGCTGCATTATCTGGATGAACATACCGGAAAAATTGAGCGCGTGGCAACACTGGAATCCTACAGGGGAAAGCATTACGGACAGGCAGGGATCATTGAGGCGGAAAACTGGATGCGCGAAAAAGGTGTGACAAAAATCTATATCAATTCCAGAAAGGCAGCCCTTGGATTTTATGAAAAGCTTGGCTATACACCGGATTTTTCACAGGTAAGCGGCTCCGGCGAATTCGAGTGTGTGATGACGGAGAAAGAACTTGCGTAAATGCCCGGAAAAGAATTTTTTGAAAAATAAAAAAGAAAACTGGATTTCGATGGAAAGATATTGTAAAGTAAATAGCGAAATTGACTGATATCAGGAGAGAAAGTTGGTATCAGAGAGGTCAATATAATTTTGAGCTTTCATATTACGGATTACAAGAGACAGGAGAGGTAGACAAACATGAAGTATGGAATCGATACACGATGTCAGCATCTGGCTGACGATAATAAGGATGAAATATATGGGGCGATCAGTTATCCAATCTATCAGTCTGCAACATTTGCGAGAGACAGAGTAGGTGGAGGCAGTGGTTATGACTATTCCAGATTACAGAATCCGACGAGAGAACAGCTTGAGAAGATCGTAGCATCACTGGAAGAAGGAATCGATGCACTGGCATTTTCGACAGGAATGGCAGCAATCACAGCTCTGATGGAGATTTTCAAACCGGGCGATCACATCATCATTGATGAGGATCTTTACGGAGGAAGCGTCCGTCTGTTCCACAGCATCAATGTGAAAAATGGACTGACATTTACCAGCGTGGATTTAAGCAGTGTGGATGTAGAGGATTATATCCAGGATAATACAAAAGCAATTTATGCAGAGACACCGACCAATCCGATGATGCGTGTATCCGATCTGGAAGAACTTTCAAAGAAAGCAAAAAAACATGATCTTCTTCTGATCGTGGACAATACCTTTTTATCACCATATTTCCAGAATCCGCTGAAGCTTGGTGCTGACATTGTTGTGCATAGCGGGACAAAATATCTGGGTGGACATAATGACACACTTGCAGGTTTTCTGATAACAAACCGCGAGGACATTCAGGAACAGCTTCGTTTTATCATCAAGACGACAGGGGCAACTCTTGCACCGATGGACAGCTGGCTGATCCTCAGAGGGATCAAGACGCTTGGAGTCCGTATGGACAGGGCACAGGAAAATGCACTGAGGATCGCACATTTTCTGGAAAAGCAGGAGCATGTGACAAGGGTACTTTATCCGGGGCTTGAATCACATCCGGGCTACGAACTGATGAAAAAGCAGGCAAGAGGATTTGGTTCGATCCTGACCTTTGAAGTAGATTCCCAAGAGAGAGCATATCACATTCTGGAAAATGTAAAACTGATTCAGTTTGCGGAAAGTCTTGGAGGGACAGAGACTTTGATCACCTATCCGATCACACAGACACATGCGGATCTTTCCAAAGAAGAGCTTGACCGGAACGGAATCACAGACCGGATTTTAAGACTTTCCGTTGGAATCGAAGGCGCAGAGGATCTGATCGCAGACCTGGAAGCTGTATTAAAGTAGAAGTGTGAGTCAAGCGGCAGACATCTGTGATGGAAGGTGTACAGGACAGACGGACGATGACCGTTTTTAGATCGAAATAATGACCGTGCAGATAAGGAAGTGGCAGAAATGAGCAAAATAGAGGTAAATGAAAAAAGAACAGTTGATGAATTTCAGGAACTGACTGCAATCGATGCACCAAGCTTTGGTGAGCGTCAGATGGCAGACCGGCTGATCGTGAAATTAAAAGAACTTGGCTTTGAAGTAGAAGAAGACAATGCCGGAGAACATTTCGGAGGAAATGCCGGGAATCTGTACGCATATCTTCCGGGAACCCTTCCGGGGGATCCGGTCCTTTTGTCCGGTCATATGGATACGGTTGAGCCGTCCAAAGGCAAGAAAGGGATCATCGGAGAAGACGGTGTGATCCGTTCCGCAGGAAAGGCAGTTCTTGGAGCTGATGATGTGGCAGGACTTGTGGAGATCCTGGAAGGAATCCGCAGTGTAAAAGAAGCGGGAGTACCACACCGGGATATCGAGATTCTTTTTGCAATTGCAGAAGAACTTTATATCAAGGGCAGCAGTGTATTTGATTTTTCAAAGGTCCGTGCAAAAGAAGCTTATGTACTGGATATCAGCGGACCGGTTGGAAGCGCGGCATATAAAGCACCGTCCCTGATCTCTTATCAGGTGACGGTAACTGGGAAAGCATCCCACGCCGGATTTGATCCGGAGCACGGCATTCATGCGATCGCTATTGCATCCGAAGCGATCTCACAGATCAGTCAGGGACATGTGGACGAAGAGACAACCTGCAATATCGGATTGATCGAAGGTGGGAGCGGAACGAACATTGTTCCGGAAAAATGTACCGTAAAGGGAGAAATCCGGAGCTATTCTCATGAAAAAGCGACTCGTTGTGTAGAAGAAGTGGGAAATACCTTCAAAAAGGTGGCTGAAAAATACGGAGCTGAATCAGCGCTTACCTGCGAAGTTCATCTGATCGCTTATGAGACTGCAAAAGACAGTGTGCCGGTAAAACGGTTTGAAAGAGTAAGCAAAGAGCTGGGACTTTCAGGAGACCTGGTGGAGACATTTGGCGGAAGTGATAACAACAGCTTTGCGAAGAACGGGATTCCGGGACTGGTGCTGTTAAATGGAATGTACCAGGCACATTCGGTAAATGAATATACGACAATCAAAGATCTTGTGACAGGAGCAGAACTGATCGCCGGGCTGATCACCGATGAGCAGTAGTGTCTGTTATTATACAGAAAAGACGCCAAAAGCGTCTTTTTTGTTTCATAGGAAATTCCAAAGGAACTTCCTATGAAATAAAAGGCACTGCGTGCCGGAGATGCGCACTCGCACGAAGATGAAGAATGTCGCAAGCGGTCTACGCTCCGCTTCGGTCGTTGCTTAACGAGCGTCACTGGCGCTCAGCAACGCGCTCGGCGCGAGAATGTGCCGAGGCACATTCTTTCTTGCATTTACAGGAGAAAAAACAGATAAAACATATTGAAATTAAAGGTTTTTAAAATAATTCCCTATTAACCTATTGACAAAGTAGGTAAAAGTAGATATAATGCAACTATCAAATTTGAAAGATCACTATAGAGATCACGATACATCAGACAATCAGAAAAGAGAGGTAGAAAAATATGAGCGATTATAAATTTGAAACACTTCAGCTTCACGTAGGACAGGAAGAACCAGATCCGGCATCTGATGCCAGAGCAGTACCGATTTACCAGACAACATCTTATGTATTTAAGAACTCTGCACATGCAGCAGCAAGATTCGGACTTGCAGATGCAGGTAACATTTACGGACGTCTGACAAACTCTACACAGGATGTATTTGAAAAGAGAATCGCAGCACTTGAAGGTGGTGTGGCAGCTCTTGCAACAGCATCAGGAGCAGCTGCAATTACATATACCATCGAAGCACTTGCAGCAGATGGCGGACATATCGTAGCGCAGAAGACAATCTATGGTGGAAGCTTCAACCTTCTTGAGCACACACTGACACATTACGGAATCACCACTACATTTGTAGATGCACATAACCTGAAAGAAGTAGAAGATGCAATTCAGGATAACACAAGAGCCATCTATCTTGAAACTCTTGGTAACCCGAACAGTGATATCCCGGATATCGATGCGATCGCTGAAATCGCACACAAGCATGGACTTCCGCTTGTGATCGACAACACATTCGGAACACCGTATCTGATCCGGCCGATCGAACACGGAGCAGACATCGTTGTACATTCTGCTACCAAATTCATCGGTGGACACGGAACAACTCTTGGTGGAATCATCGTAGATTCCGGCAAATTTGACTGGAAAGCAAGTGGAAAATACCCGGCAATCGCAGATGCAAACCCAAGCTACCACGGAGTATCTTTCGTAGATGCAGCAGGTCCGGCAGCATTTGTAACTTACATCCGTGCAATCCTTCTTCGTGACATGGGAGCAACCATCTCTCCATTTAACGCATTCCTTCTTCTGCAGGGAACAGAGACACTGTCACTTAGAATTGACCGTCATGTAGAAAATACAAAGAAAGTAGTAGAATATCTCTCTAATCATCCAATGGTAGAGCATGTGAACCATCCGTCACTGCCGAATCATCCGGATCATGCACTTTATGAAAAATATTTCCCGAATGGTGGAGCATCCATCTTCACATTCGAGATCAAAGGCGGACAGGAAGAAGCTCACAAGTTCATCGACAACCTGAAGATCTTTTCACTGCTTGCAAATGTTGCGGATGTTAAGAGCCTTGTTATCCATCCGGCAACAACAACACATTCTCAGCTGACAGAAGAAGAACTGCTTGATCAGGGAATCAAACCGAACACAATCCGTCTTTCTATCGGTACCGAACATATCGATGATATCATCGCAGATCTTGAAGGTGGATTTGCAGCGGTTCAGGGCAAATAAATATTATACACACAGAAATTTTGGACGGAGGTTTTTCGGAACCTTCGTCTTTTTCGATTTGTACAGAAAATTTAAGGAGAAAACATTATGACAAAGGCACAGATCAGAAAAAATGCTTTTCTGAAATCCATTCCGATCATGTGCAGCTACATTTTCGTAAGCATGGCATATGGGATTATGATGGAAAATGCCGGATTTGGCTGGTACTATTCACTGTTTGTCAGTCTTACCGTATATACCGGGGCATTCCAGTTTGTCCTGATCACATTTTTATCCAGTGGAGCCTCGATCGTGACAATCGCACTGACAGCGTTTCTGATGAACAGCAGACAGACTTTTTACAGCCTTACTTTTCTGAAGGATTTTCAGAAGATGGGCAGGCGTAAGCTCTATATGATCCACACGATGACGGATGAGACCTATGCGGTAAATTGTACGCTCGACCTCCCGGAAAAAGAGAAGGAGGATACGATGTTCCTGGTTGCATTTTTCAGCCGGTGTTACTGGATGGCAGGGGCAGTTTTAGGTGGAGTCATAGGGCAGCTGCTTCCGTGTGATATGGAAGGAATCGATTTTTGTATGACGGCACTGTTTGTGATCATTTTTATCGATCAGTGGGAAAAGACCAGAAAACACATTCCGGCAATGACCGGACTTGGGATCGGGATTTTGTGCCTGGTGATCTTCGGGCAGAAAAGCTTTATGCTTCCGGCACTTCTTATCACATCCGGAATTCTGGTCATTACGGAAAAAGGAGGAAAAAGTGTATGACGACGGGCGGAATTTTACTGGCAGTTCTGGTATCGGCAGTTTGCACGTTCGCGCTTCGGGCATTGCCGTTTCTGGCATTTAACGGAGAGCGACGGATGCCGCTGTGGCTGGATAGGCTGGGGCAGGTACTTCCGGCGGCGATCATGGCAGTTCTGATCGTTTACTGTCTGAAAGATGTGGGAAGTGATCTGAGAGGAATCGCATTTCCAAAAGGAATTGCGGTGGCTGCCGTTGCAGTTACCTACAAATGGAAACACAACACACTCATAAGTATTGCAGCGGGAACGATCCTGCATATGGTGCTGTTAAGAGTATTGTAAGAGTTGCAACAGTCAGGAGTGTTAAAAATGCTGTGGGATAAGCGGAGATCCGGTATTTTCGGATGGATCTCCCTTTGACCAGATGCACAGATTATGCTATGATATGTACCGATACACGCGTATTTTTTATTTGACAACAATCCAGATGGAACTTTCTGTTCAATAAAGAGGATTATGTGTCAGGGTACATTCTTTTTACAAGGAGAAAATCAATGAGTATAGATATTACGATCGAGGAAATGGAAGCGCTTCCTGCAGAGTCCTATGAGCTTTTTGATATCCGTGGCGAGATCGAGCGCGCCCATGGAATCCTGCCGAATTCGACGGCAAGCTCAGCAGATGCACTGATGGAGAATCCGCCGGAAGATAAGGAAAAGAAGATCATTATCTGCTGCAGCAGAGGACAGATCAGCAGGGATATCGCAGAAGAACTGCAGGATCAGGGATATGAAGCATACAGCCTGAAGGGCGGTTATGTTGGATGGCTGATGGCAGATATGAAGAAAAAGGAAGCAGATGATGTCTGTGAACATGTGGAACTTAGTATCCGCAAGAAGTTCAAAAAGAAGATCTGGTCTAAATTTACAAAAGCTGTCAGAGAATATGAACTGGTCAAAGAAGGTGACCGGATCGCAGTATGTATTTCCGGTGGAAAAGATTCAATGCTGATGGCAAAGCTTTTCCAGGAATTAAAGCGTCACAACAAGTTTAACTTTGAAGTAAAGTTCCTGGTGATGGATCCGGGATACAGTCCGGAGAACCGGAAGGTCATTGAAGAAAATGCAAGGAAGATGAAGATTCCGATCCAGATCTTTGAATCCAATATTTTTGAATCGGTATTTGAGATTGAAAAATCACCGTGTTATATCTGTGCAAGGATGAGGCGGGGATATCTTTATAATTTTGCACAGCAGATGGGCTGTAACAAAATCGCACTGGGACATCATTATGATGATGTGATCGAGACGATCCTGATGGGAATGCTCTACAGTGCGCAGGTGCAGACTATGATGCCGAAGCTTCACAGTACAAATTTTGAAGGGATGGAACTGATCCGCCCGATGTATCTGATCCGTGAGGATGACATCAAGGCATGGAGAGATTACAATGATCTGCATTTTATCCAGTGTGCATGTAAGTTTACCGATACCTGTACAACCTGCAACAATGAAGAAAATCAGTCAAAGCGTATGGAAATCAAAAAGCTGATTGCAGAGCTTAAGAAGACGAACCCGTTTGTGGAGGGCAATATTTTCAAGAGTGTGGAAAATGTCAATCTGGATACGGTTGTCGGCTACAAGGCAAAAGGTGTAAGACATAATTTCCTGGATACTTACGATGATTAAAAATGACTGGATATGCCGGAGGCGTATCTGAGATATAAAGAAGAATGAAATTCCCGCCGGGCAGGTACAGGATCTGCCCGGCGGGAATTTTGAGATTAAATGACAGGAATATTGATCTGTACCAGAATTCCTGGCGTGGATCAGGATAAAACGGTTTTCTGCTGGTTTTTGATATCGTGGTAAATAACAAAACGTCCACGTCCGTTGTGCTTAGCTGTATACAGAGCATGATCAGCAAGGCGGTATAACTGGCTGAAAGATTCAGCATCCGTTGGAGCAACAGCACAGCCGATACTGCAGGAAAGTTTCCGACCATTTAGTTCCGGGATATCTATATTTTGAAGATTTGTATAGAGCTTTTGCAAGTGCAGATGGATACTGTAATCCAGACGTACATTTTTCATCAGGATCATAAATTCGTCACCACCGACACGACCGATGATATCGGTTGTCCGGAATTGTTCTTTCAGAAATCCGGCAAATATTTTCAGTACCTGGTCACCGGTTGCATGTCCATAAGTATCATTGATCTGCTTGAAATAATCCATATCGATCATCATTAAAGCCTGAAAATCTTCAAAATCTTTTTCGCGCAGCCATTCGGAAATCGTGTGTTCTGTATAAACTTTGTTCAGAAGTCCGGTCAGAGCATCTGTATGCGCCTGGCGAAGAAGCGAAGTCTGATTCTTCCGGTTGATCTTCCAGAGTGCGAAGATCAGGATCAGCACAATGCAGATAAAAAAGGCGAACAGAATGATTTCAAAGTTGTTGATAAAAGCAAAGGGCTGACGGGCATCGACTGCAGGAACGATATAGCAGAGCATCCAGCCGTTGTACTTTAGTGGCTGGTAGGAAATGTAGCGTGCATGTGATAAATCTGCTGTAATCTTGCGGCAGTTTGCGTGTCCTTGCTTAAAATCTTCCTGAAGGGTAGCACCATCTTCCGAGGTCTGAAATACCCAGTCAGAGGAAGAAGTAAAAAAGTTCTCCCGGATTTCGTTGTGCGTAGATTCAATGGAAATGATGTTGCCGTCCGAGTCTGTGATAAATGAGTAGCCGGAATCGGAATAAAGATCCTCAAAGAGCATGGTAGTCAGTTCCGTGACATCGATGGAGCCTCCAAGGACACCGATAATATTCTGATCTTTGTCATAAACAGGAACTGTGAGGACAACAAGGGTTTCGTTGTCTATTCTGCTTGACAGAGGAGAACTAAGGACGCGTCTGCCTTCCAATGTCTTTTGAAAATAGTCCCGTGAATTTGCATCGATTTTTTTCCCATCGCTGGAGTGCCCGATACCGTCTGTAGAAAAAAGCATAAGCCGATGATAGGAGCTGGAAGAAGCCAGTTCAGCAAGAAGCTGAAGATTATCGTTGCTGAACAGATCGGAAGTTGTTCCGAAGTATGCAGCAGGACTCTCCAGGAATTCATATTCTTTTTCCAGAACCAGTTCCAGGTGATCCTTTTGCTGCAGTGTGTTTTTTTGAATAACGTTCTGTACACTCTTATCAACGCTCTGTTGTACAAACCAGAAAAAAATCAGAAGTGTGAACGTCATTACAATCAGGAACGAAATGACAGCCGTTCCGTATTGCATCAGTTCATGACGTGATATTTTTTTCATGTAAGATCCCCCTCATATTGTACGTTAACAAGATGTTGGGGTCAAAAGGTATTTTGCCCCCTTTGATACCAGATTGCTACGTGCTTTGCACTCTCGCAATCCTCAAAAACATTCGTAATCCACTCATTTTTCTTTGAAAAATGGCTGCTTACTCATGTTTTTGTCGGGTCAAGAGGTCAAAAATCCTCTTGCAAGCAAGCTGCATCGGCTTTTTGACCTTTTGCCCCGGTATCTTAACAAATAAGTAATTAGATTTTCTAAATTATATCATAAATGTTCTGGAATGTCATCGAATTTGTATGTGAAATGGATAGAAACTATGCATAATAAACAAAAAATGAACAGAAAAAGAGAGAATAACGTGAAAATTAACAAAAGCATTACGCTATTCTATCTCTAATTGTAAATCATTTGACTGGTGCATCTTCCACAATGTTTATGAATACCAGACTTATAATATCCTGGATCAGACTTTCGCAGTCTTCTTTTTCAAAATCCATAAGAGTTTTTCTTTTTATGCCAGTTGATTATACATATAACTGAATGATTAGTATGATGGCACTGAATACGGTTATCATACCCATTAGAGGCATAAGTGGATACGAGTGTAGCGAAAATAAGGACGATAAATAATATAGTAAGAGCAGAAGGAAAAGATTTTATCCGGGTAAATCAGAAAAGACAAAAGGGGTGCGTTTTATTGACACGAAAAAATCAGACGTGTTATTATTGAAAGAAGAGAAAAAGCATGGTGCATATTAGAAAATTTGGGAAATGCGTTAAATTTTATGCACATGTTATAAAAAAATTGATTTAAAAGAAAGGAAATTGGTATGAATGCAGATGAGAAGGTAGGGCGTAATATTAGAAAATACCGGATGGCATATAATATGACACTGAAAGAACTTGCCGTAAGACTGCATAAGAGTGTGTCGACAGTTTCTAAATACGAAAAAGGGGATATTTCATTGGACATTTCGACATTTCTTGAATTGTCTAAGATTTTTAAGGTGTCACCTCTTGCGATTATCGGAGATGAGATTGCCGAGGAAGAGGAAGAATATACTTATGCGGAGACGATTGAAAAACTGTATATGTACAGCTATGACGGGATTGGAAAAGTAATTGTCAAAAGTGTGATTGAACAGCAGGCGGTGGAAGGAAAGAATAACAAATATAAAGTGCATTTGTTTAATGACGTAAGTGAGGTTAAAGAACCGGGGGAATGTGGAGGACTTTATGCTGGTGAGTATGAAAAGGAAGGATTTATCGGAACCTATATGCTTCATAACCAGGCGCTGAAATCAGAACATATCATGATCTCATGTGTAAATAATCTGGTGAATCCGGGACAGCAGCTGGCACTGGTGTCCGGTCTCTCCAATTATACGATGCTTCCGGTGACCTTTAAAGCAGTGATTTCGGAAAAAGAAATTGTAAATAAAGAAAAGCTTATGAATCTTCTTACATTCAACAAAGAAGATTTTAAACTTATGAAGCAGATGAATTATCTTACCATACAAAATATGAGATAAAGAAGGATAAAAAAGATGACAAAGAAACAGAGAACACTGGAAGTAATAGAACGCTTAAGAAAGGAATATCCGGATGCAGACTGTACCCTGGATTATGATCAGGCATGGAAGCTTCTGGTCAGTGTGCGTCTTGCGGCGCAGTGTACCGATGCACGGGTAAATGTAGTTGTAGAAGGCTTATTTGCAAAATATCCGACAGTAGAGGCTCTTGCAGAAGCGGATGTCAATGATATTGAGGAAATCGTCCGTCCTTGCGGGCTTGGAAAAAGTAAGGCACGGGATATCAGTGCCTGTATGAAGATGCTCCGGGATGAGTATGGCGGTAAGATTCCGAAGGATTTTAATGCGATCTTGAAACTGCCGGGAGTTGGAAGAAAGAGCGCGAACCTGATCATGGGTGATGTATTTGGTGAGCCTGCGATCGTTACAGATACACATTGTATTCGTTTGGTAAATCGCATTGGACTGGTAGACGGGATTAAGGATCCGAAGAAAGTAGAGATGGAACTCTGGAAGCTGGTTCCGCCGGAGGAAGGAAGCGATTTCTGTCACAGACTGGTGTACCACGGAAGAGAAGTCTGTACGGCAAGAACGAAGCCGTACTGCGACAGATGCTGTCTGGCGGATATCTGTAAGAAGGTAGGGGTAGAAAAATAAATGCAATATACAATTCCGGATTATTATAAAGAGTTCACCTGCATCGCAGACAAATGCGAGGATACCTGCTGTGCGGGATGGCAGATCGTTATTGATAAAAAATCACTGAATAAATATAAGCATGTAAAAGGGAAATTCCGTTTTACGATGTTGAAATCTGTGGACTGGATCCGTGGTATTTTCAGGCAGGATAAAGAAAAGCGATGTGCATTTTTAAATGACTGCAATCTGTGTGAGATGTATGCGAATCTCGGAGAGAAAAGTCTGTGTAAAACCTGTCGTCTGTACCCAAGACATGTCGAGGAGTTTGAGGATGTCCGGGAGATTACCCTGTCTGTATCCTGTCCGGAGGTGGCAAGGATCCTGATGGAGAAGAAGAAGCCGGTACGTTTTCTTACTTATGAAAAAGAAGGAGAAGAGGAATACGAGGAATTTGATCCGTTTCTGTATTCTATGCTTGTAGATGCGAGAGATGCAATGCTTGCAATCCTGCAGGACCGGGAGCATTCATTAAAAATAAGAGTGGGACTGATTCTTGGAATGGCGCATGATCTGCAGGGCAGATTTAACCGGGAACAGTTATTTTCCTGCGAGGAAGTCATTGACCGTTATCAGACAAAGAGTGCCAGAAAGTTTGTACGGAAACTTTGGAAAGAGGAAAAGCCGTCTGTGCAGGAAAGATGGGAGATGGCGCATAAGATGTTCCGGGAACTTTATGAATTGGAACTTCTGCGTGAGGACTGGGATATGCTTCTGATGGAGAGCGAAGAACTTCTGTATTCACATGGAGCAGATGCGTATAAAGGAATCTCGTCTGACTTTAAGAAGTGGGCGAAGGAAGAGAGTGATATCCAAATCCAGGCAGAGCAGCTTCTGGTATATTTTATTTTCACTTATTTCTGCGGTGCGGTTTATGATGGAAGGATTTATGCGAAGGTGCAGATGGCGGTGATAAGTACTTACCATATTTATGAGCTGTGGAAAGCACGGTGGATTGAGAATGAAGGGACGCTTGCGCAGGAAGAGATTGTGGAGCTGGTGTACCGGTATTCGCGGGAGATTGAGCATTCGGATAAGAATCTGGAGCGGATGGAAAAGATGATGCTGCGGGACAGGCTGCCGTGGTATAAGGGATAATGAATAGATGCGTGGTGTGTATAATTAAAATAAGGGGAGTTTTACTTTATAACTTATTTCAATGATAGAGCAAAACTCCCTTATTTTTGCCTTAATATGCAAGCGATTAGTATGTTTGCACAATTAATCTTTCCGGTTATTCATCATTTGAAAATGCCTGCACAATTTTTGATGCATTTGAATAAGAATTTTTGTTAAAAAGGGCGTATGAAAAATGATTTCTCATTTTTCACACGCCCTTTTAATTTTAGTCTCTATGCATAGAGAACTTATCCATATCGTAATTCTTCAGGTTATCAAGAATTCCACGGTCATCAGCCTGAGAGATCAAGGCATCACGGTTCTTCTTGGAAGCCATCTGGTCATTGAATGAACTTGGACCGCCGACACATCCGCCGTCACATGCCATACCTTCGATGAAGTCTTCCGGAAGACGTCCAACCTTCATGAGAAGGAGGGCTTTCTTACATTCCTGAGAACCATTTGCACGACAGACTTTCGCATCGATGCAGTTGTCAGATTCTTTCAGACTTTCCAGAACAGCTGCTGTTACACCGCCGGAATTTGCAAAGCGTTTTCCGAAGGTAGAAGCGGTCTGGTTGTCATTCGGACAGGCCTCGAGCTCAACATCTTTTGCTTTCATGATCGCACGGATCTCGCTGTATGTAAGAACATAATCTGCATTTCCTTCAATCTGCTGATCGACAACTTCGGATTTCTTAGCAAGGCAAGGTCCGATAAATACAGTGATCGCTTCCGGATCCTGTGCTTTGATCATACGGGAAATTGCACACATCGGAGAAACAGTTGTTGAGATATTGTCAGCAAGCTGTGGGTAATGCAGGCGAACCATATTTACAAATGCAGGGCAGCAGGAGGTTACTTTTTTCTGTCCTTCTTTGTAAGCTTCAGCCCATTCTTCAGCTTCGTAAGCAGCAGTCATATCTCCACCGAGTCCTACATCGTAGAAATCTACGAATCCGAGCTCTTTCATTGCTTTGCGCCAGCTTTCCATGGTAATGTCAGCACCAAACTGACCTTCTGTGGCAGGAGCAGCCATTGCGTAGATGTGTTTGCCTTCTCTTAAAGCATTGATTACCGGAACAATAAATGTTTTGGAAGCAATTGCACCAAATGGACAGCTGTGGATACATTTACCGCAGCGGATACATTTGTTTTTGTCGATTACGGAAATGCCATGCTCGTCGTAAGTGATCGCATCAACCGGACAACTGAATTTACACGGACGTTTTAAATGTGCAATGGCATTGTACGGACAGGCTTTGGCGCACTGACCACATTCTTTACACTTGGATGCGTCAATGTGGGAACGGTAATGTCCCGGTTCAATTGCCCCAAACTTACAGGCATTGATACATGCCTTTCCAAGACAGTTCTGACAGTTCTCTGTTACTGTGTAGCTGGAGATCGGACAGTCTTCGCAGGCAGAAGAAATAACCTGGATGATATTGCCATCATCTTCCGGTCCCGGAGCTTTGCCTTCTGCGAGGCGGATTCTCTGGCGGATGATCTCACGCTCTTTGTAGATACAGCAGCGGAACTGCGGTGTCGGTCCCGGAATAAGCTTCAGCGGGAGGTGATCACGCTGTTCTTCAAGTTCACCTGCAAAAGCAAGCTTTGCTATTTCGAACAGTACGTCATGTTTGATTTTGATTACGTTTCCATCAGCATTCATAATTAACCCTCTCTTCTCTAAATTGTTAAAAAATTCACTCTTCCTTTATTATAATTGAAACTACTATAAATGGAAAGAAGATTTCATGTTTTTAATGAGAAACATAGCGTAGAAGTTTGTGGAGAAGTATGTTATGATGAACGTGCAATGTTGGGAAATATAGTGTGCCGCATATTTGGGGAAATAAGAGGCACCGGTATGAAAGAGAGGAAAGAAAATTGAAAGAGAAGAACAAAGCAAAAAACATATTGAAAGAGTATGCAACGATCACGGTAGGAATGTTTATTGTATCGGCATCAGTGTATTATCTGATGATGCCGAATTCCTTTGTTGTGGGAAGTATTTCGGGACTTGTCATGGTTCTGGCAAACTTTATTCCGCTGAAGGCTTCGACGATGACTATGATTTTAAATGTAGCACTTCTGATCATAGGAATTGTGTTTGTCGGAAAAGAATTCGGGGGTAAGACGGTCATTACCTCTTTAATGCTCCCGGTTTATCTGCGTATTTTTGAAACAGTGACACCAGATGTTCCGCCACTCACGGATGATATGTTTATCAATATGCTGTGCCATATTCTGGTGATCAGCATCGGACAGGCGATTTTGTTTAATGTCAATGCATCTTCTGGTGGGCTTGATGTTGTTGCAAAGGTTTTAAATAAATATTTGCATTTTGAAATCGGAAAGAGTCTTACGATCGCAGGATTTGTGACCGCTGCGACGTCTATCCTTGTCTACGACAGAAAGACACTGGTAGTGAGCCTTCTGGGAACCTATCTTTATGGGATTGTTCTGGATAATTTTGTTGACGGTTTCAGTATCCGTAAGAGGGTGTGTATCCTGTCAAAGAAATATCCGGAGATCCAGCAGTTTGTTGTACATGAGCTGCACAGAGGGGCGACTCTATATCCGGCAGCCGGAGGACTGGATAATCAGGAACAGACAGAAGTGGTTACAATTCTGGAAAAGAGTGAATATGCAAAGCTTCTTGCATTTATCCATGAGACAGATCAGAGTGCATTCGTTACGGTATCAACTGTCAGTGAGGTAATCGGGGAGTGGAATAAACATAAAAAGAACCGTTTGAGAAAAGCGGAGTAATCGAGGAAATTCATGAGAGAAACAGTATTATTATTTAATATAAAAGATAAGAAGCGTGCACAGGAGCTGCAGATGATCTGTATGTCACTCAGGATCCGGGTGCGGTTGATAAAAAAAGAAGAGTATTTTCAGCCGGTTGGTGTACTTGCCGGAATGAAAGAAGCGTCAGAGACAGACGGGATTTATGAGGGTGAAGAGCTGGCAGATGAGATGATGGTATTTGCCGGAGTGACAGGCAGCCATCTGGATCAGATTTTATTTATGATGCGAAAGAAAGGTATGAAAGGCATTGATTATAAAGCGGTTCTGACAGATACAAACAGTCAGTGGACTGTGCCGGAACTTTTTAAAGAGCTGGAAAAGGAGCATGCGGCGATGCATCAGCTTTAATTTCACAGAAAAAACACCATTTTCCCATAGACAGAACAAATTTTTCTAGTAAGCTAGTGTCCGTGAAAGTTTGCGAAAGGTGATGAAAGCTGTCTGTGACAGAAAATGCAGGCAGTAAAAAGGAGCTGGAACAGGCATGTTGGTTTTGCCGAAGTCAGCTCCTTTTCTTAGGTTGCTTTTCAAAAGTTTACGGGTTATAATGGTCAGAGAATGAAAACAATAAAGGAGGTTTTTTAAAATGTCTACAATACCGGAAAGACTTGAAAAATTGCGTGAAAAAATGCAGGAAAAGGGAATAGATATTTATATTATTCCAACTGCAGATTTTCATCAGAGCGAATATGTGGGGGAGCATTTTAAAGCAAGAGAGTATATTACCGGATTTACGGGATCTGCAGGAACAGCAGTGGTTTCAAAGACAGAAGCACGTCTGTGGACAGACGGAAGATACTTTATCCAGGCGGCAAAGCAGCTGGAGGGAACAACAGTAGAACTGATGAAGATGGGACAGCCGGGCGTTCCGAAGATTGGGGAATATTTGGAAACAGCTCTGGCAGAAGGCGAAAATGTTGGATTTGATGGACGTGTTGTTTCTGTAACAGAAGGAGAAGAATACGAGAAGATCGCATCTGAGAAGAACGGAAAGGTCGTTTATGCATATGATCTGATCGATGAAGTATGGGAAGACCGTCCGATTCTTTCAGAAGAGCCGGTATTTGAACTGGAACAGAAATACACAGGAGAGACTGTGGAGAGCAAGCTTGCACGAACACGTGCAGCAATGAAAGAAGCAGGTGCGACAGCACACGTTCTTACCACACTGGATGACATCTGCTGGACACTGAACATTCGTGGGAATGACGTGGAATATTTTCCGTTGGTTCTGACCTATGCAGTGATCAGAATGGACAAGGTGGATCTTTTTGTAAATGAGAAAAAATTAAGCGATGAGATCAAAGCACATCTTGCAGCAGACGGGGTTATTCTGCACCCATACAATGATATTTATGAGGACATCAAGAAGGTTGCAGCAGAAGAAGTCCTGATGGTAGATCCGGGAAGACTGAACTTTGCACTTTACAAGAACATTCCGGAGAATGTGAAGAAAGTGGAAGAGAGAAATCCGGCGATCTTATTCAAATGTGTAAAGAATCCGACAGAGGTTGAAAATATCCGTATCGCTGAGATCAAGGACAGCGTAGCTCATGTCAGATTTATGAAATGGCTGAAAGAAAATGTTGGCAAAGAGACGATCACAGAGATGAGTGCTTCTGACAAACTGGACGAGTTCCGTGCCGAGATGGGTGGATTTATCCGTCCAAGCTTCGGACCGATCTCCGCGTTCGGAGAGCACAGTGCGATCGTACATTATTCTTCTTCACCGGAGACCAATGTAGAGCTTCATGAGGGAACTTTCCTGATGACGGATACAGGAGCAGGATTCTACGAAGGATCTACTGATATCACCAGAACGTATGCATTTGGAGAAGTTTCACAGATCATGAAAGATCATTTTACACTGGTTGCGATCAGTAACCTGAACCTTGCAAGTCCGATCTTCAAGAAGGGTTGCTGCGGAATGAACTTTGATTATCTGGCAAGAAAGCCGTTCTGGGACAGAGGACTGGACTTCAATCACGGAACAGGACATGGGGTTGGATATCTTCTGAACATCCACGAGGGACCGGCAGGCTTCCGTTATACTTACAGAGCAGGTGAGTCTGATGCATTTCAGCCAGGTATGGTCATTACAGATGAACCGGGAATCTACATCGAAGGATCTCACGGTGTGCGTCTGGAAAATGAACTGCTTGTTTGTGAAGGCGAGAAGAATGAGTATGGAGAATTCCTGTATTTTGAACCGATTACTTATGTGCCGTTTGACCTGGATGCGATCAATCCGGATATCATGAATGCAGAAGATAAGGAACGTCTGAATACTTATCATGCAACTGTATATGACAAGGTATCTCCTTATCTGAATGATGAAGAGAAAGAATGGCTGAAGAAGTATACGAGAGCGATCTAATAAATATGGTAATAGGAACACATATGTCGATTGCGAAAGGGATTGTGAAGACTGCAGAGAACGTGGTGAAGATGCATGCGGATACGATGCAGATTTTCAGCAGGAATCCGCGGGGATCGAATTATAAGGATCCGACAGTGAAGGAAGCGGAGGAGTTTCAGAGGATCAGAAGAGAGGCCGGTTTTGGAGCGATTCTGGCGCATGCACCTTATACGATGAATCTGGCGAGTGCGAAGCCGGAGGTGTATGAATTTGCCTGTACGGTGATTCGGGAGGATGTGGCGCGGATGGACAGACTGGGGATCGAGAATCTGGTGTTTCATCCGGGAAGCCATACCGGAATTGGCGCAGAAGCAGGGATTCAGAATATCATTGCGGGGCTTGACCAGGCGATTACCGGGAAAGAGAATATTACGGTTCTGCTTGAGACAATGAGCGGAAAAGGGACAGAGATTGGCTGGAGATTTGAAGAGCTGAAAGCAATCCGCGATGGGGTATCCCATCCGGAGCGGATCGGAATCTGTCTGGATACCTGTCATGTGTTTGCAGCAGGATATGATATTGTAAATGATCTGGACGGGGTGCTGGAAGAGTTTGACAAAGTACTTGGACTTGAGCTTTTGAGAGCGATTCATTTAAATGACAGTATGATGCCATTTGGTTCAAGAAAAGACCGGCATGCGGTGATCGGCGGCGGAGAGATCGGGATGGAGGCACTTTTAAATGTCATGCGTCACCCGAAGTTAAAAGATCTGCCGTTTTATCTGGAAACGCCACTGGATGATGCGGGACATAAAGAAGAAATCGCAAGGCTTCGGGATCTTGCATAAGCGGTCAGACAGATGGAAAAGAGTTATTAAGGGCGGTATCTGCAGGCTATAGATTGATTGTACAGAGGATAAGTTTTATCACAGATACAGCTCGAGAAATCAAAACAGGAGGGTATGATTCAATATGAGTCATACCCTCCTGTTTTAAGAATATCTTCTTTTTGGCTGTAATGCGTATCGCAAAAGAACGGCGTATATACCTATGATTCCAGTGCATCCGGATCAGCAGAAAGATCGGCAGATGCGATCCGGCGGACCGGGTTGGACTTATCAATATCTTCTGCAAATTTCTGCGCTTTTAACAGCATTTCTGATATCTCTTCCTCTTCCTCAGGAACAAAGCATCTTGCACTTTCATCCGGAAACAGATGATTTTTTAATTTGAAAGCCATCAAAAAGGCTCCCAGTTCCTGATTGAGTGCATCTTTGTAAAATTCAAAATAAAAACGAATTTCAGTTTTCTCAAAATCGGTACATATGCATCCGCACTGGGTTCCGCGTGTACGGCTTGTCCGGCGGAAATATTCGGGATCTCCGGTCACCATGTAAAAAATCTGGACCAGAAGATTTTCCTCGATATCTGTCTCATATGTAAACCAGTGCTTGCTGAGCTTGTCTTTTTGTAATGCTTTTTCATCAATATCATACTTCTTCAGAAGCTTATGATACATTTTGATGGCGGCCTCTTTCTCGCCACCTTCTCCCCGTTCGGCAAGCGCTTTAATCTTCAGCAGTTTTGCTTCTAATTTGTTGTCATCCAATTTCTTAATCCCCTTATGAATATAACACTTTTTTACATACTGAATTATTATAGCACATTTGTTATATAATGGAAGTAGAAAAATGGAAGTTAGCTAAGAGTTTTTTATAGCGGTGAATGTTAAGATTTGTTTACATTTTCGGATGAACTGTTGTAATTTGCTGACAATATCGGTAAAATAAATTTATAGAAAAACAGTAATTGATAAGAAAAGGGGGATTTATTATGACAGAAGATTTGATCAAAAAATTAAAAGATGTCAAGCAGGCACTGGTCAGCAAAGATATGACCGGTGAAGAGTGGGAAGAACGTGATGAGATTCTGGAAAAACTGGAAGACGTGACCACGTATTTAAAAGATGCCCTCGGAAAGGGAATTGAATTCTGATGAAGGTAGAAGCACTGGTATTTGATATGGACGGACTGCTCCTTGATTCGGAACGTGTTGTGCAGAGATCCTGGAATTATGCAGGAGAGAAGCTCGGATACGGACGGATCGGGGAGCATATTTATCATACGCTTGGATTTAATGTGGTCCGCAGAGAGCAGTATTTTAAAAGTGTATATGGCGAAGATTTTCCGATGGACAAGTTCAATGAACTGACGCGGGAGAAGTATTACGGTATCTGTGACGAAGAAGGGATAGGCGTAAAAGAAGGGGCAGGAGAGCTGCTTATCTATGCGAAGGAACACGGATACAAGGTCGGACTTGCGACGTCATCCAGAGAGATCCATGCAAAGGCATCTCTTGAGAAAGTGGGGTTGTGGAAATATTTTGATGGCGGGGTTTTTGGTGATTCGGTGAAACATGCAAAGCCGGATCCGGAAATTTACCTCAAAGCGTGCGAGGCGATCGGAGCCGAGCCGATACATAGTATTGCGCTTGAAGATGCACCGGCAGGAATCCGCTCGGCTTCGGCTGCGGGCATGATCCCGGTGATGATCCCGGATCTTGCACAGCCGGATGAAGAAGAGAGAGGATTATGCCGGTATGTGTATCCTACACTTCTGGATGTGATTAAGCTGCTTGATCGTGAAAATGTCGAAGCTGGTCGGTAAGAGACTGGATATCAGCATCGGAAAGTGCTTCGACAAGAGCGGTCTGGTCCTGAAGGATTTTCGCCGGATTGTATGGAATGTCCAGGGCAAATTCACTGTAGGCACGCAGCTTCTGAAAATAAAGGGCTGTGTTTGCCTGTTCTTTTGCCTGGATGCACATTTCATACATGGCATGGCAGTCTGTAACGGCTTCGTCTGTGCATGGCTTGCAGATCCATTTTCCTATATAATAGTAATCAGTCCCGATTCGGTAGACGAATCCGGGATTTTTTTTGAATTCTTCTAATAAGTTCATTTTTTTGTATTCTCCATTCTAATCTGCTTTTGTTTCCAACTGTTCCCAGTTACATGGGACTTCAAATTCCATGCGTTTTCCGGTGGTCGGATGGCAGAAAGAAAGCCGGAAAGCCCGCAGTGCAATCGGGAAATATCCTCTTTTATTTACAAATTCCGGGTTATATTTGTTGTCACCCCAGAGTGGTGCGCCTGCACCTGCCATCTGGACACGGATCTGGTGATGGCGTCCGGTTCCGAGATGGATCTGAACAACGGATAAGCCAGTTACTTCGGAAGTTTCCAGTATTTCATACGAAAGGACAGCTTTTTTGGCACCGGGTGTATTTTTACTGCAGATGCGGGAGGTGTTGGTGCGGCCGTCCTTTACCAGATAATCAGTCAGAGTGCCGGAGTCCGGAAGGGATCCACATACTACAGCCTGGTAGTATTTTTCAAATCGATCGTTCTGTAACTGCTGGTTCAGATTTTTCGCAGCCGCAGGTGTGCGGGCAAAAACCAGGATGCCGGAAACCGGTTGATCCAGTCTGTGGATCACGGCAAGATAAGGTGGCTTATGTTCGGCATGATGTGAAGAATGGATGAACAGATAATTTTTCAGAATGCTCTCCATGTCCTGTGTACCGATCTTTTTTGTCTGCACGGGAACACCGGCAGGTTTGTGGCAGACCAGAATCTGGTCGTCTTCATATAGAATTTCAGGTGTTTGCAAAATAATTCCTCCCCATATGCGAAAATTTTGTTTCTTTGATTAAAACATAACGGAAAGGGCTTGTCAATTGGGTTGACAAATCCGAAAATCTCAATTAAACTCTATAGTAAATCGAAGAGATTTGACGATGAAGAGGACTAGTATATGATGAAAGTGGCACAGAGAGGCTTCCGGCTGGTGGGAGGAAGCTGCATGGAAATTATAGAACCGACCTTGGAGTTCCGCATGAAAAGTGTGGCGTATGCCTGGCGTTAACGGGTAATGAAGTGAATCGTAATACGATTAATTAGGGTGGTACCGCCGAATTTTCGGTCCCTTGTCAGGGGCGCAAAGATTCGGCGGTTTTTGTGTTCCCCTGTTATGATAACCTTATTTATAAAATCAAAAATGAAGAGAAGGAGAACTTATCAATGGCTAAGGAAAAGAAATTTGTACAGGCGATTACCTCTCGTGATGAAGATTTCGCACAGTGGTATACCGACGTTGTAAGAGAAGCAAAGCTTTGTGATTATTCAAGTGTAAAAGGATGTCTGAACTATCTTCCGAACGGATATGCAATCTGGGAGAAGATCCAGGCAGACCTCGATAAGAGATTTAAAGAGACAGGTGTTGAAAATGTATACCTGCCAATGCTGATTCCGGAGAACCTTCTTCAGAAGGAAAGCGATCATATTGAAGGATTCGCACCGGAAGTAGCATGGGTAACAAAGGGTGGTCTTGAAACTCTTCAGGAACCAATGTGCATCCGTCCGACATCTGAGACACTGTTCTGCGACCTGTGGGCAAGAACCGTACAGTCTTACCGTGACCTTCCGAAGGTATGGAATCAGTGGTGCTCTGTACTTCGCTGGGAGAAGACAACCAGACCATTCCTCCGTTCCAGAGAATTCTTATGGCAGGAAGGACACACCATCCATGCAACTTATGAAGAAGCAGAACAGAGAACACTGACCATGCTTCGTGTCTATCAGGAACTGATTCGTGATTCCCTTGCAATCCCGTTCGTATCAGGACCGAAGACAGAGAGTGAGAAGTTCGCCGGTGCACAGGATACTTACACCGTAGAAGCGCTGATGCATGACGGAAAAGCACTTCAGTCTGCAACCAGCCATTTCTTTGGAAATGCGTTCCCGGATGCATTTGATATCAAATATCTGGATAAGAACAATGAACTTCACAGTGTATATGAGACTTCATGGGGACTTTCTACACGTATCATCGGAGCTCTGATCATGGTTCACGGTGATGACAGCGGACTTGTTCTTCCACCGAGAATCGCACCGGTTCAGACAAGAGTCATTCCGATCGCACAGCATAAGGAAGGCGTTCTTGAAAAAGCAAATGAACTGACCGATAAGCTGAAAAAAGCTGGCTACAGCGTGAAGATTGATGATTCTGAGAAGAGCCCGGGATGGAAATTCAGCGAACAGGAAATGCTTGGTATCCCGACACGTATCGAGATCGGACCAAAAGATATCGAACAGAACCAGGTTGTTGTTGTGCGTCGTGATACAAGAGAAAAGATCGTTGTTTCTTTAGATGAGATCGAGACAAAACTTGGCGAGATCCTTGAAACAATCCAGAAGGATATGTATGACCGCGCAAAAGCATTCCTTGACAGCCACATTGATTTTGCTGAAACCATGGATGAAATGAATGAAAAATTCAACACCAAACGTGGATTCATCAAAGCAAAATGGTGTGGAAGCGCAGAATGTGAAGATGAGATCAAGGCAGCAACAGGTGGAGCAACCACTCGCTGTATCTGCAAAGAGGATCAGGTAAAAGATGGAGATACCTGTATTTTCTGTGGCAAACAGGCTAAACACGTTGTTTATTTTGGAAAAGCATACTAGGAGCGAATGTATATGAAAATTCAGTTACCTGAAAAGGTGAATCGAATTATAACTACATTACAAAAACATGGCTTTGAGGCATATGCAGTCGGCGGCTGCGTCCGGGATTCTTTTCTCGGACGTGTGCCGGGTGACTGGGATATCACAACATCGGCAGCACCGGAAGAGACAAAGTCATTATTTGCCAGAACTTTTGACACCGGAATCGAGCATGGAACGATTACGGTGCTTTTAAATGGAGAAGGATTTGAAGTGACGACATACCGGATTGACGGGAAATACGAAGACAACCGGCATCCGAGTAAAGTGCAGTTTACCAGAAGCCTGTCAGAGGATCTGCTGCGCAGGGATTTTACGATCAATGCGATGGCGTACAATGAACAGGACGGACTGGTGGATCTGTTTCATGGGATGGAGGATCTGAAAAAAGGTGTGATCCGCTGTGTGGGAAATGCTGAGGCACGTTTTTCGGAGGATGCCCTGCGGATTTTGAGGGCGATCCGTTTTTCGGCACAGCTTGGATTTGAGATCGAGGAAGAGACCAGACAGGCGATCAGAAAACTTGCACCAAATCTTTCCTATATCAGTGCAGAACGTATCCAGACAGAGCTTGTAAAGCTTCTGGTTTCCGATCATCCGGAAAAGATCCGGGATGCATATGAGCTTGGAATCACAAAGGTGATCCTCCCGGAATTCGATGCAATGATGGAAACAACACAGGAAACTTTGCATCACTGTTATAATGTAGGTGAGCATACGATCCATGCGCTGATGAACATTCCGGCAGATAAAGTGCTGCGTCTTACAATGCTGTTTCACGATACGGGGAAACCGGCACGAAAGACGGTCGATCCGGACGGAACGGCACATTTTAAAGGGCATGCATACGTCAGTGAAGAACTCACAAGGTCGATCATGCATCGTTTGAAATTCGATAATGATACGCTGCGTAAGGTGTCAAAGCTGGTGCTGTATCATGATGACCGGATGCCTGCAACGATGAAGCATGTACGCCGTGCAATGAACCGGATCAGTGAGGAACTGTTCCCGTATTACATGAAGGTACGGATGGCTGATACGTTGGCGCAGAGTGATTATCAGCGTGATAAGAAGCTGGAAAACCTGGCTGGTATCGAGAAGTGCTACCAGGAGATTCTGAAGAAAAAGCAATGTGTTTCTTTAAAAGAACTGAAGGTAAACGGTCAGGATCTGATCGCGGCAGGTATTGAAAAAGGACCGAAAATTGGTCAGACACTCCAGACACTTTTACAGGAAGTGATCGAGGAACCGGAGAAAAATACACGGGAATATTTACTTGCCAGAATAAAAGAGCTGGAATAATCAAAAATCATGCATGACTTAAGTCTCCCCCTGCATACATTAGAAAGACCGGTAAAACAAAGCGGCAGGGGGAAGCCATGAAAGATTATGGAATCAGTGTATTGACACAATATCAGATGGAAGTATTCGGCACCCACAAAGTAAGGGGTGCTATTTTATGCGATACAGATAAGGGGCTGCTCCTCTTGAAGGAGACGCGCATGGAGGAGAGTCGGATCTGCGCGCTTGCAAAAATATATGAGCAGTTAAATGCGGATGGATTTGAGTGCGTGGATACGCCTCTGCTTAATAAAGAGGATGTTTATGTCAGTAAAGCCGAGGACGGAACAGGCTATATCTTAAAGAAATGGTTTCAGGGACGTGAGTGTGATGTCAGACGTGAAAATGAGTTGATCGCCGGTGCGGAAAATCTTGCCCGGATCCATCTGCGCATGCGTCTGGCCGGGGAAGAAAACGGATCTGCAGGAAGAGAAGAAAATCCGGTGATCAAGGAGTATGCAAGGCATAACAGAGAACTCAGAAAGGTTCGGGAATTTGTCTGCAGAAGAAGTGTGAAAAGCCCGTTTGAGATTGCATTTTTAAAGGGATATGACCAGATGTATTTCTGGGCAGACAGAGTGCTGGAAATACTGGAAAATATGGATCTGGACAGTGTTTTTAAAGAAGCGGAGGCAGAAAATCATATGGTCCACGGAGACTATAATTATCATAATCTTCTGGTCTGTCAGGAGGGCATGGCGGTGACGGGATTTGAACATGCACACCGGGATGTTCAGATGGAAGATCTGTATTATTTCCTGCGCAAATGTATGGAAAAGCATCATTATGATGAACGGCTTGGATATCGGATGATGAGAGCGTATGATTCGGTGAATAAGCTTGGAAAAAAAGAACGGGATTACCTTGCAATCCGTCTTGCTTATCCGGAAAAATTCTGGAAGATCACCAATTCGTATTACCACTCAGGAAAGGCATGGATTCCTGCAAAAAATGTCGAAAAACTTTCACTTTCTGTCGCACAGACAGAAGAAAAAAAGCGGTTTTTGCGGAATCTGTTTGCGTTTCAGATATAGCGTTCGGTTTTCTTAGATTTTAAGGGTTTAGACTTGACAAAGAAGGTAAAAACTTATATAACATATGTAGGGTAAGGGGCGTGTCAGACCGCGTGGATACGCAGAATAAACCTAGCAAAGAGACAAAATGCCGGGGTGTTCCGGGAGTATATTTTACAGGAGGACGTAAGTCATGAATAAGACAGAATTAGTAGCTGCAGTTGCAGAACAGGCAGATATTTCAAAGAAAGATGCAGAAAAAGCATTAAAAGCATTTGTTGATGTTGTTACAGAAGAAATGAAAAAAGGTGAAAAAGTTCAGTTAGTAGGATTCGGAACTTTCGAAGTAAGCGAAAGAGCTGCAAGAGAAGGAAGAAATCCACAGACTGGAAAAACTATGAAGATCGAAGCTTGCAAGGCTCCGAAATTCAAAGCAGGAAAAGCTTTAAAAGATGCTGTTAATGCATAATTTGTAGAACATTTTTGAAAAATGGCGCAGTCTGAAAAGGGCTGCGCTTTATTCATATTACGGGAAGGGAAAATCAAAATGAGACTTGATAAATTTTTAAAGGTGTCCCGCCTGATCAAACGGCGTACCGTTGCAAATGAAGCCTGTGATGCAGGAAGAGTCCTGATCAATGGGGCGGTGGCGAAGGCTTCCACGAAAGTAAAAAAAGGTGATATCATTGAGATCCAGTTTGGAACCAAGACTGTAAAGGCAGAGGTTCTGGATCTGCGAGATACGACTAAAAAAGAAGAGGCGGCAGATTTATTCCGTTATCTTTAAAGTTCCGGAACATCTGAAAAGATGTGGTTTGAGATTGTTCCGGCAGCGGATCCGAGGCATATTTACCAGATATTATTCATACAATAACTAGAAAGACAGTATAGGAAAGGTTGGGATTTGTATGGAAGAGAGACAGCTGGTAAAACCTCAGAATCACAGGCTGGTTATCAATAACCGGAAGACAGGTACAGTAACGGGAGTGCTGGACGTTCTTTCTTTTGATTTAAATGAAATCCTGCTTGAGACAGAGCAGGGAATGCTGATGGTAAAAGGTACGGACATGCATGTAAACCGGCTGAATCTTGAAAAAGGGGAGGTCGACCTGGCAGGCAATATTGACAATATTTCTTATTCGGATATCCATTCAGGAGCAAAAGCCGGAGAAAATCTGTTGTCAAAACTGTTTCGGTAGGAGGAGAAAAATGTCTGGTATCGGAACGGAGATCAGGGTTTTCTGCTATGCAATCCTGACCGGTGTCCTGATCGTGGCAGTCTATCTGTGGATCAGGGTTTTGCGCAGACTGGTTGCTCACAGATTGTGGCTGATCAATCTGGAGGATGCCTGTTACTGGGCAGGAATTTCCGTTTATACTTTTGTGCAGATCTATCATACGAGTGATGGTGTTCTGCGGTGGTATATCGGACTGGGGATTGCGCTCGGAGCAATCTGGATGGCGCTGCTTTCAGCTGTCTTTGTAAGAGCTTATAAGAAGATTTCTACACGAATTTGTGAAAAAAAAGTAAAAAGAGTTGATAAATCTGGTTAAAAACGGTACACTGTAGAAGAATAAATGGGTTTAGTAGTAAGAAGCTATACAAGATCAACTGATAGCGAAAGGTGAATAGATTAGATGGGAAGCTTAAAGAAGAACCGGAAAAAGCGTCCGGGGAGCGGGCTTCAGAAGCACAAAAGAAGTATTGTTGCGATTACCGCAGTTATTATATTATTATGCGGCATGGTTATTGTACATGGGATGGCGCTCAAAAAGAGCAATGATGCATATAAGGTGCAGGAAGAAGAACTGCAGACACAGATCGATGCGGAAAAAGAACGCTCAGAAGAAATTAATAAACTGAAAAAATATGTAGGAACAGATGAATACATCGAAGAAGTTGCCAGAGAGAAGCTGGGACTTGTAAAGGAGAATGAGATTCTGTTCCGCGCACAGCAGTAACGTAAGAAAAGCTTTGGGAAGAAAATATCCCGAAGCTTTTTTCGTTCATAGAAATTTAGAGGGTGGTGGCAAATGGAGGTTAAATACAGAGAGGAGCAAGTGATCACAAGTCCATATGTAACGCAGGCAGATAAGATGGCAGTATCGCTTCGGCATCTGGCAGACAGATTCCTGAAAATGGAGCCGAAAAAGCAGTGTTTTACACCCGACGAAATGACAGAAATGTATGATCGGATTACGGAAAAGGTGTGCAGAGGATGCAGCAGGAAATCAGAGTGTCTGGAGAGAAAGAAGGCAGAACACTGGCAGCTTTTTTATGATCTTTTGTGTACGATTGAAGGATATGGTGCAGAACTGAATAAAGAGATGAAACAGCATCTTCAGAGGGAGTGCATTCAGGCACCACGGTTTTTACGAGAATCACTGGAGACTTTCCAGGAGGCAAAAAGGATTCTGGTGTGGAATAATAAGATGGTACAGAGCCGTGAGGGATGTGCGGCACAGCTGGATTCTTTTGCGGACATGCTCTGCCATGTGACGAGAGATCTGGATGCGAGTATTTTTACGGATCCGCCGCTTGCAAAAAAGGTTGCACAGCATTTCAAAAAGGCAGGGATCCGGATGCTGAGTTCCGTTTTTTTTGTGGATGAGCATGGCAGATATGAGATTCATGTAACGGTAAAAAGTGAGAAGGGGAATTGTATCCCAACCAGAAAAGCGGCAGAGCTTTTATCAGTCTGTACTAAGAGAAGGATGTGCCCGGCTCAGAATGAGAGGCAGGTTCTGGGACAGGAGTATGAAACTATTGTATGTGTGGAAGGACCGGGATATTATGTGCTGCAGGGTGTGGCAAAAATGGGAAAAAACGGACAAAAGATATCTGGTGACAGCTTTCTTATGAAGACACTTCCGGGTGGAAAAGAGGCGGCAATTTTGTCGGACGGAATGGGATCTGGTGAGAGGGCGCTACAGGAAAGCGGGATGCTGGTAGAAATGCTGGAAGAGCTTCTTGGAGCAGGATTTCCTGTGGAAACTGCACTTTCCATGATCAATACAGCTCTTGTTATGGGACGGGAAGAGGTTCGCTTTTCTACAGTTGATATGAGTATTTTTGATCTCTATAATGGAAAATGTGAGTTTGTAAAAGCAGGAGCGGCAGAGACATTTTTGCGAACTAAAGAAGGGATGGAGCATATCCGTTCGGAAAGTCTTCCGCTGGGTGTGATCCAGAGACAGCAAAGCGAAAAGGAAACCAGACAGTTGGAATCCGGAGATGTGGTGGTCATGGTATCGGACGGGATCCTGGATGCGCTTCCGGCAGGAGAGCAGGAGCATTTACTGGATCTGATGATTGGGGGAAGTCCGCTGGAGAATCCGGAGGAACTGGCGAATTATATTCTGGATAAGGTGCTGGAGCTGGCGGCCGGAAAAGCAGGAGATGATATGACAGTCCTTGTAGCGGGAATCTGGAAGATGTGTTACAGTAGATAAAAGATGAGAGGAATTTACCATGTTAGAAAAAGTAGAGAACTATATCAGGCAGTGGAAGATGCTTGAAAAAGGAGATAAAGTTGTTGTTGGCCTTTCCGGAGGGGCAGATTCTGTATGCCTTTTTCTGATACTGGAAGAGCTGCGAAAAAAGATCGGATTTGAGATCCTTGCGGTACACGTGAATCACGGGATCCGTGGGGAAGAGGCAAAAGCTGATGAAGAATTTGTAAAGACACTGTGTGAGAAAAAAGAAATCCCATGCAGAAGTGTATCGGTGGATATTCCGAAAATGGCAGTGGAATACAGGATGTCAGAAGAAGAGGCGGGAAGGACTGCACGAAGGAAAATATTTGAGCAGGCAGCGGAAGAATGGGGAGGAACCAGAATCGCACTGGCACATCATCAGGATGACAATGCAGAGACATTTTTCCTGCATCTTGCCCGCGGCAGCGGACTTCGGGGGCTCGGCGGTATATATCCGGTAAACGGGATGTATATACGGCCGCTTCTTTGCGTGGGGAGAAAAGAGATCGAGGATTATCTGAAGGGACGGGAGATGCCTTACTGCATTGATGCGACAAATATGGAAGATGCATATATGCGAAACCGCATCCGTAACCATGTGATTCCGTATTTTAAAGAAAATATCAATGAAAAAACTGTGGAGCATATGAACCGGTCTATGGATCAGCTCAGGGAGATCTGGGATTATATGGAACGGCAGACGGAAAGTGCATATCAGATATGTACTGCCCGAAATGGAGAAAAGATCTGCATCCATGCAGAGGCATATCACAGACAGGAACGGCTGATCCGGAAAATGATTCTCCGGAAAGCATTGGCACTGGTGGCAGGACATGAAAAAGATCTGGAGCAGGTTCATATAGAAAAACTGGAGGGATTGTTTGAAAAGCAGGTAGGAAAAAGACTGGATCTTCCTTATGAGGTCTGCGCATGCAGAACCTATGAAGGGATTGAACTGAAGCGGAAAAAGAAGAGTCCGGAATTGGCAGAAGAAGAGAAAACTCTGGATCTGCAGCAGGTTTCGGGAAAGATAACTTACGGGAAATGGGAAATTTCTTACCGTATTTTTGGAAAAGAAGAATGCAGATGCCAGATCCCGAAAAAAACGTACACGAAATGGTTTGATTATGGTATAATAAAACAGAGTGTCGCTGTACGCACCAGAAGGGCTGGCGATTTTATTGTAATTGATGAAAGCGGAGGAAGGCAGAAGCTGAAATCCTATTTTATCAATAAAAAAATACCAGCGGCAGAACGTGCCGGAATTCCTCTGATCGCAGAGGGAAACGAGATTTTATGGATTGTGGGCTGCCGGCAGAGCAAGGCATACCAGGTGACAGAGCAGACAACAAAAATATTAGAAATTACGATAAATGGAGGTACTTTAAATGGCCGAGAAAGTGAAAATGTTAATTCCGGAAGAAGAAGTAAATGCCAGAATTGAAGAACTTGGGAAAAAGATCAGTGAAGAATATGCGGGAAAGCAGGTTCATCTGATCTGTGTTTTAAAGGGTGGAGTGTTTTTTATGTGTGAACTGGCAAAAAGGATTACGGTGCCGGTAACAATGGACTTTATGAGTGTCAGCAGCTATGGTGACGGAACCCAGTCCAGTGGAATTGTTAAGATCGCAAAAGATCTGGATGAGTCTCTGGAAGGAAAAGACGTAATTGTTGTTGAGGATATCGTAGATTCAGGACGTACTCTTTATTATCTGCTTGACATCCTTCGGAAGAGAGGACCGAAGAGCATGAAGCTTTGTACACTTCTTGACAAACCGGATCGTCGTGTGCGCGACGTACATGTAGATTATGTCGGATTTAATATTCCGGACGAATTTGTGGTAGGATTCGGTCTGGACTATGCACAAAAATATAGAAACTTACCGTACATCGGAATTGTAGAGATGTAACAGGTGGAAGGAGCAGGTTTTGAATAATAATAAGACAAGAGGAATCAGTGGACTTTCGATTCTGCTCTGTGTTCTAGTGCTGGCAGGTGTGTACTGGTTTATGAGCCAGTCGGGTGTGCAGCAGACAGCATACACGTATCAGGATTTTCAGAAAGATCTGAAAAAAGAGAAGGTAGAAAGTGTAGAGATCAAGCAGAACAAAGTCGCACCGACCGGGACACTGAAGATCCGGCTGAAGAATGATGACATCGAACAGCTTCATGTATCCGATGTGAACAGTGCAGAGGATCTGCTTGAATCTTATGACATTTCCTACAGTGTGGACAATGTCCCGCAGGACAGCTGGATGTCAACAACACTGGTTCCGATCATATTGATGGCAGGCATCATGGTATTTGTTGTGATGATGATGAATCGTCAGGGCGGATCAAATGCAAAAGCGATGAATTTCGGAAAGAGCAGAGCGAAGATGAGCACGCAGGAAGAAAACCATGTGACGTTTGCACAGGTTGCCGGACTGCAGGAAGAAAAGGAAGAACTTGCAGAGATCGTGGATTTCCTCAAGAGCCCTGGAAAATATACGCAGGTAGGAGCCAGAATCCCGAAAGGTGTCCTTCTTGAAGGACCTCCGGGAACAGGTAAGACACTTCTTGCAAGAGCAATTGCGGGAGAAGCAGGTGTCCCGTTCTTTACCATTTCAGGTTCTGATTTTGTGGAGATGTTTGTCGGTGTCGGAGCATCCCGTGTAAGAGATCTTTTCGAGGATGCCAAGAAAAATGCACCTTGTATTATTTTTATCGATGAGATCGATGCCGTGGCAAGACGTCGTGGAACCGGTATGGGCGGCGGACATGATGAGAGAGAGCAGACGCTGAACCAGCTCCTCGTAGAGATGGATGGTTTTGGCGCGAACGAAGGAATCATCGTGCTTGCAGCAACCAACCGTGTCGATATTCTTGATCCGGCGATCTTAAGACCGGGACGTTTTGACCGTAAAGTCATGGTCGGCAGACCGGATGTGAAGGGACGTCTGGAAATCCTTCAGGTTCATGCCAAGGGCAAACCGCTCGGAGATGATGTGGATCTGGAACAGGTTGCGAGAACAACGGCAGGATTTACCGGAGCTGATCTGGAAAATCTTCTGAATGAGGCTGCGATCCTTGCAGCAAAGGATGGAAGAGTGTATCTGCAGCAGGATGATATCCGCAGAGCATTTGTAAAAGTCGGAATCGGTGCAGAGAAGAAGAGCCGTGTGATCTCGGATAAAGAGAAGAAGATCACTGCATTCCATGAAGCAGGACATGCCATCTTATTCCATGTACTTCCGGATGTAGGGCCGGTGTACAGCGTGTCGATCATTCCTACCGGTGTCGGGGCAGCCGGATATACGATGCCGCTTCCTGAAAAGGATGAGATGTTCAATACTAAAGGAAAGATGTTGCAGGATATTACCGTATCACTCGGTGGACGTGTGGCAGAAGAGCTGATCTTTGATGATATTACAACCGGGGCATCCCAGGATATCAAGCAGGCAACAGCATACGCCAAATCCATGGTAACGAAGTTCGGTATGTCGGAAGCACTTGGTCTTGTAAGCTATGGGGATGATAATGATGAAGTATTTATCGGAAGAGATTTTGGTCATACATCCAGAGGTTATGGTGAACAGGTTGCCACAACGATCGACAGTGAAGTGAAGCGGATCATTGATGAATGTTATGACCGTGCAAAGACTATTATTAAAGAGCACGAAGATGTTCTTTATAAATGCGCAGATCTGCTTCTTGAAAAAGAGAAGATTACAAGAGAAGAATTTGAAGCATTATTTGAAGAATAGAGGCTAGATTATGAAAAAAGAAGCATTGTTTTGTGATGGAACAGAGGCGTATGTGAGTCCGCCGGAACCGGAGGCAGGAGATGAACTTCAGTTGTGGTTCCGTACAGCAGCTCACGATGTAGATGAAGTCTATCTGGAAAACCGCGAACTATGCATTCCAATGAACAAAGTAATCTCAAATAAGGCGTTTGACTTTTATGAAGTGAAATACAAATTAGAAGATAAACCATTCCGGTATCATTTTAAGATCAGATCAGGAAATGAGATCTGCTACTATAATAAGTGGGGAGCAGAGAGCAAACTTGTGGATTATTATGATTTTAAAATCGTGCCGGGCTTTACGGCACCGGATTGGGCAAAAGGAGCGGTCATGTATCAGATTTATACAGACCGCTTCTGTAACGGCGACCCGGATAATGATGTACAGACGGGAGAGTACTTTTATATTGGAGAGCAGGTTCATCATGTAGATGACTGGTACCGGGATCCGCAGCCGATGGATGTACGGGAATTTTACGGAGGAGATATCCAGGGGATCATTGATAAACTGGATTACCTGCATGGACTTGGAGTAGAAGTTGTCTATTGTAATCCACTATTTGTATCACCATCTAATCATAAATATGACACACAGGATTACGATTATATTGATCCGCATGTCGGTAAAATTAAAGTCGATGAAGGAAGGCTCCTGGCTCCGGGAGAAAATAACAATATCCATGCGGACCGTTACCGGACAAGAACCACCAGAAAAGAGAATCTGGAAGCAAGTAACCGGCTGTTCATCAAGCTGGTAGAAGAACTCCATAAGAGGGGAATGCGAATCATTATTGACGGCGTATTCAACCATTGTGGTTCTTTCAATAAATGGTTGGACAGAGAGCTGATCTACGAGAGCGCCGATGGTTACGAAGTAGGTGCTTTTGTGTCACCAAAGAGTCCGTACCGGAATTATTTCCTATTCCACCGCACCGGGGAGAATGAATGGCCGGGCAATGGAAGCTATGACGGCTGGTGGGGACACGATACGCTGCCAAAGCTGAATTATGAAGATTCAAAAGAGCTGGAAGAGTATGTTCTCGGTATCGCAAAGAAATGGGTTTCACCGCCGTATAATGTAGACGGATGGAGACTGGATGTTGCAGCAGACCTTGGAAGAAGCAATGAGTATAATCATGAATTCTGGAAGAAATTCCGTAAGGCAGTAAAAGAAGCAAATCCACATGCACTGATCCTTGCCGAGCACTATGGAGATCCAAGTGACTGGCTGCAGGGCGATGAATGGGACAGCGTTATGAATTACGATGCATTTATGGAGCCGGTCACCTGGTTCCTGACCGGGATGGAGAAGCACAGTGATGAATATCGCGGTGATCTTCTCGGAAATGCAGACAATTTTGTGAATGCGATGAAGCATCATATGGCAAATATGATGACACCGTCACTTCAGACGGCGATGAATCAGTTGTCAAACCATGACCATTCCCGTTTCCTGACGCGTACCAACCACAAGGTTGGCCGTGTGGGACAGCTTGGATCGCGTGCGGCAGAAGAAGGGGTAAGCCTTGCAGTTATGCGGGAAGCGATCATCATGCAGATGACCTGGCCGGGAGCACCGACCCTTTATTATGGAGATGAAGCAGGGCTTTGTGGTTTCACGGATCCGGATAACCGGAGAACTTATCCGTGGGGAAGAGAAAAACGGGATCTGATCAATTTCTACCGTGAGATGATCCAGATCCACAGAAAGTCTCTGGCTCTCAGAAAGGGTTCGATCAAGATGCTGAAAGCGGAGCCGGATCTTCTGGCTTACGGAAGATTCTGGGGGAATGAGCAGATCGTGGTTATTATCAATAATTCAGATCATCTGAAGGAAGTAAGAGTTCCGGTATGGCAGGCAGAAGTTGCCGAAGGGCATAATATGGCGCGAGTGATGTATTCTTATGAAGATGGATATATTGGTGAGTTTGAAGAGTATATTGTGAAAGATGGAAATATATCACTGATGATGGGTAAGAAATCAGCAATCGTGTTGAAGAATAAGAAGTGGTAGAATGATGAAGGCAGTTTAAGACATCCGCCGGGCGAGACCTCGGAAAGTCTGGCGACTTTCCTCAGTCGCGTAGCCGCTCACTAAGAAAAAAAGATATAGCCACTGAAATGGAAGAGTTTCAGTGGCTGTTGAATAATGAAGGTAGTTCAAGACATCCGCCGGGCGAGACCTCGGAAAGTCTGACGACTTTCCTCAGTCGCGTAGCCGCTCACTAAGAAAAAAAGATATAGCCACTGAAATGCGAGCATTCCAGTGGCTATATCTTTTTTTCTTACTTCGCCCGGCTATAAACGAAAGTTAAAGTCTGCATAAGCTGAGCAGCCGTGTTCGTGGATATCGAGGCCGTCGAGTTCTTCTTCTTTGGTGACGCGGAGACCTACGGTTTTATCGATGATGGTGAATACGATGATTGCCATTACGAGGACGTAGGCTACGGTTGAAAGGACACCGATTACCTGGGTTTTGAAGGTGTATTCCGGGGAGAAGACTCCGACGAGGATACTTCCTGTGAAACCGCATACGCCGTGGACACTGATCGCACCTACCGGGTCATCGATCTTGGCTACTTTGTCGAAGAATTCTACGGAGAATACGACGAGAACGCCGGCGATGAGTCCGATGATGATTGCGGAGTAGTTGCTGACGGTGTCGCATCCGGCGGTGATTGCTACAAGTCCAGCGAGGGAACCGTTGAATGTCATGGACACATCTGGTTTTCCGTAGCGGATCCAGGTTACAACGAGTGTTGCAAGTGTTGCGGCAGCAGCGGCAAGGTTGGTTGTCATTGCGATATCACCAAGGTTTGTGGAAGCTGCTGTGGTAGAGCCGCAGTTGAAACCGAACCAGCAGAACCAGAGGATAAATACACCGAGTGCGGCAATAGAAAGGTTGTGTCCCGGAATTGCACGGACATTTCCTTCTTTATCATATTTTCCGATACGAGGTCCAAGGATTTTGGCACCTACAAGTGCGCAGATACCACCAACCATGTGGACTGCTGTGGAACCGGCAAAATCGTGGAATCCCATCTGGGAGAGCCAGCCACCGCCCCAGATCCAGTGACCTGTTACCGGGTAGATGAAAATACTGATCGCTGCACTATATAATAAGTAAGCAAGGAACTTTGTACGTTCTGCCATGGAACCGGATACGATGGTAGCGGCTGTAGCACAGAATACAGTATGGAAAATGAGGAAGACTCCGATCGGAAGTCCGTTAAAGAGTCCGTCGGCATCGGCAAGTGTTGTCGGATTAAAAAATCCTTTGACACCGATGATTCCGTTCCAGTCTGTTCCGTGCATGATGGCAAATCCGAAGATAAAGAAGAACAAACTTCCAAGTACGAAGTCCATCATATTTTTCATAAGAATGTTTCCAGTATTTTTGGCGCGTGTGAAACCGGCTTCACACATTGCGAAACCAGCCTGCATAAAGTAAACAAGCGTTGCGCCGACAATTGTCCAGACGACATTTAACAGTAGTTCAGTGGCGGCGGTTGCATCCATTCCGCCTGCAATTAAATCAGATAATCCCATATTTAACATCCTCCATTTCAAATAAAAAGGATAGCTGCAATGAATGATCTACAGGCAGTTCATTTGCAGTTATCCTCTTTGATAACAATATTCAACACTATTTTGATTCACATATATTTTTTGGCTAAAGAGCAGCAGATCCACGTTCGCCTGTACGGATTCTTACTGCATCCTGTACTTCATAAACGAAAATCTTACCATCGCCGTAAGCGCCGGTTTTGATCTCTTCGACAATCTTCTGGATCAGAGGTTCTGCAACCTCCGGATCAACAACAGTTTCTACTTTAATCTTAGGAAGAAGATTTACGCTGTACTCAGCACCGCGGTAAATTTTCTTGTGTCCTTTCTGATTACCATATCCCATAATGTTACTGATCATAACACCGCTGGCATTGGAAGCGTCCAGGATTGCCTTCAGGGCTTCCAGTTTTTCCGGCTGGATAACGATTTCTAGTTTTTTCATAACTGATTCCCTCCTTCTCATTCTAAAAGAAAGAACAAAAAAGGCGCTCCCTTCATAAGTGGGAACGCCTTCGTTCTTGATACGCTTTATTATAGCGACTGATTTTGATTTGTCAAATTATTTTTTGGAAAAATACAAAAAAAATGGCGTATTTATTAGGTGTTGACGGATAAAATGTCATTTGCTAGAATAAAAGATAAGTGAAAAAGATTCCTTTATCAAGAAAGATTTAAGTTAACAAAGCAATAAGTCTGTATTTAGAAAGAAGATATATTTATACGGGGAGAAAAGGAGGAAAAATACATGATTAGTCTCACATTCGGGGAGCAGGTAAAAATTGTTTTAAGCAGAAAAGATATGACGATTAAAGAGCTTGCGGAAGAAATCGAAGCAAGAACCGGGAAAAAGATGTCCCGTCAGAATCTGACACAGCGGCTTGGCAGAGATAATTTTCAGGAGCAGGATATGCGTATGATCGCAGACATTCTTGGATGCCCGTTCCAGCTCAGTATTCTGGGAAGTGCGGATTCTGAGAAAGCAGATTCTGATGAAGATGAGATGGCGACCGGAAGAGAGCTTGAGAAGCTTGCAGCGAAAAAGGAAAGAAAAGCTGCGAAAGAAGAGGCAAAGAAGAGTGTAGAACGTGATATTACGGTTGGCGAGTTTGTAGATATGCTCGAGGAGACCGGTGCGGAACCGGAGGAAGAAGCGGTACAGATGGAACTGGAACTGGATGCGGCAGAGCCGGTTGCAGAAGAAGCAGAGACTCAGGAAGTATATGAAGAATCTGAAGAGGCAGAAGATGCTGCAGATTCAGAAGATACTGCGGCGACAGAAGCTTTGGAAGAGGAGGTTCCGACAGAAGAAGCAGAGCCATACATAGAACCGGAAGAAGTTCTTGAAGCAGCTGAAGAAGTAATTCCAGAAGAGGTTTTCGAACCAGTTTATACGGAAGAAACTGCAGATATAGCGGAAGTGCAGGCAGACGATACTGTATATGAGGAACAGCCAGCTTGTACAGAACAGCCAGTGGATGCGGAAACAGCATATCAGGAGCAGCCGGCTGATGAAGAGAACCAGGCAGAAGCTGACCAGACAGAAGAATCGGCAGCGGAAGAGGTTCACGAGGAGAAGCATTCTCCGTTTTCAAAGCTCACAAAGCTGATCACTCCGAAAAAGGAAAAGAAATCTTCCGGATGGCCGCAGGATTTCCAGCCGATCAAGCGTCGGGAGGATATTGATGAAGATCTGGTAAATGGAGATGTGAACCCATATACCGGACATGAGTATCGGACAAACAGTGTGCGTATGCATCCACACAGAATCGGTTATGTACAGGTATATGACCGAAAAGATCACAAGTGGACAGATATGACAGAGTGGGCGTTCCTTGGGGTAGAAGAGCGAAAGAAAGCTACGATGGGAAAAGACTACGAGCCACCGATTTATCTGGATTAATCCCGAGTTATTTGTCAGAGCGGAAGATTCCGCTCTGATTTTTTAAAAATGGTAATTTTTACCGGAAAGTCAGAATAGTTTAGAACAGGCAGTTAGAAGGAAGGTGCAGGTGCTAGATTATGAAAAGATTTATCCGGTACTTATATGAATATCAGAATGGAAAAAGGACAAGAAATACAGGATTTGTGAAGGTTCTTGAACAGACAGATACAGCGGAAATCCAGATTTACGGGAGAGGATTTCCGGTGGCAGGAGGACGTATACTGGAAATATATCTCTTTTATGAAGAGGATGGCAAGTGTATTGGAATCCGGATGGGAGAGATCAGAGGCGCACAGGCGGCATTTGGTTACAAGCTGATTTATACGACAGACGATGTGGGAGGAGATGGACAGTTTGGCAGGATTGGTGGAATGATCCTTCGGGCTGGAAACGGAGCGGATGCAGGATATTACGGAGCAGTCTGGGATGAGGCAAGACCGGTAGATGTTAGCAGGATGATTACGGAAGATAAAAACACAGATGCAGTTAGGAAATCGAAAAGCAATCCAAATGTGCCGGAAGAAAGAAACTCTCAGAACGCAAATTCAGATTTACCACCAAAAGCCACAAAGGATATCATCTATAAGATCACCCGACAGGAGATTGCCGGACTTCCGCGAAAGGAATGGAAGCTTGCGAATAATCATTTTCTTCTCCATGGATATTATAATTACCATCATCTGGTATCATTTGAAAAAGAAGGGAAATGCTGGATTGGGGTTCCGGGACTTTATTTTCCGGGTGAGCAGCGGGCGGCAGGAGCATTTGGATTCAATCAGTTCATGAAGCCGTCTGATGGTGAACTGGATCTGGAAGAATATGAAATTGAAGATGAAGAACATTTCGGTTACTGGTGCAGACCGGTAGGGGCAGTGATTCGAAAAGAAATAAAGGAGAAGGAAGATGCGGCAGATATTGACCGAAGACGAAAAATACATGAAGGAAGCGATCCGTCAGGCGAAAAAAGCATGGAAGATTGAGGAAGTGCCGATTGGGTGTGTGATCGTATATCAGGGAAAAATTATCGGACGAGGATACAACAGGCGGACAACAGATAAGAATCCCCTTGCACATGCAGAAATTACTGCGATCAAAAAGGCAAGCAAGGTAATGGGCGACTGGCGTCTGGAAGAATGCACCTTGTATGTGACGCTGGAACCATGTCAGATGTGCTCCGGAGCCATTGTACAGGCAAGGATTCCACGAGTGGTTGTTGGATGTATGAATCCGAAAGCGGGATGTGCCGGTTCTATACTGAATCTTCTACAGGTGGAAGCGTTTAATCATCAGTCAGAGCTTACGACAGGAGTTCTGGAAGAAGAATGCTCACAGATGATGAAGAGCTTTTTCAAGGAACTGCGCAAGAAGCAGAAGATGAAAAAGAAAGAACAGGAATCAGCAAATATGCCGGAAGAAAACCATTAATCGAAGAACCTGTTAAAGGCAGGTTCTATTGCATGAAAAAAAGCTACGGAAGCAAAATCCGTAGCTTTTGTAATTTCCTTTTTTCTGTGCGCTGTGCGTCGAACTAAAGCCTACCAAACGTTACTCTGGCTGTAAACTCAACCCAGGCTACCTTACGGCACCCGAGAGGTTCTGCTTAGTGCTGCTTCGTTCCCGACCTGACACGGTTCACAGAGTCCCGCCGCGTAAGACCCAAATCTCAACGCCACAAACCAGAGGCAGCTTTGACAAGTAAAGCCCTCGGCACAGCATCACCCCCACTATAGCGGATTGTAGGTACAGGGTACCGCTAGCACCCCGGCTGCACAGAACATTATTTTACCGTGTTTTTGTGAAAATGTCAATGTATCTGAGGAGATTTTATTTTATCATTTTAGTTTACGCCAATCTGAAAATGGAGTATGATACTAAAGATAAAACTTTTTGGAAACGGAAAGGAAACGATATGAAAGTACTTTTAGGTGCAGTCAATGCGAAATATATACATTCCAATCTGGCAGTCTACTGTCTGAAAGCATATGCGGAAAAGTATGGTGATGCGTCAGATGAGATCAGTATTGGAGAATATACGATCAATCAGCAGCTCGATGAAATTCTGCGGGATATCTACAAAAGGAAGCCGGACATGCTCTGTCTGTCCTGCTATATCTGGAATCTTACTTATATTGAAGAGATCTGCAGGGAGATCAAGAAGGTGATGCCGCAGATCATCATCTGGATAGGCGGACCGGAGGTGTCTTATGATGGAGTAAAGGTGCTGGAGCGTCTGCCAGAAGTGGATGGCGTCATGAAAGGAGAAGGGGAGCAGACTTTCTGCGATCTTTTACACTTTTACCAGAACAAGACAGCGGACGGACTTCAGAATATGAAAGGAATCGTTTACCGGGAACAGACCGGGCAGATTGTGGAAAATGAATGGCGCAAGACCATGGATCTGAGTAAGGTTCCGTTTGTATATGAGAATATGGAGCTTTTTGAACATAAGATTATTTATTATGAGACAAGCCGCGGATGTCCGTTTTCGTGCAGTTATTGTCTTTCTTCTATAGATAAGTGTCTGCGGTTCCGTGATCTGGAACTGGTAAAAAAAGAACTGCAGTTTTTTATCGATCATAAAGTACCTCAGGTTAAATTTGTAGACCGTACATTTAACTGCAAACATGGTCACGCCATGACAGTCTGGCGTTATATCAAAGAGCATGATAACGGCATTACCAATTTCCATTTTGAGGTTGCGGCAGACCTTTTGAATGAAGAAGAAATGGAATTGATAAAAACCATGCGGCCAGGGCTGATCCAGCTGGAAATCGGTGTGCAGTCTACCAACCTGGATACGATACGTGAGATTCACCGGACAATGAAATTTGAACAGGTTGCAGAAGTGGTAAGGAGAATCAATTCTTATGGTAATGTACATCAGCACCTGGATCTGATCGCAGGACTGCCGTATGAAGATTATGAAAGCTTTGGAAAATCCTTTGATGATGTTTATGCACTGGAACCGGAGCAGCTGCAGCTTGGTTTTCTGAAAGTGCTGAAGGGTTCTTATATGGAAGAGAAGAAAGACGACTACGGACTGGTTTATAAAGGAATGCCACCGTATGAAGTTTTGTATACAAAGTGGCTTCCATATGAGGATACCTTGCGCCTGAAGGGGATCGAGGAAATGGTGGAGACTTACTATAACAGCAGGCAGTTCTGTTACACGCTTCCTTATCTGATCCGACAATTTAAAAGACCATTTACGCTTTTTGAAAAGCTGGCAGAGTATTATGAAGAAAATGGGCTGGATACTTTAAGTCATGCACGCACGGCAAGATATGAGATCCTGTATGATTTTGCAAGAATTTATGATGCAGAAAGAAGTGAGGCGTATAAGCAGCTTCTGACACTGGACTTTTATCTGAGGGAGAATGCAAAGAGCCGTCCGTTATTTGCAGGCGATGAGCGGATTTCCAAAGAAGAGTTCCGTCTGTTCTATGACCGTGAGGATGAAGAGAGGCGTTATCTGGAAAATTATGAAAATATGGAGAAGCGGCAGCTTAGAAAAATGACGCACATCGAGAGGTTTTCTTATGATGTTCTGGGGGATATGAAAGAGGAAGAATGTGTGCTTCTGTTTGACTACCAGAACCGGAACCCGCTGGATCATCAGGCAAAGGTGTTTCGTGTTACAGAGGAAATCCGGGAATTATGTAAACAGGAGGGATCCCGGTAGAGGAACAGTGATTCGGCAGCAAAGGCAACTGACAGTACCAAGGGATATCTTGAAAAAAGAAATGAAAAAGTATAGAATGAAAACAAATGTGTGATTTGAGGTGAAAAAAAGTGTTTAATCCAAAACAGACACGTAAGATAGCGGCAGTGATTATTCTTGTTGTGATTGTTGCAATGGTAGCAACATCAATTATTCCATATATCATATAACATCAGGAGGATTTTTTGATGGCGGCACAAAAGAAAAAGAGACAGTTAAGTAAAAAGGCACAAAAGCGTATCCGGCAGAGAAATCTGCATGTAGGGATTACGGTTATTGCAGCCATCGTAATTATTTTCTCCGTGATTCAGTTTATGTTATGGCGGTATGTAAGTAAGGCAGATGAGATACATATCTGTAAAAATGTTTATATTGGTAAGACAGATGTATCCGGGATGACCAGAGAAGAGGCAGTGCAGGCGGTAAATAATACACTTGGAGATTATCGGGACAAGCAGCTTGCACTGAAGGTAAAAGACCAGGAAGCAAATGCTTCAATCGAGGAAATGGGAGCGGAAGTAGAAAATATCGACAAGCTTGCCAAAGAGGCAGTACGATACGGAAAAACCGGAAGCCTGTGGCGCCGTTATCAGGAGATGCATGATCTGAATAAGAAGAAATATGTTATAGACGAAAGCTTTAAAATTGATAAAACAAAGCTCAGAGAGCTGATCGTGGAGCGGGCAGTTCCGCTGGAGCAGAAAGCGGTCGATGCATCGGCATCCTATAATGGAAGTGGATTTGATCTGACAGATGAAGCGGAAGGCTATACTGTTGATGTGGACAAATCCATAGAGAAGATTGAGAATTTCATGAATAAAAAATGGAATTATGAGGATGCAGAAGTTGAGTTAAAGCTGGATACGGAAAAGCCGACGATTAAAAAGGCAGATCTGGAATCCCTGCAAGATGAGCTTGGCTCTTATACGACAAATGCCGGATGGGGAGATCGCGTGCAGAACCTGAGACGGGCAGCAGAACTGATCAATGGAACTGTTGTAATGCCGGGAGAAGAATTTTCGGTGGAACAGGCCACACTTCCTTACACAGAAGAGAATGGCTATGTAGCAGGAAGTGCCTATGAGAACGGACAGATTGTAGAAAGTATCGGAGGCGGACTGTGTCAGGTATCGACGACGCTTTATAATGCGGTTCTTTATGCAGAGCTGGAGGTTACCCAGCGCGCACCACATTCCATGAGTGTCAGTTATGTAGAGCCATCAAGAGATGCAATGATCGCGGAAGGAATCAGTGATTTTAAATTTGTTAATAATTATGATACACCAATTCTGATTGAAGGTTATATTGACGGTAACAACCAGCTTGGCTTTTATATTTACGGAAAAGATACCAGAGATGCGGGACATTCTGTAGAATTTGAGAGCGAGACACTGGAAACGACAAAGTATACGACAAAATATGTAGAAGATACGGAAAGCGCAGTCGGCTCACAGGAAACAGAAGGAACCGGAATGGACGGAAGTACAGCAAGACTCTGGAAAGTTACTTATGAAAACGGAGAAGAAGTCAGTCGGGAAGTAATCAATAACAGTACTTATCAGACTTCAGATGTTACTGTGAAAGTCGGTACAAAATCAGATAATGCAGAGGCAACGAAACTGGTGAAAGAAGCAATTGCAACACAGGATCAGAAGAAGATCGATGCGGCGATCAGCAAGGCATCTACTCTGAAGTAATAAAAAGCAGGAATCTGCCACAAAGAATGGCAGAAGAGAAAGAGGATAAAGATATGAAAGCAGGAAGAGTGTCACAGACTGTCTATCGGCGTTCAGTTTTAAAACAGATACAGGATAATATAGAAGATACAGCTCTTTTAAAACCATCACAGGAAGAAACCTGTTATGTGGCAGATGAAAATGAAGAGCGGCTTACGATCGCAACAGATGTTTCGTTAGCCGGAAATGAAAAAGATCTTGGAGTATTTGCCATAGCGCAGGTGGTGAATCAGCTGGCTTCAAGAGGGGCGAGGGCATATGGAATCAGTGTACGGATCATGCTTCCGACGTTTGCCTATGAGTCCAGATTAAAAGCGATGATGACAGAAATTTCTGAGGTCTGTAAGGAAAAAGATCTCAGAGTTTTCTTCGCAGATGCACAGAGTGTAAATGGGATTCAGACGAGTATCATTCATGTTACGGCACACGGTGAGGTGAAAAAAGAACAATTACTGGCAAGCAGATCAGCAAAAGCAGATGAAGAGATTATTCTGGTGAAATGGATCGGTATGGAAGGAACCTTACGGATCATGCGGGAAGAAGGAATGGTCCTGACGGAACGATTTGCACCAGGATTCTTAAATAAGCTGGAAGATATGAGAGATGAAATTTTCAGTGACAGGGCAATGGAGATTGCCGGTCGGAACGGGGTGTCAGCGATGCATCCGATCGGAGAAGGAGGGATTCTTGCAGCACTTTGGGATATGGCAGAAGGTGCAGGAATTGGACTTTCAGTAGAGATGAAGAAAATGACGGTACGTCAGGAAACGATAGAAGTCTGTGAAGTATTTCATCTGAATCCTTATCAGCTTACCAGTACAGGAGCGGTTCTTATGGTGACACCGAAGGGTGAAGAACTAAAGGAAAGACTGAAAAGGGAAGGTATTCCGGCAGAGATCATCGGACACACGACAGAAGGAAACGAGCGGATCATCTGGGGTGGGGGAGAAAAAAGATTTCTCGACAGACCGGCACCGGACGAATTGGCACGAATTTACGAAATGAAGGAGAATGCAAATGCTTAATATTGTACTTTTTGAACCGGAAATCCCGGCAAATACCGGAAATATCGGAAGGACCTGTGTGGCGACGAATACCCGACTTCATCTGATCGAGCCACTTGGTTTCCGGTTAAATGAAAAGAACCTGAAACGGGCAGGGATGGATTACTGGGAACATCTGGATGTGACAACTTATATTGATTACCGGGATTTTATGGAAAAGAATCCGGGAGCGAAGATTTACATGGCAACTACAAAATCACCGAATCTTTATACGGATGTTAAATATGAACCGGACTGCTATATCATGTTCGGAAAAGAAAGTGCAGGGATTCCGGAAGAAATCCTCTGCCACCACAAGGAAGACAGCATCCGGATTCCGATGATCGGAGATATCCGTTCGCTGAATCTTGGAAATTCGGTTGCGATCGTGTTATATGAAGCACTCCGGCAGAATGGGTTTGCCGGAATGAATACAGAAGGACATCTCCACAGACTGGAATGGGATGAATAAAAAAGTGCTGCAAGGCTAAAAACGTTTTGCAGCACTTTTACTATTGTGAAAAAATGACTATATAAAATATTTTAAATAATCAACGCATTTATTGACATTTATTGGTAAAAGTGATGACAATATTTGGAAATTGTATAAGAAAAAATACAATCGCATGTAAAACGGTGGACATATTTCATAAAAAAGGATATAATAAATGGAAAGTGATATAGAGAATGGAGATAAGTATCATGAAATATAAACAAAGCGTATTTAAAACCTTTGCACTCATCAGTCAGTTAGGCATCAGTATACTGATTCCCATTTTGCTATGCACTTTTTTTGGTACATGGCTGGAAAAGAAGGTTTCTTTTCCAGTTTTTATCCCTTTGGTGATAATGGGTGTATTGGCAGGTCTGCGCAATGCATGGGTACTTGCCAGACATGCGAATGAAGATCCGGAAGACAAAAACAAAAATTGAGCAGGGAGGAATGAAACAACATGAGTAAGACAGACAATACCGTACTGAAGGATATGATCATCATTATGCTTCTGTATGGAATAATCGCACAGATTGTATGTCTGATTATCCCAGGGGATCATCTGAGAATGACAGCAGGGCTTTGGATCGGGGTGGCTGCAGGTGTTTTCATGGTAATCCATATGAAAAACTCGTTGGATGAGGCGGTACTTTATGGAGAACAGGAAGCACAGAGATACATGCAGAAATCTTACGCGATAAGATATCTGGTTGTAGTTGTAGTATTTATAGCCGTCAGCTGGCTTCGGATTGCGAATGTACTTACACTGTTTGCAGGAATTATGAGTTTAAAGCTTGCGGCATATTTGCAGCCAATTATGCATAAGCTTTTCGCTAAATTCAAAAAAACTAAGTAAAGGAGGTAGAGCGCGTGGGGAACAGCTTAGGAATGCTGGCAGCTAAGGAGCCGGATTTTCAAATTCACGGTCTCGTTAAATTCCAGTTATTTGGGCAGGAGTTATGGCTCACCACTACACATGTCAGCATATTGATCGTAGCGTTATTACTGCTGATTTTTGCGTTGGTTGTCCGAGCTAAGCTGAGCGATGCCGAAGGCAAACCCGGAACCCTGCAGAATATTGCCGAGCTTATTGTTGAGATGCTTGACAATATGGTAAAAGGAAGCATGGGGAAAAACGGACTGGCGTTCCGGAATTATATCGGGTCTTTGTTTTTGTTTTTGATTGTGGCAAACCTATCGGGACTTTTGGGGCTTAGGCCACCAACTGCAGATTATGGTGTAACACTTCCACTTGGACTTATCACATTTGTGCTGATTCAGTTCAATAACATCAAATACAACAAAATTGAGGCATTTACAGGCCTGTTCAAACCACTGCCGTTCTTGTTCCCAATCAATCTGATCGGGGAGATCGCAGCACCATTTTCCATCTCACTTCGTCTGTTTGGAAATGTGTTGTCCGGTACTGTAATCATGGGACTTATCTACGGTCTTCTGTATAAGATCGCATGGGCATGGCCGGGATTTTTACACATCTATTTCGATGTGTTCTCGGGAGCAATTCAGGCATATGTATTCTGTATGCTGACGATGGTATATATCAATGACAAGATGCCGTCAGCGGAGTAAAAAGCAAACTGGGATCTAAGTTCAGACAGTATCAGGTTTGCAGTGATTAAGGAGGAAAATTATTATGGGTAATATTTCAAATGAAGCTTTAGTTTTAGCGTGTTCAGCAATCGGCGCAGGACTTGCGATGATCGCAGGTATTGGTCCTGGTGTAGGACAGGGTATTGCAGCAGGTCATGGTGCATCTGCAGTAGGACGTAACCCGGGAGCAAGATCAGACATCACGTCTACAATGCTTTTAGGACAGGCAGTAGCAGAGACAACAGGTCTGTACAGTTTGGTTATTGCACTTATTCTCTTGTTCGCAAACCCGCTTCTTGGAAAGCTGTAAAAAGGGTTTTGCCTGTAAAATAAGAGAAAGGAGGCAACGCCTTGGAACGTTTGTTTAATCTGGATGCGCAGCTTCTTTTTGATGCCTGTGTCATGGCACTCAGTATGCTTGTCATGTTCACGTTTCTGTCATATCTGCTTTTCAAACCGGTAAGAAAACTTCTGGAAGACAGAAAGCAGAGAGTTGCTGATGAACAGGAGTCAGCAAAGAATGACCGGAAAGAGGCAGCCGTTTACAAAGAAGAATACGAACAGAAATTAAAAGAAATCGATAAAGAGGCGCAGGTTATTCTCAGTGAAGCACGGAAAAAAGCGATGAAGACCGAAAATGAAATTGTTGCAGAAGCAAAAGAAGAAGCAGCAAGGATCATCACACGTGCCAATAATGAGATCGAACTGGAACGGAAGCGTGCGCTTGATGATATGAAGCAGGAGATGATCTCCATTGCATCAGCAATGGCAGGTAAAGTAGTAGCAGCTTCGATCGATACCAGTGTACAGGATGAATTGATCGAAGAGACATTAAAAGAAATGGGAGAACAGACATGGCTAAGCTAGTATCAAAGGTATATGGTGACGCCCTGTTTGAAGCTGCCCGTGACTGCGGAAAAATGGATGAGATATTCGAGGAAGTACAGAGTATCGGAGTGATCCTCGAAGAAAATGCAGAGCTTCAGAAGATTCTCGGAAATCCGAGAGTTATGCGTGAAGACAAAGAGCAGATGATCGAGACGATTTTCCGCGGACGTGTTTCAAATGAGATTGTAGAGCTGATGAAGCTGATGATCGAAAAAGGGCGCTACAGCAAGATTGATTCTGTATTTGAATATTTTATCGGACTTGTAAAAGAAGAAAAGAAAATCGGGATTGCATATATCGCTACAGCAGTAGAACTGAGCGAGGCACAGAAAGAAGCAGTCATGCAGCGGCTTCTTCAGACGACAAAATATGAATCCTTTGAGATGAATTATCAGGTAGATGCTTCTCTGATCGGCGGAATGGTGATCCGTATCGGTGACAGAGTTGTGGATACAAGTATTAAGACAAAGCTGTATGAACTGTCAAAGAGCCTGAAGAAAATTCAGGTATAGCAGTTAGAATTAGTAGAAAGAAGGTGGATTCGCTCCATGAATTTAAGACCAGAAGAAATAAGTTCTGTAATAAAAGAACAGATTGAAAGATATTCCTCTGAGCTGAACGTATCGGATGTCGGAACGGTTATTCAGGTGGCAGATGGTATTGCGCGTGTCCACGGCCTTGAAAATGCAATGCAGGGTGAACTTTTGGAGTTCCCTTCAGAAGTATACGGAATGGTTCTGAACCTGGAAGAGGACAACGTAGGTGCTGTTCTTCTTGGAGATCATAAGAATATCAATGAAGGTGATACTGTAAAGACAACCGGACGAGTTGTAGAGGTTCCGGTAGGCGACTGTATGCTTGGCCGTGTAGTTAATGCACTTGGACAGCCAATCGATGGAAAAGGACCGATCCAGGCAACCAGGCATCGTCAGATCGAGCGTGTGGCACCGGGTGTTATTTCCCGTAAGTCAGTAGATACACCGCTTCAGACAGGTATTAAAGCGATCGACTCCATGGTTCCGATCGGCCGTGGACAGAGAGAGCTGATCATCGGTGACAGACAGACCGGTAAGACAGCGATCGCAATCGATACGATCATCAACCAGAAAGGGCAGGGCGTAAAGTGTATTTATGTAGCAATCGGTCAGAAAGCTTCGACCGTAGCTTCCCTTGTTAAGACTCTGGAGACCTTTGGGGCAATGGATTATACAACTGTAGTTGTGTCAACAGCCAGTGAGCTTGCACCACTGCAGTACATCGCACCGTATTCAGGATGTGCGATGGGAGAAGAATGGATGGAGAACGGAGATGACGTACTGATCGTTTATGATGATCTGTCCAAACATGCAACTGCATACCGTACCCTTTCCTTACTTCTGAAACGTCCACCTGGACGTGAGGCTTATCCGGGAGATGTATTCTATCTGCATTCAAGACTTCTTGAAAGAGCAGCCCGTCTTTCGGATGAACTTGGCGGAGGTTCACTTACTGCACTTCCGATTATCGAGACACAGGCAGGTGACGTATCAGCATACATTCCTACCAACGTTATTTCCATCACAGACGGACAGATTTATCTGGAAACAGAGATGTTCAACTCTGGTTTCAGACCGGCCGTTAATGCCGGACTTTCTGTATCCCGTGTAGGTGGATCGGCACAGATCAAGGCGATGAAGAAGATCGCTGGTACAATCCGTATCGATCTGGCACAGTATCGTGAGCTGGCATCCTTTGCACAGTTCGGATCGGAACTGGATGCAGAGACTTCCGAACGTCTGGCACAGGGAGTCCGGATCAAAGAGATCCTGAAACAGCCGCAGTACCAGCCGATGCCGGTAGAATACCAGATTATTATCATTTATGCAGCAGTTAAGAAGCTTCTTCTTGATATTGCGGTAGAAGATATTCTGACTTTTGAAAGCGGACTTTTTGATTATATTAAGACAAAATATCCGGAAATTCCGGAATCTATCAAGAATGACAAAGTGCTGAAAGAAGAAGTAGAAGAAGCTCTCAGAAAAGCAATCGGAGAATATAAAGAACAATTTCAGGCAAGGTAGGTGATACAAAGTGGCATCTATGAGAGATATCAAGCGTCGCCGTACCAGTGTACAGAGCACGCAGCAGATTACAAAAGCCATGAAACTTGTCTCTACCGTAAAGCTGCAGAAAGCAAGAACCCGGGCAGAAGAATCAAAGCCGTATTTTGACTGTATGTATGCAACAATGACCTCTCTGCTTGCAAAGGCAGGGAATATCAATCATCCATATCTGAAAGCAGATGATTCGAAGAAGAAAGCAGTCATTGTTGTAACATCTAATCGTGGACTGGCAGGTGGATATAACTCCAATGTAGTGAAGATGGTGACTGAAAATGAAGCCTTTACGAAGGAGAATATCCGGATCTATGCAGTTGGAGGAAAAGGACTGGAACTTCTGAAACACAAAGGATATGATATTGTCGCTGATTATTCAGAGATGATCGAAGAACCGTCCTATGATGATGCGAAGAGTATCACAAAAAGACTTCTGACAGATTTTGAAAATGGTGAGATTGGTGAGATCTATCTGATCTACACATTTTTCAAAAATACGGTAAGTCACATTCCGACGATGATCAAAGTCCTTCCGGCAGAGGTGCAGGAAGAAGCGGGAGAAGAGGATGCAAAGGCGCAGCTTACACCGATGAACTTTGAACCGGAAGCGGAAGAGGCAATCAGCCTTCTTGTTCCGAAATATATCAGCAGCATTCTGTATGGCGCATTTGTGGAAGCAGTTGCCAGTGAGAACGGTGCACGTATGCAGGCGATGGATTCGGCAACCAGCAATGCGGAAGAGATGATAGATGATTTGGAATTGAAATATAACAGAGCACGTCAGGGTGCGATCACACAGGAACTTACCGAGATCATTGCCGGAGCAGAGGCAATCGGATAAATACAGGTTTCTGTATGTAAGGAGGAGAAAATGGCAGATAAAAATATAGGGAAGATTACCCAGGTTATCGGTGCCGTTCTTGACCTTAAGTTTTCGGAAGGATACTTGCCGGAGATCAACGATGCGGTTGAGATCACACGCAAGGACGGAGGAAAACTTGTGGTAGAAGTTGCACAGCATCTGGGTGATGATATCGTAAGATGTATCGCCATGGGACCGACAGACGGACTGGTGCGAGGCATGGACGCCGTAGCAACCGGGGGACCGATTTCAGTTCCGGTTGGCGAAGCAACACTCGGACGTATCTTCAACGTACTGGGTGAGCCGATTGATGAAAAAGAGGCTCCGAAAGATGTTGAATACGCACCGATTCACAGAAAAGCTCCAAGCTTTGAAGAGCAGGCAACACAGACAGAGATGCTGGAGACAGGTATCAAGGTTGTTGACCTTCTGTGCCCGTATCAGAAAGGTGGAAAAATCGGTCTGTTCGGTGGAGCCGGTGTAGGAAAGACCGTTCTTATCCAGGAACTGATTACCAATATCGCAACGGAGCATGGTGGATATTCTGTATTCACCGGTGTAGGAGAACGTACCCGTGAAGGAAATGACCTTTACTATGAGATGACAGAATCCGGAGTTATCAAAAAGACAGCGATGGTATTCGGTCAGATGAATGAACCACCTGGAGCACGTATGAGAGTCGGACTTACAGGACTGACTCTTGCAGAATATTTCCGTGATAAAGGTGGAAAGGATGTACTTCTTTTCATTGATAACATTTTCCGTTTTACACAGGCAGGTTCCGAAGTATCAGCGCTTCTTGGACGTATGCCTTCAGCGGTAGGTTATCAGCCGACACTGCAGACAGAAATGGGTGCGCTGCAGGAGCGTATCACATCCACGAAGAACGGATCTATCACATCCGTGCAGGCAGTATATGTGCCAGCCGATGACCTTACTGACCCGGCTCCGGCAACAACATTTGCCCATCTGGATGCAACGACCGTACTTTCCCGTGCGATCACAGAGCTTGGTATTTACCCGGCTGTAGATCCGCTGGAATCTACTTCACGTATTCTGGATCCACACATTGTCGGAGAAGAACACTATAAAGTGGCCCGTGGAGTACAGGAGATTCTTCAGAAATACAAAGAACTGCAGGATATCATTGCAATTCTTGGTATGGATGAACTTTCCGAGGAAGATAAGCTGGTCGTATCCAGAGCAAGAAAGATCCAGAGATTCCTTTCCCAGCCATTCCATGTTGCGACACAGTTTACAGGTCTGGAAGGACGTTATGTTCCAATCAGCGAGACAATTCAGGGATTTAAAGAGATCCTCGAAGGAAAGCATGATGATATTCCGGAGGGATATTTCCTGAATGCAGGTAATATCGATGACGTGCTTGCCCGTGTGAAATAGGAGGGACGTCCTATGGCAGATAAATTTAAACTTAACATTATTTCGCCGGAAAAGAAGTTTCTGGAGGGTGACTGCGAATTCCTTGAATTTGTAAGTACTGAAGGAGAACTTGGTGTCTATGCAAAGCATATTCCGCTGACGACGATTCTTGAACCATGTGTGATGCGAATCCACAATGACGGGGAGATTAAGAAAGCGGCAATTCTCGGAGGATTTGTAGAAATCCTGCAGGAGAAGGTAACGGTGCTTGCAGAAGATGCACAGTGGCCGGATGAAATTGATGTGGCACGTGCCGAAGCGGCGAAGAAGCGCGCTGAGGACAGAATTGCTGCGAAGCAGGAAGGCACAGATATGCGCCGTGCAGAGGCAGCGCTGAAAAGAGCAGTTGCCCGAATTGGAGCAACTCAGTCATAAAGTATTAAAAACCGAGAATCCTTTGCTGGATTTTCGGTTTTTTTAATGAAGGAAAACTGGACAATAAGGGGGAATTTGCCTATAATAATTTTATCATATGATGAGGATTGCGAGAGTGCCAAAGCACGTAGCAATCTGGTATCAAAGGGGTCAAAATACCTTTTGACCCCAACATCACATCATTACATAACGTAAAAAAGAGTATGGATGGCAGGATAAAATTGAGAGGATAAAGGGATGAACAAACAGGACCAAATGACAATGCAGGAAGCGGAAAGAAAGATGGAATCTTTGAGGGAAGTGTTTCAGGTTGTCAGACTGGTAGACGGGAAAATGCTGATGGATCGGGAAAAACGGATAAATGCAGGAGATTTATCTGAAACGTGTCAGTGTTACACTTTCTGGAAAAAAGACAAGGAATGCGAGAACTGCAGCTCTCTTCTGGCACTGAAAGAACAGACGCAGAAGATAAAATTTGAATTTCTGGATTTGCAGGTATTTCAGGTGATCTCGCGTTATGTTGAGATTGATGGCAGACCTTATGTTATGGAAATGATTCAGAATCTTGATGAGAGTATTCAGATTGATCAGGAGGAGTATGAGAGGCTGATCAGTAAACTGTCAGGATATAATGAAAAGTTATATACGGATGTACTGACCGGGATATATAATCGGCGTTTTTTTGAAGAAAAGATCAAGAACATGGAGGATGAAGCCGGAATTGCAGTGATCGATCTGGATGATTTTAAGCTCCATAACGATACTTATGGACATAGTGCGGGAGATGCGGCACTTATAACGACGGCGAACATTATCAAAAAATATATTCGGAAGACGGATATTCTGATCCGGTATGGTGGAGATGAATTTTTACTGATCCTGCCTTCGATCAAGAAGCATATTTTTGAGGACAAGCTGAAACTGATCCGGGAAAAGATCCACGATGCGGTTGTGCCGAATTATGAGAAAATGCAGCTTTCGGTCAGCATCGGCGGAGCTATATTCCGCGAAGGCAATATTGAAGATGCTGTTGCCAGTGCTGACAGACAGATGTATATAGCTAAAAATTATAAAAATATGGTTGTCACAGAATGGGATGAAAATGGAAAGAAAAAGGAAGAAAATTCTGCATCAGAAAAACTGAAACAGCAGATCCTTATCGTGGATGATTCGGAAATAAACCGCGAGATTCTGAAAGAGATCCTGAAAGAGGACTACCGGATCCTGGAGGCGGCTAATGGAGAAGAATGTCTGGAACAACTGGAACGGTATGGAACAGGGATTTCTCTGGTGCTGCTCGATATCGTGATGCCGGAAATGGATGGATTTGAAGTCCTTGCTGCAATGAACCAGAATCATTGGATTGAAGATATTCCGGTAATCATGATTTCCAGTGAAGATTCAGATAGCTATATCAGACGGGCATATGAGATGGGCGTCTCAGATTACATCAGCCGCCCGTTTGATGCGAAAATTGTATATCAACGTGTCCTGAACATGATCAAGCTATATGCAAAACAGAGGAGACTGATCCGTCTGGTGACCAGGCAGATTTACGAAAAAGAGAGAAATAACCGGATGCTGATCGGTATCCTGAGCCAGATTGTTGAGTTCAGAAACGGAGAAAGTGGTCGTCATGTGATCCATATCAATCTGATCACACAGCTTTTACTGGAACAACTGGTGAAGAAGACAGGAAAATATCAGCTCTCATGGGAAGAAAGATTATTGATTGCAACAGCATCGGCTTTGCATGATATCGGAAAGGTTGGAATTGACGAGAAAATTCTGAACAAACCGGGAAAGCTTACCAAAGAGGAATTTGAGATTATGAAGACACATACCTTGATCGGTGCACAAATGCTGGATAATCTGGATATGTACCGGAATGAAAAGCTGCTCAAGCTTGCATATGAGATTTGCCGCTGGCATCATGAAAGATATGATGGAAAGGGATATCCGGACGGACTTGTCGGAGAAGAAATTCCGATTTCGGCACAAGTAGTATCGCTGGCGGATGTGTATGACGCCCTGGTGAGTGAACGGGTTTACAAGAAGGCATTTTCACATGAAAAAGCACTGGAAATGATCCAGAATGGTGAATGCGGTACATTTAACCCACTGTTACTTCAGTGTATGACCGAAGCACAGGATAAATTAAAGACAATGATGGAAGTGGCAGAAAATGAATTAAAAGGAGTAGAAAAGACAGAATGAAGGCACTTGTAATTGCAGAAAAACCTTCCGTTGCGCGTGATATTGCGCGCGTACTTAAATGTGGGAAAAAGATAAATGGAGCAATTGAAGGAGAGCGTTATATTGTAACCTGGGGACTTGGTCATCTGGTTACCCTGGCAGATCCGGAAGATTACGATAAAAAATATAAAGAGTGGAAAATGGATGTGCTTCCGATGAAGCCGGCTCCATTTAAGCTTGAAGTAATAAAGCAGACCGGAAAACAGTTCGCAGCGGTGAAAACACAGATTCACCGCAAGGATGTAAATGAGATTATCATTGCTACGGATGCAGGACGAGAAGGAGAACTGGTAGCAAGGCTGATTCTGGAAAAAGCAGGAAGCAAAAAGCCGATCAAGAGGCTGTGGATCTCATCTGTAACGGATAAAGCAATCAGGGAAGGTTTTGCAAAGTTGAAGAACGGGCATGAGTATGATGCGCTTTACGATGCTGCAATGTGCCGTGCCGAGGCAGACTGGCTGGTTGGAATCAATGCAACAAGGGCACTGACCTGTAAATATAATGCGCAACTTTCCTGTGGACGTGTACAGACACCAACGCTTGCGATGATTGCAAAAAGAGAAGAACAGATCCGTAGTTTCATTCCGAAAAGTTATTACGGGATTGCGGCAAAAGGAAAACAGATCACGCTTACATGGCAGGATCAGAAATCAAAGAGTTACCGGTCTTTTGATAAAGAAAAGATGGTTGGACTGGTGAAAAAGCTGGATGGTCAGAAGGCTGTGGTAGAAGAAGTAAAAAAGACGCCTAAAAAGACTTATGCGCCGCTTCTATATGATCTGACAGAGCTGCAAAGAGAAGCAAACCAGAGATTTGGATTTTCTGCAAAAGAAACGCTGAACATCATGCAGAGACTGTATGAGAACCATAAAGTACTGACCTATCCGAGAACGGATTCCAGATATCTGAGCAAAGACATTGTTCCGACGATCAAGGACCGCCTGGAGGCGTGTGGTACAGGACCGTACCGCAAACTTGCGATGACAGCACAGAAAAAGAATCTGAGCGGAAAGCTTGCTTTTGTAAATGATGCAAAGGTATCGGATCACCATGCGATCATCCCAACGGAACAGTATGTGGATCTGAGTCATATGACAAATGAAGAACGCAAGATTTATGATCTGGTCGTGCGGCGTTTTCTTGCAGTACTTTATCCGCCGTTCGAGTATGAGCAGACACAGGTGACAGTAAAGATCGGCAGTGAGACTTTACTTGCATCAGGAAAGATCGTGAAAGCACAGGGGTGGCGGGCAGCATACGAAGAGGAAGTCTATTCGTATGAAGATGAGGAAGAGGCAGCAGCTTATGAGTCTGGAAAAGGATTAAAAGGACAGACACTTCCGGAACTGGAAAAAGGGCAGGAGATTGCAGGACTTACGCTGTCACTGACAGAAGGTAAGACGAAGCCGCCGGCACATTTTAATGAAGCAACGCTGCTTTCGGCAATGGAGAATCCGACTGCCTATATGGAAAGCCATGATAAAGCGATGGCGAAGACGCTTGGTGAGACCGGTGGACTTGGAACGGTTGCGACAAGAGCGGATATTATTGAAAAGCTGTTCAAGAGCTTTTTATTGGAAAAGAGAGGCAAGGATATTTATCTTACCTCGAAAGCAAAACAGCTTCTGGAGCTTGTACCGGAAGAACTGAAGCAGCCGGAGCTTACGGCGGATTGGGAAATGCGTCTGTCGCAGATCGCGAAGGGAAAACTTTCGCGGAAAGTCTTTATGAAGGATATTGATCAGTATACAGATCAGTTGGTCGCTGAGATTAAGACAGGGGATGGTACGTTCCGTCATGATAATCTGACGAACAGTACGTGCCCGCGATGTGGAAAACGGATGCTTGCTGTGAAGGGCAAGAACAGTGAAATGCTGGTCTGCCAGGACAGAGAATGTGGATATCGTGAGACGGTATCACGGACAACGAATGCGAGGTGTCCGGTATGTCACAAGAAGATGCAGCTTCGCGGAAAAGGGGACGGGCAGATTTTTGTGTGCGTGTGCGGGCATAAGGAGAAGCTGACGTCCTTCCAGGAGCGCAGGAAAAAGGAAGGTGCGGGAGTCAGTAAGAAGGATGTGCAGAAATATTTAAGACAGCAGAAGGATGAGCCGGTGAATAATCCGTTTGCGGATGCGCTGGCGAAGATTAAGTTGTAGGGCTGGGTTGGGACGGCGTGTGGAAGTTTTGGCTTTCTGGTGTGTCTCATCGGCTTGATGGTTCCGTTTTGTCCAACATCCAGTCAAAGCCGATTCGAATGCACCAGAAAGCCAACCCTTCCACACGCCGTCCCATTGCCAGACAGAACGTTGTGGTGGGGCGCAGCGATCAGGCACCGTTGGTGCCTGCTGGTCGGTCTGGATTCCCTGCTTTTTTTGTAGCAACATTTTACCGAGATAGCATCCGTAAGATGCAAGCAGGGAGCTGATTGCAATTATTTGAAAAGTCATTTTACACTCCCCTGGAAAAATTTACTGTTTTTGAATGAACATCGGTTTGAACTCATGATATTTTTCAAAATGAGATTCATCTACACGTATGAAAGCAGATCCGATTTTGGCATGAAGATAAGGGATAATATCGCTGTCGTAATTGCAGATGGTGTTGAGTGCAAAGACATGATGATTATCCGGATTGTCCATATATTCGTCATCTTCATTGCCAGCCATGAATCTCCAGCCACTGTCCGGATTTCCTTCTGTTGGCTCTTCGCGGAGCATGTAGCCGACTTTGTAGCCTTCTTTTGTTATCTTATCGGAAACGATACAACCTTCCCCATTCGGCTCGTCCCATTCGATCAGATTTTCAATCGGGATTTCGATAAATCCCTGTTCTTTTTCTGCCATTTTTTTCCAGTATTCTTTTAATATATGAAGTAACGCTTTTGCATCTTCTGTTTCTGTGGCAGAATTGAATTCCTTCATCTCACTGAAGGTTCCAGATTCACTGACGATCCCAAGAAGCCATTTCCCAAAGAAAGATTTCTTGAATTTAAAGATCATACATTTGATCCCATCCTCATCCTCAAAAGAAGCCGTATACTCAATCTTCGCCGGTTTCCGCCCCAGCTCAGCCGGATCAGCCAACCAGTTTTCAAGTTCCTTCATAGCATTCGCAATTTCATTATTCATAACTTGGCACCTCACTATTTATAATAATTCCATGTTGATTGACTTTTTTGTAAATATCAGACCGCCAGTTCACATGCAAAGTCTGAAAAATATACACCTATAATTCAGTATACCATAAACCCAATTATTTCAATATAAAATATGTTCTTTTTACAACCAAAATCCAATAAAATAAATCCCCACACAATATCCCAAGCCACAGGACGAATGTCCGCCTGGCGCCCGTTCTGAACAACACTCAACTTCGCGAGTAGAGTTCCGGGGCGCTCCTCCCGTCTTGAAGCGCGCAGATTTTCGGGCAATCCTGTTTCCGGGGCATATGCAGGAACGTTACAGGGAGTTAGGGGAAGAAAGCGGCAAGAGGTGGACACCAGCCGTGCCTCCCGCACGACTGGTGAGGACAGCCTGAGCCGCCACTTGCCGCTTCCTTCCCCGTTATCTCCCTGTTACATTCCGAATCCGCCCCGGAAACAGGATTGCCCGAAAATCGTCCCCCCTTCCACACCCAACCCCAGGAACCCCACTCCCCCATACCGCATACACTAAAGCATAGAAAAAAGAAGTGGAAGTGCCAGACATGGACCTGAGATTGCCTTATTATATGATGTATCCCATCCCATACGCATTCGATGAAGACAAAATCCAGCAGCGCGACGGGGAATACCTCCGAAGCATGTATCCAGCAACAGCCAAAAAGATTTACACATATATCCAGGAAGAATGTGACCGTCAGGAATACGAAGGAAGTATGATCTACGATGAGTACCCGGATAAACTCCAGCTCCGTCTGATGTGCCGCAGAGCATATGACCAGGTTATGAAACAGGAAACATGGGAAAAAGAAACCTATACCCCGGAGCAAATCCGGGAAATAGTAGAAATCCTGATGTACCAGGAACTGATGGAAAGAAGAGGAAAAGACAGAAGGCAAAAAGAAAAAACAGTTGCTTCATGCACAGGACTTGTGCTATAATATCGTCCGATATAAAAATGACAGCATCTGAAACAGAGTTTCGGTAAGGAGAGAACCAGGATACATATGAAGAATATTATATTTATCGGAATGCCGGCAGTCGGAAAAAGTACCGTCGGAGTTGTAGTCGCGAAGCGGCTTGGATACGAATTTATTGATACGGATCTGCTGATTCAGAAAAAGGAGAACAGACTTTTGCGGGAGATTATCGCAGAAGAAGGTCTGGACGGATTCTTAAGTATTGAGAATCAGGTCAATCGGGATGTAGAAGCAGAACATGCGGTGATTTCCCCGGGAGGAAGTGTTGTTTACTGTGAGGAAGCGATGAAGCACTACAAAGAGATTGGAACCATTGTCTATCTGCACGCGTCATTTGAAGTCATCAATTCCAGACTGAAGAATGCAAAGAAAAGGGGAGTTGCACTTCGGGACGGACAGACACTGAAAGATTTATATGACGAAAGAGTAGTATTATTTGAAAAATATGCAGATATTACTGTTTCGGAAGATGGATTGGAGCTGGAAGAAACCATTGAAAATGTAATGGAAATTCTGGAAAATCAATAAATTTTTTAAAGAAAATATTACAAAAGTTTTACGAAAATGAAGAAAGCAAGATAAATAATTTTGCAATGCATATAGAATTATGCTATACTGATAAATGATATAGAGAATTATTACGAAAAGCTTCATACAAATCCTGAGAGATCTGGAAAGAATAGAAAGTATGAGGTTTTTTATTCATGAAATAATAAAGAGTATAAATAGAGTGTTTGACAGAAGCATAGAACAGGATATATTTCAGAGGGAAAGAAATCGTTAATTGAGGTGCGAAATGGAACAGTATATTATTAAGGGTGGCAATCCGCTGGTCGGCGAAGTCGAGATCGGTGGAGCAAAGAATGCAGCACTGGCAATTCTGGCAGCTGCGATTATGACAGATGAGACAGTTACTATCGATAACCTTCCGGATGTCAACGATATCAACGTTCTGCTGGAAGCAATCAGCGGAATTGGTGCCGAGGTTGACCGTATTGACCGGCACACAGTCAGAATCAACGGAAGCAATATTGAGAATTTTGATATAGAATATGATTACATCAAGAAGATCCGTGCATCTTATTATCTGCTCGGAGCACTTCTTGGCAAGTATAAGAGAGCAGAAGTTGCTCTTCCGGGAGGATGCAATATCGGAAGCCGTCCGATCGACCAGCATCTGAAAGGTTTTCGTGCGCTTGGTGCTTATGTGGATATCGAGCATGGCAAGATTATCGCAGAGGCAGAGCGTCTGATCGGAAAGCACATTTATTTTGATGTAGTAAGTGTAGGGGCTACGATCAATGTAATGATGGCAGCTTCTATGGCAGAGGGACTTACGATCCTTGAGAACGTGGCAAAAGAACCACACGTTGTTGATGTGGCAAACTTCCTGAACAGCATGGGAGCAAATATCCGTGGTGCAGGTACAGATGTGATCAAGATCCGCGGTGTATCCCGTCTGCATAAGACAGATTATTCCATTATTCCGGATCAGATCGAAGCCGGAACATTTATGTTCGCAGCAGCAGCAACCAGAGGGGATGTAACCGTTATGAACGTTATCCCGAAGCATCTGGAAGCTACGATCGCAAAGCTTGTTGAGATTGGCTGTGAAGTAGAAGAATTTGACGATGCAGTACGTGTTGTATCCAAGGGAGACCTTCACAATACACAGGTGAAGACCCTTCCATATCCGGGATTTCCGACAGATATGCAGCCGCAGATCGGTGTTACACTTGCTCTTTGTAAAGGGACAAGCACGATTACAGAAAGTATTTTCGAGAATCGTTTCAAATATCTTTCAGAACTTGCAAGAATGGGTGCAAATGTCAAGGTTGAAGGCAATGCAGCGACTATCGAAGGCGTAGATAAATTCTCGGGAGCAAGAGTCAGTGCACCGGACCTTCGTGCAGGAGCAGCACTTGTGATTGCAGGAATGGCCGCAGATGGCATTACGATCGTAGATGACATCGTATATATCCAGAGAGGATACGAACGTTTTGAAGAGAAGCTCAGAAGTCTCGGTGCAGTGATCGAGAGAGTTTCTACAGAACGTGAGATCCAGAAATTCAAGTTAAAAGTAGGTTAAGACAGGAATTCCTGTTTTGATAGAACATATTTCCCAAAATGTATATTGACGGAAGGTATGGACAGTGTTATGATGTGTAGCGGTAACAATTAAATACGCTTTCTCTTATTCAGAGTGGTGGAGGTACAAAGGACCTGCGAAGCCACGGCAACCCCGGTAAGCCGGAAGGTGCCAACCTGAGCGAGCAATCGAACAATAAGAGGATTGATGATGAGATATCAGGTCAGTCCTTTGGGGCTGACCTTTAAATTTGCATAGACAGAAGAGAAATTCTGTTTGTCGATTTTCATTATTCCAGAGATAAGAGAGGCAGATACAAAGAAGAAAAGAAAGGAAAAAAGATGGAGAGATTATTATTTACTTCTGAATCAGTAACTGAAGGACATCCGGATAAGATGTGCGACCAGATTTCCGATGCGATTCTGGATGCACTTATGGAGCAGGACCCAATGAGCCGTGTAGCATGCGAGACATGCGCGACTACAGGAATTGTTATGGTAATGGGAGAAATTACTACAAATGCATATGTAGATATTCAGAAAATCGTTCGTGATACTGTTCGCGAAATTGGTTATACAAGAGGAAAGTACGGATTTGATGCTGACACATGTGGCGTTCTGACAGCAATTGACGAACAGTCAAGCGATATTGCCATGGGTGTTGATAAAGCACTTGAAGCAAAGGAACACAAGATGTCAGATGAAGAACTGGAAGCAATCGGTGCAGGAGACCAGGGAATGATGTTTGGATATGCTTCTGATGAGACAGAAGAATATATGCCTTATCCGATTTCACTTGCACATAAGCTTGCAAAGCGTCTTACAGAAGTAAGAAAGAACGGAACACTTCCTTACCTTCGTCCGGATGGAAAATCACAGGTAACTGTAGAATATGATGAAAATGGAGCTCCGGCCCGCCTTGATGCAGTAGTACTTTCTACACAGCATGATCCGGATGTTTCACAGGAACAGATCCATGAAGACGTGAAAAAATACATTTTTGATGAAATCCTTCCGGCAGATATGGTAGATGAGAATACAAAATTCTTCATCAATCCGACCGGACGTTTTGTGATCGGTGGACCACACGGTGACAGCGGACTTACAGGACGTAAGATCATCGTAGATACCTACGGTGGAATGGCCCGTCATGGCGGTGGAGCTTTCTCTGGAAAGGACTGCACAAAGGTAGACCGTTCCGCAGCTTACGCAGCAAGATACGTTGCAAAGAACATCGTAGCAGCAGGAATCGCTAAAAAGTGTGAGATCCAGCTTTCTTACGCAATCGGTGTTGCACAGCCGACCTCTGTCATGGTAGATACTTTCGGAACAGGAAAGATCGCAGATGATAAGCTTGTAGAGATCATCCGTGAGAACTTCGACCTTCGTCCGGCAGGAATCATCAAGATGCTTGACCTGAGACGTCCGATCTACAAACAGACAGCAGCTTACGGTCACTTTGGACGCAACGACCTGGATCTTCCATGGGAGAAGCTGGACAAAGTGGATACTCTGAAAAAATATCTTTAATAACAAGTTCTGGATTTGATCGTTTTAGAAAAAATTTAGAAAATTTTACGGGTGCTTTGATGTGAAGCACCCGTTTTTATGATATGCTATTAGTTATCAGAGAGATTTACGTGAGCGCCAGACGGACGAACCTCAGATGGCGCCCGCGATGAATGGAGGATGAATATAGCATGAAACTAAGGACAAGGCTGGTCATTTCCTTTGTGACGATGATCACGATACCGACCATACTGACGGCGGCATTTATTTTTGGAATTGCGCGCTATCAGATCGGGGTCATTGAGCATACTTACGGAATTACCGGCGAAGAATACAAGGATTTTGCCAATTCTATGAAAGTACTTGGTGATATGCCGGAGATCCAGCAGTTTATTATCAGTGCATGCGTTGCGGTAGTCCTGATCCTGGCACTTACCGCGATGATCATGGTGGTGTGGATTTACGGAAGTATCATCAGTCCGATCCACAAGATGCAGGAAGCCGCCAAGAATGTAGAGGAAGGCAACCTGAATTTTGAAATCAAACCGGAAAAAGATGACGAACTCGGCGAACTGATGCAGGCATTTGAAAAGATGCGGATTCGTCTGAGAGACAATGCAGAGGAGAAGCTGAAGAGTGACCGGGAAAGTAAAGAACTGATCAGCAATATTTCCCATGACCTTAAGACGCCGATCACAGCGATTAAAGGTTATGTAGAAGGAATTCGTGACGGGGTTGCAGATACGCCGGAGAAGATGGATAAATATATCGGAACCATTTACAATAAGGCGAATGAGATGGATACGCTGATCAATGAACTGACCTTATATGCGAAGATCGATACGAACCGGATTCCGTATAATTTTGCACCGCTTTCAGTGAATGATTATTTTAATGACTGTGCGGAAGATATTGAGATGGAGCTGGATTCCAAGAATGTAGAGTTTGGTTATTTCAATTATGTCGAAGGAGATCAGAAGATCATTGCAGATCCGGAGCAGTTAAAGAGAGTGATCAACAACATTGTCAGCAATTCTCTGAAATACATGGAACGAGAGCACGGGCTGATCAACCTGCGGGTAAAAGACGTGGGTGATTTTATCCAGGTAGAGCTTGAGGATAATGGAAAAGGAATCGCAGCGAAGGATCTGCCGAATATATTTGACCGGTTCTACCGGACGGATGCTTCAAGAAATTCATCCAAGGGCGGAAGCGGAATTGGTCTTTCAATCGTGAAGAAGATCATTGAAGATCATGGTGGTAAAATCTGGGCGACCAGCCGGGAAGGTGTTGGCACAGTGATGTATTTTGTAATCAGAAAATATCAGGAGGTACCGATAAATGAGTAAGATTTTAATTGTAGAAGACGAAGAGAGTATTGCAGATCTGGAGAAAGATTATCTGGAGCTGAGTGGATTTGAAGTAGAGGTTGCAAATGATGGACAGACAGGGCTAGAAAAAGCACTTTCCGGTGACTTTGATCTGGTGATCCTGGATCTGATGCTTCCGGGCGTGGATGGCTTTGAGATCTGTCGTAAAGTTCGTGCGGAAAAGAATACACCGATCATCATGGTATCTGCGAAAAAAGATGATATCGACAAGATCAGAGGACTTGGACTTGGGGCTGATGACTATATGACCAAGCCGTTTAGTCCGAGCGAGCTGGTGGCAAGGGTAAAAGCACATCTGGCACGTTATGAGCGGCTGATCGGAAGTGCCGTGGAAGAGAATAAGGTGATCGAGATCCGTGGACTTAAGATTGATACCACTGCACGCCGAGTGTGGGTAAACGGAGTGGAGAAGAATTTTACAACAAAAGAGTTTGATCTTCTGACCTTCCTTGCCAGCCATCCGAACCATGTATACACCAAGGATGAACTTTTCAGCGAAATCTGGGATATGGAATCCATCGGAGATATCGCAACGGTAACTGTACACATCAAGAAAATCCGTGAAAAAATTGAATATGATACCTCAAACCCACAGTATATTGAGACAATATGGGGTGTGGGATATCGATTTAAGATGTAAAACGGATCCCGTGTCAAACGCCTGAACTTGCAATCGTTCGGGCACTTTGATATTGGGACAGAATGATCGAGTAGAAGAATAAAAGGAAAGAGATTACAGTATGATAACCAGTACAGGAAATGCCAGGGTAAAACAGCTTGTTACATGGCAGAAAAAGAGAAAGGCGCGTGATGAAGAAGGCATCTATATCGTAGAGGGGATCCGGATGTACCGGGAAGCTCCGCGTGCGCAGGTGAGAGAGGTTTATGTATCGGAGCAGTTTTACAGCCGATATGGAGAAGAACTGGGACTTTCGGCATGGGGAAGACAGATGGAAATCCTGTCAGATCATGTATTTTCCCACGTGTCAGATACAAAGACACCACAGGGGATCCTGCTTGTGATGGAGCAGAGAAGCTGTGAGATACGTGAGATGCTGGATCTGGATGCGCAGGGAAGGAAACCGCTTCTGATGGTGCTGGATAACCTGCAGGATCCGGGAAACCTGGGAACCATTCTCCGTGCAGGGGAAGCGGCAGGCGTAACCGGCGTGATCATGAGTTACGACTGTGTGGATATTTACAATCCCAAGGTGATCCGTTCAACGATGGGATCGGTTTACCGGATGCCGTTTGTGTATGTAGAGCATTTACCGGAAACTCTGGAAGTACTTGCAGAAGCCGGGATTCATTCCTATGCGGCACATCTGAAAGGAAAGAACAGCTACGATCAGGAGGATTACACAAGAGGGACAGCATTTTTAATTGGAAATGAGGGTAACGGACTTCGGGATGAAGTGGCAGATGCAGCAGAGTGTTATATCAAAATTCCGATGTGCGGAGAGGTAGAATCGCTGAATGCGGCAGTGGCATCTTCGGTATTGATGTTCGAGGCGGCAAGACAGCGCCGGTAGTGATGAGGGGAAATCAAGCGCAAAGGAGAGTGTGATTTGATGAAACCAATAATCGATTTAAATAAAGAATATGGATTGGTATTCGATGGAGGAGGAGCCAGAGGTGCGTATCAGATTGGTGCGTGGCGGGCTCTCTCGGAAGCTGGTGTGAAGATCAGTGCAGTAGCGGGTACTTCTGTGGGCGCCCTGAATGGCGCCCTTGTTTGTATGGGAGATCTGGAGAAAGCAGAACATATCTGGAAAGAGATGGCATTTTCCCGTGTTATGGATGTGGATGAGGAGTTGATGGAACAGTTCTTTGATGGAGAGGCATCCATAAGAGAGATTTTGAAAGGTCTCTGGAAGAAACTTGCAGATGGTGGAATTGATATTACACCGCTTAAGGAATTGATCCATGAGGTTGTAGACGAAGAAAAGATCAGGAAATGCGGAAAAGAATTCTGTCTTCTGACATTTTCTGTATCAGATATGAAAGAGCTGGATCTGAGTATTGAGGATATACCGGAAGGACTTCTGGAGGATTTCCTGCTTGCCAGTGCTTATCTGCTTGGCTTTAAAAATGAACCTCTGCATGGGAAGACCTATATCGATGGCGGGGCGGTCAATAACGTGCCGACCGGGTCTCTCTTAAAAAGAGGCTATAAGGATCTGATCCAGGTGAGGATCTTCGGACCGGGAAGAGTGCCGAGGACAACGATCCCGGAGGATGGTTCCCTGCTGGAGATCGAACCGAGAGTCGGACTTGGCAGTATTCTTGAATTTTCATCAAAGCGGAGCCGCCAGAACCTTAAAATCGGTTATTATGATGCAAAAAGGGCACTCTACGGGCTCACTGGATCGATTTACTATATTGAAGAAACGCGAGAAGAGTGTTATTATGTAGAAATAATGAAGCTTTTGAGCGAACTTGAAAAGACGGAATATCGTTTTAAATTAAAGCTGCCGATCGGCTGCGCAGACAGAGAACTGTTCTATGGAATGCTGGAGGCAAGTGCAAAGCTCATGAGAATTCCAAAATACAATATTTATACAGCAGATGAACTGTGGAATGAGACAAGCAGAAAGTACGAGACTCTTACAGATGAGGGAAAAGAAAAACTGCCGAAATTCGTCCATGCGATTGCAAAGCTGAGAAAGGACTACAAGATGAATTTAAAAGGAAGAAGTTTTTTGAAACTGGAAGATTATACACCGGCAGAGATTGAATATCTCGTTGACCTGGCAGGTGAGTTAAAGGCAAAGAAGAAAGCAGGAATTAAGGGACACAGCCTGGAAGGAAAGAACATTGCCCTTATTTTTGAAAAACCGTCTACAAGAACCAGATGTGCATTTACCGTAGGTGCACAGGATGAAGGTGGAATCCCGACATACCTTGCAGGTAACGAGATCCAGTTAGGTGATAAAGAGAGTATCGAAGATACAGCACGTGTGCTTGGAAGAATGTTCGATGGAATCGAATTCCGTGGATTTGAACAGAGATACGCAGATGTACTTGCAGAGTACAGCGGAGTTCCGGTATGGAATGGTCTGACAGATGCAACACATCCGACACAGTGCCTTGCCATGTTCCTTACCATGAAAGAAGAATTCGGTCATCTCAAAGGACTGAAAGTGGCATACCTTGGAGACGGACGTAACAATGTTGCCAACAGCCTTCTGGTAGGATGCGCAAAGGTTGGTGTAGATGTAGCGATCGTTGCACCAAAAGCGCTCTGGACTTCGGAATCCCTGTGGAAGAGATGTGAAGAATATGCAAAAGAATCCGGAGCTAAGATTGAGATCACAGAAGATCTTGACGGTGTAAAGGGAGCAGATGTTATTTACACAGATGTATGGATTTCCATGGGTGAAGAAAAGAAAGAACAGGAAAGAGAGCGTCTCGGAAAGCCATATCAGGTAAATACAGCTCTGATGGAACGTACGGGAAAAGATACTACAATCTTCTCACATTGCCTGCCGGCGATCAAAGAAAAAGAAGTTACCGAGGAAGTATTTGAAGGACCACAGTCAAGAGTATTTGATGAAGCTGAGAACCGTCTGCATACAATCAAGGCAGTTATGGTTGCAACTTTAGGAGAGAACGAATAATAAGCATGAAAGCAGAGATATTAAAGATGCTCCGGCAGAGCGATGGGTATCTGTCGGGGCAGCAGCTCTGTGACCACTTCCAGGTGTCCAGGACTGCTGTGTGGAAAGCAATCAATCAGTTAAAAGAAGAAGGCTATGAGATCGAAGCCGTGAGAAACAAAGGTTATCGCATTGTGGATATTCCGGATCGGATTACCGCAGATGCGATAAAAAGTTGTCTGGAGACAAAATGGATGGCGAAAAATCTGGAGTATTATGACGAGATCGATTCGACCAATAACCGGGCCAAAGCACTTGGCGAGGCCGGAGGTGCGGATGGAACTCTTTTTGTTGCGGAGACGCAGACGGCGGGAAAAGGAAGGCGCGGCAGATGCTGGCAGTCACCGGCAGGCAGTAGTATTTCCATGTCGATTCTGTTACGACCAAAGATGAATCCATCAGATGCACCGATGCTGACGCTTGTCATGGCATATGCATCGACGATAGCCCTGCGTGAAAAGACCGGGCTGGATATCGGGATCAAATGGCCGAATGACCTGGTCGTGAATGGAAAGAAGATCAGCGGAATCCTGACAGAGATGAGTGCAGAGATCGATTACATCAATCATGTGGTGATCGGAATCGGAATCAATGTCAATATGGAGTCCTTTCCGGAAGATATCGCAAAGACGGCGACTTCGCTGCGGATCGAAGCCGGAAAAGAATTCCGCCGGTTTGAGCTGATCGCTGCGATCATGGAGCATTTTGAAAAAGCTTACGAAGCGGTCTGCGAGGCGGGAAGTCTGAAGCCGATCATGGAAGACTATAACCGTCTGCTGGTGAACTGTGGACGTCGGGTACGGGTGCTGGAACCGGAACACGAATACGATGCACTGGCACTTGGAATTGACAAGACCGGGGAATTACAGGTAGAATGTGAAGACGGAAGCAGAAAGTCTGTTTTTGCCGGAGAAGTTTCGGTACGTGGAATTTATGGGTATGTATAGAAGGAGTATTTATGTATCAGGATAAGATCGTATTATGCGGAGCAAACTCTTACGAAGAAAAATTTTATATGAATCCGGATTTTGATAATCTGCCGCAGCACATCAAGGATGAACTGAAGATCATGTGTGTGCTGTATGTACATGACGTGGGAGGAATCCTGACGCTTGTATTTGAAGAGAATGGAGAGCTGGAATTTGAAGTCACAGCAGCAGAAGGCGATCCGATGTTTGACGAGATCGGAAGCCGACTGAAGATCAAAGAGATCCAGACGGACGAGAAAAAGCAGGAGCTTCTGACACAGCTTCAGCTTTACTACAAAGTATTTTTCCTGGGGGAAGAGATCGAATGATAAAGACACTGACGATAGGAAATGTAGAGCTTCCGAACCGTTATGTGCTGGCACCGATGGCAGGGGTAACAGACCTGCCATTTCGTCTGTTATGCAAGGAACAGGGAGCAGGACTGCTGTGTATGGAAATGATCAGTGCAAAGGCACTCCAGTATAAGAATAAGAATACCAAGGCGCTGCTTGCGATTGATCCAAGAGAATACCCGGTATCACTTCAGCTTTTCGGGGAAGATCCGGACATCATTTCCGAGCAGGCAAAGCGGATCGAAGAACTTCCATTTCAGATCCTGGATATCAATATGGGCTGTCCGGTTCCAAAGGTCGTGCGCAATGGAGAAGGTTCGGCGCTACTGAAGGATCCGAAGCGGATCTATGATATTGTATATAAGACAGCGAGAGCGATCAGGAAACCGGTGACGATAAAGATCCGCAAAGGATTTGACGATACCTGTATCAATGCACCGGAGGTTGCGAAGATCGCAGAAGAAGCAGGTGCAGCGGCGATTGCAGTACACGGAAGGACCAGAGAACAGTATTACTCCGGAAATGCAGACTGGGAGATTATCCGTAAGGTGAAAGAAGCAGTGAAGATTCCTGTAATCGGGAATGGAGATGTGACAAACGGACAGAAGGCACTGGATATGTTTGAGCAGACCGGCTGTGATGGTGTGATGATCGGAAGAGGCTGCCAGGGAAATCCATGGATTTTCCGGGAACTGCTGGCGTATGAAGAGACCGGTTTCTTGCCGGAAAGACCGAGTGCAGAGCAGATCCGGGAAACAATGCTGCGTCATGCAAGACTGCAGATCGAGTTCAAGGGAGATTATATCGGAATCCGTGAAATGCGCAAGCATGTGGCATGGTATACCAAGGGAATGCAGGGTTCTGCGAAGCTCAGAGATGAGATCAATCAGGTGGAAAGTTATGAAGAACTGGAGAACCTTTTAATGGAAAAAATCGGATAGACATAAAACGTGTTCTTTCGCATGAGAGAATGCGTTTTTGCATATATTAAACCAGCAAAGAATTGTTGACACAGCCGCCGGAAATATGTATAATAATGAAATTGTGAAAGTAGCTTTAAATGCGGATAAAATCAGTATCTGCGGCTTGAATAGAAAATGATTTGTCAGTAAGTAAGGAGAATTATAATGGAAGCAAAGAAAACATTACTCACCTATACAGGACTTAAGAAACTGGAAGATGAGCTTGAAAATTTAAAAGTTGTGAAAAGAAAAGAAGTGGCAGGAAAGATCAAAGAAGCCAGAGAACAGGGAGACCTTTCAGAGAACGCTGAGTACGATGCAGCAAAGGACGAGCAGCGTGATATCGAAGCACGTATCGAAGAACTTGAGAAAATCCTCAAGAATGCAGAAGTTGTAGTAGAAGATGACGTGGATCTTGATACCATCAACATCGGATGTACAGTAGATGTATATGATAAAGAATTTGAAGAGGAAATCGTATTCCAGCTGGTAGGTTCTACAGAAGCAAACAGCCTAGAAGGTAAGATTTCCAATGAATCTCCGGTAGGAAAAGCCCTGATCGGTAAGAAAGTCGGAGACGTAGTATCAGTTGAGACACAGGCAGGAGTTATTGAGTACGAAGTACTGAAAATCAACCGTTCAGTATAAGACGATATACAGCAGAGAGAAGGAGTGAAAAAAGTGGCAACACAGCAGAACAATGGACAGGAACAGGATTTGAATCATTTAAGAAAGGTGCGCCGTGAGAAACTTGCAGAACTGCAGGCAAACGGACAGAATCCTTTTGAGATCACAAAATATGACGTAACACATCACAGCCAGGAAGTCAAAGACAACTTTGATGAACTGGAAGGAAAGCATGTTGTACTCGCAGGACGTATGATGTCCAAACGTGTGATGGGAAAAGCATCTTTCTGTAATGTGCAGGATTTACAGGGAAATATCCAGTCTTATGTAGCAAGAGACAGTATCGGGGAAGAAGAATACAAAGCATTCAAGAAGATGGATATCGGTGATATCGTAGGTCTTGAAGGTGAAGTATTTAAGACAAAGACAGGAGAGATCTCCATTCATGCATCTGCTGTAAAGCTCCTTTCAAAGAGTCTGCAGATCCTTCCGGAGAAGTTCCATGGACTGACAAACACAGATACTCGTTATCGTCAGAGATATGTGGATCTGATCATGAACCCGGAAGTAAAGGATACCTTTATTAAACGTTCCAAGATCCTTACTGCAATCCGTAAATATCTTGGAAATGAAGGCTTTATGGAAGTAGAGACTCCGATGCTTGTACAGAATGCCGGAGGAGCAGCTGCAAGACCGTTCGAGACACATTTCAACGCCCTGAACGAAGATCTGAAGCTCCGTATCTCTCTGGAACTTTACCTGAAGAGACTGATCGTTGGTGGTCTGGAAAGAGTATATGAGATCGGACGAGTATTCCGTAACGAAGGTCTTGATACAAGACACAACCCGGAATTTACTCTGATGGAACTCTACCAGGCATACACAGATTATCATGGCATGATGGATCTGACTGAGAATCTGTACCGTTTCGTTGCACAGGAAGTTCTCGGAACTACTCAGATCGTATACAAAGGAATCGAGATGGATCTTGGAAAGCCGTTCGAGCGCATCACAATGGTTGACGCTGTTAAGAAATATGCAGGTGTTGACTGGAACGAAGTAGAGACACTGGAACAGGCAAGAGAGCTTGCAAAAGCACACAATCTTGAATTTGAAGAAAGACATAAAAAGGGTGATATCCTGAACCTGTTCTTCGAAGAATATGTAGAAGAGCACCTTCTTCAGCCGACATTCGTTATGGATCATCCGGTTGAGATCTCACCACTTACAAAGAAGAAACCGGAAAATCCGGACTATGTAGAACGTTTCGAGTTCTTCATGAACGGCTGGGAAATGGCAAATGCTTACTCAGAGCTGAATGACCCGATCGATCAGAGAGAACGTTTCAAAGCACAGGAAGAACTGCTTGCACAGGGTGATGATGAAGCCAACACAACAGATGAAGACTTTATGAACGCACTGGAAATCGGTATGCCGCCTACAGGTGGTATCGGATTTGGTATCGACCGTATGTGTATGCTTCTGACAGGGGCTGAGGCAATCAGAGATGTGTTGCTGTTCCCAACAATGAAGTCCCTGGACGCTGACAAGAAGGTGAATAAGACTTCCGAAGCAGCTCCTGCAGCTGCAGAAAAAGTTGCAGAGAAGGTTGATTTCTCTAACGTAAAGATCGAGCCAATCTTTGAAGAAATGGTTGATTTTGAGACATTTGCAAAATCTGATTTCCGTGCAGTTAAGATTTTAGCTTGTGAAGCAGTACCGAAGTCAAAGAAGCTTCTGAAGTTTACATTAGATGACGGAGAACGCAAGGATCGCGTGATTTTAAGCGGTATCCACGAGTATTACGAGCCGGAAGAACTGGTTGGTAAGACAGCAATCGCTATCGTGAACCTGCCACCGAGAAAGATGATGGGAATTGATTCCGAAGGTATGCTGATCTCAGCAGTACATGAGGAAGACGGTCACGAAGGACTGAACCTTCTGATGGTAAATGACAGAATCCCGGCTGGTGCAAAGCTGTACTAAGAGATAAATAGAAGATGAGATAGAAAAAAGAGTCATAGCATACGATTTGCAGTGGCTCTTTTTTGCAAATAGTATCAAATAAGAAGCCCAGTCTGGGAGGAGTAAAATGCTGAATATATATTTAGGTGATATGCCGGAAGCAATTTATCATCCTCCGACATATTTCGATAACACATATGAGGATGAATGGATTACAAATTCCTTATCAGTGAAAATGATAAAAGATGTAGACAAATCAGATGTAATTGGTACACATTTAATTGAGAGTCCGATACTTGGTCCTATTTCACCAAAGGAATTATCTGGGGGAGTAAAGACGCTGATGCTGATGGCGTTTGATGAAAATGAGAGAGTGTTTAATGCTTCTGCATGTGGTGATAATTGTTCAAAATGGATTTTACAAATTGGAGAAGCAAAAGAACTGACGATCAATCTGCGTCATATCATGAATTTTGGGAAAGATGCATTTGAAGCGAAAATTTTGAATACAGGGCAGACCGTCCATAATATGAAAGAATTTGTGGAGATTGCCGGAGAGTATGTATAGGTGATAATGAATGAAGGGTAGACACCGGGTAATTGTAAAAAATAATAAACTGCATTATGAATTTGAAATTAAAAGGAATATCACGATCATAAAAGGAGATAGTGCGACGGGAAAGACAACTCTGATTAATATGATCCGGCAATTTGCGAACATGGGTAATTCGAGTGGGATCGATGTGATCTGTGATGTTCCATGCAGGGTGCTTGAGGGAATAGACTGGAAACTGATTTTGCAGAATATTTCGGGAAATATTGTTTTTATAGATGAAGAAAATGCATTTATACGTTCGGAAGAATTTGCATCAGCGATTCAGAAATCGGATAATTATTTCGTGATTATTACAAGAGAAAATTTATATAATCTTCCATACAGTGTTGAAGAAATTTACGGTCTTTACTCATCTGGGAAATATCAGAATACACGCCGTGTTTATCAGCAGATGTACAGAATTTATTCCGGAATGGACAGGCTCTCGGTACAACCGGAGAAAATAGTTGTTGAGGATTCCAATTCGGGATATGAATTTTTCAAGTTTGTAGCAGATGAAAATGATATGGAATGTGAAAGTGCCGGTGGAAAAACAAAGTTGTATTCTGTTTTAAAGGAGAAGCAGGGTGAAGTCTGTGTGATTGCGGACGGAGCTGCAATAGGGGCTGAAATGGAGAAACTTTATGGACTGGCACAGGAGAATGTAAATGTGAAATTATATTTACCAGAATCATTTGAATGGATTATTCTAAAATCAGGTTTGATTGCGTCAAAAGAGATTGAAAAGATTTTAGAGGAACCGGAAAATTATATAGATAGCAGAGAATATTTTAGCTGGGAAAGATATTTTACGCATTTGTTAATTCAGTTGACGGAAGGAACATACTTTAAATATCAGAAAAGCAGACTGAATCCAGTGTATTTGCATGAGAAAAATAAAAAGCAGATAGTAGATGGGATGGAAGGGGTGAAATTGGGGAAATAAGTTTACTAATAAAGTAAGTGTGCAGGCTCAGAAGGGAATAATTTTTATATGGTGAGATACAAGAAAAAATTAGAGGATGATATACGGTGTCCTCTTGAATATGGACTGGCAATATTTGGCGGCAAATGGAAGTCGCGCATTATATGTGTGCTATCTGCTAATGAAAAATTGCGATATAGCGAACTTCGCAAAGAAATGTACAATATCACGGATGCTGTATTGGCTGCGACATTGAAAGACTTGATAGAAGATGGAATTATTGACAGAAAATTTTATGCATATTGAAGGAATGCCTGAAGATAAAAATAATGTGCCATTTTACACAAAATATGGGTTTTCGGTTATGGAGAATGGATCGGCAATCCAGATTTGCAATTTCGGCTCTTGTGAGTAAGGACGGTGCATGGGATTACATAAAGCCAATAGAGGATTCGTCAATCAGTAGACTTTATAAATGAATTCAAAAAAGAGCCGAAAAGGTCAGATGACCTCTTCAGCTCTTTTTAATTCGACCCATTAAAAATTCCCCTACATTTTTTTATAGGCGTTACCCCATTCGACCATTGAGTCGAGAATAGGTTTCAGAGTAAGTCCAAGTTCGCTGAGGCTGTACTCAACTCTTGGTGGAACCTCCGGGTAAACTGTGCGAACTATGAGACCATCATTTTCCATGGAGCGCAAACTATCGGTGAGAACTTTCTGACTGATTCCCTCAAGATTTTTCTTTAATTCATTGAATCGCCAAGGGCGGTCTAACAGATTTCGGATAATCAGTAGTTTCCATTTACTGCCGATGAGCGAAACTGTGGTTGCAACCGGACATTCCGGCAATTCTTCTTTTGTTAACATATGATCGCCTCCTTGTATAACATCCTTTTTTATTGTTATATTTAATTTTAATGTAACAGACCAAAAGAAGCAATAGGTTATAAAAAAGTAACCAGGGTCACCTTTTTATGCCTATGTAATAAAAAAGTGCGTACTTTTGTCAGTTAAGAACTCTTGATATTATAATCTTGCAACAAAGATAACAACAAACAAAAATATCAGGAGGTAACAAAATGGCATTATCAAATCTTTTCGGATGGAAAAAGAAAGCAGAAACAGAAACCAGTGCAGCATGCGGAACAGCGTGTGGAGCAGCAGGTAAACCAGAGGAGAAACCGGCAGCATGCGGAACAGCATGTGGAGCAGCAGACAAACCGGAAGAGAAACCGGCAGCATGCGGAACAGCGTGTGGAGCAGCAGACAAACCAGCAGAGAAACCGACAGCATGCGGAACAGCATGTGGAGCATCTGACAAGTAGAATGATTTAAGGAAGGAGTTGGATAGGATGAGTCAGTATTTTTCTTTTCAGTGGCATATTACAGATGAATGTGATCAGCGGTGTAAGCATTGTTATATTTTCTCAGGCGAAGGCTGTAAGGAATTAAAGTCCATGACCTGGAAGCAGATGACAGAGGTAGTGGAAAACTGTGAGGATTTCTGCAAAGTATATGGCAGAGTACCATATTTCTATATTACTGGCGGAGATCCTATCCTTCATCCGGATTTTTGGAAATTAATGATATTACTGAAATCGAAAAAGATACCTTTTACCTTAATGGGGAATCCATTTCATTTGAACGACGAAATTTGCAGAATGTTAAAGGTTTGTGGTTGTGAGAAGTATCAGATGTCCCTTGATGGAATGCGAGAAACACATGACTGGTTCAGAAAGCCGGGAAGCTTTGATCTGACGATTGAGAAGATCGGATGTCTGAACAGAGCAGGAATAAAAAGTGTAATTATGAGCACGGTATCCAAAACAAATATGGAAGAGATACCGGATATTATTGATGAAGTTGTAAAAGCGAAAGTAAAGGTTTTTGCATTTTCGCGCTATGTGCCTACAGGTGGTGAAGTTGATACAAGCATGACACCGGAAGAATACAGAAAACTTCTGGAAGTTTGTGATGCAAAGTATAAGGCATATGAAAAGACAGGATGTGAGACCTATTTTAATAAAAAGGATCATTTGTGGACGCTGTATGAATATGAAACAGGAGAGTTTAAGCTTCCTGAGAGTACAGAGGCAGGAATGATCTATGGCGGCTGTAACTGTGGAAATTGTCATATTACCATATCTTCCAACGGAGATATTATGGCATGCAGAAGGGTGACAGACAGTAAAGTGGCCAATATTTTTGAAGACCGACTGGCAGACGTCTGGATCTGTCAGATGGAAAAATACAGAGATTACGATAAATTTGTAAAATGCAGTAAGTGTGAACTTAAGGCATGGTGCCGTGGATGTCCGGCAGTTGCCAATGGAACAAGCGGTAACTTTTATGGGGCAGATCCGCAGTGCTGGAAGTCAAGAAATGAGATTACCGGGGAATTATTGGAGGAGCAATAGAATGGATTTACAAACATGTTTAAAGAAGATGCAGCTGGTGGGAGTGCTTGCATTCGCAACGGTGGACAGTGAAGGAGCACCACAGATACGGAATATCAGTGCGATTCATTATGAGCCGGATGCACTCTATTTTTTCACCGCCAGAGGTAAAAATTTTTGTAAAGAATTAATGGAAGATGGCAGGGTTCAGGTTCTTGCTTATACAAAATACAAAGAAATGATTCGTTTGTCAGGAAAGGCTTACGCAGTGGCAGAGAATGAACAGAAAAAATGGATGGATATCATTTTTGAAGAACAGCCATATCTTGCAAATGTATATCCGGGGTATACAAGAGAAATCGGTATTATTTTCTGCATTGATAAGGCGGAAGTGGAATATTTTAACCTTGGAGTGAATCCGATTTTCCGGGAGACATATATTCTTGGAAATGTAAGTGTAAAAGAAAAGGGATATTACATAACAGAATCCTGTATCGGCTGCGGGACATGTATGAAACATTGTCCACAGAAATGTATTGAGAAGGGAACATCTTTTGTCATCCGACAGAATCACTGTCTGCACTGTGGAAACTGTTATGAACACTGTCCGGTGAAAGCGGTGATCAGGAAATGAATCAGGATGACAGAAGAAAATATTTAATTGAAGGATTGTTGAAAGAGCGACCAGAATATGAGAATATGCAGATCCCTTCAGATGCAGGCGAGCAGAAAATGCTGCTTCGGTCACTTATGAATATAAGAATGCCGAGAAAAATGGACCACGCATTTTTGCAGATTCAGGATGCGTACCTTTCAGAAGAAAATGAGAAGAAAGGGATTGTCACATTGGAAGATATCAGGGAGGTACAACCTGATCTTTCTATCTGGAAGGGCGATATTACAAGACTTAAGGTGGGAGCAATCGTAAATGCAGCCAACAGTGGTATGACAGGCTGCTATCAGCCTTGTCATAACTGTATTGATAATTGCATTCATACCTATGCAGGAATTCAGCTGCGAAATTATTGCAATGATATGATGATAAAACAGAGACATGAAGAACCGACAGGGCATGCAAAGATCACCCCGGCGTTTAATTTGCCCTGTGATCATGTGATTCATACAGTTGGTCCGATCGTACAGGGAAGGCTGACAAAGGGACATGAACGTTTACTGATATCCTGCTATGAATCGTGTCTTAGGATAGCAGATGAGAATGAGGTAAAGAGTATTGCTTTTTGTTGTATTTCAACTGGTGTATTCATGTTTCCAAATAAAAGAGCTGCTGAACTTGCAGTACAGACAGTAAAGCAATATAAAGAAAAGACAAAATCAAAGATAAAGGTGATATTTAATGTTTTTAAAGAGGAAGATGAACGACTCTACAAACAGTTACTCGGATAAGATGTTACAGATAAAAGAAAAGATTCAAGAAGCAGATGCTATTATAATCGGAGCTGGTGCGGGATTTTCCACATCAGCCGGTTTTGTGTATAACGGTGAAAGATTTGAAAAATATTTTTCGGATTTCAGAAAGAAATATGGATTTTCCGATATGTATGCAGGAGGCTTCTATCCATACAAAACATTGGAAAAACACTGGGGATACTGGTGCAGATATATCTATATTAATCGATATATGTATGCGCCAAAACCGGTATATCAGAACTTGTATGATCTGGTGAAAGAGAAGGATTATTTTGTACTGACGACAAATGTGGATCATTGCTTCCAAAAAGCCGGCTTTGATAAAAACAGAATCTTTTATACACAGGGAGATTATGGTCTGTTTCAATGTAGTGAGCCTTGCCATAAGGAAACCTATGACAATGAAGAAATCATAAAGAAAATGGTGCTGAGTCAGGGATTTCAGATAAAAGACGGGGAAATGCAAAAACCGGAAGACGGAGAAATAAAGCTTACGATTCCGACGAGTCTGATTCCATATTGTCCGCACTGTGGTAAGCCAATGAGTATGAACTTAAGATCGGATCAGACATTTGTTGAAGATGAGGGATGGCACCAGGCAGCAGAACGGTACGAGCAATTTATACAGGATCATAAAAAGCAGAAAATAGTGTTCCTTGAACTTGGTGTAGGATATAATACTCCCGGGATTATAAAATATCCGTTCTGGCAGATGACAAACACATTTCCACAAGCATTTTATGTGTGTCTGAACCAGGGTGAAGCCTATGCACCGGAAGAAATAACGAGAAAATCTGTTTGCGTGAATGAAGATATCGGAGAAGTCCTGAAAGAACTGTAGACTTGTGATAAAGAACGGCTGTGAATGGAGCGAATAGTGACAAAGAGGGTGTGATAAAATGATAATACAAACAGGAATGAGAACAGATATACCTGCATTTTATTCAAAATGGTTTTTGAATCGGATAAAAGAAGGATATGTATGCGCGAGGAATCCCTATAATCCAAAACAGGTGACGAAATACAGCCTTTTACCGGAAGTTGTGGATCTGATTGCATTCTGCACGAAAAACCCTCTTCCAATGCTGCCGTTTCTTGATGAGTTAAAACCGTATGGTCAATACTGGTTTGTGACAATTACACCTTACGGAAGGGATATTGAGCCAAACGTTCCGGATAAAGAAACTGTGATGGAAGGTTTGAAAGAACTGTCTGATAACGTAGGTGTTGACAGTATGGGATGGAGATATGATCCGATTTTTATAGATAAAAACACAATAAAAATCTGATTATCCGCTAAAACACAGTATTTATCAGCATTTTCAAGGAAACAAACACATCAATTTACTACTTATTTACTACTAAC
>ERZ894220.72-NODE-72-length-119497-cov-22.1876_pt1 | contig 119497 bp, 95 predicted proteins | sample MGYA00380292_ERZ894220 | MGnify/ENA primary metagenome ERZ894220 (study PRJEB32331, sample SAMN06328446) | human gut metagenome | biome: human gut microbiome; feature: stool | host: Homo sapiens | collected 2014-12-05 ... | reverse complement strand
TGTTCGATTTGCTATAGCGATTCTTTTTTATACGGGTACTTTATCGGGGGCTTACGGCTGACCAGCCTTTTCTAAATTGTAAATTAGGTCGAGAAAAGTACGCAGAAGTACTTAAAGCTATTATCACTACATACAAAAAAGGATTTGTCTTAGCTATAGACGGTAAATGGGGAACAGGTAAAACTACATTTGTAGAAATGTGGAAGGCATATCTTGAACTGGACAAATTCCACACATTATACTTTAACGCTTGGGAAAATGACTTCATTTCAGATCCTCTTGTAGGTTTAATTGGCGAACTTACAAAAATAAACTCTTCTAAAAGAACAAAGGATTTAGCATCATCCATGATAAATACGGCGGGAAGAATTGTGCTAAAGGCAGTTCCTGCAATGTTCAAGGGAGTAATTAAGAAACATACAGGTGAAGAAGTAGTTGAGGTTCTTTACGATTGTATCGGAGAAGGATCTTCCATGTTGAAAAAAGAAATAGACAATTATGAAAGGCAAAAAGAAAGTCTACTAAAATTTCGGGAAGATCTCGAAATATTTGTAAATGAAGTTTGCGAAAAAAAACCATTGATATTTATCATAGACGAGCTTGATCGGTGTAACCCACATTATGCCGTAAAGGTACTAGAACGAATAAAACATCTTTTCAACATACCTAATATTATATTTGTCTTATCCATAGATAAGGAACAATTAAGTAACTCCATACGTGGATATTACGGGAGTGACCTAATAAATGCCAATGAATATCTTAAAAGATTTATTGATATTGAATATGCTTTACCTGATCCCGATGTAGAAAAGTTCTGTAGCTATTTATATGATTACTATGGCTTCGAAGCATATGAAAAGGCAAGAGGCACTAAAGAGATGGAAGAATCCATTTTGACTATAGCCAATACTCTTTTTATGCATAAGAATCTATCACTAAGACAAATAGAAAAAATATTTGCTCATATTCGTTTATCTTTGAATATGTATAAACATAACCAAGTCATATATGCTGAATTAATATGTCTATTAACATACCTTCGAATTTGCGAATCCGATTGTTATGTTAAAATAACCCACGAAAGTTATACTATACAAGAACTTACAGATCAATTAGAGAGTATAATTCCAAAACAAATATTACAGATTAAAAAAAAATACGAATCTTCTCCTAGTCGACAATTTCACTTTACCATAGCCTTGCTATTAAGATGTTATACTTTCAAATATGAAAATTCCGATGAGAACGATAAACTCTTAACTAGAGATCCTTCTCAACCAAATCTAGTAATCAATTTTAATGTAAAGACGATCAACAAAGAACTTTTGTCTTCAGCTTTAGAATGGACATCTCAACGTAATATAGCAGTACCTTTACATTATTTTACTCAAAGAATTAATCTACTGGAAAATTTTGCGATCTATAATATAGAATAATCACGTTCTTAATTAATATAATTTTCTCAGTCTATATTAAATCTACAAACAAAAGCAGAGCAAAAAACTCTACTTTTGTTTGTAGATTCCCAAAAAGAATGTACTTTAGCAACTGCCAAAACAAACTAACTCGCGAATTCCTTATGTCGTGCACCCGTAAAATCGGGTGGCTGGGTGGTTCCAGTTGGCACACGACATAAGGAATTCGTTTTTATATATTTATGGAACCATTAGAAACCCATTTTAAAGGTATTATATTAAGTAACCTGTATCGTGATCCTCGCAAAAAACGCATCCAACATGACATCATGGATGAACTACAAACTAAATTATTTCCTGAGCAACTTATTAGCTACCGGAAACAATTAGTCATGGAAGGATTAATCACTGAAGAAGAACCGGACGAAGTACATTCATTAGTTGAAATCACCCCGAAAGGATATGAAGCCATCCAAACTTTTGGAAGTTATCAAGCATATATTGCAAACCAACAAAAAGCTATAAAGTTACAGCGCGAAAGTGAAATCATGAAATCCAGATATTTAAGGCTAAAGACGATCAGCATTGTAATAACAACACTATTAAGTATCTTATCTTTTATAACAGGAATCCTACTATCAGACCTAGTAAAAGGAATAATAAAATAAAGATTACTTTATAATAAAGAGACACGCGAAACTTATAATAGTCATACGAAAGATCTAATAGTTTACGCTTAAGATTATTTATTTCTTGCTCCTGATCCATATCTAACTCTATTTTTGAGCTAAAATACAACATTATTTTAGTACATTCAATTTTATTACCCTTATCTTTGTCCCCTGTAACAAATTAAAACCACACAAATGAAAAAACTTTTTTTATTATCAATGATGCTTTTGTCATTAGCAGCCTGTAAGAAATCTTCGACCGAAATTGCAAGTCTGAAAGACCAAGTATCTTCATTACAACATCAAAATGAACTTTTATCTTCCGAAAATGCAAATCTTAAAAAACAATTGAAGATACTTAAGTCGCCGAAAAACAATAGCGATATACAACAGATAGGAAGATGGTTAGATAATCGTCCTGGAAGTGATAAGCATATTATAACTATATTTAAAAACCTAAAAACCAAAAAGTATTTCATCAAAGATTCATTCGGGGATGGTTCTTCTGATATAGAAGAAGCTCGCCTATTAAACCATAAAGGGCTCAAAAGATATGAAGCTATTAATAACGAACATAATGAATATTGTATAGTGGAAAAAAATGGGGATTTGTCCATGTGGAGTCAAAATGGGAAATTTGCTACATTCTCCAATTACTAATCTTTAATATTAAAACCAATATTATACAATCATGGGAAATCTTATCTTTATTTACGCACTAGTGAACCTCATTTCACTGATTCCAGTAGCTCATGCAGCTGATAAACGAGTAGTAAGCACTGGATGGGCATCCTTAGTTGCTTTAATCTTTAGTCCTCTAATTGGCTTCTTATTTATTTTATGCCACCCAACAAAGACAGAAAAGGAATATCAAGATAGAATGATAAGGATGATGAATGACCTACCGGACAACATCAAGAAAAAACTAAACCCGGAGGAATGATTATTTTTTGAATTTCTTTTTGCACTCTCAAATATAATCCTCATATTTGCAGAGTCAAAACCCATCGTGAGGTATCACGAACGAAGAGCAACGGATAATGCTCAATATGAAATTGGGCTATTTTTATGCCCATAAGTTTGCTATTGGCACTATGCTATTAGTAAACTCACATACAAAATAGTCGAAGTTTATTTATAAACAAATACGGCTGCCTTTCCTATTACTTTAGTCTCAGTCTCTTCGGAGTGAACTACGGTGGGTTTTTGACGAAACGGGAAAGTGCAGCCGTTCTTGTACTTCCGCTAGTCGAGCGGATTCTCGACTAAAACGTCAAAAACCCATCGTATGAAACACAAAAAACAAAGCGACAACGGACGCTACATATCCGTAGAGAAGCTTCAAAGAGCTCTTTCCAATATCTGCTTAGAAGTAGCAGAAGGCAATGAACAACTCCGAGTGAACAAATCACACAGAGGTATTGTAATCTACGCCAATGGAGGTACAGTTAATATCACTTTTAACGGAAAAGGAGATCAGCCATGATAAAATACATAGAAAAAATCATACCATCTCAATGTCGTGTTATTAATAATGAGACAGGCTACATCCACTTAGAAGGCGAATCAATGATTCTCAGACCGGATGGCAGCTATGCCGGAACCGTAACCACGACTATCGGATCTATCAGAGAGAATCATATCGATACCGTTATTGAGATGCTTACCAACTACAAAAAGAAAATAGCATCACCTCAAAGAGAACAAACTATTGGCAAAATAATCACGTTCGATTTTAGGAATAAGTTCAAAAAAGGAGGTCGTCTATGAGCCGTCGCCATCGCCGAGCTAAGCGTGCCCGTATGCAAGCCATATTGAACTTAGTATCCGTATATTATGTTTTCAACCAATTCAAATTCCAGGTGTTATGAATAGACATGAAGCCTTGCAATTATCCGGATTAATCCGTACCTTGTTACCCAATAATAATAAAGACTTAGATCCATGATAGCATTTATCATCATAGTAACCGGAATAATAGCCTTGACTCTAGCATTCACTGCAGGACGCAAGAAAAATATTACGGTATATAATCGGGACTATAATGGTCATAAAAGTGCCTCAGATGAATTACCTGAACGATATCGAATGAGTAAAGGGCTTTTCATAGCCCTGTTATTACTACTTCTAGTCTATTTACTAGCAAAGTAACTGTCCTTTATAGCCCGCCCACAGCGGGCTATTTTTGTCTCCATAACCAAAACATTGCAAAGTTATGGAACAATATTCTCATTATGAATATGGCGAGCTTCTAGCCAATAAGCTCAAACCGATTTCCCACACCCCGGAACATCCTCACTTCTTCACCGCCTTTGGGTTTGAAGATTTATTCGGATTTGAGGATAAGCTCTCAAATGTGACAGGAATGGTCCTTATCGCTGTTGATGGTATGGAATCCGAATCATCCGACAACAATGGAGATGGATTGACTGACCGTAATGAATATTCATTCATCGTCGCACGCAACACAAATTCGTCACGTCCGGAAACAATCAATCAAGCCGCATTAGACTGTAAAGTCATTGCCAAGCAAATCCGTAACCGCCTCTTTCACGATCCAACTCTGAAATACTCCATTAGCCGAACGACACGTATCAACGGAATAGGACCTATAGGTGACAACTTCTATGGAGTGGTACTTACCTTCTCCCTGCGGGAACCTGAAGATTTTTTTATCAACTCTGATTTTTGGGAGGACTAATCTATGGGATTCTATAAAAATTATCGGGATATGCGTTCCGATGTCAGACGTTATAATGCCGCTGTTCGCCGCGCCAACAATCTGGCAGGCAAAGGCTCGTCACAGCTCATACACATAGAAACCGTATCCGAAATAGAACGATATACGATGGCTAAAGACGCTGACCGGCTAGTCGCATTCAATAAAGACGTACAGAAATGGATGAACTCTGTCGCTGCCCAACTACGTGCATCAATTTCATCTCACAGCATGCGTGTGGCCACCGATTTGAGACCTAGAATGTATACTGACAAATATGGACTCATCAACAAACTCGGTTTTTCTTTTCCCCGTCATGGCATCTACATCCACAAAGGAGCCGGAAAAGGGTATGGAGGAACAACTGGATCCAAGTGGACGAAACTGAAACGAATCGGCGGGATCGAGGTAAGTACCGGGATTGTCCGGCATACCAATCCTGAATCATTGAATGGCAGCCAGGGTACAGGAAACCGCAAAGCATACGAATGGTTCGATCCCATTGTCCGTAATCGAATCCCCGAACTAGAAACAATCATTACCAACTATTTCGATTCAATGATCATTGATGCCACACGCATCTATATCAACAAATAATCTATGAGCAACGATCTTAACCGTAGTATTAAAATCTACATTGATGGCACGGAAGCCGCATTAGGAGTCAAGCAAGTCGAAACTGCTATCCAAAAATTGGAAAACAAGTTAGCCTCTCTCAATAAATCCGAAGCTAACTACAACACCCAATCAAGAAAACTTCAGCAGGAAATTAATAAGAAAACGACGACTCTTGAAAAGTACAAACAAAGTATCAGAGAAACAGAACGTATTCTGAGCAATCTTTCCGGAGCAACCTATAACGAACTGATCTCTGTACAGTCCAAGGTTCGTAAGCAGCTCCGGGATGCAATACCTGGTACACAACAGCACTCAGTAGCCTTAGAACAGAATCGACGGGTAACCGAAGCTCTCACTCGTGCTCAAGCAGCAATGCGCGTTGAAGTGGGATGCCAGGGAACCGTTTGGGGGCAGGCCGCTAACTTCGTCAATAAATATATGGCCCTTATCGGTGGAGTTGTCGCCTCTGTTACAGGATTATCTATGACTATACGACGTTCCGTTGATGACTATGCGCAAATCTCCGAGGCTATGGCTGGAGTAAAAAAATACACTGGGATGACAGATGAAGCGGTGAAGGATCTGAATGAAGATCTCAAAAAGATAGATACCCGGACTCCACGCGAACGATTGAACGAGCTGGCACAAGATGCAGGTCGCCTCGGTATACAAGGAAAGCAGGATATTCTTGACTTCGTAGATGCTGCCGATAAAATCAATGTTGCATTGGGTGAGGATCTAGGAGAAGATGCAGTTAAGAATATTGGTAAACTAGCACAAATGTTTGGTGAAGATAAAACACTAGGATTACGCGGTGCTATGCTCGCCACAGGGAGTGCCATCAATGAAGTAGCTCAGAATAGCAGTGCCGCAGAATCATATCTTGTAGACTTTACTGCACGTGTATCCGGAACTGGAAAACAAGCCGGAATTTCACAAACACAAATCATGGGATTCGCCTCTGTGCTTGATCAAGATATGCAGCAAGTAGAAATGGCTTCCACTGCTCTGCAGACTGTCATCATGAAAGTATACCAGGAACCAGCCAAATTCGCTAAAATGGCAGGGAAAGATGTTAAGGATTTTACAAAATTACTTAAGGAAGATGCCAATGAAGCCCTCCTACAGCTATTAGAAAACTTAGGAAGTAAAGGCGGTCTACAGCAACTAGCACCTTTATTTAAAGACATGAAACTTGATGGTGTACGCGCTGCCGGAGTCTTAAATACTTTAGCTGCCAATACCGCTAGCATCCGAGAAGAGCAAGAACGGGCTACTACCGCATATAAAGAAGGTACATCGGTTATCAACGAATTTAATGTGCAGAACAATACAGTACAAGCGCGTCTCGACAAAGCTAAAAATGGTTTTAAAGAAGTGTCTTATCAATTAGGAGAGAAGATGCTTCCCCTCATGTCTAATGCCATTACCGCTACCAGTTTTTTCGTACGGGCACTCAATTCTTTAATTGAATTCATTGCACGATATTCACATATATTGATACCATTAACAGCTACAATAGCAACCTATGTTCTCATCTGTAAAGCTCAGATCATAGAAGAAAAGCTCAAAGTGTTTTGGAATCAGAAAGTAATAGCTACACTCAAAGAAATGTATGCTGTCATGTTGCGCAACCCATACCTGGCAGTCGCGGCTGTCATTGTTACTCTTATTTCTGCATTAAGCAATATGAATAAGGAAATGACAGAATCGGAACGTATTGAGAAAAGCCTAACAGAGATTCGAAATAATTCAAAAAGCAACATACAGGACGAACGTAATGAGGTTGAGCATCTCTTATCTGTTGCACGTAACGAGAACTTGAGCAAAGCTGAACGAGAAGCAGCTATCCGCAGGCTAAACGAGATTTCTCCCGAATACCTTGGCAATTTATCTTTGGAAACTATAAATACGGAGCAGGCTACTGCTGCTGTAAATTCATACGTTGACAGTCTTCTTGTTCTAGAGGAAATAAAACAAACTCAAAAGAAAATTAGTGAACTGAGAGATAGAAAGGATGATCTCGGTAAAAACGGACCTGACAACGGCTTTTGGTCTGATGTAGAAGCAGGAGCTGCCAATATGCTAAATGGTTTCAAAACATCATTGGGACTTACCACTGACGCTTGGGCTGATAATGTACTCAATGAATATATAAACAAAGGAACAAATAAACTGCGTTCATTAGATCGAGAAATCCAAACATTAAACCAACATATAGAGGAATCCAGAGAAAAACTCATCAAGATCGAATCAGAGAAACCTCAGCCTGTAAAAAACAATTCTACCACAAAAGAGGACGATGATGATGAAAAAGCGCTTAAAAAACGACTCGAACGAGAAAAAATACTATATACCCAAAAACAAGCCTTCTTAAAAGCAATGTACCTAGAAGGAGGAGATGAAACCCTTCAGACAGAAAAGCAACTTAACAAAGAATTAGAATGTCTTCAAATGGAACACTTAGAGAATTCTTTGAAAATAGCCGGTACAAAATCTAAAGAAGGCATTGAGATCCAAAATCAGATCAATGATCTGAAGCTGAAGATGCAAAAAGAACATACCCAAGAGCTGATTGATCAAGAAAAAATAGACTATGAACGTCAGCAACAGGAATTAAAGGAGTTATATGCTTCCGGGAAGGATGAGAATCTTAATTCCGAGGCTGCATACAATGATGCGATGGAACAGCTCACCATCATGCATCTGGAACGTATGCTTTCTCTTGCAGGACTAAATGCAGAACAACGGAAGCAAGTAGAGAAGCAGCTGCTGGATTATAAGGTAAAATGCATACAAAAAGATCAAAAGGCCAATGAGCAAAATTCAAAAAACAAACTTAAAACAGACAAGCAGGAATTTGAAGAAAGACTCCGTATCTATCAACAATATGGAGAAGAATTTGGTAATGCTCTAGGGAACATCATTTCCGGGCAGGAAAATGCTATGCAAGGATTCGCAGATACGATGATTGACATTATGTTTGATGTTATAGCCCAAATCATTAATGCCGAACTTGTAAACCTAGGTATAATAGGAACTGCAGAAGCAGCAAAAGCAACAGCTAAAGAGATTGGTTCCAAGGGCTTTTGGGGAATAGCGAGTGGAGCTATACTTGCGGGTCTTATTACGGCAGGTATCGCCACAGCCAAATCTACACTGAAAGGCTTTATCGGAAAAAGAAGAGATAGTGGAAGTTCCTCCACAGAAAGTACTCCCCAGGCTGAATATAAAATAAACCAAAGAGCAGCCGGGAAGTATGACGTAATCGGAGCTGAAGACGGACGCAGCTATCACGATATCCCCTATATAGGGGAAGCCCCTACAGGCATCGTCAAACGTACTTCACTTATATCAGAAAACGGATCAGAGTTAATTATCAATTCTGAAGATCTGTCCCGGCTCCAAAAACATATCAACTATCCTGTAGTACTTCAAGCAATCAATGATGCAAGATCCGGAAGGGTGCCACAATATGCAGAAGGAAATTACGACTCCATCAGCCACTCTACAGACTCACCCACTCCGCCAAGTCCCAATAACAACCTTGAGGCCAAACTAGAGAAAGTAATGGATAAGATGGATCAAGTGATGGACAAACTAGGCAAGCCTTCGAAAAACTACGTTCTCTTATCCGATATCAATGATGCGGAAGAGATCAAACTAAAATCGGAAAAACCTTTCACAAGAGGAGATCAATAATATGGCACTAATCATCAAAACACCTAAAGGGATATACGATACTCCTACAGACTTCGAAATGGAAGTTGAAATCACCTCCCCTATTTATACAGATAAAGGGAGTCAGACCATAGCTGCTACGTTACCGGGAACGAAGCATAACCTTTCCATAGTTGATCATATCAATCGCTTAGATATAGCTAATGCACCGGCTAAAGACGTCCAGGCTGTTATTGCAGATGGAATATACCGTCGCATAGGCAAGCAGAATATAACATCAGCATCGGTAGAATCAGGGATTGTCAGCAACATCGGATTTGACGAAAGCCTAATGTATGAAGCCTGGAACAATATATCATTAAAAAAGTTACCCGGATTACCCATATATAAACCATCAGGTGGCATTACTGCTTTAACAGAACATCTTAATAATGTTATGAAATATAATCTTCCAGCCGACTATTATGTTTTCCCCATACAAGTAAAGAATGACTCAGCAGACGATGTCGCTTACCCGGAATTCATAAATCCGATTCAAAAAATAGGTAATGCGTATGAGCTGAAGAAAAATGCACGTACAGAGAAAATGGTTATATCAGGCAGTGTCGCAGATGTCAAGTTACCCGCAGGATATGGTATTTCTCCTTTTATCCGTGTTTCAAAAATCCTACAATTAATATTTTCAGCATATGGTTTTGAACTCATAGAGAATCCATTCGAGAGAGACTACCAGCTCAAAAAAATGGTAGTACTTAATAATGTAGCAGATGCCACAGTCGCAGGTCAAATAAACTATAAAGACCTAATGCCGGACTGCACGATTAACGATTTTCTAGAAGCAATATTCTGTCGAACTGGTGCCAGGATCTTCGTGAATGGGGATAATAGAACAGCAAGAATCAAATTACTGAAAGACACGTTCTCCAGCTCCCCATTTGCAGACTGGTCACAACTGAAAGCTGCAGATCCTGTACCCAATTACGAACAGCCCAAGCAAATAAGATTATCTGCCAGCACTTCATTTGACGAAGCTTATACGGATGCGGAATCTTTCGAAGAATTCCTTGATAAATATAAAGGAATCATCACAGAAGTAGAGAACACACCTCCTGAGTATGTTCCCGATAACACATATATTTGTTATCAGGCATCTACCGGACGATTCTACAAGCGTAACATAGCTTCCCAAAACGTTTCTCTCTTATCCAGTGACTTCTTTGCTTGGGATAAGAAAACGGCCAACGTTGAATACGAAGAAATATCCAGTTCAGATGAATGCCTACCAATGACGTTCTGTAACAATTTACTAGTTCCGCAATACATGGCCGGAACAGTGAATCTCAATACAACACTCCGGGGAGCTAAAGTCAATGAACAAAAAACAGATACTCCGCTTTGCTTCTGTTTTGCGATGGGAATGGCTACTGATGAAAAGAATGTTCCTTTAGGATATTACTATGGTAGTTCACTCTGCCGCACCCCTGCAGGTAATTATTTCCGTGATAACGACGGGAACACTTTCAAATATTCACTGGTCTTTCGTGGAGAGGACGGAGCTTTCAATCAATTCTTTAAAGAATGGGATGCCATCTTAAGACATGCAAACCATACTCTAAAAAGTAAAATCAATCTTGATCGGATAGCACTAACTCAGATAGATACCAGCCGGCCAATCTTATTGTCTGGTCAGAAACTGATGATTGAGAGTGCCAAGCACACAGTACCCTATCAAGTGAACAAACCTGCAGAAGTGAACCTTCGTACCACAAAACTTTTAAAACCATTTGATCTTGAGCAAGAACAAGGTATTGTAAAAATGATACCCCAAACGACTAAATGGGTAATTGTCTCCTACGCAGATAATGCCTTCGCCGCAACTGCAGCACAAGTAAAGAGTCAACTTGAAAAAAGATATGATCTCAGAGGATTTAATGTCTTAGACAGAAAGATACTAACCCAACCTTCCGGAGATGATTTCAGTTCGTATCTGCCTCCAACTAAAGAAGAAGTACTAGGAAAAAAGGAAATACTGGATACTTATGACGCTGAATTACAGTACTGGTTCTCGTTTTATGTGGATAATCCTGAAGGTGCAAATACTGATTCGATAGATTCAATCAGACTTCAATATGAAGCCGGGATCAAAGCAGTCACTATGTAATCTTGTCCTTTATACAGCAATTAAAAACAAACACATTTGCATATGGAAAAAAAGGAAACAATACAATCAGCTCCTGAAATAAAGAATGTCTCCGGAGTATTTCTGAAGTTTCAGTCTCTACCAGGCAATGGAGACAAAACAATGGAAGACTTTTATTCATTGATGTCATCTCCCTGCATTGAACGAACTTCTCTCCTGGCCGACCTGAATTTTGTAGTAGTGACCTCAGAGAACATTGTAAGAACACAGTTTGAATTATGAGTTTAACAGCAGCAATTTCACCCCGCACGATGGCTTTATCAGGGAATCCGGTAAAGTTGGAAATCACTTCTTCATCCCCTGTCAATTACGTTATCCGAAATCAAAGTAATGTCATTTTCGAAGGATCCGGAGAAACTGGAAATTTCTTTGTTTTTATCGATGAGATCTTATCAGCTATTTTATCTCCAACCCACTATACGGGTGAAGAAACCGATATCATCCTATCAACATCGAGCAATCTCAAAGAATACACAATCGAAGTCAATAATCAGACAGGTGACCGACAAACCTTGCAACATAAAGTATTACTCGGTGGGATCAGCAAAAGAGCTATGAGGCATCTGAATCAGACAGGCAGCAACATTTTTACTATGAAGCTATTGAATGCTGCCGGTAACTTCTTTATGTCTACACGGACAGAACAAAGGGTCCTGTCTATCCGCGAAACAGAAATACGGCCATTATTATTCATTGCTCCAGTAACGACTTTTACGGTTAAAGTAGCAGAAGGTATTTCTACTGTTATTTCGGGTCTGACAGTCGGGGCCTGTTATGCTCTTAACCTTGAAGCCTTAAGAAAATATTTTTTCAGCAAGAATAATATGCTTGCCAGTCAATTTGAAATCATCACAGTAGAAGGCAAGGCAGTCACCATCGTCATTTCTCCTGCTAACATAGAGAAGGAACGATACTATATCGAATTTTTAAACAGTTATGGAGCGTATGAATGCATAGAAGTTACCGGGAAGCCCACTCTAGATCAAGACAAAGGAGAAGATGAAGTGTATGGGAAATATGATGAAGAAGTAAATGACTATACTGAAAGCAGGGAGAGAGTAAACACTGTAGACAATCTGCATGTACAGACTGGTTTCAAGACAGAAAAGGAACTGATGTTTATTCTTGATATGCTCTCTAGTGATGAGATCTATCTTATAGGATACGGAAACAGAGGAATCAAAGTCAATGCTTCTGCTGATAGTTTAGCAATAGCAAAGAATATGAATACGCCTCAAAGTCTACCCATTACACTTAGATTCTGCGATTCGGAGAAACATTTTACTCAGGAATTAAATAGCAATGATTTCAATAATCCGAGAATTCATACAGATGTTTTCAGTAAACAATTCAATTAAGGATGAGTACAACACAAGATATTGTAGACTCTCTGATTGATCACATAGACAAGGCCATCACCAAAGGCAGTGTAACCAACCAGCAACTAGCCGGTGTCTTGGACTTTTTGAACGAAAGGTACAAGACACTGGCTAAAGCCGGTGGAAGCTTGTCCAAAGATATTCGCGTCACCTCGCCCAAGACAGGGAATATAAACCCTGGGGACATACTCAAGGAAGGAACAACATACGAAAGTATCTTCAGGACGATGCTCACCAGTGTAGAGTCTGCATCTTTAACAGGTAAACTTTCAACGTCCAACGACGTTGAGTTTGGGACAGCCAAAGGACAGCTAACCTACACAGCCAACAGACACGGTAACGGCCCCATGAGTAAAGCCTTTTATGATTATATCGAAGAGAATAAACTAGAGTTTTCTGCAGAAGTTAATGGGGAACAGAAGGCAATAAGGCAATTGACAGGCTACTATACAATGGAGGAGACTTACGCTGCAACCGTCGTCTACGACGCTAGCCCTGATGGAGTATTACCGCAAATTACATTAAATAATAAGATCAGTGTGAACGTTCGACGTAAATGGTTTGCCGGTGTATGCAATACTGTGCCTCAAACATCAGATGCAGTACGGGCACTCAGTTCAAACGGACTGTATACCGGTCCCGGTACCTATAAATTTCCGATTGGTACATGGTCTATGTTTGCAGTATGTATCCCTGCAGACATGCTCACCGAGCTTACCCTAACCAGTTATCCTGGCAACTTCATCGAAAATGGAACTGAAGGTCCGATTAAAATTATGGTAGAAGGGGCCAACGGTAGTAAAGCTATTGAATATAAAATGTGGATTGCAGAAGCTACAATGCCTAACGATCCGGATACATTCACTTTTAAAACAGTCTGAGTATGGAAGACCAAGTTGAAATTGTAGAATATCTATCTGAAATAAAAAACGTATCACCACGTTCTAGCCTTGTCATCGCAGGAGCTAGTTTCTATCTTCAATACAAGCGCACCAGGAGTCTCCCTATCGACTCTACATCGACCTGGAACTCTTTAGAAAAAGCAACTCGATATGCGCAAAATATCGACACTGTAGCTTATGCCCCTTATGACGGACAAATGATTACTGTAAAAGAGAATGGGAAAACAAATGTTTATATCCTTGTTCTTGACGAATCACTTCCATTGGCAGACAAGCGCGTACACTGCAAACTTGAGCCTGTCGCATCTCAATCATTCGGTGATGATCGTTATGCACGTAAAGACATCAAAGATACTTTCAAGAAAGGCTTTACTTCCAAAGAGGGCTGCGACATCGAAGGTGGGCTAAATGTCGGTAAAATGACCCGGCTGTCCGGTGGTGTCGTCGTGATGGCCGACACCGATTATGGAGTTACTGAATCAGAAAAAGAAAATCCCGAAAATAGTAATGTTATGGCAATAGGATTAACAGAAGTTCCTAAAAACAGCGGATTCGGTTCTACCTCACTAGGTGAGATGGACAACACAGATGAATCATTCGATCTAGTTCCGGACGGCAACTACATGATGCAGAAACGAGCAGGTGTATTCTATCCCGTGAAAGCAGCCGCAGGTGGCGGAGGAACAAAGCTCACGCTTGCCTTTGTCACTCCGTCAAATGCAACGGCCGTTCATGGTAAGGAGACACTGATAAAATACACATACTCATCTACCTTGTCCGGAGAGGAAACGGGCGAAGGTATCGCAACCTATACTTTGAACAATAAGCAGGTAGCCTCCGAAACAATCAATCAAGGCGAAGTCTCATTCAATATAGGCAAATACCTGATACTCGGTGATAACGTCCTCGTTGTACAAGTTACCGACAGTTACGGAGCTACCCGCAAGCTGACATTCAAGATCAACGCGGTAAGCATTGCCGTAACGTCTACATTCGATGATTCAAAAGCCTATGTGGGAGCGATCTCATTCCCATATACCCCGCTTGGTGCCGTAGAGAAAACCATTCACTTTGTCGTTGATGGTAAAGAAACGGGTACCTACACCACATCTGTATCTAATCGTCAGCAGACATATTCAATCCCGGCACAGGCGCATGGTGCACATACGCTCGACGTTTATGCGACGGCAACGATCAACGATACCGAAGTAGAAAGCGATCGTCTACGCTATGATATTATCAGCATTGTATCCGGAAACAACACACCGGTTATTGCGTCATCCTTCAGGACTGCCGAAGTCGAACAATTCAGCACACTCCTGATTCCCTACATCGTTTATAATCCTGCTACAACGACAAGTGATATCACCCTGTCAGCTAATGGAATCGAAATTAGTGATCAAACGATCGACCGCACGCGACAAACATGGAGTTACCGGGCAGAAACTCCCGGAGAACTGGAACTGAAAATAGCATGCGGATCTGTGACCAAAACATTCAACCTGACGGTTACGGAATCAGAGATCGATGTTCGTCCGGAGGAAGCGGATCTCGTTCTCTTCCTCACTTCCGTAAACCGCAGCAACAACGAAGAAGGGAAAAACATCTGGAACTACGGAGAGATCTTCGCTGTACTTACCGCATTCAACTACGCAACGAACGGATGGATCAAGACAGTTGACGGATTCGTAGCTCTTCGCGTTAATGGCGATGCACGTGTAACCATCCCCTACAACTCCTTTGCCAACGACTTCCGTTCTACCGGCAAAACAATCGAATTCGAATTTGAAACCAGAGACGTTACCGACTATGATTCAGTCATCCTCAGCTGCATGAATGCCGGCATCGGACTTGAAGTGACTGCACAGAAAGCTATATTCAGATCAGAACAGACCTCTATCGAAACACAATTCAAAGAGGATGAACGTGTCCGGATTTCCTTCGTGATCGAAAAGAAAGCGGAGAACCGGCTGATCTTCGTCTACATCAACGGTGAGATCTGCGGACTGATCCAGTATCCGGAACAAGACAACTTTACTCAGCCCAATCCGGCCGGGATCTCGATCGGCAGCAGTGACTGTACCGCAGATATCTTTAATATCCGTGTCTATGACAATGCCTTAAACCGCTATCAGCTTCTCGACAATTACATTGCCGATATGGACAATCTTGAACTGAAGCGCAAGCTATATGCCCGGAACAGCATTTATGACGACTATGGGAATCTCAGCTATGAGAAGCTGGCGAATCAGAATATCTCATTCACCATCGTCGGTGAGCTTCCGACTTTCAAAGGAGACAAGAAGACTGTCACCCTTGTCTATGAGGACAGGGAATATCCTGAACGCAGCTGGGTAGCAACCGGAGTAGAGATCGACGTACAGGGAACTTCATCACAGTGGTATCCTCGAAAGAACTTCAAGACAAAATGCAAGCAGGGATTCACCATGACCGCTACCGGTGAACATGCCGATAAAGTTGCCATCTTCGAAGAAGAAATACCTGTAAACGTATTCTGCTTCAAAGCGGACTTCGCCGAATCTAGCGGTGTACACAATACCGGTATGGCCCGTTTGATCGACTATATTCTTCGTGGCATGGGATTCCTTACTGAAGCACAGAAGGCAGATCCCCGCGTCCGGACGACAGTCAACGGTCGCCCGTCGGTGATGTGGCATCAAACATCAGAAGATGATGAGAGAACATCATTGGGCAAATACAACTTCAATAACGATAAGTCAACGAATGAAACATTCGGATTCAAGGCCGGCTGTGAAAGTTGGGAGATCCTGAACAATACTTCCGACCGTGTACTCTTCAAACGTTCGGACTATATCACCGTCGACTCGGAAGGTAATATAGAATGGCTGAAAGACTTCGAAGCTCGTTATCCGGACGAAAACGAAGACTACACGAATCTAAAGCGCCTGACTGACTGGCTTGTCTCCGTAAAGGATAACCCGACGAAGTTCCGGGCCGAAGCTGATCAGTACCTGGACATGAATTTCATGTTATCGTACTACACGATAACGGAACTCTTTGCGATGGTCGACCAGCGTGCTAAGAATATGTTCCTGACTACCTTCGACGGAATTCACTGGATCTGCATCTTCTATGATAATGATACTGTGTGCGGACTGAACAACGAGGGCGTAGCAGCATTTGACTATACGGTTGAGTACCACGATCAGATCGGTAACAAGGATGTATGGAACGGTGCAGAGTCAACTCTCTGGAACAACATCGAGCAGGCATATTCTAAAGAGATCGCAGCCATGTACGCTGAAATGCGGTCAAAGAAGCTGCTCACTTATGAAGAATGTATCCGCTTCTTCGATACCGAACAGGGAGATGCCTGGTGTGAAGCAGTATACAATGAGGACAGCTGGTACAAGTATGTCCGTCCATTACTCGATGAAGGGAATGGATCATACCTGTATGCTGCCCAGGGAAGCCGCAAGATGCACCGTCGCTGGTGGCTGTACAACCGATTCAAATACATGGACTCTAAATACATTGCCGGAGACTATAAGAATGACTTCGCAACTCTGCGTCTGTACACCCCTTCAGAGTGGGAAGGAGTAGAACCTAATGCGGATATGACCATCACGTCGTATGCCGGGCAGTATGTCAACGTCCAGTACGGATCATATACAGCCGGCATTCGGTCACAGAAAAATGTACCGGTACATATTAAAGCTCCTGCCATTCAGTTCAACGATACTGAAACGATCATTTTTGGCGCCGGTCAGATCAGCAGCCTGGGGGGCGTGTGGTCGCTGGTTCGAATCCAGTCACCCCGACATTGAAAATCAGCCATTTACAAATAGTAAGTGGCTGATTTATTTTTTAGTGGAACACATTTGGAACACAAACTACAAATATAAAGTAGTATGATTAGACATTAATTCAGTTTCATAAGTCTTTCAATTGTCTATCAAAAACAGAACTATCAAAATCAAAAGAATAGAAATCACCTTTCTTAGACTTAATATCCTTGATTATATGTTCTACACTTTTTGTTATGTTTTTAACAGGAACATAATGCAACCATTTAATTAATTCTTCTATTCCAGGTTCTGTCAAAGAAACTTTCTTTTTCATATTATGTGAAATAAATGCAAACAAATCCTTATAATAAAATACAGTTACTTCGGTAGAACTTTTCCTAACAAAGAATGTGATACTGCCATCTACTATTGCTACAGCTTCACAGTTCTTCTGTTTAAAATCATTTATCTGAAACATCTCTAACCAATCTTTAGAAGAATGATTGACATTCCAAAACAAAGTAGGAATAATTACATGCTCTGATTCATTTAACTGGACTATGGTGACCATAGGATCAGAGGTTATAATATCCTTTCTTGTGAGTTTGGATAGAATTGCACCATTGTCTGCACAATATTGAGACTTAAGTTCCAGAATAGTCTCTTGAGGAAGTTTATTAGCTCCCTTAGTTAGTGGTTCTATATGAGAAACATACACGGGATAATTATCCTTATTCCAAGATTGGAATACAGGAAGACTCTTTTGAGCCTTAGCAGTAAATGCTATTACACTACATATAATACTTAAAAATATACTCTTGAAATACATAATTATAACCTATCTGTTGTGGAATCAATTTTATGAATACCCTTCCGAATAACTCTTTGAAAGTCCTTTTTTAAGCAACGAATCAATTGAATACGTAAACGGAAACGCCTACGATAGTTTATTTCATAGAGCCATACATGACCTTTCTCGAAACACTCCGGAATATTTCTTTCCAAATACTCAAATTCATCGTTACTTAAATATTGTCCATAACGTAAGTAAACGACCATATAAACATCAACATACCCATAAACAGGCATTTCTTCATGTAGCCATTTAACAAACTTCTCATAAAAATCCCTATCGGTTTCATTCTCTTGCACAAATTCATAAACCAATGGAATTGAATATCGTGCAAGATAGTTTATCTCATCAGGGTTGAAAATTGTTCCGCCTTTCATTCGTGGTGCAGACGGAACTTTCAAACTTTCCAAAAACTTTCTAAACGGTGTATCAATCTTGGTAACAATCATATAATTATTAATTGGGTTGACTTAAGAACAGCCAATAAAAAAGAGCAACGATTGCTACAACAACAGAATTTCCCCATTTCAATTTCTTCAAAAACACATCCCATTCCGATTTAAAGAACTTATCAGCTTGTGAAACCGCAAACTTATGGGCTAATTTTACAACAATTGGAAATACAATCAAAGGCAATAGAAACAAAAGTCCATATTTTACATCTGTCGCCCATGCACTAACATCGGCAATGATATAAACAATATAATTCAATACTAATAAGAAGTTACATATAAATTTCATAATATCAATATTAATCGGTTAATATTCAGCATATTTATTTAGTTTGTTTTGGCATAATCTCACCTGCATCAGCAACTACCCACCGCTTATTTGTAGAATCCCATTCCATAGACCTATATCCTGTTTCTTTTGTTTCTACATTTACGTATTTTACACTCAATGCATTATCCCGAAGTACAATATCTTCTATCAGACCTTTCTCGTTAGGGTTAGGATAATGTCGTATGGAATACAGTTTTCCTATAAACTTTTCTTTCAAGTATTCTATATGATTCTCTAAAATATAAGTTGCATAAGCAAACGCAGAGCCATCCTTCATTGATATTCCTGATATAAACTTGTCTTCATTCAACCGTGTGAGAAAAAGTTCTCCGCTTTTACTTTCCATCAAAAAGATGGGAGATTCGCAATCATTACTTCCACCAAATTCTATGTTATTCTTAATCAAAATATCATTTTGTACAGATGGGGTTAAAAATGTTTTCCCTGAAACAAGTGATTCATAATAATAGGTTTCTCTTTTACCCAAACCATGTGTACTTTCACTTTTTGTAATAAGCTTTATTTGTGGGTCTTCTTCAAGAAGTTTCAAGGCTTCATCAAGACTTAATATTTTCTTAATAAGATAAGAATCTCCTACCAAAGAAACATGTTCGTTTACTACAACATTATCAGGAGCGTATGCATTATATAAAACCATTGTATAAGGTTTCCGGTTTTTATCGTCCTTCTCATAACAGGACCAATTAGCATTATCCCCTCTCATATCATCAATAACCTTTACATTAGAAGATTGAGGATCGACAGATTTAATGATTGGATGATACAAGTAAGTTGCTATTTGATTAATAGAAAAGTCCAGTTGTTTTTTCTTGTACTGAATGCAACCCTTTATCGGAGTAGGAAGATTGACAAGCTGACGTTTCAAAGCGTAGCGGTTTCCATAAGGAGCAAAAGCCTCGTCCGAGATACAGAAAATTCGTTGATTGATAAATTTGTGGTAAGATTTATAGTCTAAAGAATCATTAAACCTCCCTCGATGTGATTCTCGTATATAAAGGTCTTGAGATACATCATAAACATCTTTTTTCTCTGGTTTTGGAGTTGAATTTTCTATTTTCAGTTGTGCAAAACAATAATTACAAGACAACGCAAATAACATACCTAAAACAATAGTTTTCATGTTTTTTTATCTTTAAATTGAACAAACACTTTTATTAGACTTACTTATACGTTTTACAAATACCTATCCGTTAGATAATTGCAATAAGATTCATTCCCATTATAAAATTCTTTTGATAGTTTCGCTATCACTTCTTGATAGGTTATATGACTAAACTTTATATTGTCCTTTTTAGCAATTTCTGCAAACTGCTCTATCTCTTTTCTATGCTTACTTCCCTCTTTTCCTATTACATCATACCAAAGATATAAGAGATGAAAATTGCGTTTGAGTATCAAATTCCTTTTACCTTCTACAAAATGATACTTTTGAACAAGATTTGAATTATATTCGTCACTATTCTTTTTCAGTCCCAATATGTGTTTTATTAATTGTGCCGCATCTAAATACTGGAACTTAGTATCATCAGGAGAAATTTCTTTTGCTAATTCATACAGATTAGGCAATCCGTTCCAAAAAGAGAGATTTTCAACATACTTTTGTTTTAATCCTCCATGTTTTCTACTACTATATGGTTCTGTAAATTTAGACTCAATACCAATAGTAGACAATGGAGTATAAATCACAACATCAATATTGGGTGAATGTGGAAATTGAGATTTATCTCCACTTATCTCAAACTGCTCTTCAAATTTAATTTCGTAATTAAGTGGAGAAGGAACTATGGGAATTTTTTCAGGAGAAACAGAACCGACATTCTTAATCAGATAGCCTACCTTAGTAGTTCTTGAAGTCAATTTGCAGACATTTAGAATCGGACAAACATCTTTTCCCTGCCAATACTGGAACAGATTAACCACAATCGCAGAAGATGAATGAAGTGCTTTCATTTTTGCCAATCGTGTTTTAGAATCTTTTGTTTCGTTTCCATCCCCCTTTTGGTAAGAAAGCAAATTCCCTTTAGACAATGGTTCAAACAGGTTATCCGTCAGATTAGGTAAATAATTTGCTTCCCCTCTGTTAGGTATAGTTCCACCTATTACATTGAAACCTTTCCTTTTTGCCCAACTCTGTTGTTTCGATTTAATAAAATCTAATCCATTCATAGTAATTAGTAAAGTTGCGCCATTCGACTCCTTTAATGACAGGATTAGACAAAAAGAAAGTGTGGAGCCATTCGTTTATTGTGTAGGAGGTTCTGACAAAACCCAAAAGCAAATAAACAATACTCCACACCTGTTTAGTATATGTCTTTTGAACATACGCTACCCAAGTGATGAATGTCATTGCTTACCCCTGCTTTTTTGAAACTGTCAGATTTCCTACACAGGATAAAAGCGAAACACTTTCACCATTACATTTGCCACTATTTGTGACTTTGCAAAGATAGTAAAATTACTTAAAAACACTCTAATTAAGGAGTATTGTTTTCTTTGCTTTGGGTTCTTTTTATAATACGAGACAAAAATACAAAAAGAGGAAACATGAAAGCCATTCACATTTCCTCTTTTTCTCTTTTTGATTCTGAAATTACATATCCTTATACTTCAATCTTAAAAGACTTGCAGATGAAAAAGAAAGTTCCGATTGTAATCCCATTGTCTTTCCTGTATTTCAAACATTTAGAATATTGAATATCGCAATCACCCTCATTATACTCTTCATAGACACGACTAATCAGATGAAACCAGTGCCGTCCCTCTTCTCCAAATTCATGAGCTAATGCACAACCTATCCTAAACCAGTCCTTGTATTGATTAGTTATATCAATTCGTTTTGCTTGGATAAAGTGAACAGCATTTATCACACGTTGTAAAATCCTTGTTCTTTGAGACACCGTGTTTATAACATTCCCTGATAGTTTTTCGGTATTCATCACATAGGTAAACGGGATAGGCTCCGGATTATAATAAGGTTTATCATCATAGCTTACCACTCTAAGACTAACAGGACTTTTAACGTTTCTATCAACTTGCAACTCGAACTTTTTACTTATAAACTCTGCAAGAGCTTCAAAATGTTGTTTATGAAGCTCGGGGTTTGATATTCTAAATATAAGAAACAATCCTTTACCACTAAGAGATAAACCTGCATAGTACAAGCTCGGACAATGCTTGCCAATTATATGTTTTGCCTGCTGCCAGTCTATTTCAGGATTATCTTTTGCATCAATGTCTACACATAGCAATCCATTATGCTTTATCATGCTTGTTTCTCTCCTTTCACTGAATATTCCACTCGGAGTTATACAGATGAGGCTTCCCTTTATTTTCTTCCGTAGTTTTTCATCTGTAGTTGCTCTATATCTTTCTACTTGCTCTCTAAATTTTCTTGTATGTAGAAACGTATCAAGCCTTACTTTTTTAATCGGTTCTTTACTAAAGTAATTTTCAAACACCGAAACCATTGGTATATCAAAGGAAGGAAAGATTATGCCACTCCCTTTTTTATTTACATTTTTATTTTTTTTCTTTTCTTCTTTTTCTTCAATATTATCATTATCTTTATCTTTTAGGGAATACTTTCTACCTTTCATATTACTAATAATCAATAAGTTAAAAAAATAAATTATACTAAAAACAGAACCAAAACGGTTCTGTTTTTAGCTCAATCAAGTCAATTATCATCATCCTCTCTCAATTCATCATAACCTTGCATAGATGATGGCACTTCTTCTTTCAAAGGTAAATCTACCTTTTTATTAGTAATTTCATCAAATTCTGACATACCCTTTTGAGTTTTAGCAACCTTTTTATTATACTTCTCAAAATTAGAATCAATAGTAGGCATTGCAACCATTAAGATAGCCAATACACGAGATGGCAAATTAGGCATTACATCTTGATACAAGGCATATCTTGTAATCGCTTCATAAGCCAATAGCTTATTTTTCACACTTAAAGTCTGTATTGCTTCATAGTAAGAAGCATAAAAAACAAAACCTTTCTTTTTCATAACTTTTCCTTTTTTAAGTTGTCACTATCTTTCCAATTCTCAAAATCCATTTGATAAGTCTTAATGCTGTTGGACTGTAACCATTGAACAATCTCTTCCCGTTGGAAGAATATTCTTCGTCCACCATGCGCAGGTTTATGAAAAGGGATTTTCCTCTCATGCGTAAGTTTGTAAATTGTAGCTTTTTTATAACCAGTCAATTCAGAAACTTCTTCAATAGTAAGAACGTGTGATTTACTATCTTCTTTTAAAGACAACATTCCTTGAAATACACTCTCGATGATATTCTTCATCTGACCAACTGTCAACTGTATTAACGGAACATCGTCATGAAAAAATGAATTTTTCTCCATATTCATGTTCTTTATGCCATAAAGAGTTGTTACCACCCCTACATAGCAGGTTAATAATTAAGTTAGTCTTGATTTGCTCTAACCAAGGAAAAAAGGCAAGTATTTATGAATAAAATTTTATGTGTCTGCCCCACATCTATCTTTGGGCGTCAAAAACGGCACATATTATATGTCCGCTCGTTTGGAGAATACGGGATAAGAAATACTCAAAATGCAACTTTGTTATTTAACCACCCCGTATTGTCTGTCACGAAGATACATATAATTTCATGCTGAGCAAATATTTTCCTAATAAAGCTATTTCTTTTTCAAATTATTTAACTTCGGTTTAATAAGTTACGAATACCCACAGAAACGCTATCTCAAAATTACACGTCATATAAAACCTTTGCAGCCTCATCTATTACAGTTGTATCAAAGCTATCTAAATAAGTATTGGTAGTTTTCATATCTGCATGTCCCAACATTTGGGAAATATGTTCACGGGAAACATCATTGCGTTGTAACATCATCGCCATAGTATGCCGACTTACATATGTTGTCAATTTCATATCAGTTATTTGCAGTTCTTGTGCCAACTCTGCCAAATAATCATTATATTTTTTATACCTATAACGGATGTGATTATATAGTTTTTCTCCAGTATAACCACTAATAGAAACTATTGGCACAATAAAATCATCCACTGTAGGGCTATTCTCTTTAAGGCTATCTAATAAACGCTCAATTTCTTTCGTTATTTTAATCTTAATAGGTTTCACACCCTTTTGATGTTGTATTTTATGGCGTTTGTAGACAATATACTCTCCACCATTAAACTTTACAATATTGTTTCTTGTCAAATATGCCATATCAATAAATGATATTCCATAGCAATAAAATGACAATAGAAATAGCTTGCGGGCGTACTCTCGTTGTGGCTTTTCCGAAACTGTATTTTTTATTTTTTTCCAATATTCCATAGGAAGATAACGCTTTTCTGTTTCTTCATCCAATTTTGCTATTTGAAAACCACCTTTACCAAAAGGATAAGTTTTCTCCGTTGCTTCTTTTTCTTGAATAGCCTTATTTAAAATGCTGCGCAATGCTTTAAAATAGTACTTTCTTGTATTTCCTTTACATCCTCTCTTTTGAAGGAAAATATCGAATCCATTCACAAACTTTATATCAATCTCTGAAAATACCTTTTGATCCAATCTACTATCATAATGCTCAAGCATATTTAAAGTTGCAGCATAACAATTAGCATTACCAATATGCCCAGTTTCACGCAAAGTATTAATATGGTTCTCCATATAAGCTTTTATTTTCCCTTGCTTCGATTTATTCAGGAAAGCGTCTGCAAATTGATTTAAAGTCCAATCTATGTGCTCTCTTCGAAAGCTTTCTATTATTTCTTGCGCTTGCATCCTATAGCTATTCAGCAAATAATTATACTGTTTACGTTGTTCGTTTTCTTCTTTCTGCTTTTTATCTCTCACATTCTTAAGAATACGGAAACATTCGTTTTCCTCATCCCAGTATTCATTATCCGCGAATATGTTTAAAGAAAAATACCTACGCTGTCGTTCCTTGCATATTCTTAGACGAACAGCATATAATCCTTGTGCATTAGCAACATCATTCCTTTTTACAAAACTTATCATACTCAATGTCTTTTATATCGTTATGAGAAGTATTAATACCTCTATATTCTCTAATACGATAGAAAAAATTGAGAGTTCTATTTTGCGAGCACTCTACAAGTATAAATAACAAACAATCAAAACGATATCATAAAAGTTAAAAATACAAAACAGGGAAAAAGGGAGTTCAAGAAGGCATTTGATAATAGTTCCGCACTTTTAGACAGACTAATTGATTCAAGAAACAATTTTATTCATTATCTTTGCACTCAATATTAAGACCACGTGTATATAGCTCTTTGTTTTAGTGGAACACATTTGGAACACATGTAATCAAAACAAGTAAAATCTAATAGAAATTATTTATTTGATTTTCAGCCATGTACAACAATAATTAAAAGTAATATCAACTAATAAAAATAATAAAATACCTCTGGGGGATATATCCTCTTTGTATCCCGGTTCGGTTGACGTATCGAAGATGACCAAACTGGTGGAGCTGATTATCGGATCCGGAGCGGAAGGCTATCGAAACACGAATATGGAAGTGCTCTCAGTTGGTGCAAACAACCTGCTCCGCAAGTTGGATATCCGTAACTGTCCGAACCTGAAACAAGCAATAGACCTTGCATTATGTTCCAACATTCGCGAGATATGGGCGGAAGGAACCGGAACATCCGCTGTAGTATTGCCTGAAGGCGGTAACTTGACGTTGCTTCACCTGCCGGATACCATTACAAATTTAACGGTCCGAAATCAAACGGAACTGACTGATGCGGGATTAATCCTTGATGGGGTACGGAATCTTTCGACAATCAGATGGGAGAACACCAACAAGGCTAATGTCTTATCCATAATTGACAGATGTTTTGCGCTTGATACTATGAAGTTAGAGCGTGTACGCTTGATCGGTGTAGACTGGACATTATCTACCCTTGATCCTATCATAAAACTAATCAGTTTGAAAGGACTGGACGAAAACGGCAACAATGTAGACAAGGCGATCATCACCGGTAAATGTTATGTCTCTGTAGCTACCGATTCTCAAATCAACAAACTGAAGGCAGCATTTCCCGAATTAGCTATCACATATGGTCAATTGAAACCTGCTCCTGTGACGACTTTCACCTTCAGTTCTTCTCAGCGTAAGTCTCTTGCTAATTCAGCCTTCGAATGCGCCTACGAAGTTGAGAAAGTAAACGAATATACCTACAAGGTAACTTCTGAAGACAACATAACGATTGATTTTACGTTCAAATGTGAAAATCACGAAGATTTTAAGGGTTCATACCTTGTAGCAGGTACACGTTCTCAGAGTTATACTGTGACATATATTCCATTACGAAAGATTCGTGTAGGAGTTTATAACCAATCGGTATATGTCCAAGGTGCTACTGTCACAATTGGAGACCGATCATACATTTCTGATGCTGACGGATATGTTACTTTACCGCGTGGAGGTGCGGCTATATCCGGAACCGTGTCTGCATACGGATATGCAAGCAATACCTTCTCATATGGTTCCATAACATCTGATACTACAAACACTGTGTATGTATATGGCGTCGTGGATGTTAAGTTTATCGTAGAATACAATTCATCGCTCATTGAAGGTGCTACCGTAAAATGTAATGGAGTGACAGGAACGACTAACCAGTACGGTGAATGCACTTTATCATTGGGAAAAGGAACCTATGAATATTCTGTTACCCATGACACATATTATGAAAAGACAGGTAATATAACTGTTGGGACGTCTGCAACATCCTTAACTGTATATGTAGAACCAAACACGGTCGAAGTAAAGTTCATAGTAAAAGACGGCACTGTACTTCTATCCGGAGCTACTATTCAATGTGATGGGAAAACAGGGATTACTGATGCCTCCGGAGAAACGACATTGGTAATAGGTAGCAAAAAAACTCATGAATACACCGTATCTAAAAATGGATATTTCAGCGTAACAGATAACGTTACTGTTAGTTTAACCGCCATTACAGTCAACGCTGCCATGAGGCTTGATATTGAATCTTTCAAACCGATAGAGAATGGAAATATTCAGATGCTTGTTACTGGAGAGAACATTTCTCTCTATGTCACCTCAGACGCCACTGATTATATCATATCATGGGGAGACGGAACAGAAGATCATGCAGTCGGGCCAGGGAAGCTGACTTATGATCACACGTATGATAACTCAGATTTCCATCAGGTAGAAATCAAAAACTGTAGTGATGTGACCTATGCGATTACAAAAAGAAGTTTATCTCTTGTTGCATATTGGGATCTCGGAAATAGTAATGTAAATAACTTGAATTTCTCAGGTTTCTCAATGTTGAAGTATGTAGGACTTGTGTTGAAAAACGATACAGAGAGACAGTCTTTTTCCTATTGTTTCAATAATACAAGTTTAACATCTATTCCGCAAGGGTTGCTTGACAATTGCGTAGCTGCGACAAGTCTTTCAGGTATATTTAGGAATACCCTAATCTCATCAATTCCTGTAGGCTTATTTGACCATTGCACGAATGCCAGCACATTCAAATCAGCTTTTGAGGGAACATTAATATCTTCAATTCCTGATGATTTATTTAGATACAATGTAGGCGCCTCTGATTTCAACTTATGTTTCGCTAATACAAAAATCACTTCCGTTCCCGAACGATTATTCTACTATTGTACGAATGCATATTATTTTGGAGGAGCCGATAGTTGGAGTAATCCAGAAGGTTGTTTCTCACGTTCTTTATTGGAATCGGTCCCAGCAAATCTATTTATTAATAATAAGAAAGCGTTTGACTTTAGAGGATGTTTTCAATATTCAAAAATAAAGGTTTTACCTGCCGGTTTGCTTGATAATTGCCCTGTAACAAAGATGGAGCATTTCTGTTACACCTGTGATGAATTGAAACATGTGATACTTCCAGCTACAGTTCCGAATTTAGGAAATTATTCATTTGCCTATTGTCGTCAAATGAAATATTTCATTTCGACAGTAGAGACTCCCCCAATTATTGGCGCAAGAACATTCGCTTCGTCTTATATCTCTGTAAGGTTCCAAATATACGTTCCCAATGATTCTGTAGAAGCATATAAAACAGCAACTAATTGGACTGAATTAGCCGACAGCATCAAGCCTATGAGTCAATTTGCAATCGATTTCCCTAATGAAGAGGTATAATATGAAAATAGACGAATTAAATAATAACCATATCACTGCGGAAGAAGGCAAAGTATTCCGCAGAATTTCCGACAGCCAGCTGTTCGGGAATGAAATCTATCTCGGATACACCTACTACTTGTCAGGTGAGAAACTAGAAGAACCGCTTTTGGAACTCCCTGAACACTATGAAGAGATAGATGATCCTGCTGACCAAGAGACCGTTCTTATCGACGAAGATACACCGCTAGAGGATGAGGTAACTGATATTGAAGAAACAGAAACCATAGAGGATGAACCAAAAACTGATGTCGAACAAAAAAAGAGAATCACCGTAGCTGACTACCATAAACTAGAAAAGCAGGTGGCAATGCTTATACGAATAATGGGAGGAATAGAATAATGGCAGGACTAATCAATACCGGTATTTGGGGATTTATCTCCTCCGCTAAAGCAACAGGTAAGAAGATACTGAACGCTGCCGGTGAAGAAGTAGATGAATGGGTAAGTACATTCGTATCAGGCGTATCAGGCTGGTTGATTGACAAGCTCGGCAATGCTGAGTTTAAATCTGTCTTTGTACGTGAGAAGTTTATCACAAATGAATTTGTATACAACCGCATCCGGGTAACAGAGGATGAAGAAATAGTCACAAGCAGTATCAAGATCGCATCTTACTTCGATAACGGAGACGGGACATTCACTGTCTATCCGGATTTGAGAGAAGCGGACAATAACCCGCTTGCCGACAGTGACCTGTTGATAGGGTATTATCATAATCCCGGCAACACCGGCACAATTTACTCCGTTCAACAGTTTACCGCCATCTCTGATCCGGGCAGCGATCAGTCTATTCTCCTTGAAGCTGAAGGTGACAGTATCCCTTACCAGCACATGATCATTGCAAGAGTAGGAAACATAGTTGATGCAGAACGTCAATCATTCATCCGTATTTCATCAAGGACAAACTGCCAGTATTTTTATGACGGTATCGACAGCTGGGCGGCTTATTCCGATCCGGAACATGTAAGATGTACGCTTGGCCATGCAGATATCGGTCTGATTCCTGCCTGGGCAAAGGAAGCTGTAGGAAGCGTTAAGAGATGGTTTGGTTTGATCGCCGATGGAGTGATCATTCGTGGTACATTCATCCTGCACAATGACAAGACAATCGAAGACGAGTTGAACGGTCGTGAGATTCAGATACGCGGCGACTTCGAAATCAGGGAGGATGGGATCACCGGCAAATGGCAAGAAGTCATCAAGTACGCGAAGGAAGCTTCTGATTCTGCTAGCTCTGCTGCCGGATCAGCTACCACCGCAGGTGAACATGTGACCAAAATCGAAGAACTTTCTTCTGAATTTAATGTCAATTACGAAAAGTTGTCTGCTGACTTTACCCATAAAGTCGAGACTGAAACGACGAATGCTCTGGGTGCTATCACTACAGCAACAGAAGAAGCAACCGGTACACTTCAGCTCACTGCAAGGGACTTTGTACTTGCATTCACTAATCTCGTAAATACTAAAACAGAAGAGGCAACCGGAGCGATATCCGAAGCGAAGAAATCCGCAGAATCATCCCTAAAAATGACTGCCGAACAGCTTGATCTTCAATTCAAGAAAACAGTAGAAGAAAAAACAGAAGAAGCGACCGGAGCGATCACTGATAAAAAAGAATCTGCTGAATCAGACATTCAGGCTTCAGCGGAAGAACTAACAGCTACTTTCAATAAGAATGCAGAGGAAAAGGTAAAGGAAGCCGACGGAGCTATCACGACATCTAAGAATGCCGCTAAATCAGAAGTAGAACTCACCGCTAAGAACTTGACCGCAACCTTCGAAGAGAATGTTCAGAAGAAAACGATATCAGCAAAAGGTGAGATTGACGTGACAACAGAAAGCTGCAAATCTGAGCTTAACTTGACTGCTGAAAGGTTGACTACCAAGTTCGAGGAAGCCGTTGCTGATGCCGAGGGAGATATCATTAAAGAAATCGGTACCCAGGTCACCCAAAACGCAAAAGAGTGGAAGGTTGAGGTTATGGGTACCGACAAGGACGGTAATCCCAACACGATACTTGCTGCTATCAATGCCGATGAATCAGGAATCAAGATCGAAGGAGAACGAGTCCAGATTAGCGGCCAACTTTTAGTTGAAGCCATTATGACCACCGGTATAAACATAGACAACAAATTCATTGTATCGGTAGAGAATGGGAAAGCAAAAGTTACAGTAAACGGTGAAATTAATGCCACAAGCGGAACATTCTCCGGATTCTTGAAAATACCATTTAAAACTTTTAAAGAAGGAGCTATCCCAAATGCTGCTACCGGAGAATATACCGTATCTGACTATTTCAATCTCGAAGCAAAAGGGGAAGATACAGCTACTCGTCTAACTCTCAATTTACCTACTGATGAAAAGTATATTGGTACGGTCCTTACCGTCTATGATAATCCTGTAAAAACAAGAATAGCCCCTATCGTCGAGATTATAGGAAGGATGTATCACCCTTTAAATGTCGATGTTTACGGACTAAAATTAGTAACAAAAATAGAAACAGGTAAAGGAGGAGTAATACAGTTTATCGGAGTTAGTCGCTACGATGGATGCGTATGGTATGTTATTACTGACAGTCTGGGAGAAAGTACCAGGACATAAATAATACATTATTAATCACTAAAAACAAAACTTATGAAAAAGGTATTTTATGAATCATGGATCGCAAAGTATCTGCTTGGATGCACTTCTATTAAAAGAAAAACCGCCTGCTCATCACGAGTTAGCGGCTGACAAACACAAACAAAACAAACATTAAGGGAAATATTCCCTTACAGAATTGGTGCAAAGGTAATATTAATAATTAAAAGAAAAAATCAAATGAACAACATCGACTCAATTATCATTCATTGTTCTGCCACTAAAGCTGGGCAAGATTTTAAAGCAAAAGACATCGATCGTATGCATCGTGCACGTGGATTCAGCCAAATCGGATATCATTTTGTGGTAGATTTAGACGGTACCATTGAAGAAGGTAGATCTCTCCAAATCGAGGGAGCACACTGCAACACAAAAGGATCATCCGGTTTATCATACAATAAACACAGCATTGGAATTTGTTATATCGGAGGTCTTGATATGACTGGGCAAGCAGCCGATACTCGTACCGATGCTCAAAAACAATCCATGCGTGATCTCGTAATGAGACTCAAACAGGAATATCCCATTGTTGAAGTTCTCGGCCATCGAGACACATCTCCGGATCTGAATGATAACGGGATTGTAGAGTCGAGCGAATGGATCAAAATGTGTCCCTGTTTTGATGCAGCTCAGGAATTTGGATATTGTCCGACAGTATTGATTCGCCCATAAATGGTGCAGACGCACTATTTTCGTACCAAATTGTACAAAAATAGTGCGCCTGCTATTATCTAGAGATCAATGAAATAACTCCATTCCGTACGAAAGTACAATTTAAAAGGCAAAACTGTTGAAGCACTGTACTCCTTCTTGTTTACTCTCATTCAACACATGAGCATATACTAATGTCTCCTTCAGATCCGAATGCCCAAGGATCTCCTTCAGAGAAGCGATATCCTTTGTCTTACGCAAAAAGATGGTTGCAAAGGTATGCCTGCCGACTTTATGTGTTATATGCTTTTCTATCCCGGCAATAGCAGCTATCTCTTTCAAATACCTGTTCATCGTCTGATCAGCACACAGCTTCTCAAAAACAGGTCCCTTCTTCCTAGTACCAACAATGTTTCTTAATAACTGCCGAAGCGGATCTGAGATTGGTACCTGGATTGGCATTGGCTTCCTCTTCTTCAGTTTCATACGAAAATAAGTGAAAGTTGTCTCTGAGAACTGTTCTAAAGCCAACCCTTTTGCATCCCCTATATGCAATGAGCTGAAGCATAAGAATAAAAATAACTCAAGAGTTTTGTGATATCTGTATTCCAGCTCTCCGGAAGTATACAGTTCCATCAACTTCTGCAGTTCATATTCATACAAGTACTCTCCTGAAGGAAGCCCCTTCTTGATTGACCATTTTTTGAAAGGATTTTCATCCATGTAGCCTGCGTTGAAAGCAGCCAAGACATATTTCTTGATTGTGGCCATATTCTTGTTAGCTGTATTTTGGTTATTCTCCAGCTTATGCATTAAATGGAAGAAATACTCGTCAAGCCACTCACTTGTTATATCATCAAAATAAAGGTTAGGATTATACTCCTTCAATTTCTTTATTACTGATAAATTAGTCTTGTAGGTAGAATCTTCAAGTTTTAGAGACTCCTTCTTCTGATAGTCCGTCACAAAGTCAAAGAAAGTGTTATAATCAGTCGGGCGATGATATGCTTTAAGAAAAGAGTCCCTGGTAAGTTTCCTGTCACGGAGGCGATACTTTACAAAAACATTGTTTACTCTGGCTAGAATAGTTTCTATAATCAAGTTCTTATCTTTTGCCAACTTGTCTCCTGCCCCAACACATTTCTTCTTATCGTTCCAGTCTTTGATGTCAACTGAAACTTTCGTAGAAAAGTTCACCTTTTCACGATTAACATAAAAGGATAACCACACGACTCCATTATCCGGGTCGCTCCCATAGGTTCTTAGATATATTTTAATGGTTACCATGATCTACAATGGTTCCGTTTGCAGGTGAGAATTGATCTCCGGTCTACACCTGCACAGTTTGTCACACAAATGAAGAGGTAGCTAATTAACTGAATATCAATAAATAGCAAATGCCGGACACATTGCTGTATCCGGCATTTTGACCACTTCGAGGTTCCTGGCGGATTCGAACCGCCGTACACGGTTTTGCAGACCGCTGACTAAGCCACTCATCCAAGGAACCATTTTTTCTCGTTTGCGGTTGCAAAGGTAGTACAAATTTTGAAACTACCAACTATCCGCAGCAATTTTTCTTTGTACTTTTTTTCTTTACACCGCACTCTTGACGTTTCTTCTCCATCATATCCTTTAAATCACAGCCACTTACGCAGCTATCACAAGGATTCTCACTTTCTCGCGTACGACGAAAAAAAAGATAAATTCCATATATTACACGGGCAATGCAGAGTACAATCAGTACTCCGACTACCCATTCCTGCCAATTATTCATACAAACATTCCTCCAATCTGATAAACTGAAAATGCCACCAACCAGGCCAGCCCTGTGGTATAGCAAGCTGCAAAGAGCGCCCACTTCCAACTGCCGGACTCTTGCTTAATAGCCGCCAATGCCGCAATACAAGGGAAGTAAATCAGCACAAACAGCATATAACAGAACGCCACTAAAGGAGTTATCGGAATCCGTTCCGCCAGGCTAGCCTCATCGGCCTCCGGATCATCCACATACAAAACACCCAGCGTACTAACGACCAGCTCTTTTGCCCCTACTCCGGAAATCAAACCGATACCCAACTTCCAGTCAAAGCCCATCGGCTTTATCACCGGCTCTATAGCCCGTCCTAACTGACCGATATAAGAATTTTCCTGTTGTTCAGCTACTGTCTCATACGCCTCATGGTTCGGATAATATCCGAGGAACCAGATGATAATAGAAGCAATCATAATAATCCCTCCCATTTTTTTCAGATACTGCGCTCCCTTCTCCCATGTATGACGGAATATGGATTTTGCCGTCGGCATTCGATAAGGAGGAAGCTCCATCACAAAAGGAGTATCATCACCCTTTACCAAAAACTTGCTGAACAGACGCGCCAACAGCACAGCCAGAAAAATTCCGATCGCATAAATACTTAACAACACCAAACTCGCATTGTTCGGGAAAAAAGCCCCTACCAACAAAAGATAAATGGGCAGACGCGCGCTACAAGACATCAACGGGTTAATCAACATCGTAATCAAACGGCTTTTCCGGTTCTCAATAGTACGGGAAGCCATGATAGCAGGCACATTACAACCGAATCCCATAATCAACGGAATAAACGATTTTCCATGCAAGCCCATCTTATGCATAATTTTATCCATTATAAACGCTGCACGGGCCATATAACCGGAGTCTTCCATCAGCGAAATACAGAAATACAGAATCAGAATATTGGGCAGAAAGACGATAACACCACCTACACCGCCTACGATACCGTCAACCAGCATATCCTTCAACGGCCCCTCCGACATGTTATTGCGAATCAAGTCACCGATTTGCCCCACCAGCCATTCAATTCCCATCATCGGATATTCTCCGAGAACAAACGTTCCCTCAAACATCAAGTACATGAAAAGGAAAAAGATAGGATACCCCCAGATACGATGAGTAACGATAGCATCCAGCACCTTCGTCGTCTGCGCCTGCTCCAGATGATTGTCAGTAAATGTCTCTTTCAGCGCACCACTGATAAAACCGTATTTGGCATCCGTTATGGCGGATTCGCAATCCTCGTTCATCGTTTCCTGAACGCGCTTGGCCATCTTGTCGCGAATACGGAAAATCTCTCCCGCATTGGGCAGCGTCCGTACAAAGCTCTCTATATCGGGATCGTTTTCCAACAACTTGATAGACAGAAAGCGGGTAGAATATTTATGGCGGATAAATTCATTCTTGGATACTTCCTCTTTTACAGCGTCAATCGCTTTTTCCAGATCGGGACCATGATTGATATGGATATGACGGAATACACGCCCTTTCCTTTTATGTTCGCGCACGTAATCCTCCAGATGTTCTTCCTCATGGTTCTTCCGGTCTTCCAGAGAATCATGCCATTCGGTCAAGTCTTTCAGAACTTCCGGATTCATATTTCCCTGCTTGTCAAAGAAATCGACCCCTTCATAAAGGTTGATTACTACATGAAACAAGGTATCCAGTCCACGATTCTTCTTGCTGACAGTAGGCACCATCGGCACCCCGAACAATTTACTCAACAAATGATAATCCAATGTATTACCGCTGGATTCCAGCTCATCGTAAATATTCAAAGCCACTACCATGCGGACATTCATGTCAATCAGTTGGGTAGTCAGATACAGATTTCGTTCCAGATTTGAAGAATCGACTACATTGATGATTACGTCCGGTGTTTCATCAACAATGTGACGGCGGACATAAATTTCTTCCGGTGTATAAGCTGACAGTGAATACGTTCCCGGCAAATCGACAATACGGAAATGATAACCTTCGAAATCGAAATACCCTTCTTTGGCATCTACGGTCACACCGCTATAGTTTCCTACATGCTCATGAGCACCGGAAGCCAGATTGAAAAGAGAAGTCTTGCCTGAGTTCGGATTCCCGACCAGAGCAACGTTGATAGTACGGCGCTTACCTAACGCCAACCGTTTCATATCTTCTTCTTTTACAGAAACATCTTCGGGCAAACCTTCGTGATATACAGCTTTTTCGGCTTGTTTTTTTGCTTCTTCCTCGCTGACTACTTCAATCATTTCCGCTTCCTGACGACGAAGAGATATTTCATAACCTAAGACTTTATATTTAATCGGGTCTTTCAGTGGAGCATTCAACAACACTTCAACAGTTTTACCTTTGATAAAACCCATCTCCACAATACGTTTACGAAAGCCTCCGTGTCCCAAGACCTTAACGATGACACCTTTTTCACCTGTTCCTAATTCGGATAAACGCATAACTATCTAAATTTTCGGCAAAGATAATTCATAACTTCCGAGCACGCAAATTATTTAGAATGTTTTTAAATAGCAGGATTTTCGTATACTGACGGTATCTAAATAAATCCATCAAAAGTCCAAGCCACAACAGGTAACTAATTCCCTGCCTACATCTATTGAATTTACATGCAACAATTAGTTCATGCCACTATAGTGGTACGCAAGAAGTACTATAGTTCCCCTTACGTCCTACTATAGTGGTACGAAAGAGGAACTATAGTAGGACGAATTAGAAATCGCTAAAGAAAAAATTAATTTATGGGAGTTTTTTCCTTAGTCAGTCCGATAAAAACAATTAGCATTCACTTGAGATACCTCAATAAACTATTATCTTTGCAGATATGATACAACAACGGGTTATACGATATATAGAGAAAGAGCATTTATTCTCGCCGGATGATAAACTTTTGGTTGCCCTGAGTGGTGGAGCCGACTCAGTTGCCTTGCTGCGTGTACTCCACACAGCAGGTTATCAATGTGAAGCTGCCCACTGCAATTTCCATTTACGCGGTGAAGAATCAAACCGTGACGAACAGTTTGTCCGGCAACTTTGCCAAAAATACGGCATCCGCCTGCATACCATCGACTTCAACACGACTCAGTACGCAACTGAAAAACGGATCTCGATAGAAATGGCAGCCAGGGAACTCCGCTATAACTGGTTCGAAAAGATAAAAGAAGAGTGCGGAGCCCATGTAATCGCCGTAGCTCACCACCAGGACGACAGTGTAGAAACGATGCTGCTCAACCTCATTCGGGGTACAGGCATTACCGGTTTATTAGGAATCCGCCCCCGAAACGGAGCAATCGTACGTCCGTTGCTCTGCATCAACCGGGAAGAAATCATCCGCTACCTGCAACAGATCGGACAAGACTTCGTAACAGACAGCACCAATCTGGAAGACGAATATACCCGCAATAAAATCCGCCTCAACCTGCTCCCACTGATGCAGGAAATAAATCCGTCGGTCAAAAACAGTCTGATAGAAACAAGCAATCACCTGAATGATGTAGCTACTATATATAATAAGGTAATAGACGAAGCCAAAACACGGATTATCACTCCGGAAGGTATCCGAATCGATGCTCTACTGGACGAACCCGCTCCCGATGCTTTCTTGTTTGAAACATTGCATCCACTGGGATTCAATTCGGCACAAATCAAAGATATAGCCAATTCGCTTCACGGACAATCAGGGAAACAATTCGTCAGCAAAGAATGGCGAGTCATTAAAGACCGGAATTTGCTGCTACTGGAAACCATCCGGCCGGAAGACGAATCTACCCTTCCCTATCAATTAATAAAAGAGGAAAGAGAATTCACACCCGATTTCCGGATTCCACGGGAAAAAGAAACCGCCTGTTTCGATGCAGACAAATTAAATGAGGAAATTCACTGCCGCAAATGGCAAGCGGGAGATACATTCATCCCCTTTGGCATGACGGGCAAGAAAAAAATAAGCGATTATCTGACCGACCGCAAATTCTCCATCAGCCAAAAAGAACGCCAATGGGTTCTCTGCTGCGGTGAACGCATTGCATGGCTGATAGGCGAACGGACAGATAACCGCTTCCGGATAGACGAAACGACTAAACGAGTGATTATCTACAAGATAGTCTGAGGCAATTTCTGTTTCTTGAAACACTCGGACAGCAAAGAAGCGAAAGGAGTATCATATTTCCTTGCCTTGTTTGCACATGCTTTCACACAGGCGCAGCATTTGATGCATTTTTCAGCATTCGTGTTCAGTTCGTCCCCTTTGGTAATCGCTCCTGCCGGACAACGAGCCGCACAGATGCCACAATGAGTACACAAGCTCTCATCTTCTATCCAAGGGGTACGGGGAAGCGGAGTTCCGCTTTTACGCAGTTTGACCACCTTCCTCAAAAAGCGGAACAAGGGGAAGAACGGCTGACTGGGACGTTTGATGGCACGCACATCCACCTGATAAAGGGTATCGGATCCGGCAGCTGCCTGAATTTTCTCCATTATTTTTTTTCCGAAATCTTCTGCATAATCCAAATCCGATTCATTCGGGCGACCGTCCGCAATGGGACATTTGTCAGTGCTATATGAATGTTCACCTATGAAGGTTGCTCCGGCAATCACCTTCAATCCGTGAGGGATGGCAAAAGCGTCCAGTTCCATCAACGCCTTCTCGTAGGCACGGTTTCCGTAAACCACGACCAATACGGCAGGAGTATCCAGACCACGAATACTTTCCAGACGTTCCATAGCCAAAGGAGCCACATGACCTCCATATACAGGCACTACGATAACAGCTAATGCAGACGTAGGAATAACAGTTTCCTCGACAGTCTGCAATGTGAGATTCATCGAAACGACATTTTTTATACCGGTTCCGTGAACAATTGCTTCGGCTACTTGTTTTGATGTGTGTGTAGGCGAAAAATAAATTAAACGAGCTTCATTTACTGTCATACTATTTTCTTTTATACAGCAAAGATACGTTTTTACGCTGAAAAAAGTGTTTGATTGTTCATGAAACCAAAAATATTTATTATCTTTGCCCCGTTGAAACATTCTACGATTCAACACATACATCCCTAATTCATAATTAAAAACAAAACATATGCTCGCATATCTGCGGTTATTACGCTGTAGTAATGCTGTCCATATTTCATCAAGACAGAAATTTTAATAACTTACCATACTATATGTATAACATTATCCAATTGAACGACAAAAATCTGTCGGAACTTCAAGTTATTGCCAAAGAGCTAGGCATCAAAAAAGCAGACTCATTTAAGAAAGAAGAACTTGTATACAAGATTCTTGATGAGCAAGCCATAGCCGGAGCCACTAAGAAAGTTGCCGCAGAGAAATTAAAAGAAGAACGCAAAGGAGATAAAAACAAGCGTTCGCGCACAGCCGCACCTAAAAAAGAAGAGAAAGTAGCACCTGCAGCCAAAAATGCGGAAGTTACTAAAAATAAAGAAAATGCTCCTGCAGCCAAACCTCAGCAACAGCCTAAAGAAGAGGCTGCCAACAAAGCCAAAGAAGCTCCCGTTGCTGAACCGAAGGCAGAGAAAGCTGCTCCTAAGCGCAAAGTAGGCCGTCCCCGCAAAGACGCCAATATCGCTGAAAAAGCAGAAAACAAGGAGGTGGAAAACGCAAAACCGATAGTGAAACCAACAGAAGAAAAAGCTGTTGCGGAAAAAACGGTAGTTGCACCGGCGGCTGAAAAAGCAACTCCGACACAGGAGACAGAAAAGAAAGTAAAAGAAAACAAACCTGCCGTTGCAGAAAAACCGGTAATAGCCAAACCGCAAAAGAAATCGGCACCGGTGATCGACGAAGAAAGCACCATCTTATCCAGCGAAGACGATGATGACTTTATCCCAATCGAAGACCTGCCTTCTGAAAAAATAGAGCTTCCGACCGAACTCTTCGGCAAATTCGAAGCGACCAAGGCAGAAACAGCACAAGCCGCCCCCGAGCAAGCTCCACAACCACAGCAACAACAGCATTCACAACCGCAACAACGCCAGCGCATTGTCCGCCCGCGCGACAACAACAATAACAACGCCGGCAATAACAATGCAAATGCTAACAACAATAATAATTTCCAGCGTAATAATAACAACAACCAGCGTCCTCCGATGCAACAACGTCCTGCACAACAGCAGAACAACGCTGCCGAGAACCTTCCGCCTGTACAACAACAGCCGGAACGCAAAGTGATCGAGCGTGAAAAGCCTTATGAATTCGATGATATCCTCAGCGGAGTAGGCGTACTGGAAATCATGCAGGACGGATACGGATTCCTCCGTTCTTCCGATTACAATTATCTTTCTTCTCCGGACGATATTTATGTATCACAGTCACAAATTAAGTTATTTGGTCTTAAGACCGGTGACGTGGTAGAAGGCATCATCCGTCCGCCAAAGGAAGGAGAAAAATATTTCCCGTTAGTAAAGGTGTCAAAGATCAACGGACGTGACGCAGCTTTCGTTCGCGACCGTGTTCCTTTCGAACACTTGACTCCGCTCTTCCCGGACGAGAAATTCAGACTCTGCAAAGGCGGTTATTCAGACTCCATGTCTGCCCGGGTTGTAGACCTTTTCGCTCCTATCGGTAAGGGACAGCGTGCACTGATCGTAGCACAGCCGAAGACAGGTAAGACCATCTTGATGAAAGATATCGCCAACGCCATCGCAGCCAATCATCCGGAAGTATATATGATTATGCTGCTGATCGACGAACGTCCGGAGGAAGTAACCGACATGGCACGCAGCGTCAACGCAGAAGTAATCGCTTCTACTTTTGACGAACCGGCAGAACGCCACGTAAAAATCGCAGGTATCGTACTCGAGAAAGCAAAAAGACTGGTAGAATGCGGACACGACGTAGTGATCTTCCTTGACTCTATCACTCGTCTGGCACGTGCTTACAATACTGTATCTCCCGCATCCGGTAAAGTACTTTCCGGTGGTGTGGACGCCAATGCACTTCACAAGCCCAAACGCTTCTTCGGTGCTGCCCGTAACATCGAAAACGGCGGTTCGCTGACTATCATCGCTACCGCACTGATCGACACCGGTTCCAAAATGGACGAAGTTATCTTCGAAGAATTCAAAGGTACAGGTAACATGGAGTTGCAGCTTGACCGCAACCTGTCCAACAAGCGTATCTTCCCTGCTGTCAACATCACCGCATCCAGTACTCGTCGCGACGATCTGCTGCTTGATAAGACAACACTCGACCGCATGTGGATATTACGCAAATACCTTGCAGATATGAATCCTATCGAAGCAATGGATTTCGTAAAAGACCGTCTGGAAAAAACAAGAGACAACGACGAATTCCTGATGAGCATGAATAGCTGATCAAGAATAAACGATCATAAATAAGGAACGGTGAATAGACTGGACGGTGAATAATCGCAGTTTATTCACCGTTCTTTTTATGATTCCCATTAATTCTTTTCATTTATTATTCATCGCGGTCTTCGCTGTTCCTCATAAATCGTTCATCGCGTATTTCATTTTTGTACAAATTACTTTCATTTACGTCCAAAACCTCTCCCCCGCCCTTTTTTGCTTTTTGTTTTTTCCTACTTTTGCTACCCAATCAATTACTTAATTCTAGCCAAGAATGAAAACAATTTATCCATTCATGGGATTAGCCCTTTGTGGCGCAGCAGCCCAGGCACAAGAAAAGCCGAACTTCCTGATTATCCAGTGCGACCATCTCACACAACGTGTCGTAGGCGCTTACGGACATACACAAGGCTGCACACTTCCCATTGACGAAGTAGCATCAAGAGGGGTAATCTTCTCTAACGCTTATGTAGGCTGCCCCCTCAGCCAACCTTCACGCGCAGCATTATGGAGCGGCATGATGCCTCACCAGACCAATGTACGTTCAAATTCCAGCGAACCCGTCAACACCCGCCTGCCGGAAAACGTACCTACACTGGGTAGTCTCTTCTCCGAAAACGGTTATGAGGCCGTACACTTCGGCAAGACTCACGACATGGGCTCACTGAGAGGCTTCAAACATAAAGAACCGGTAGCCAAGCCATTCACCGATCCCGAATTTCCGGTCAACAATGACAGTTTCCTGGATGTAGGAACCTGCGAGGATGCCGTTGCCTACCTCAGCAATCCTCCGAAAGAACCTTTTATCTGCATTGCAGATTTTCAGAACCCGCATAATATCTGCGGATTCATCGGCGAAAACGCAGGAGTACACACCGACCGGCCGATCAGCGGACCGCTGCCCGAATTGCCGGACAACTTTGATGTGGAAGACTGGAGCAATATTCCGACTCCCGTACAATATATCTGTTGCAGTCACCGCCGCATGACACAGGCTGCCCATTGGAACGAAGAAAACTATCGTCACTACATCGCCGCCTTCCAGCATTACACCAAGATGGTGTCCAAGCAAGTAGACAGCGTACTGAAAGCCCTCTACTCCACCCCTGCCGGAAGAAACACGATTGTCGTAATTATGGCGGACCACGGCGACGGCATGGCATCCCACCGCATGGTGACCAAGCATATCAGCTTCTATGATGAAATGACCAACGTTCCGTTTATCTTTGCCGGTCCCGGCATCAAGCAGCAGAAGAAACCTATAGACCATCTGCTGACACAGCCGACGTTAGATCTCCTGCCCACCCTTTGCGACCTGGCAGGCATCGCCGTTCCGGCAGAAAAAGCCGGCATCAGCCTTGCACCGACTCTAAGGGGAGAGAAACAAAAGAAAAGCCACCCTTATGTTGTCTCCGAATGGCACAGCGAATATGAGTACGTTACCACTCCCGGACGCATGGTGCGCGGACCGAGATATAAATACACCCATTATCTGGAAGGCAACGGAGAAGAACTGTACGATATGAAAAAAGATCCGGGTGAAAGAAAAAATCTTGCCAAAGACCCTAAATACTCCAAAATACTCGCCGAGCATCGTGCTTTGCTGGACGATTACATCACACGTTCCAAAGATGATTACCGCAGTTTGAAGGTAGATGCCGATCCCCGGTGCAGAAATCATACTCCCGGCTACCCCAGCCACGAAGGTCCTGGGGCACGGGAGATCCTCAAAAGAAAATAATTCTATAAAAAAGAGTGAAGATTGCTTGCCAGTCTTCGCTCTTTTTATTTCTTTTGCACATCACCATACGAGCAAACAAAATAGTGAATAGTAATTTACAGCATATAATAGCACTCATTGCAGCCATATTCATATCGGCGGCTCTCCATGCAACAAACCTGAACAAAGAACGACTTACCTTACTCCAGCCACTTGTCGAGCATGATCTTTCTTTCAATACAAATATCGATATTACAACGGACAGCATCATCTTATGGGAAAAACTCTTAAGCCCCGAACTTGAAAAGCAGCAAGAATATCATATTCTGTTTCCATTGAAAATGATGGCAGTTCAGGCATTAATTACGGAAGGAAATATCAGTCTGGCAGTCAACAACGCCAACTCAATGTATCAGCAAGCCAAAGCTATAGATTATCCTTTCGGAACGGCACTGGCATTGCGTGCCCTTGCAGACACCTACCAAAGTTCGGGAAATCCCCAGTCTGCTATAGAGTCTTATGAGGAATCCTTGAAAATAATGCAAAAAATTCCGGCAAGTATTCCATATCTTAAGACAAGCATGTTTCATTTGATCCTGAGCAAACTCAAATACAGGCAAATGACAGATATCGAAAAAGATTTTGCCTATCTGGAGTCTCTTTACCATAAAGAATCAGGTTTGCCCGATGACTTCTATCTGCCTTGCAGCTATGCCTATTATTATATACAGACAAACAACCTTCCAAAAGCACTGGAGTATCTGAAACAGCTGGACTCCATCTACGAAAAATATCCGTATCCCTACTATTCTTCAATCAGCAACTATATGTATGCCGGCTATCATATTGAGTCAAAAGAATATGATAAAGCGCTGAAAGAATATGAAGAATTACTCACCATAACAAAGAAAACGGCTTTATTCAGACATGTTCAGTTATTACAGGAACGCGCCAAAGTCCTGGTACTTATGAATCAGAAACAAGAGGCGTGCAAGATTTATGAGGAGATTAATCATCTCAAAGATTCATTGGACGCCCAAAGTTATCTCAGCCAGATAAACGAACTGCATACCCTGTATCAGATAGATAAAAGCGAACTTAATTATATCAACATACAAAAAAATCTCTATTATTGGAGTCTGTCTGTGATCTTAGTGATCGTAGTACTGATCATCATTGCCATTTTCCGCATCAAGCGCACCAACAATCGTCTTCTGCAATCACAACAGGAACAGGAAAAAGCCAAGAAACAAGCAGAAAAGTCTATCCACACCAAAAGCCTTTTTCTCTCCAATATGAGCCATGAGATTCGTACTCCGCTCAATGCTTTATCCGGTTTTTCAGCTATTCTGACAGAAGAATCCATCGACAACGAAACGAAACAACAGTGCAACGATATCATCCAGCAGAACTCAGAACTGCTGCTCAAACTGATTAATGATGTAATTGACTTATCCAGCCTTGAAATTGGAAAAATGCAATTCAAATTCAACGAGTGTGATATTGTAGCGCTATGCAGAAATGTTATCGACATGGTAGAGAAAATAAAGCAGACTCAAGCGGAAGTACGGTTTTCCACCTCTCTCAGTTCACTGAAGCTGACCACGGACAGTGCCCGCCTGCAACAAGTACTGATCAATCTGCTTATCAACGCCACAAAGTTTACTGCACAAGGCACTATCACCCTGGAACTGGTGAAACAAACGGAAGATACGGCCCTTTTCTCCGTTAGTGATACCGGTTGCGGAATCTCCAAGGAGAACCAGAACAAGATATTCAACCGCTTCGAAAAGCTCGATGAAAACGCACAGGGCACAGGACTCGGATTATCTATCTGCCAGCTTATCATCGAGCAACTGGGAGGCAAAATATGGATCGACCCGGACTATGACAAAGGAGCACGTTTTCTGTTCACACACCCGATTTGCCATGCGCAGATAAAGAAGGAGGAAACACGATGAAACGACTGATATTACTGATCATCACCTGCTATGGCCTACTGTCGGGCTATGCAAACACCGATACAGCCTCAGACAGTCTGCTGCAAGTGTTGCAAACGCTGCCGCATGACACCACACGCCTCTCTACCCTGAACGACATTATCAAGATAGAGCAGAACAACTACAAATGTATCCAGTATTCGGATTCGCTGATGCAGGAAGCGTTAAAACTGAAAAATGACAAGTATGCCAGTTTAGCCGCTTATTATCATTTGTTGTATTATTACAACCGTTGCGAACAGGATAGTGTAGCCAAATGGATAGTCAAGATGGAACCGTTGGTACAAAAATCCGGTTTATGGGATTATTTCTTCGACGCCCGACGCTTTCAGATTGACCTATACACCTTTACCGAACAATATGAGCTTGCCATCAGCGAAGCAAACAAGATGAAACAGAAAGCCCTTGATATTGACAATAACCGTGGAACGGTAGCTGCTTATCAGTGCCTGTCCAACGCATATATCGGCAGCCAGCGCTGGGACGAGGGGCTCAAAGCATTGGAAGAAGCCTACAGGCTACTTCCAAAGAATGGCAATGCGGTAGTCCATATCTCCGTCCTGTCACAGCTCATATCCGTAACCAAAGAAATGAAGGACAATTACAGGCAACTAAAATACCTGCAAGAGTTGGAAAATGTACTCCGTAAATTCATCATTGACAATCCATCTCTAAAAGACGGATTTGCAGACGTATTCATTTTCAATGAGATTTTCTATGCGCATTATTACCTGAATACCAATCAGCCCCAAATTGCTTATTCACATATAGAAAAGTCTAAAAAGTATCTGACTGAAAATACCTATTTCATGTATAAGGTGCTCTACTACGACATCTATGCGAAATACTATCAGAGTATCAAACAATATCAGCAGGCATCAGCCTACATCGACACGACATTAACTATGCTCAAGAAAGATTTCACCAGCGACTATGCCGAACAACTGCTGAAACAGGCTAAAATATGGGTGGAAGCCGGAGATAATAACAGAGCGACAACTCTCTACCAACAGGCACTGGCCATCAAGGACTCGGCTGCCATGGCACTCTCCAACACCCAAATGGAGCAAATCAAAAAAAGCTATAATCTGGACAAGATAGAACTGGAACAACAAAAGCAGACCAACCAAATACGTCTGATCAGCCTGATCGTAATCAGTGCCATTCTGATCGTATTATTTATTTCCCTATTCCGGCTCTCCAAAATACGCAAAGCCCTAAAATATTCCGAGAGCGAAATACGCAAAGCAGCGGAAACGGTACGGGTAACCAACGAAATAAAAAATCGCTTCCTGTCAAACATGAGTTATAACATCCGGACCCCGCTCAACAACGTGGTAGGTTTCTCGCAACTCATAGCCAGCGAACCGAATATAGATGAAAAAACAAGAGAAGAATACTCGGCGATCATCCACCAAAGCTCAGAAAGATTAATGAGACTGGTCAATGATGTACTCGACCTGTCTCGTCTGGAAGCCAAAATGATGAAGTTCCAGATACAAGACTATGATGCTGTCTCACTTTGCAACGAAGTATGCTACATGGCACGCATGAATAATGAAAAGACAGGTATTCAAATCCGCTTCACTCCGGAAGTCGAGTCACTGTCCCTTCGCACAGATACCACCCGATTGGGATACGCTCTGCTCAGTACCCTGGCCTATCCGCATGAACATGAGGAGGAACGGATTATCCGCTTTACATTAAGCCGGAAAGGCGAAATGCTTTATTTCCGCATTCTCAACTCTCCATTGGCGGACGAGGCTTTCACCTCACAGGAGACCGGCATCAGGCATGAGATCAACCAGTTATTGCTGGCTTACTTCGGAGGAAGCTATCAGGTAAACGCCCGGGGAACGGAAGGCCCGGAAATTGTTTTCACCTATCCCATTGCTTCAGAATCGGAATAAAGCGCTATCTTTGCAAACTGTAAACTTAAACGCTTAATTATGTATACCAACAAACAGATTTGGAGTGTCAGTTACCCGATACTACTCAGCTTGCTGGCGCAAAATGTCATCAATGTCACCGATACCGCATTCTTAGGGCACGTTAGTGAAGTGGCCCTGGGAGCTTCGGCTATGGGTGGACTATTTTATATATGTATATTCACCATCGCTTTCGGATTCAGCACAGGATCACAAATTGTCATTGCACGACGCAATGGAGAAGGACGCTACAGTGATGTAGGTCCCGTAATGATTCAAGGGATTATGTTCCTCCTGTTGATAGCTATATTGATGTTCGGCTTCACCAAAGCGTTCGGAGGAAATATCATGCGGTTGCTGGTTTCTTCCGAATCCATCTACGAAGGCACTATGGAGTTTCTGGACTGGCGTATTTACGGGTTCTTCTTCTCGTTTGTCAATGTCATGTTCCGTGCCCTGTACATCGGCATCACACGTACCAAGGTCTTGACCATCAATGCTGTTGTCATGGCATTAACCAACGTCATATTGGACTATGCACTGATTTTCGGTAAATTCGGTCTGCCGGAAATGGGAATCAAGGGAGCTGCCATCGCTTCTGTACTGGCGGAAGCCTCTTCCATTCTCTTCTTCCTGATCTATACATATATCAGTGTTGATTTGAAAAAGTATGGTCTGAATCGTCTGCGCTCGTTCGATCCGGCATTGCTGATGCGTATTCTCAGCATTTCTTGCTTCACGATGCTTCAATATTTCTTATCGATGGCGACCTGGTTCGTGTTCTTTGTTGCCGTAGAACGGTTGGGACAACGGGAACTGGCCATTGCCAACATTGTCCGTAGTATCTACGTCGTACTGCTGATTCCGGTGAATGCACTGGCAACAACGACCAACAGCCTTGTCAGCAATGCCATCGGCGCAGGAGGTATCCAATACGTCATGCCGCTTATCAATAAAATAGCCCGATTCTCGTTCTTCATCATGCTGGGACTGGTGGGATTGTCGGTTTTGTTTCCTCAGTTCCTCCTCTCCGTATATACCAGCGAAGCAGCGTTAATCACCGAGTCCGTGCCTTCGGTATACGTTATCTGCTGCGCCATGCTCATTGCATCAGTAGCCAATGTCGTATTCAACGGCATCTCCGGAACAGGAAATACGCAGGCAGCCCTGTTGCTCGAAACCATCACGATTGCCATTTACGGTTCCTACATCGTTTTCGTCGGAATGTGGCTCAAAGCACCGATTGAAATCTGCTTTACGATTGAGATTCTGTACTATACCTTGCTGTTGATAACAAGCTATATTTACCTCAAAAAAGCAAAATGGCAGAATAAAAAGATATAAATACAAGAGATTTTTGTACATTTGCAGGCTCAAATAATTAATTCGTAATTAAATAACTATGTTCGATAATTTAAGTGAAAGACTAGAACGGTCATTCAAGATTCTGAAAGGTGAAGGCAAAATCACCGAAATTAACGTGGCGGAGACGCTGAAAGATGTACGTAAGGCATTGCTTGATGCCGACGTTAACTACAAGGTTGCAAAAACTTTCACTGACACGGTGAAGGAAAAAGCCATCGGTCAGAATGTACTTACGGCTGTGAAGCCAAGCCAGTTGATGGTGAAGATTGTGCACGACGAACTAACCCAGTTGATGGGTGGCGAGACGGTAGAAATCAACCTCGAATCCCGTCCGGCAGTAATCCTGATGTCAGGTCTGCAAGGTTCGGGTAAGACTACTTTCTCCGGTAAGTTGGCACGCATGCTGAAAACAAAGAAGAATCGCAAACCATTACTGGTAGCTTGTGACGTTTACCGTCCGGCAGCTATCGAACAGTTGCGTGTATTGGCAGAACAAATTGAAGTGCCTATGTACTCAGAACTGGACAGCAAAAATCCGGTAGAGATTGCACAACACGCCATTCAAGAAGCTAAAGCCAAAGGATATGACCTCGTAATCGTCGATACAGCCGGACGTCTGGCCGTAGACGAACAGATGATGAACGAGATCACCGCTATCAAGGAAGCAATCAATCCGGACGAAATTCTGTTCGTGGTAGACTCCATGACAGGACAGGATGCCGTCAATACAGCCAAAGAATTTAACGAACGCCTGGACTTCAACGGTGTGGTACTGACCAAACTGGATGGTGACACCCGTGGTGGTGCGGCCCTTTCTATCCGTTCGGTAGTCAACAAGCCGATTAAATTTGTGGGTACAGGTGAAAAGCTGGATGCTATCGACCAGTTCCACCCGGCACGTATGGCAGACCGTATCCTCGGTATGGGTGACATCGTTTCACTGGTAGAACGTGCTCAGGAACAGTATGACGAAGAAGAGGCAAAACGTCTGCAAAAGAAGATTGCCAAGAATCAGTTCGACTTCAACGACTTCCTCAGCCAGATTGCCCAGATCAAGAAGATGGGTAATCTGAAAGAACTTGCATCCATGATCCCGGGCGTAGGCAAAGCTATCAAAGATATCGATATCGACGACAATGCTTTCAAAAGTATCGAAGCAATCATCTATTCCATGACTCCGGCAGAACGTTCCAATCCGGAAATATTGAATGGCTCACGCCGTACACGTATCGCTAAAGGTAGCGGAACAACTATTCAGGAAGTAAACCGTTTGCTGAAACAATTCGACCAAACTCGCAAAATGATGAAGATGGTAACCAGCAGCAAAATGGGCAAGATGATGCCGAAAATGAAAAAATAAAAAGAATTTTATTCTGTTTCAGATAGAAGGAGGAGGCTTAGGCTTCCTCCTTTATTTTTGGTATTACAGATTTCACTTTCCTATATCAATCAGCTTTTTACCTGGCAACTTCAACTTTTCAATTTTTCACTTTTCACAGGCTCTTGTAGTGATTACTCCCGCCATGATAAACCCAATATAAAACACTGCATTTTACAAGGTATAAAGCTATGCTTTTCACTCCCTAAAGCATAGCTTTATACCTTGTAAAGCGCAGCTTTAGCTTCCATATCCCCTCTCCTTTCGCCAACAACTACACTGAAAGATTATCCTAAAACCATATTAATATCACTATTCACTTGTAATGATTACAATTTTATAAAGGTTTTATATGAATATTCATTTTTATTTCTTTACTTTGCAAAAGATAACAAAACAGAAGCACGAATATGTACTATGTATATGTAGCAGGTTACATTTTATTAGCAGCAGCCATGCAGCTGTTCACAGGAAACTTTCCTGTTTCTTTTCTCGCCTTTCCGCTGAATATCATCTTTGCAGCGATCTGGCTTTTCCTGTTATGGATACTATATAAAGAATATAATAATCTAAGAATCACCCGTTTTCTCGGTTCATCCAAAGCCAGCGTTTTATCTATCAGCCTGTTTATCGGTGGTTGCCTGATCATAGGACTTTTCCCCCAGCTATCTGAACCGGAAGCCGAAATGCGCAATGGAATATTAGCCTCATTGGGATGTTACAATTTCATGACTTCATGGATATTCATTTCTATACTCTTATTATTATTAAGCAATCTGGCGATGATCACCATCCACGCCTGTCGGCATCGCAAACAAGCACGCTGGCGCTTTATTCTGAATCATGCAGGTTTATGGCTGGCTCTGTTTGCCGGATTTCTGGGTAGCAGTGACACGCAGACATTACGCGTACCTTTATATAAAGGTGAACCAACGCATGAGGCATTCGACATGAATGGTGCATCTTACTATTTAGATTATGATATGGAACTCAATTCATTCGCTGTAGAATATTACCCGAACGGACGTCCTTCCCGCTTTTCCGCCAATGTACGTTTGGGGAATGAGAGCGTTCTGCTGGAAGTAAACCACCCCTATTCTTACCGTCCGGGGGAAGACGTCTACCTCACCGGATACGACGTAACAAAAGGCAACGAAAGCAATTACTGCATTCTACAGGTCGTAAAACAGCCCTGGAAATATGTGATGGTAGCGGGTATTCTGATGATGCTTGCAGGAGCAGTTCTTTTATTTATAAACGGAGCTAAAGCGTATGATAAACTGGGATAACTTCTATGTATTTGCAGCAGTATCCATCTGCTTATGGTTGGCAGGAGCTGTATTTGCCCTTCGTTCATCATCGAAGAGCAAGGTGGCAATCGGTTTTACTTCCGGTGGCATTATTATATTGGGAGTATTTATTGCCGGATTATGGATATTCCTCCAGCGCCCTCCATTACGCACTATGGGAGAAACCCGCTTGTGGTATTCATTCTTCATGGGAATAGCAGGATTGCTAACCTATATCAGATGGAAGTATCGCTGGATTCTCTCTTTCTCGACGTTACTTTCCACAGTTTTTGTGATCATTAATTTGATGAAGCCCGAGATACACGATCAGTCATTGATGCCGGCGCTGCAAAGTGTATGGTTCATCCCACATGTAACCGTATATATGTTCTCTTATTCCGTTCTGGGATGTGCTTTCATCATCGCCCTGACCGGACTGTTCCGTCATAAAGAAGAATACCTGCATACAGCAGACAATCTGGTCTACGCAGGTGTCGCCTTTCTTTCCATCGGTATGCTACTCGGTTCTCTCTGGGCAAAGGAGGCTTGGGGAAACTACTGGAGCTGGGACCCTAAAGAAACTTGGGCAGCCATCACCTGGATGGGATATTTGCTCTACATTCACCTCCGCCTGTTCAGAAGAACCGGACGGAAAACTCTCTATGCCCTGCTCATTGTCTCTTTCCTCGCTTTACAAATGTGCTGGTATGGAGTCAACTACCTGCCGGCAGCCCAACAAAGCGTACATTTATATAATCGTAATAACTAACCTCAAAAAACAAATGTGAAATGAAGAGAAGTACAAAACTAATCGTAGCATTTTTGGTAGTCGTGGCGGCATTGGCAGTCACTTACCGACTGATGCATCGGGTGCCTTCTGCCGATTTGGAAGCAAACGTGCAGATGCAACAGATTATTACGGATGCAGGATGCCTGAGATGCCATACCTCGACACCGGAACTACCGTTCTATGCAAATATGCCTGTAGCCGGAAAAATTGTAATGGAAGACGTGAGCAAAGCCTATCGCGCTTTCGACATGACTCAGATGGAGAAAGACATGAAGGAAGGCCGCCCTGTCAATCCGGTTGACCTGGCCAAAGTAGAAAAAGTAATCCTTGACGGAAAAATGCCGCAGGCAAAGTATTACCTTGTACATTGGGGAGCTTCTTTCAATGACGCAAAGAAAGAGGTAGCACTGAGCTGGGTAAAAAATCACCGCATGGGACTGTATACCGATGTAGCGGTAGCACCTGATTTCATTAACGAACCGATTCGTCCCATTGCCGACTCGATCTCAGTCGATGTACGCAAAGTGGTCTTAGGAAATCTGTTGTATCACGACACCCGCTTATCGGCAGACAACACCGTTTCATGTGCCAGCTGTCATGGCCTGGACACCGGTGGCGTTGACAACAAGCAGTATTCTGAAGGAGTAGGCGGTCAGTTGGGCGGTGTCAATGCCCCAACCGTATACAATGCTGCCTATAACTTTGTTCAATTCTGGGACGGACGTGCCGGAACTCTGGCAGAACAAGCTGCCGGCCCTCCATTGAATCCGGTAGAAATGGCTTGCGAGTCATTCGATCAGATTATCAGCAAACTGGCAGAAGACAAGAATTTCGTAGTAGCATTCAACGAAGTATATCCCGACGGATTGAGCGAAAAGAATATCACAAATGCTATTCAGGAGTTCGAAAAGACATTGCTGACTCCTAATTCACGCTTCGACCGTTATCTGAAAGGACAGAAAGATGCCATCACCGCAGATGAAATCGCCGGATACGACCTTTTCAAGAAATATGATTGTGCGACTTGTCATGTGGGAGAAATCCTCGGCGGACAATCTTATGAACTGATCGGTGTACAGCATGATTATTTCGCAGACCGTCAGGCAGAAATGACTGAAGAAGACAACGGACGATTCAAACAGACAAAAGCAGAGCGTGACCGCCACCGCTTCAAAGTGCCGGGATTGAGAAATATCGAACTGACCGCTCCTTATTTCCACGACGGCAGCATGGCTACTATGGATGATGCGGTTCGCGCCATGGCCAAATATCAGTTAGGCATCGACCTGCCACAACCGGAAGTAGATAAGATTGTCGCCTTCCTCCGTACATTGACCGGAGAGTATAAAGGCAAATTACTGACGAATAAGAACATGATCTGACAAGACCAAACAGAGGCTCCATTTCACCCGAACAGAGCCTCTGATTGATGCAAACAGAGCCTCCGTTTCACCTAAACAGAGGCTCTGTTTTTCTTACCTGAAAATCAGAGCTTTCCCTTGTTCTTTTTGCCTTCTTTCCTACTCGTATTCCAATATGTTCCGCTGTCCCCTCTCCACAAAAAGTCCATTCCTTTTGGAGAGTTCAGTTATTTATTTTACTTTTGTCCATCACCAATAAATACTCTGAAAATATGACTCTGATAGACGGAAAAGCCATTTCCGAACAAGTGAAACAAGAGATTGCAGCCGAAGTAGCCGAAATTGTTGCTCGTGGCGGCAAACGCCCGCATCTGGCAGCAATCCTTGTAGGACATGATGGTGGCAGCGAAACGTATGTAGCCGCCAAAGTAAAAGCCTGCGAAGTATGTGGATTCAAATCTTCCCTCATCCGTTACGAAAGTGACGTGACCGAAGAAGAACTACTCGCCAAAGTATGCGAACTGAATAATGACGACGATGTAGACGGATTTATCGTACAGCTCCCGTTACCGAAACATATCTCCGAACAGAAAGTTATCGAAACGATCGACTATCGTAAAGATGTAGACGGATTCCACCCTATCAATGTGGGGCGTATGTCTATCGGACTTCCCTGCTATGTATCTGCCACCCCGAACGGTATTCTCGAACTGCTGAAACGTTATGAGATAGAGACGTCGGGAAAGAAATGTGTTGTACTCGGCCGCAGCAACATTGTAGGCAAGCCGATGGCTTCACTGATGATGCAGAAAGCGTATCCGGGAGATGCAACTGTTACTGTATGCCACAGCCGCAGCAAAGACTTGGTAAAAGAATGTCAGGAAGCTGATATTATTATTGCTGCTCTGGGACAACCCAACTTTGTGAAAGAAGAAATGGTCAAAGAAGGTGCAGTGGTAATCGACGTAGGTACTACCCGCGTGCCGGACGCCAGCAAAAAATCCGGCTTCAAGCTGACAGGCGATGTGAAGTTTGATGAGGTAGCGCCTAAGTGCTCATTCATCACTCCCGTACCGGGCGGCGTGGGTCCGATGACGATTGTATCATTAATGAAAAATACACTTTTAGCCGGTAAAAAAGCTATTTACAAGTAGAATATTGAAGGACAGTGAAATGTGTTTCACTGTCCTTTTCCTTCCCTTAATCTGACAGTTATGAAAACAATTACGACTCTCCCTCTCTTATTATGTCCGTTTCCTGCCTAAGTAACAATCATTCTCGAAAAGACATTATAATCCTCTTGAACGTATGAAAGAACTATTAGTATCCCTTCTTCTGGTTACACAATTCTCTTGTATCAGCAAAGCGCAAGAAAATGATACTACCACACAGATACTGACAACTGACAGCCTGCAAACAGACACCCTTTCGCTTCTTTTTGCAGGGGACCTTATGCAGCATCAAGGACAAATTAACGCTGCACGTACTGCGACAGGAGGCTACGATTATTCCAGCTATTTTGAATATGTCAAAGACGAAATTCAAAGTGCTGACTTTGCCATAGCTAATCTGGAAGTTACTCTCGGAGGAAAACCGTACAAAGGCTATCCCGCTTTCAGCGCTCCCGATGAATATCTGACCGCTATCCATAATGCCGGATTCAATGTACTGATAACCGCCAATAACCATAGTCTCGACCGTGGCAGAAAAGGCTTGGAACGCACTATACAATTAATAGACTCCTTAAAAATTCCACACGCCGGAACGTACCTCAACGCTGAAGAGCGTGAAAATAAATACCCTCTTTTATTAGAAAAAAAAGGCTTCCGCATTGCCATACTCAACTATACATACGGAACAAACGGAATCCCTGTCACTCCGCCCAACATCGTCAATTATACTGATACGACCATTATATCCAAAGATATCGAAGCAAGTAAAACAATGAATCCCGATGCAATTATTGCTTGTATGCATTGGGGAATCGAATACCAGGCACTCCCTGACAAAGAACAGAAGTTTCTGACCGATTGGCTGCTTCGAAAAGGAGTAAATCACATAATCGGTTGTCATCCTCATGTTGTGCAGCCTATCGAAGTTCGCGAAGACAGTCTGACAAACGGGAAGCATCTGGTAGTATATTCACTGGGGAATTATATTTCCAATATGTCCGCCCGTCGCACGGATGGCGGCCTGATGGTAAAAATGGAATTAGTAAAAGATAGTACCACCCGACTCAACCATTGCGAATATAGCCTGGTATGGACAGCCCGTCCCGTTCAATCAGGAAAAAAGAATCATCAATTACTACCAATTAATTTCCCCACTGACTCCATTTCCGTAAATGCACGTAACTCTCTGAGAATCTTTGCAAATGATGCGCGATCCCTCTTCAGCAAGCATAATCGGGGAATAAAAGAATATCTTTTTTATAAAAAAAAGTAGCAGAATCTTTTGGAGATTTAAAGATAATATCTATCTTTGCACCGCGTTAGAGAAACGCAGACATGGTGGATGTAGTTCAGTTGGTTAGAGCGTCAGATTGTGGTTCTGAATGTCGCCGGTTCGAGTCCGGTCTTCCACCCCAAGAAATTTTAAAAGACAAGTCCTGTAAAGCGAAAGATTTACAGGACTTATTTTTTATTAATACAATCGCTTTATGGAAAACAACAAAAAACTGACTCGTTCCAGAAAGGAACGAATGATAGCCGGAGTATGCGGAGGTTTAGCCGAATACTTCGGATGGGACCCTACTTTAGTAAGAATAGTCTATGCACTAGCCACCATCTTCACTGCTTTTGCAGGAATTATTATTTATCTTATTCTATGGATCATTATGCCGGAAGAAAGGTATAGCGACGGATACGGTGACAGAATGAATCAACGTTTGCATTAGTATTGCTTTCATAGCCATCCGGAGCATTTACTTTAAAGATCCGGATGGAAATCTTATAGAAATCAGTACATTAATATAATTCGAGTCCGAACTCATCTTTCAGTTGCATCAGCGCCTGATTCTTCTGTGCCATCATCTGGAACTTCTCGACACGACCAACCGCCCGAACAGTTTCTGCAGGTTCACTTACCCGCACTGTCATCGCCACTTTGCTGTTCTTCAATCTTCCACGAAGATAAGTCTGTAATTCCGGAATCAAAGCTGTAAAATCTTTAGCAGCAATCTCATTATCGACCACTACTTCAAAAGTAGTCGAATTATTCAACAATACCGGACGTATCACTTGCATACGCTTTGCAATGGCCACCTGTTCTTTGGGTAACTGTCCCGCATATTCCTGCCAGTAATAATTCAAATCTCTGTCATTGAAAATAAAGTCTTCTTCCGGCTGTGTTTGCACCTGAGCAACATTGGTTTTGGCTGTATTCTGAGCAGCCTGATCACGTTGCGGATTTTTGATAGATACTCCCAAACTAGACATCTTCATCACAGGAATCTTCCGTTCCTCTTTGGAAATCGAAGAGATTCCAACACTCTGTGACGGTGCGGAAGCAGTATTTGCCGGAGCAGCAGCCCCCGAAGCAACAGATACCTGCGGTTGACGCACAGCAGTATTAGCGGCAGACGGCGCAATAGCCGGAGACGGAGCAGTATGAACAGTAGTCTGTTGAGCAGACGGTGCAGAAGCGACCTGCGGCTGCTGAGCTGCGGCAGGTTGGGTGAATACGGGTTTTATGGTCTGCTTAGGGCCACGCCCACCACTTACGTCATCCCCCTCGGTGGTAAGCTGGGCAACCTGTATCAAGGTCAGTTCCACCAGTAAGCGCTTGTTCTTGCTGGCACGGTAATTCAAATCACAATCATTGCAAAGCTTCATCGCACGGTAAAGAAACTGCAACGGGCATTTCTGCGCCTGTTCCTGATAACGCTGACGTATGCTCGCCCCTACTTCCAGTAATGGCAAGGTAGCTGCATCCTTACTGACCAGCAAATCCCGGCAATGAGAAGATAATCCGGTGATGAAGTGACTACCGTCAAATCCCTTATTCAGCACATCATTGAAAAGCAACAAGGCATCACTTACCCTGTTTTCTAAAAAACAATCCGTCAGACGGAAATAATATTCGTAATCGAGAACGTTCAAGTTCTCAATAACACTCTTATAAGTAATATTCCCTCCCGTAAAACTCACTACCTGATCGAAGATAGACAAAGCGTCACGCATACCTCCATCCGCTTTCATTGCAATGACATTCAGCGCTTCGGGTTCTGCCGTAATATTTTCTTTTGCAGCAACGTACGACAAATGATTCACCGTATCTTCGACACTGATCCGGTTAAAATCATAAATCTGGCAACGGGAAAGGATAGTCGGAAGAATCTTATGCTTCTCCGTCGTAGCCAGAATAAAGATAGCATGGCGGGGAGGTTCCTCCAATGTTTTCAGGAATGCGTTGAAAGCGGAAGCCGAGAGCATATGCACCTCATCGATAATATATACCTTATATTTACCGATCTGTGGCGGGATGCGCACCTGTTCCACCAATTGACGGATATCATCCACCGAATTGTTGGAAGCAGCATCAAGTTCATGGATATTATACGACCGCTGTTCGTTGAAAGCCACACACGATTCGCATTCGTTACAGGCTTCACCATCGGCAGTAGGCGTCATACAGTTGATGGTTTTGGCGAAGATACGCGCACAAGTAGTCTTTCCCACCCCGCGCGGTCCGCAAAACAAATAAGCATGAGCCAATTTCTGGGTAGCGATTGCATTCTTTAATGTAGTAGTCAGCGCTCGTTGTCCCACCACCGATTCGAATGTGGACGGACGGTACTTACGAGCTGATACAATATAGTTCTCCATATCCGGGATTCTCTCTGTTTTTTTTTGATTTTTCGCTTTCAGTGCAAATGTACACAAAAAAGTGATAAGTAATAAAGGATAGAGAAAGAAGTTTTGAACCTAAAGCGGTAAGTTTTTAAGTTATTAGTTTTATCTTTGCGGATATAAAAAAGAGAAGTTATGGATAAACTGATCACTATCTGGAGTTTCATATGCCGACGTAAGTATCTTATCACCGTCGTTGCATTTGCTGTTATCATTGGTTTTCTGGACGAGAACAGCCTGTTCCGCCGTCTGGGATACGAACGCGAAATCAGCCAGCTGAAAGAAGAGATAGAAAAATACCGGGCGGACTACGAAGAGAACACCAAACGTCTCAACGAGTTGAACAGCAATCCGGATGCTATCGAACAGGTGGCACGTGAAAAGTATCTGATGAAGAAGCCCAACGAAGATATTTACGTTTTTGAAGATAATAAATGAAACAATTAGTACCCGCACTTTTCGCCGTAGGCGCAATCATGGCTCTCACAGGGGCTGCTGTATATATCACCGGATGGAACTATGCTCCTTATATTTATACCATCGGAGCCGGATTCATTGCTCTGGCACAAGTAAACACACCGGTTAAAGGAAAAAGCAAAATTTTAAAACGTCTGCGTATCCAGCAGATATTCGGAGCACTTGCGCTGATACTGACGGGAGCTTTCATGTTTACCACCCGTGGAAATGAATGGATTGCCTGTCTGACTATCGCTGCCGTACTTGAACTTTACACCGCTTTCCGCATTCCACAGGAAGAAGCAAAAGAAGAGAAATAAAAAAACCTGTTCAAAGCTTCTCAGTCTTGAACAGGCATCAATTTATTAAAATCATGAATGCCCTTAGGAAACCCAAGGGCCTAAAAAAGACGTTTTTTATTTCTTAGCAGATGAATATCTGGCATTCAATCCATCTACAATTTCTTTTGTGATATTATATGCACTATCAGCATAAAGCAGATTATCGAAACCTGTGTTGCTGAAGATCAGGCTATATCCACGAGTCTTATTATATTCTTTCAGGAAAGCGTTGATAGAATCACGGAAAAGCAAACTGTTAGCATTATTGTCTTCCATCAGACCATTTTGAAGTTTGTTGCTCAATTCCTGCAAATCCTGTTCCATTTTAGCCAAACGATTGTATTCCTGCTGAGCTCTTTCCGGTGACAGGAAAGCATTGCTTTCATATTTCTTTTGGAATTCCTGTTTTTCTTTGTTCAAAGCTGTCATCTTCTGATTCAGCGTCATGCGAACATTTTCGCTCTTCTTTACCATAGCCTCATTCAAGTCAATACAGAAATTGTATTTAGCCAACAAGGTATCTATTTCAACATAAGCTATTTTTATTCCAGACAATTCTGCATTAGCCGAAGCCGGAGTAGTTGCAACTTGATTATCAGCTTTGCCGGCGCATTGTGAGAATAAAACGATAAACGCAAGTGCAGCTAAACCGTTCATGAGGTAGTTTATTCTATTCATAACTCTAAAATATTGTTTTTAATTAAATTAGTTCATACTATCGTTCAAGGCTTTTTCCAACTCATCAATAGAAAAACGTGATTTCTTTTGTGCTTCACGATCCTGCGACTGCGCACAACCGATTCCTTTCTTACGCAACTCTTTATTACCGCTCACATGACCATTAGGGAACTTCCCCCCCTTCGTAAAGAATACTTTCACCCCTAATAATAGCAGGGAAATAGCAACTATTAACAAAGTTATCAGTATAGTCTCAACCATTTCTATTAATTTTGTGAGTGCAAAGATAGGCTTTAATGAGAAATGAGTTCAGATAAGTCAAGCAAATTAACCATATTTAGCAATAAGAGGAACCAAAATGAACCTCCTATTCCTATTATAAAAGAAAAAAGCATGGAAAAAAAAGACCTTAAGCCGACTGGCGTATTCAAGTATTTTGAGGAAATCTGCCAAGTGCCGCGTCCTTCCAAGAAGGAAGAGAAAATAATTGCCTACCTAAAGGCATTCGGAGTAAAACATAACCTGGAGACCAATGTAGATGAAGCAGGAAACGTACTGATCAAAAAGCCCGCCACTCCGGGCAAAGAAAACCTTCAGACTGTCATATTGCAATCGCACATCGACATGGTGTGCGAAAAGAACAATGATGTACAGCACGACTTCCTTACCGACCCTATCGAAACAGAAATAGACGGAGAATGGCTGAAAGCCAAAGGAACTACCCTCGGAGCTGATAACGGTATCGGTGTAGCTACCGAACTGGCTATTCTGGCGGATGACAGCATCGAGCACGGCCCGCTGGAATGCCTGTTTACCGTAGATGAAGAAACCGGTCTGACCGGAGCTTTCGAGCTGAAAGAAGGTTTCATGAGCGGTGATATTCTGCTGAACCTCGACTCCGAAGATGAAGGAGAAATCTTTATCGGATGTGCCGGAGGTATCGACTCCGTTGCAGAGTTTAGTTATAAAGAAGTAGAAGTCCCCGCAGGATACTTTTTCTTTAAAGTAGAAGTAAAAGGACTGAAAGGCGGTCACTCCGGTGGTGATATTCACTTGGGACGGGGCAATGCAAACAAGATACTGAACCGATTCCTGTCCCGAATGGCTAACCGACAGGACCTGTATCTCTGCGAAATCAACGGAGGTAACCTGCGCAATGCCATCCCCCGCGAAGCATACGCCATCTGTGCAGTTCCCGAAGATGCCAAACATGACGTCCGCACGGAACTGAATATCTTCACCAGTGAAGTAGAAAACGAACTGGCCGTCACCGAACCGGACCTGAAACTGGTTCTTGAATCGGAAACTCCCCGTAAAATGGCTATCGACCAGGATACTACTACCCGCTTGCTGAAAGCATTGTATGCTGCTCCTCACGGTGTATATGCCATGAGTCAGGATATCCCCGGACTGGTAGAGACTTCAACCAACCTTGCTTCTGTCAAAATGAAACCGAATCATATTATCCGCATCGAAACCAGCCAACGCAGCTCTATCTTATCTGCACGCAATGACATGGCGAATACGGTGCGTGCCGTCTTCCAGCTGGCAGGCGCTGATGTGACCTTCGGTGAAGGTTATCCGGGATGGAAGCCGAATCCTCATTCAGCTATCCTCGAAGTGGCAGCAGAATCTTACAAACGACTTTTCGGTGTAGAGGCGAAAGTGAAAGCAATTCACGCAGGACTGGAATGCGGTCTGTTCCTCGACAAGTATCCGACTTTAGATATGATCTCTTTCGGACCTACTCTCACCGGAGTACACTCTCCCGACGAACGGATGCACATCCCTTCCGTTGAGAAGTTCTGGAAGCACCTGTTGGATATTCTGGCACATGTTCCTGCCAAGAAATAACAGTCAGGTAAGATATCATAGAAAAGATGATGGTGATAGCAGAAAAAGATTTGCTATGACCGTCATCTTTATTATAATGCTCTTTTTCGTGCCCTCTTATATCATAGGGCAAACTTCTTTTGCAAAGCAAACTTCCCTTACCGAAAAAGAATCGTTCAGCAATAAACAATCTGTTTCCCAGAAGAAGTCTTCCGCCGAAGAACGAATTCCCTTTCGTGTCATGAGCTGGAATGTAGAAAACCTCTTTGACACTCACCACGATACACTAAAGAACGATAATGAATTTCTCCCTGACGCTATCCGTCACTGGAACTACACCAAGTACAAGAAGAAACTGGCTGATATGGCCCGTGTCATCACTGCCGTCGGTGAATGGAATCCACCCGCCCTTGTAGGTCTTTGTGAAGTAGAAAACGACAGTGTACTACGTGATCTCACACGACGTTCTCCTTTAAAGGAACTGAGTTACCGGTATGTTATGACAAGTTCTCCCGATCTGAGAGGGATTGATGTTGCTTTATTATATCAACGTGACCTATTCAAATTATTATCTTTCCGGTCTATCCCCATCCCCTCATTCAAGCATCATCGCCCCACAAGAGATTTACTGCACGTCAGCGGACTATTATTAACCGGAGATACACTTGATGTAATCGTCTGCCATCTGCCTTCCCGGTCCGGTGGAGCCAAGGAATCCGAACCTTACCGGCTACACGCTGCCCGAATACTACGCACAGAAGCCGACAGTCTGCTAAATATCCGCCTTCATCCACAACTGGTCATCATGGGAGATTTTAATGACTACCCAACCAATAAATCCATCAAAGAGATATTAGAAGCTACTGATCCCCAACAGTCAGTCACCTTCCCCAATCCCCGGAAACTCTACCATCTGCTTGCCCGAAAAGCAACATCCCGCCATTTTGGCTCCTATAAATACCACGGAAAATGGGGATTGCTCGACCATTTGATCGTATCCGGCAATTTACTCGATACTTCCTCTAAATTCTTCACCGGTGAAGACAAAGCAACTGTTGCCCGCCTCCCCTTTCTATTGACAGAAGACAAGAAATACGGTGATGATGAACCTTTCCGTACCTATAAAGGAATGAAATATCAGGGAGGAATCAGTGACCATCTTCCTGTTTACGCAGATTTTGAACTCATTTTATACTAGCCGAAATACAAGGAGGTTATAAATCCACTGTCAACCACTCCGCCGGACATAGCCGGAAAGAAAAAAAAGAGTTTTTTATGTTAATAAACGGGGTTCGATACAAAATTTACTTATTTTTGCAGGGTTTACAGCATTTACAAAAAATACCCCCAATGGAAACCTTTGACGAAAAACAACTTCTGAAGGCTATTAGCGAAGGAGATGAGAAAGCCTTTAAAACTTTCTTCCTATACTACTATCCCCGCATCAAAGGGTTTATCAACGGACTACTGCAATCGCAAGAAGAGGCCGAAGATTTATCGCAGGACATCTTCCTTACGTTATGGAACAACCGCTCATCCCTCCATACCATCAATAACCTTAAACCTTATCTTTTCCGCATTTCCAAAAATGCGGTGTATCGGCACATCGAACGCACACTACTGTTCAGGAACTATCAGCAGAAAGAAACCGAAAAGTATATCCCGCCACTGGAAAGCAACGAAACCGATGACAACATCCACCTCAAAGAACTCGAACTATTGGTGACAATGGTTGTAGAAAAAATGCCTCCGCAACGACAGAAAATATATAAGATGAGCCGGGAATCAGGAATGAACAACGAAGAAATAGCCCGCGAACTAAGCATCAACAAACGAACAGTAGAGAACCACCTTTCACAAGCACTTACCGACATCCGAAAAGCATTATTCATAACCTTTATTCTATTTTTCTAAAAAAAAGTAGAATAGAGGCTGTGCGTTATTAATCTGTTACGTATCTTATATATGTAACCACACCTAAAATGCGCTAATATGTCGAACGCTCATAAAATAATTAAAAACTTTACTTCCGATAAGTTCAGTCCGGAACTTAAAGAGAAGTTATGGAAATGGCTTGTCGACTCCAGTGAACAGGCGGAGAAAGATGAAGCATTGATGGAATTATGGGAAGATCAGAATTTCAAAGCCGATGCAAGTACTGAACGTTCCTATCAGAACTTCCGCAGGAAAATTGCGCCCCAACAGCGGAAGGCAACTGCAAGGTATACCTTGCGCAAATGGCTGCAGGTGGCGGCTGTATTACTGGTTCCCCTGCTCTCTATGGTGGCATCCTACCTATATATACAATCGAATGAAGAGCATACAGAACTTGTCGAGTACTATGTGCCCAGAGGCGAACAAAAACAGGTTACCTTGCCCGACGGCACCACAGCATACCTCAACTCAGGAACTTTACTGGTATATCCGCAAAAGTTCACCGGGGATATCCGTTCGGTATATCTGATAGGAGAAGCTAATTTTGACGTAAAGAAAGACAAGCAACATCCATTTATCGTCAAGACCAACCATCTGAAAGTAAAAGTATTGGGAACTAAATTCAATGTACACGCTTATGCAGAAGACGAGAAGACAACCACTACTTTGGAATCGGGTTCCGTAGTCGTTCAGAAAGCAAACAATGAGGATATCATCACCCTCACACCGAACGAGCAACTGGAATATGACAACCCGTCCGGAGAATTTAATAAAAAGATTATCGACGCCTCTGTCTACTCCGGCTGGACCAGAGGCGAGCTGAACTTTGCGGCAATGACTCTCAGCGATATTTTCATTACGATAGAGAGAATATACGACATACACATCATCGTCCCTCCGCATCTGGCTACCACCGATGTATATACCATCAAGTTCAAACAAAAAGCTCCTATCAAGGAGATCATGAATATCGTGACCAAAACCATAGGAAACATAGACTATAAAGTCGAAGACGAGAACATTCTCTTAATTTATTCACCCCTAAATAAGAAAGGAGGCCGATAGACAGAAAAAAGGGAGTCGATATTTCGCGGATACCAACTCCCCCAAATCAAAATTACTTCATTTAAATTAGTTGTGTACACTTAAATTAGTATTAATGATTAACTCACAAAAGTATGAAATTTTATAAATTGTCGGGCATAGGTTATCCCGTAAAAATTCATAAATTTTATATATTGTTATTCGCTTTATGTTTTTATAACATAGCCTATGGGCAAAATCAGCCAATAACGGTATCTATGAAAAACCAACCTCTATTAAAAGTATTCGAAATCATTGAAGATCAGACCGATTTTAGTATCGCTTATAATCAGACGAAACTGGACGTGAAACAAAAGGTCAGCGCCAATTTTGTCAGAGAAGCAGTCTCTTCCGTTCTGAACTCCGTACTCAAAGGAACAGGATTCACTTACAGACAGGAAGGTAAGCATATTATTATCATTCCTGTCCCGGCAAAGGCAGAAGCAGCCCCCAACAACACTACTTCTACCCAGCAGTCCATAAAAATACGGGGAACCGTAACAGATGCGCAGGGCGAACCTCTGATTGGAGCAAATGTTCTGGTTGACGGCAGCAAACAAGCGACCATTACCGACATGAATGGGGAATTCTCACTGGAAGTACCTGCCAACAGTAAGTTACGGGTTACTTATATCGGTTACGTCACACAAGAAGTAACAGTCAAAAACAAGACACTTTTCAACATACAGCTACAGGAAGATACCCAGACTATGGATGAAGTGGTAGTCATCGGATTCGGAACACAAAAAAAAGTGAATATGACCGGCGCTGTAGCCTCTGTAAATATCAAAGAGTCGTTGGGCGACCGCCCGATTACCAACGTTTCGGCTGCCCTGCAAGGAGTCGTGCCGGGACTAAAAATTGAATCGACAACGGGAACTCCGGGAGACGACATGACGTACAATATCCGTGGAACAACCTCCATCAACGGTGGTGAGCCTCTCGTATTGGTAAACAACGTACCGATGGATATCAATATGATTGACCCGCAGGATATTGAATCTGTCTCTATTTTGAAAGATGCCGCTTCCGCAGCTATCTACGGTGCCCGCGCAGCTTTTGGTGTGATTCTGATTACAACGAAGCAAGGTAAAAAGGACATGGCTCCCAGATTCAATTACAACAACAACTTCTCTTTCTCGAAAGCATCAGAGCTTCCGCAGAAAGCAAGTCCGCTGGAATCGGTACTGGCGTACAAGGAAATGGGATGGGCAAACGATACCTATGTAGACGGAAAAAACATCACCCAATGGGAAGGCTACATACGAGACTATCAGGCGAATCCTTCCAACTATCCGAACGGATATATTTTCGACGATCAGGGCAACCTGTTCCTTATGCGGGAGAATGATATGTTTGCCGATATGATGGATAACTTCGGATTCATGCAGAACCACAGTTTCTCCGTATCGGGAGGCAGCCAGCGTACCAGCTACCGACTAAGCCTGGGATATACCGGTGAGGACGGCATTCTGGTAACGGACAAAGACAAATTTGACCGTATCAATATGTCCAGCTTCCTGAGTGTCGACGTAAACAAGTGGCTGACCACCCAACTGGATATCAGATACGCGAACTCCACCCAGAACAAAGTGGAGCAAGGCGGACGAAACGGTGTCTGGGGAAGTGCCATGTACTTGCCGTCCTACCACAACATCCTGCCATACGAACAAGACGGCATCGAATATCCTGCCGAAACGTCCGCTACTTTCGTACGCTACGGAGAACCGAGGGTGATCAAGAAGACCAACCTGCGTACTTTGGGACGTGTCATCATCTCTCCGCTGAAAGGACTGAAAATAACAGGTGAATATACCTACAACCGGATCACCGAGTACAACCGGATGTACGTCAACAAATACAAGTATATAGGATTCAACTTTACAGGGCTGCTGAACAATGTAGAGAACTCACGTTATGCCCTGACGCAAGGTTTCACCAATTACAACGCTATTAACGCATTCGCCAATTACGACTTTTCAATAGGTAAACATGATATCTCTATTATGGGTGGTTACAATCAGGAAGAGAGTCATAAGGAATCGCAATGGTCGCAGCGCACGGACGTATTACTGGAAAATCTGCCGTCGCTCTCCGGTTCTACCGGAACGGCATCCGTCACCGACAGTTTCGATGAATATGCTATCAGAGGTTTGTTCTACCGTGTCAATTACACTTACGACGGTAAATACATGTTCGAAGCCAACGGACGCTACGACGGTACATCCCGTTTCCCGAAAGACAGCCGTTTCGGTTTCTTCCCTTCCTTCTCCGCCGGATGGCGCATTTCGGAAGAAGCATTCATGAAGAATACCAAAAGCTTCCTGTCTAACTTGAAACTACGTGCCTCATGGGGCTCTATCGGCAACCAGATCATACTGAAGCCGGACAACACTCCGGAAAACTATCCCTACATCCCTTCCATGTCACCTTACTTGACAGAATGGCTGGTGGACGGACAAAAGACGACTACACTGAATGCACCGGCAATGGTCAGCAGCAGTTTCTCGTGGGAAAAGGTATATACACTGGACTTCGGAGTCGATTTCGGATTCTTCGACAACCGCTTTAACGGTACTTTCGACTGGTATCGCCGCGACACCAAAGGGATGCTGGCACCCGGTATGGACCTACCGTGGGTAGTGGGAGCCACCGCCGCCAAACAGAACGCCGCTGACCTGAAGACGTACGGCTGGGAACTGGAACTGAACTGGAGAGACCGCATCAACAAGGACTGGAGCTACCGGATCGGATTCAACCTGTACGACTCACAAAGTGAAATCACGAAATACAATAATGAGACCAACCTGCTAGGCGACAAGATTTACCGCAAAGGCATGAAAATGGGAGAAATCTGGGGATATGTCACCGACCGCTTCTACACGGAAGACGACTTCAACGCAGATGGTACACTAAAACCAGGAATCCCCATTCCGAAAGGAGCAGGAAAAGTTTTTCCGGGAGACGTGCTGTATAAGAACTTCGATGACGATACCGAAACCATCTGGAGCGGCGAAGGAACCGCCGACAATCCCGGTGACCAGCGTATCATCGGTAACTCGACTCCGCGTTTCCACTACGGCATCACCGCAGGAATCAGCTGGAAAGGACTCGACCTCTCTATCTTCCTCCGAGGCGTAGGCAAACGGGATTATTGGCGCACCGACCAGATCGCATGGCCTACCGGAGGCTGGGGAAGCCTGTTCAAAGAAACTCTCGACTTCTGGACTCCGACTAACACCAATGCCTATTATCCGCGTGTGTATTCCAACGACGGGGTAAACACAAGCTACAACCACTGGAAACAGTCGAAGTATCTCGCCAACGCCTCTTACCTGAAACTGCAAAACATCACGCTTTCCTATACCTTGCCCAAAGTATGGTCCCAGCGTCTCTACTTCGACGATGTGAAAGTATTCTTCAGCGGAGAGAACCTCTACACGTGGGATCACCTGCCGGAAGGACTGGAAACCGATATGCTGTCAAAAGGTGCCTGGGAATATCCGTTCATGAGAAAATTCTCTTTCGGTATCAATGTTACATTCTAATAACCAATGTATTATGAGAAAATATTTAATCTTTATATGTACAGTTTTGTTAGCAAGCTGTCTCAATAACGATTTCCTGGAAAGGTATCCTTTGGGAGACCCGACTGCCGAAACGGCTTTTGAAACATACGACAACTTCAAGGCATACGCCTGGGGATTGTATGAAACCCTGCCTTCATTGGGCTATGGCTCGGAAAATTCTACGGACGACATCTCGTACAACCAGACAAGAGGAACCAGCGAAAGCAACTGGATCAGAAAACTGGTGACCATCCCCGACAAGAAAGACAATACTTCCTGGAACTATTACAGCTATATCCGGAGGGTCAACCTGATGCTCGACCGCATTGACGGTTCGAAAATGACGGATGTAGAAAAGGCGAACTGGCGTTCCGTCGGTTACTTTTTCCGTAGTTACCGCTACCTGTCTCTCCTGTCGGCTTACGGTGGCGTACCCTGGATTGATCATGTGCTGAGCGACGACGAAACAGAACTGATCAAAGGCCCCCGTGCCTCCAGAGATGAAATAGCCGGTCACATTCTGGAAGACCTGCAATTTGCCGAAAAGAATATCAACGTGAACGGAGAAGGCAGAAACACCATCAACAAGGCTTGTGTACAGGCTTTACTCTCCCGTTTCTGCCTTTTCGAAGGTACCTGGCGTAAATATCACGGACTCAACAACGCCGAAACTTATCTGCGGGAATGCAAACGGGTATCCGCCGAACTGATGCAGACTTATCCGAACGTGGCGGACTGCTACGACGATCTGTTCTGTTCACTGGAACTGAAAGATGTTACCGGCGTCATTCTGTACAGAGAATATTCGGATGCTGTCGGTGTAGTGCACGCTGTCAGCATCGGGGGAACGACCGCTACCTCCTTTTACAATCCGACCCGCGACTTAGTGGACAGTTACCTGTGCACGGACGGAAAGCCACGCTGGACGAGTGACGCCTATCTGGGTGACAAGGATATATACGACGAGTTCAGCAACCGTGACCATCGTTTGTGGCTGCACGTCACTCCTCCTTACCGGGTAGACCGTTCGGCTTCCAGCACAGCCTGGGACAATAAATGGAAATTTACGGATAACTCCAAAGACCGCAGTTTTATCGACAGCCTCACCGTCCGCATGGGAATCGGGTACGGCACCAGTAAGGAACGACAGAAGTTATTGCCATTCCGTCAAGGATATGACGGTGGTATTCTGGGTGCATCGCCTCACTTTGACTTCTATCTGGAGAACCAGCCGTGGTACAAGTCTGCCTTCGGATATAACAACTGGAAATACTATTGCTGCTACCTGAGCATGGGCAGCCAACGAAATGAAGAGACGGATATGCCTATTTTCCGCATCGAAGAAGTCATGCTGAACTACGCGGAAACCATGTGCGAACTCGGCGAGTTTGACCAGACAGTTGCCGACGTCACAATCAACAAACTGCGCCCGCGTGCCAATGTAAAACTCATGAAAGTCTCGGAAATAAACTCAGCCTTCGACCCGAAACGTGATCTCGGAAATCCGGATTATCCCAACGACTACGAAGTGAGTCCGCTATTATGGGAAATACGACGGGAACGACGCATCGAACTGTTCGCCGAAGGATTCCGTTTCGACGACCTGAGAAGATGGAAGAAATGCCACTATGCACTGAAGAAGAAACTCGGACAATACGTACGTGCATCCGACTTCACGGCAGGAACCAATGTGACTATCGACGGTGGCGGCTCCGAAGGATATCTCGAATTCCATCCGAAACAGAATCATCTATGGCCGGATTACTATTACCTCAATCCTATTCCACGCAACGAACGGGTACTGAATCCCCAACTCGAACAGAATCCGGGATGGGAGGAAGGAAATTAACCGGTAATCCATCACCAACCGGATAATCCGGAACTAACCGGAAGAGGCTGTGGCAAATATTGGCTCTTCTTGACAGTCATCCCAATGACAGGACAAGCATTTCGTCATTAGCGTGGCTGAAAGACCTTGATATTTGACACTGCCTCTTCCCTTTTTAACTGTATTGATTTCGTAAGTTTACTCAAAAGAATAAATGAGTACTTGAAATTTATTCGTATTTTTGAGACATCAGACTAATACGGGCAATCCTTTTGCCGACTCTTACAAAATCTAAATAAACACACTGTACCCCATGAAGCACCTAATTTTTACAGCTCTCTTTCTTCTATCGTACACAGTCGCCGTCCGCGCCCAAATCGTATTTCCTACCCCCAATCAAGTAGAAATGCAGACAGGCAACCTGATTTTAGGGAAAAAGGTTTCTATGTACGCCGAAGACACTACCGCTTTTTATCTAAACCTTTTTCGAGAAGAAGTACTCTCCCACACTCCCATCAAATGGCAAAAAAAAGAATCCAAAGCCGATATCTGCTGGATAACCGACTCATCCCTGCCCCCCGAAGGTTACCGGATCAGGATTCATCCGCAACAGATGGTAATCAGCGCCTCCGACAAAGGAGGATTCACCTATGCCGTACAAACGCTACGCCAATGGGTAGCCGGTTCAGCAGGATCTATCACCTTTGCCTGCGCAAGCGTGACGGACTATCCCTGCACACAGTGGCGCTGCTTCTTACTGGACTCCGGACGTCAGTTCCAAAAGGCTGCCACCATCAGAAAGTATATCGACATGGCTTCACTGCTCAAAATGAACTACTTCCACTGGCATCTGACAGAAGGACTGGGATGGCGCATCGAAATCAAGCAATATCCGCACCTCACCCGGACTGGCGGTTCGGTAGGCAAAGGAGAAGAACAGCAGGGATTCTATACACAGGAAGAAATACGGGACATCATCGAATATGCCCGTCAACGGAATATCACCATCGTCCCCGAAATAGATATGCCGGGCCATGCCGAAGCTGCTCTCTCTGCCTATCCGGAGCTCGGTTGTTTCGGATTGCCGGTAGAGATACCGCAAAGCGGATTTACCCAGAACATATTTTGTGCAGGAAAAGACGGAACTCTCCGTTTCCTGAAAAACGTACTGGATGAAGTATGCGCCCTCTTTCCTTCTCCCTACATACATCTGGGCGGAGACGAAGCCCCGAAAGGCAACTGGGATCAATGCCCGGATTGCCGGAAAAGGATTACCACAGAAGGACTCAAAGACAGTCACGACCTCCAGCTATGGTTCTCTGCGCAAATGGCAAACTATCTGAAGTCGAAAGGACGGAAAGCCATCTTCTGGGGCGACGTAGTCTATCATGACGGCTACCCGTTGCCGGACAATACCGTTATCCAGTGGTGGAACTATCGGGGACACAAAGACCTCGCGCTCAGAAACGCCGTCAAACACCATTATCCGGTCATTTGCAGTTCCAACTACTATACGTATCTGAACTTCCCCGTCACCCCGTGGAAAGGATATACGGAAGCACGTACGTTCGACTTGAAAGATGTCTATCTGAACAACCCTTCCGACAAAGCCATCAGCGAGAAAAATCCTCTGATACTTGGTATGAGCTGCGCATTATGGACCGACGACGGAGTCACGGAACGAATGATAGACCGACGCCTTTTCCCCCGCATCCTCGCTCTGTCCGAACAGATGTGGCACGAGGGGGAAGCGCTTGACTTCGACCAGTTCTACCGGAACATCCTTCACCGCAAAGCATGGTTCGAAGAAGCTGGATTCGAATTCGGACCGGCTCTGAAAGAAGAAGTAACGAAAGATTATAAATGGGATTAAAAGAAAGAACATCATGAACAAAAGAAATTTATTGATCGCAATACCCGTCCTGTGCAGCGGTTACCTGCACGGACAGACCCAACCCGCATCTCCCAACGTTATCTATATTTTAATGGACGATCTGGGATATGGAGATATCGGTTGCTTCGGACAAGACAAAATAGAAACACCCCATATCGACCGTTTATGCAGCGAAGGCATCAAACTGACACAACATTATTCCGGTTCCCCCGTATCAGCTCCGGCACGCTGCGTACTGATGACAGGTATGCACTCCGGTCATGCGCAAATCCGCTTCAACAATGAGTTAGCCGAACGCGGAGCAGTAAACAACTACGACTCGGTGTACGTTCATAAAGAGCTGGAAGGGCAATTCCCCCTACAGGCGAACACGATGACTATCGGGCGAATGATGCAACAAGCGGGATATACCACCGGATGTTTCGGCAAGTGGGGACTGGGATATCCGGGTTCCGAAGGAACTCCCAACAAACAGGGATTCGACCGATTCTACGGATACAATTGCCAGCGCCAGTCGCACACATACTATCCTCCTTTTCTGTATAATGACGAAGAACGTGTCTACCTGTCCAACAAAGTGACAGACCCTCACCGAAGCCCTTTGGATAAAGGTGCCGATCCGAACGATCCCGCCAGCTACGCTAAATATACGCAAAAGGAATATGCCAACGATCTGATCTTTGATGAACTGATGGGATTTGTCGATGCCAATAAACGCAAACCGTTTTTCCTGATGTGGACCACTCCCCTGCCGCACGTCTCGCTTCAGGCACCCGAACGCTGGGTACAGCATTATGTAGAGAAATTCGGGGACGAAAAGCCTTACACCGGACAAGCGGGATATCTGCCCTGCCGGTATCCGCATGCTACCTATGCGGCTATGATCAGTTATTTCGACGAGCAGATCGGCCAACTGATCGAAAAACTGAAAGCGGAACATCTGTACGAAAATACCTTGATTGTGTTTACTTCAGATAATGGTCCTACGTTCAACGGAGGCAGCGATTCTCCCTGGTTCAACAGCGGGGGACCTTTCAATTCAGCATACGGATGGGGCAAATGTTTCTTGCATGAAGGAGGTATCCGTGTCCCCGCCATTATCACATGGCCCGGCAAAATAAAACCCGGTACGCAAAGTGACCACATCTGCGCTTTTCAGGACGTTATGCCTACGCTAGCAGAACTGGCAGGCATCACTTGTCCGCCAACGGACGGAATCAGCTTTCTGCCCACATTGCTCGGCAAAAAAGGGAAACAAAAAGAACACACTTATTTATATTGGGAATATCCTGACCCAAGGATTGGCAACAAAGCAATCCGCATGGGAAAATGGAAAGGAATCATCACGGACATCCGGAAAGGCAATACGCAAATGCAGCTTTATAATCTGGAAACGGACATCAGAGAAGAACACGATGTGGCTGCGCAACATCCCGATATCGTAAAACGCTTCGAACGACTGATGAAAGAAGCTAGAAACGGTCCGGACTTTTAACGACCTTCCTTGCTAACTAACGGGACATACCGGAGCATCATCCGTAACATCCCTGCGAAAGACTTGTGCCAACGCTTTGGCACAACTATGCCAATAGCTTGGCACGGCCGTGCCACAGGCGTGGCACAGTTGTGCCAAGCCTGTGGCAAAGATGTCCCCTATAGAGTTAGTCAGAATACTGGTATACCTTCAAGTCGAACTTCGGCACCATCGCCAGCAAATGGTCGAAGATATCCGACTGAATCCGCTCGTACTCTTTCCACACCTTATTGCGGGAAAAGAAATAAACCTGAATAGGAACTCCGTACATGGTAGCCTCTTTCTGACTGATAATCAAATCCAAATCCTGATTCACCACCGGCAGACTGCAAAGATACCGCTCGATATACACCCGATAAACCTGTGAATTGGTGGGCACCACTCCTTCCTCCGGCTGATAATCCGCCATGAGTGGAATCTCTTTCCGATAACGGTCGAGCATCTCCGGCGTACAAAACTGGAGTGTCGTCAGGTCCAGTGTAATATTCTTCATCACCCGCCGCCCACCGGAATCCTTCATGCCACGCCAGTTCTGAAAAGGACTGCTGACCAGCGTATAAGGCGGAACCGTAGAAATCGTATTATCAAAGTTCTGAATCTTGACCGTGTTAAGCGTAATCTCCTGCACCGTACCATTCGCGGCACCGGAAGGAAGCGTGATCCAGTCTCCCGGACGCACCATATCATTGGCAGAAAGCTGAATACCTGCCACAAATCCCAAAATGGAATCCTTGAATACCAGCATCAGGATGGCTGCCGAAGCACCCAGTCCCGCAAACAGACTAGCAGGCGATTTATTTACAAGGATAGAGATAATCACAATCCCCCCGATAAAAAACAAAAGTACCTGAAGTACTTGAATGAATCCTTTCATCGGTCGGTTCTTCATTGTCTCCTTTCCATCGTAAATATCCATGATCATCAGCAGAATCCCATTGATAGCCAGCAGCAAAGAAAAGATGATATAAATGGCACAAGCCTTCTGCGAAATAACCAGCAGTTCCTTGCCACGCATGAAAGCCATCGGCAACAGGGCATAGACAAGGATGGCGGGAATCGTATGAATCAGATTATGAAACACTTTACGTTTCATCAGCAATGTATTCCAAAGATGCGGTTTCCTGCGGGTATACTGCCTCATTCCTCCCACCAGAATTGCCTGACAGAGATAGTCCACCCCTACAGCAATGGCTATCATCAGTATAGCAATAATTGTTTCATCAAAACGATCGGCAACCTTCGCATCTATCCCCCAATCTATCAGGATTTTGTTCATCCATTTTCCTAAATCGACTACTAACATAAGTTCTTTCTTTATATATCATTTATATAGAAAGATAACAGTGAAAACCTACGTTTGGTTTAAAAAAAAGACTGGCGTCCGATTTACTAGAAATCAAGACCGCCAGTCCCACTGCTACTCTCTAAGCATTTCTTTTATAGTGGCAGACCGTAGCGTCCATCTACAATTTTCTCCAACTGTGCTGCCATCTTCTTTACCAGTTCCGGATTCTGACCCGCCACATTATTCTTTTCTTTCGGATCTTTCTTCAGATCGTAAAGCTGCGGTTCCTTACTGTTTCCCAACTCGATATTCACTGCTTTCAGATATGCCGGTCCATTTCCCGGACGGAGATATTTCCATCTTCCGTCTGTCACCGACAGGTTATTCTGTGCATTCTGAAGTACCAGCCATTCGCGTCCCTTCTTTTGCTTGCCTGTCCACGCTTTCAGCATCGGTTCACTATCCGGTGCCGCACCTTCCGGCAAGCGGACATTCAGCATTTCAGCAAAAGTAGCAAACCAGTCTATCTGACAGAGCAATGCATCCGAAACTGTTCCCGGACGGATCACACCCTGCCAGCTCCAGATACAAGGAATACGTGTACCCGCTTCGAACGAACTGTACTTTCCTCCGCGATAAATGCCGCCCGGAGTATGATCGCCTAGCAATTCCACTGCCTGATCCTTATATCCGTCGTCCACTACCGGACCGTTATCACTGGAAAGAATCACCAGTGTATTCTTATCCAATCCCAGTCGTTCGAGTGCATTCAGAATCTCGCCTACCGACCAGTCAAATTCGAGCAGACAATCGCCGCGAGGTCCCATGCCGCTCTTTCCTGCGAACTGTGGAGACGGAACACGGGGAACATGCGCATCCTGCGTGGCAAAATACAGGAAGAAAGGAGCAGACTTGTGTCCTTCAATAAAGGAAACAGCTTTTCCTGTCAGCGTCTCCGCAATCTTCTCATCCTGCCAGAGAGCCGACTTTCCGCCCTTCATATATCCGATACGGGAAATACCGTTCACGATACTCTGGTCGTGTCCGTGAGAAGGATGCATTTTCAGCAACTCCGGATTGTCCTTCCCGGTAGGTTCTCCCGGAAAGTTCGCTTTGTAACTTACCTGAATCGGATCATTCGGATCAAGGTTGATCACCTGATCATTCTCTACAAATACACAAGGAACACGGTCGCCCGTAGCTGCCATGATAAAGGAATATTCGAAGCCGATATCATTCGTTCCCGGCTGCAAAGGCTTGTTCCAGTCTTGTTCTCCGCCCTTGTCGCCCAGTCCCAGATGCCATTTGCCTACGACTCCGGTGTTGTATCCGGCATCCTTGAACAGGTTCGCCATTGTATAGCGTTCCGGACGGATAATAGCCGCAGCGTCTCCGGCAGCAATACCTGTTCCGGCTTTGCGCCATGCATATTCACCGGTCAGCATCGCATAGCGGGAAGGCGTACTGGTAGCAGCTGCACTGTGCGCATTGGTAAAACGTACTCCCATTTTGGCAAGACGTTCCACATTAGGAGTATGAATAGTCTTGGCTCCGTTACAACTCAAATCGCCGTAACCGATATCATCCGCATAGATAAAAACAACATTCGGACGCTGGGTTTGTTTCTCCTGAGCAGTGGTCTGAGAAGCCAGACAGGAAGTTAACGCTAAAGGTAATATACCATAAAATTCTTTTCTCATTTTGTCTTTTGATAATTATTAGGTTAGAATGAATAAGTATCTATTCTCAAAGTGATGTACTTATTAAGTTAAAATTCAAAGCTTCGTCAAGGAGCTACGGTCACTCCGATTTCATTCATTTCTACTTGCGCCGTTGTAGCCGTAGGGGTGGTAGCTTCCAGCTTGATAAAGCGTGCCTTTTCCTTCTGACCGAAAGTGACAGTCTGCGGCAACGGATTATGCATGATATTGCTGAACTCACCGTTGGCAGGCACTTCCTTCCAGTTCTTGCCATCTGCGCTCACGTAGAATTTGTAACGGAAAGCCATCGTCGGTTTCGCTTCCGCTTTCAGAGGTGCATAAGTAAATGCGGAGAGTTCGACTTCTTTGCCCAAATCAATGGTCAACGGAGAAGCAGCCACCTGTTTCCATGAAGCACGAGGCAGATTGTTCCAGTTTTCCGTCCGGTTCTCTTCTTCCAAAGGGTCTGCATAGTAGGCTGCCACCTGACTGATGTGAGCCGTCAGACGACATTCGTTGATCTTCACCCGAAGCTGGGTAGCCTTTACTGCCGGAAAACGAACCATACGCTTATAGCCTACAGTCGTTCCTTTCGCCACTTCCTGCCAACCTTGTTCCGTCAATGCCTCTACGGTAAAAGACTCCACCCGTTGCCCTTTCGTGATATCTTCCTGCAACATCACAACGTTGATTTCCGACTCCGGTTTCAAGGAATAAACAGTTTCACTGCCGGAAACAGCCTCCCAGTCTTTTCTTCCTTTCTCTACCCGGTTGTTCGTAAATATCTTCTCCCGATAAGCAGCAAATTCGTTCAACCGCTGCACATCCGCTTCATTAATCAATCCTCTGCGGTCGGGAGGAATATTCAGCAAGAGCACCGAGTTATAGCCTACCGACTGGAAATAGATATCAGCCAGATGTTTTAAGGATTTCACTTTGCTGTCTTCTTCCGCATGATAAAACCATCCCGGACGGATAGACACGTCTACTTCCGAAGGATACCAGAATAACTCCGTTGCCTTTTCCAGCATCGCACGGCTTCCTAAATCTTCGGCTTTGCTAAAGACGCCCAGTCGTTTGTTGTTTTCTTCGGAACGAGCATAAATGCCCGGAGTCAGCACCGTTGCACTCCATTCCGTTTCGCGTCCCAATCCTTTTTCATTACCTACCCAACGGACATCATCGCCCATAATTGCCATCACCGCTTTCGGCTGCAACTGTTGGATAGTCTTGTAGAACGCATCCCAGTCATAGATTTGTTTCTTTCCGTTCGGTCCTTCTCCGTTTGCGCCGTCAAACCACACTTCGTGCACTTCGCCGTAATTAGTAAGTAATTCCGTTAATTGCCGAATAAAGAATTCGTTGTATTTAGGAGAATCTCCGTAGCATTCCGCATTCCGGTCCCACGGAGAGAGGTAGACTCCGAATTTCATATCATATTTATCGCAAGCGTTACGCAGTTCTTTCACTACGTCGCCCTGACCGTTTTTCCAAGGGGAAGAGGCTACCGAATGTTTCGTGGTAGCTGTAGGCCACAGACAAAAGCCGTCATGATGCTTTGCCGTGAGAAGTACCATTTTAAATCCGGCGTCTTTCAAGGTGCGCACCCATTGTTCTGCATCCAGCTCTGTAGGGTTAAAGATAGCAGGGTCTTCCTGACCATCGCCCCATTCGCGTCCGGTGAATGTGTTGATACCGAAATGCAGAAAAGCAGTTAGCTCCATTTGTTGCCACGCAGCCTGCTGGGGGGTAGGAACCAGCCTTGCTGCCATATCGATTTTTTGTTCGAGGGTTGCATCCTGTGGAAATTCAACATGCTTCACATAGTAGTTTTCTTTCGTCAGTCCACATCCGCCCAACGTTATCACAGAAGATAAAAAGAGAGAAGTAAGTAGTTTGTTCATCATAATAAATATTGATTTAATGCTAATGAGACAAAGATAAATATAAAGGAGCAAATTTCATGGCTTTCCCGAAGCGCTTTTCATTAAACTTCGCTAAATCCATGCCATTCGCTCCCCTATATTCTATCTCAATGCAATATTTCTATCCAAATGCAATCAGTTTCAGGCTATTTTACCGGATAAAGCGTAAATTCAAAACTCTGCTTTTTCACCGGTACCAGATATTGCGGCAATACACCCGGTCCGCAGGTAGCCGTACCTACTCCTGCCTGTTCGGCATCCAGATGTATAGTTATCATTCCGTCACGCTCCAGTTCATTAATGTGGTGCGCCTTCTCTAATAATACATCCGAGAAAGGAATGATACTAAACTGGAAAGGACGATTCGATTCCATAAAGACACCTTCGCCTGCCTGATCCGTCAGTTTCGCCCAGCGTACATCTGTCCGGTTAGCTGTAGATTGTGGGGTAGCGTAATAGTGGAACATCCGTTCTACCGTCGTATCATACAGTCCTATCCTACCGGACTGGTTGCGGTCGATATACGTTTCATGATCGCCACGTCCCAGATAAGATACTTGATTATAAGCATCTGCCATGCGGAAGGTCAGCCCCAGACGAGCCATCGACTTCACAATCGCCGTATCCGGCTGGAAGGTGGTGCGAACCTTCAATGCCCCGTTCTTGTCGAGTGCATAAACAAAATCCGCCATTCCTACTTTCTGTCCTTTCCCATTAAGAATCTCAGCACGGACCGTTGCCGATGTCTTTTCTTCTTTCAGTGACACCACTTTCTGTGTCAGATTGTTCAAACCTGCCTTGCGCCACAGACGGGCTCCGTTCCTATCCCGGTTATCATTATCCGTAGCCGGACGGAACAGGCTCAAAGTGATTGGTGCAGCCAGCAATTCCTTTCCATCCAAAGTCAGGGAAGAAAGTGCCCCGGTATTCTTGTCCACAACAAAAGCTGTTTCTCCCGCCTTCTGCGGACGATAAGCCGTCGTATTCTTATTACCGGCAAGTACAAACTGGTCGTATGCCACTTCCCAGTCGGTATCCACTAGCGGAGTGGCCTCTTTACGGCTCCAGCTTAGGTTCAGATAGGCTTCCCGAACGGTATTCGGAAGTTTGACGGCACCCAAAGTGACATCTACCGTAGCGTGCGGCTCGCAGTCTACTTCCTTCGTGCCTTCGGCAAGTACGGTTCCATCCTCCCCTTTCACATTCCAACGCAGGATATATTCATTCAGATTAGAAAAGTCATACCAGTTCTTTATGCAGACTTTCAGATTCTTCCGGTCTGACAAAGTCGCTTTGATGTTCTGATATATTTTCTTCACTTCGAGTAGATGCGGATGCGGTTCACGAACAGCATTCACCAGACCGTTGCCACAGAAATTACCGAAGCTGGGGATTCCTTCCGGTCCGTAATCGCCTCCATAAGTCCAGTACCATTTTCCGTCTTTGTCTATTTCACGGAAGTTCTGATCCACCCAGTCCCAAATGCAGCCCCCTTGTGCCATCGGCTCATTTTCAAAGACTTCCCAGTATTCTTTCATTCCACCGCAACTGTTACCCATAGCGTGCAGATATTCGCAAAGAATGAAAGGACGGTAAATATCCTTCTTACCCACGTATGCCTTAATTTCGTCCACACTGCGGTACATACGGCAATAGATGTCCGTGTTGTAATTCAGTTCAGCACGTTCATATTGCACGGGACGGCCTTTCTCTACCGATTTCAGCCAGTCGTAAGTACGTTCGAAGTTGATGCCGTTGCCGGCTTCATTGCCCTGTGACCAGATCACGATAGCCGGATGATTCTTGGAACGTTCGTACATACGGTGTGTACGGTCCATGTGAGCGGTCAGCCAAGTACTGTCTTTGGCAAGGGAGGCAGGCCCGTATCCCATGCCATGCGATTCGATATTCGCCTCATCAATCATATACAGCCCGTAGCGGTCGCAAAGCTGATACCAGTACGGATGAGTCGGATAATGTGAGTTACGCACCATGTTGATATTATGCTGTTTCATCAGGCGGATATCCTGTTCCATCAGTTCTTTGCTTACGGTACGTCCCAGTTGCGAATGTTCGTGACGGTTCGTCCCTTTCACCAGCACCGGAACACCGTTAATACAGAAACGTCCGTCCTTGATTTCCGAAGTACGGAAACCGACTTCACAACCGGTCAGTTCGGTTACTTTTCCTTGCGCGTCTTTTAATTCGAGTACCAAGGTATAAAGGTTAGGATGCTCCGCATTCCATGCTTTTACTTCCGCAATCTTCTTCTCATCGAAAGCGATAAAGTTACTCAGTCCACGGGACTTGATGTTAATGGCATCCTGCAATACTGCCTTTCCGGAAGCATCCTTCAGTGTATAAGCGATAGAGCTGGCAGTAGCAGAAGGGCCTTCCACCGTCACTTCCAGATTGAAGATACCTTCTTTGTATTTCTCTTTATCAAGGGAAGCACTTACTTTATAGTCAGCAATATACTGTTTGGGAGTGCTATACAGATAAACATCCCGTTCGATGCCACTCAGACGCCACATATCCTGACATTCCAGATAAGCACCCGAACTCCAGCGATATACTTCCAGAGCTACCACATTCTCTCCTTCACTCAGTACATCGGTAATGTCCCATTCGGCAGCCGTCTTCGATCCCTGATTATAGCCAAGCAACTTTCCGTTCACCCATACATAATAGAAAGAGATCACTCCTTCGCAGCAGAGCACTACCCGACGTCCTTTCCAGTCGGCAGGCACCTTAAACGTGCGACGATAAGAACCTACTTCATTCTCAGCAAATGGAACCAATGGCGGATTCTTCTTGAAGTTGAACATCTTGTCGTCAAACTCATAAGTTTCGTTGACATAGATAGCTGTTCCGTAGCCTTGCCGTTCCCAGTTGCCGGGAACATTAATATCCGCCCACCCTCCGGTATAATAAGAGGGCTGGTAAAAGTCCTTCGGACGGTTGTCCGGGTTCTTCACCCAGTTAAATTTCCACTTCCCGTTCAGACTCATATAATAAGGAGACTGTTCATATCCTCCCGGCTTTCCAATATCGGAAGCGTCGGCGTAAGGCCATACATAGGTATGAGGAGCGAGTTTATTCAGTCCTACCGCATACTGGCTCTGCCACTCCGGCAAAGGCTGTTTCTGAGCCGAAGCGAAGGTAGCAGTCAGTGCTGCCATCAAGATTAAAAACGTTCGTTTCTTTAATTTCATCATTATTATATTGTTTTTTGGTGACTGGTTATTCAATGATCAGTTCATCGAAACATACTCTTGATTCTTGTCCGGGACGTACATGATTTGCCGGACATTCTCCCGCTCCTTCCGTTGTAACCCGCACATAACGGGCAACGGTTCCTCTCATATCTATCGACAGGTCTTCGATGAAAGTTCCTTCACGGAATATCTCCTCGGGAGTATATTCCAATTCGTTGATATCCCGATAAGTCGCATTATCGTCCGACACGGCTACCCGGATTGATTTCGGTTTGTGCACTCCCATTCCATAGTTAGTGATACAACCGATTGTCAGCGTATTCATTTTCTCCTTTTGCAACAGATCGACGGTGAAGGAAATACGGTCGCTACTTCCCCAACTGCACCATTCAAAGTCCGTTTGCTTCAGACTTCCTCTGACTCCGTTGTTCAGGACGGCTTCATTCACTTTATTACCCAGCAACGGTTTTGCCGTAGCCTTGTTCCAGTGTACCGGAAGCGTCAGTGTTTTCCCCATCTGCTGTCCATCGGCAAACGTTGCGGCATTGACTGTTTGAGCTTCTTTTACCAACAATGGTTGTTCATAGAGCGGTGAAGCGGCGGTCGGCTCGCTTCCATCCATTGTATAACGGATTTCCACATCCGGACGGACACATTCCAGTTTTACTTTCAGTGCTCCGTCTTCCGGTCTCACGGTATGCTGTATATTGTACATCGAACGGGCATACACTATCCCTTTGGCTGCGAGATGTTCATTAAACGAATCCATGCCTTCCAGGAACGAAGTCCAGTCTTTCTTTTCCGGTTGTGTCCATGCCACTTCCGCCAATGCCGCCAGGCGTGGGAATACCAGATAATCCACATCCTCCGGCTTATTACAGAACTCTGTCCACATACAAGCCTGTACGCCCATCAGCAAATCCGCATATTCCGGTTTCCAGTCTTTCTGAACCGGCTCATAGTCATACACATCTTTCAGCGTATTATTGCCGAAATACGTCAGCGGCTCAAACCACTGCGGTCCTTGATAACGAATCAGGTACATGATGCGTGCGGGAGTCATGATGAAGCGATGTCCCTTCTCGGCAGCCTTCAGTGCAGCCTGTCCGTATCCCTGCCAACCCAGAATAATGGCATCGTCCGGCAAAAAGCTACTGTTCGTCAGCTCATCCCAGCCTATCACCTCGCGCCCTTTGCTACGTACATATTCGCTCATCCGATTCATGAAATAACCTTGCAAATCCTCTTCATTGGCAATCTTCTCCTTTTTCATCCGTGCCTGACACAGCGGGCATTTCTCCCAATAAGTTTTACGGGCTTCATCGCCACCGATATGGATATATCGGGAAGGGAACAATTCCAGAATCTCATCCATCACATCCTGAAGAAAGGCATAGACACTGTCATTTCCGGCACAATAGATGATCTCGGAATTTCGTCCTCCCAAACCGGGGAGCACTCCGATATATTCCTTCACTACCGGACAAGCTAAATGAGGATAAGCTGCCAATGCCGAATTACTGTGTGCCGGCATATCGATTTCCGGTACCACTTCAATCTGACGTTCAGCCGCATAAGCCACCATTTCCTTTATTTCTTCCTGAGTATAGAAACCTCCTACCGGAGTGGGTTCTCCGGGTTCCGGATTCCGCCGGGCAGGAAAAGGCAGGTCCGTACGAGCCACTCTCCATGCACCTACTTCCGTTAAACGGGGATATTTCTTGATTTCCACACGCCAGCCGTTATCATCTGTCAGATGAAAGTGAAGCGTGTTTATTTTGAGCATTGCCATACAATCGATAATGCGCAATACATTCTCTTTGGGAATAAAGAAGCGTGACGCATCCAGCAATAACGCACGGTAACCAAAACGCGGTTCGTCCTGAATACTCACTGCCGGAATACTCCATTTTACTTTTTTATCCGACACTTCCTCTTTTTCGATGGATGCCGGAAGTAACTGGCGAATGGTCTGCAAAGCATAAAAGAATCCTTTTGCATCCGATGCTTCGATAATGATTTCTTTCGGAGACACTTGCAGCGTATATGCCTCACTTTTCAAGGTTGCATCCGTCTGGAAACGAACATTTCCCTTTTCCGCATCGCCTACCGTCAACTTCGGAGTAAAGCCTGCCGCACGGGTAAACAAAGCTATAAAGCTGCGTGCCACTTCCGCCTGCTCCTCGTTCTCTACGGCAAATACCGTTTTACCGGAGAAAAGGTAGTTCCCGCTGCCCGGCACTATTTGCGCCGGGCGTGGAACCAAGGGTATGTCATGTGTCAAGTTAGTATCGCTACATCCGGCTACTATCGAAGATAGAAAGCCTATCAGTAATATTAAAATCGTTCTTGTCATTGTATTATTCGGGGGTTATTCCTTGTCCCTTTCCGGAGAAAAGCGGACGGGATCATTATATTGTTCCTGTAGTTTCAGCAATTCGTCTTTCAGTTCCTTTACTACCGGTTCATACTCAGCCTCACCGTAGAGGTTGTGCATTTCCGACGGGTCTGCCTGCATATCATACAGTTCCCACCAGTTGATATCATTATAGAAATGAATCAGTTTATAGCGTTCCGTACGTACACCATAGTGACGTTTCACCATGTGTTCGGCAGGATATTCATAGAAGTGGTAATACAGAGACTTTCTCCAGTCCTTCGGATGCTCACCCTTTAACAGAGGCAGCAGTGATACTCCGTGGATATCTGCGGGAATTTCCGCTCCTGCCAGTTCAAGGAAAGTAGGTGCATAGTCGATGTTCTGTACCATTTCGGTGATATCTCCCCTGCGGTCGAAACCTTTCGGCAGACGCATGATAAGTGGTGTGCGCATAGATTCTTCATACATGAAACGCTTGTCGAACCAGCCGTGTTCGCCCATGTAGAAACCCTGATCGGAAGTATAAACTACCAGTGTATTGTCCAGCAACCCTTTTTCCTTCAGATAGTCGAGCACACGTCCTACGTTATCATCAAGAGACTTCACGGTTTTCATGTAGTCGCGCATATAACGCTGGAACTTCCAGTTGGCCAGTTCTTTTCCTGTCAGATTCTGTTTGTAGAAATCATCGATAATCGGAGCATAGAACTTGTCCCATGCGGCACGCTGTCCTTCGTCCATGCGTCCGAGGAATCTTTCATAAAGTGATCTCAGGCGTGATTTCTCATTCGGACGAAGCATCTTCAGGTCGTAAATCATATCCATGTCCTTCACGATACTCATTTCCTGAGCAGCCGCAGCAGGGCGACCTTCATAGTCGTCAAAGAAATTATCCGGCAACGGGAATGTCTTGTCCTCGTAGAGGGCAAGGTTACATGTATCCGCCATCCAGTTACGGTGAATCGCCTTGTGATGAATCAGCAGGCAGAACGGTTTCTCCGGATCTCGCTTGTTTTCCATCCAGTCGATAGCATCATCGGTAATCAGATTCGTGATATATCCGTGTTTCTGGATGGTATCATTATCTTGTGTAATAAAGGCAGGATTATAGTAATCCCCCTGTCCGGGTACTATCTGCCAGTAATTAAATCCGGATGGCAAACTTTCCAGATGCCATTTGCCGACCAGCGCAGTCTGATAACCTACCTTTTGCAGCAGCTTCGGGAATGTCTGTTGAGAACTGTCGAATACGCAAGTCGTATTATCGTAGAATTTATTGGCACAGCTATGCTTACCCGTAATCATACAGGCACGGCTGGGACCGCTTAATGAATTGGCAACGAAGCTTTGAGTAAAACGTACACCATCCACCGCAATGCGGTCAAGATTCGGAGTTTCCATGTAGCGGGTGTCATAGCAGCTCATCATCTGGGCTGTATGGTCGTCTGTCATAATATAGACGATGTTCAGCGGCTTTTGTTCTGTCGTTTTCTGCTTGTTTGTACAAGATGCAAGGGAGGCAACGGCGGCTACTCCTGCCAAAGAATAGAACAAGTTTGATTGCAGGTTTTCCATAATGATTAATTTATTTAGATTACATGGCAAAGATAGGGAAGATATGTAAAAAGTATGTCTACAAATAGCTAATGTATTTACAATATTCTCTATTTCCACCCGAATTAGCAGTAAATGCCGGAAGTAAATCGCTGTTGCACGATGGCCTTCCGGCATTGAACTTATTTCATACTATTGAAAACGGTTCGTCAATATGACAGATTAATAGAACTGGTAGAACTTACCAGGAATTGAGACTTTATAGTCTCTATTCACAAGTTCATTCGCTTCCCGTTTATAGTTATCATTTACATAGAAACGAATCCAGTCTATTATCATTCTTGGTCCTTCTGTTGCATAATTTGCAGGATTAATTGACTTCAGTTCAGTATCCCAACCTGCCGGAAGTTCAGAAGAAACACTATTACCTTCTCCGAACAAGTCCATTCGCATTACTAAATAAAGACCTTTCGCTCCAACTGATGTTCCTGTAGAAGCTTTGGTAAAAGGCCATGAATCCAACATATCCCTTGTGACTTCCAAGGTTGTAGAACCATTAATACCTAACTTTATTGTATTTTCATCGACTAGTTCGACCCAATAAATATTATAATCTTCTACTTTAGGAATAGCAGATACTACGCTCTTCGCATCACTGACAACCTCTCCCCTCACCGATTGGGTGATTGCAGAGCCGGAAACATTCTTAAGTATACAGATTGATTGCTTAGCTTCTTTACATGTAGTAGCAGTTGCTGGATTCTTCACCTCTATCATCGGTACAAATCCTGTTCTATTACCTCCTAAACGAACTTTCATTTCAATACGCATACCCGGATATATACGTGTAACATTTTGTGCCCACATCTGCCCTAAAGACTTACAGCAATGTATTCCTGCTGTTCCATAATTAGTACCTTCTACACCTACACAAATATTCAATTCACCTTCATCAGTAACTTTTGCGTATTTGGTCCAATCAATCTTTAAAATATTTCCTCTATTGGCATCCGTTGCATTACCTAATTTTTGATAATCTCCCGATGTTGAATTTTTATGGAACTCAATAGCATAATCAAACTTCCACTGACTGCCCAATTCGGCATTCGGATGTGCTGTTCCTTCGTCCATCTTAGCTGTTTCTTTACCCGTAAACCAGTCATCATCATAAGAAACAAACATGATGTTCGGATTCTCATATACAGTAGTCATATCATACAAATCAGGATCAGCCATTGATTCCAGGTCTGTCATAGTAATAGTCAATGCAGGAGCAGTCATCGGATTGGAAGAAGAATTACTTTTCAGATTCAATACCAACTGCAAGTCGCCTGTCATTTCATAGTCCTGTTTGATAGTCACAGCAGCACTTTTGACCGAAGTTCTTCCTGCAGGAATAGTTAAAGTAGAAGGTAGATTGTCATACCTGCCCTCTTCCCCTTCCTTCGGAGTAATAGTGACTTCGAGTGGCACAGAACTCGGTTTGTCTACTTTGGCAACCAATACAAACTTACCGCCTTCTGTCACCACATTTTCTGTATTATTTTCCAGAGACATGGATATCCGATAATAATCAGATACCTTGATTCCCTGACTGGAATTAGCCATCTTATAACCACGTGCGAAAGCAACAAACTCCATCGTAGTAGTACCAACTAATCCGGAAGTCTTAACCGGAAAATCCACCTGAATCTGCTTCTCTCCTTTCGGGAAAGTAACAATACTACTAAATGGTTCGAACACATTCGCTACATCTTCCGTTCCGGCTTTTGCCGTAAAGTAAATATCGAAATCTTCGTTAGCTACCACCTCATTACCATCAGCATCTGGTTCCACTTTAATATCTACTTTCAAGTGTTCTCCCATCACAAACGCCTTTTCATTGATGCTCATTGTCAAAGGTACAGCTTCCGGCAGAGGACGATACTTGGTCTCATCCTCACATCCTGTCAAACCGATGGTCAACAAACATACCGGAAGTATTTTATATAATATGTTCTTCATATCTTTATCTATCTAATTATCATAAATGAATCTTGTTCCATTCTCCTATTTCCGTTGCCAGCCCGGATTCTGTTTCAACTCATGATTCAACGATATCTCACTCGGAGGTACCGGCAACAGGTAATCGCGGTTAGCATCAAACTGATAGCCTCTCGGAAGAAGTTCCTTCTGTGGGTCGAGCCAGCCGTCTGTAGTCAGAATCGTTTTCAAGTCCGCTGCGTTTTTAGGATCGAATGCTTTGTACAATACACCGTCTGTACCAAAATAAGCACCGGTTCCACGTTTTCCCTGAATCAGTTTATGAGCTCTCCAACGCATCAAATCATCAAGACGAAAACCTTGCAAAGCTAGTTCTGCACGTCTTTCCCGACGGATTTCCTGCAAATTGGCAGAAATGCTATAACCAAAATCGGTGAAATTAGGATCGATTTCAGACGGGTCTTTGTACGTCACCCCAGCGCGCTCGCGCAATGGTTTTAAAGTTTTTTCCAAAACAGCAGGAGTACATTTTCCCAATTCTTCCGCAGCTTCCGCATAAGCCAGCAGAGCTTCCGCATAACGGATCACCGGAAGAGACGTCTCGCCCTGACCGCTTACATATGTAGTATCGATACTCATACGGATGTGATAACCGGTAGCATTACGCGCAGGACCGCCTTCAGTCAGATAAGGGGGGCGAACTATCTGTTTGTTTTCTTCCGAATATTCCTCTACCAGCATCGCTTTCGATTTTGATTCCGGTGAGGTTGACTTAAACTTACAATTTGAATGCATAACCGTCGCCAGCAAACGTCCGTCACGGCCTTTAAAAGTCAAATTGAAATCTTTAAAAATGCCGTCAGCAGGATTGATAGGTGTTCCGTCAGCATTCAAGTAATTATCAACCAACGACTGAGATAAACCTGCCGGTCCGCTGTTATCTACATAACCCGCTCCCAGATTACTGCTCAGATTATGAATCACACCATCTGCTATCGAATATTTCTTCCAAAATACAACCTCTGTCATATCCGACAGGTCTTTCGAGTTGAATACATGCGCATAAGCATCTTCTATATTCACTGCATTCTTATCGGTAGCTTTTGTGTTCAAAGCAAGTCCCATACCAAACAGTTCATCGCCCAGTGTCAGCACCTGTCCCAGTAAGTCTGCCGATTTATCTTCAGCAGCGGCAAAGTCTGTTCCTTTGTGATATTTCTCCCAGGTACCTTCATAAAGGGCCACTCTCATAGCCATAATAATAGCGGCCTCCTTACACACTCTCAAACCTTTATACTGGCTACGCGAGTGAAGTAATCCCTTAGCTGTATTCAGATCGTCAAGAATAAACTGCGCCACTGCGGAACGGTCACGCGGAGGAATCTGCAAACCGCCGACAGTTGCATTGCCGTCCCAGAATCTATCCATCACAGGAATACTTCCAAATCTGGTCAGCAAATAAAAATGCCAGTATGCACGGAAAAAATAAGCCTCACCTTTCATTGAAAGTACATCTTTCGTCTCTTCTGTTTCCGGCACTTTATAGTATTCAAAGAAATAATTCACATTACGCAGGTTCTGATATCCTTTCTGCCATTCCGTAGTACCTCCTCCGTTTTCCTGCAATTCTCCGTTCAGACGTTTGTCATAAACCTCCGCAACGATATTATCACTGTTCTTCTCTTCTCCACGAACTCCCATATCGTAAGTCCCGAAAGAAGGAAGTGCTATATACAAACCGTTGATATAGTTGTTCACGGCACTTGCATTGGAAAGGAATGTCTCACTATTGGGTGTTGTCAAAGGCTCTCTGTCCAGGAAGTCCGAACATGCCGACATCATGAAACTTGCCCCAACCACTAATAATATATATATTTTTTTCATCGTCATTCTCTAATTAAAAGGTGAAATCAAGTCCGAATACGAAGTTACGGTTCATCGGGTATACCATACCGTTACCATTCTGCTTCATAGGAGAAGTCAGACCCGGAGCCGTATTTTGAGCATCACCGCCAGCCGACATATTCACCTGATTCAGTGTTTCCGGATCAAATTGTTTCGGCAGTTTCGTTACGGTGAATAAGTTATCGCAAGTCACATATACTTTCAGATTGCTGATACCAATATGTTTCAGTTGTTTTTTGTTGAAGGTATAAGCAACCGTCAGATTCTTCATACGCATGTAAGCAGCGTTCAACAGATAACGTGTGGTGTTATATCCGGTATTCACCAAAAAGTCTTTGTCATCCTTCCAGCCGGTCAGACGCGGCAAGTATCCATTCGGATTCTCTGTGCTGAAATAATCGAGATGTTCTTTGAAATTGTAGTTGTTTCCACCAAACATATAGTTACTTCCGGAAATCGGAAAATCTCTCTTAGCCACACCTTGCAACAATGTAGATACTTCAAAACCTTTATATCCCAGATTCAAGTTGATACCGAACGAATATTTGGGAGTCGTATTACCAATAATCTGCAAATCTCCGTGATCAGCCAAAGTACCTTTACCACCGTCTACTCTACCATCCCCATTGGAATCGATATATTTTAAGTCACCGCGACGCCAAAGGTCATTCGACTTGAACGCTGTCAGATTTACATTTCTCAGGTAATCATCAATTTCACGGTTCGACAGGAAAAGATCGTCTGCGCGATATCCCCATATTTCACCAATATCCATACCTTCATAATAACCTTTATTGGCAGCCAGACCTGTATGATTATTGTAAATGATACCTTCAGGATTATTATACTTGGTCACGACAGCCTTGTAGTTAAATACATTGAAACCGACTCCATAGCTAAAACCACATTTCAGTTTATCATTCCAACTTACAGAAAGTTCCCAACCACGGTTACGCAAAGTGGCATTGTTCACTTTAGCACGGTCATCCGAAGCAATGCCACTGATGCTTGGGATAGACTCTGCCGGACCAATCATGTCACGTGTCGTACGTTGGTAGAAGTCGGCAGTTAGTGACAAGCGGTTTTTTAATAACATTAAGTCAAAACCTAAGTTGGCATTATCCACTTTCTCCCAGGTGATGTATGGGCTGATCATTTTCGGAGTCTTGGCAATTGTTCCTTTGGACGCCGTGGAAGACGAAATTCCAGGCAGCAGCCAAGCGTTGGTCCCTTGTGCATCCAACGGCATTTGAGCAATGTAATCATATAGACCTGCACCATTCTGATTTCCCAGACGACCATAAGATACACGTACTTTCAACTGAGACACAGGAAGTGCCAATTGCTGGAAATAAGGAGTGCGTGCAATATCATAACCGGCAGAGAATGACGGGAAGAATCCCCAACGGTGGCCTGGAGCAAAACGGGAAGAACCATCATAACGTCCGCTGAACTCCAGAAAATAAATATTATTGTAGTTCCAGTTCAGACGAGTATAGAATCCCATCGTAGCCCAGTGTGAACGGGCTTCACCTGCTATCACATTTCCGCTGGCATTATCAAATGAATAAATATCGTTACTCAACATACCGTCTTTATACATATATTCTTCCGAATACTCCTGCAATTCCATCTGGTAACCCGCCATTGCCTTAAAGAAATGATCTCCCCACTGGTGAGTATAAGAACTTGACAGATTAGGCGACAGATAATAATTAAACATGCTACCACGTGTGTAAGAGCCGAAATACATGTTTTTCCAGCTAATGCCCGGATAAGCAAATCCTTGTCGCTGATTAGTAGCATCGCCCGGTTTGAAAGTGCCTGCAGGAGTTTCGTACTTCTGGTCATCTTTCATTTTCAGGTTATTATTTTCAACATCAAAACGTATTTTCATTTCTCCGGTGATATCCCAACCTTCCAAAGGAGTTACGGTAGCCGAAAACGACAAGGCATCCGAAATACGGTTTCTCTGATAATTGGAATTTTTCAGATACAACATTTCATTCCAGCTAGGTATATTATATTCTGATTCAACTGGTAGTTCAGTCACCTGAGTCGGACGGTGGCTACCGATCTTATTATACAGAATCATCTGATTAGCCATTGGGCGTTTGATCATCTGCAAAGTAATATTGTTATTCAGGTTGAAGCGCAGCCAGTCACTTGTCTTAAACTGTAACTTGGTATTCAGGTTATATTTACTCAGATCATCCTGTACCTTATCCAGCAAACCTTCCTGATAGGTATATCCCATACCAATATAATAGTTTACTTTATCAGAACCTCCCTGCACGCTCAAATTGTGAGAATGGCGGACAGATTTGTCTTTGAAATAATATTCAAACCAGTCTGTATTACCGTATTGATTATAATAAGCACCTGCCCAGTCATCACCGGTGGTATTCGCTTCAATCCCCGGGAACTCAGCCGAATAAGGATTCTGCATAAATCCCTTAATCTTCTCAATTGTCTTATCCGAAATCTTTTGCAAACCGGATGAAGCTCCTCCATTATCATACTGTTGGTTATTATACGCAGCGTATTCCAACGCATTCATCATTTTAGGCATATTGATAGGTGCACTGAAACCTACCGTGCCACGATAAGTAACACTGGCTCTTTCTTTTTTACCGCTCTTCGTTGTTACTAGAACCACACCATAAGCAGCACGCGCACCATATACAGCAGAAGCAGAAGCATCTTTCAGTACACTGATACTGGCAATATCGGCCGGGTTCACATTCTGCATGCTCTGCTCCACTCCATCCACCAATACATAAGGCTCGCCACCGTTAATAGAACCGATACCGCGAATACTGAATTTAATATCGGCACCGATTTCACCACCGACACCACCGCCTACTGCATCCGAAGCAAAGTTCAAACCGGCTATATTACCTTGCAAAGCACTGGTAACATCCGTCACAGGACGATTCACAATCGCGTCATCTTTCAATGTAGCGACAGCTGCCGTAATGGTATTTCTTTTTTGTGTATCCATACCTACCACCACAACTTCATCCAGCACCTTAGCATCTTCCTTCATCACCAGTCTGTTACCTTCCTGTTTAGTGACTTTTACCTGCAATGGGGCATATCCCACATATGTAACAGAAAGAGTGCTTCCTACTTTTCCTTGAATAGAGAAATTACCGTCAATATCTGTAATCGTTCCTCCGGTTACACCTTTTACCATGACTGTAGCACCGATAATAGGTTCTCCCATTTCGTCTACCACCTGTCCCTTTATCAATTTTTGTTGTGCCAACGCACCCAGAGGAAATAATAACAGGAGCATCAGAAACAGAACAAAGCGTTCTTGTTTTCTCACGAACTTCTTTTTTTCCATAATATTATATTTACTAATTAAGATTCTATTTTATTCTACAGTAGGATTGGCATAGTAATCAAGCTCTTCTTTCACTGCTTTCAACAAAGACATCTCATGCGTCACGTCTACGTCTGTAGCCAAGTCCCAGCTCATGATTCCTCCAAAACCATTCTCGCACACATATTGTGTCTTCTGGCGAATCGTATTCTGGCTGTTGAGCGTATAGTTCTTTCCTTCATAACTCCATGTGTCTGCAGAAGTATTAGTCAGGTTACCCTTACCGACAAGATCAAAATAAGCAGCCTGCTCGCCGGCAGTACCCGTAGTCCCGTAGAAAGGTACTCCCATGACCAGTTTATCCTGAGGTATTCCATAATCGACTGCAGCTTTACCATCCGATTTGAAACGTTCCATAGAGAAAAGTTCTACTGAAGGTCCATAGCATTGCAACGAGATAAAATCGACTGCTGCAATAGCTTCCGCACTTATTTTGTAAGAAACAGGATGTAGGGATACGGTCAAAAATACATCTTTCCCCAATACTTCACGCAATTGTACGATGGCTTTACTGTAATTGGATAAATCAGTACCTGAATAAGCCCATTCAAAGTCGAGGTCCGCACCATCCAGATTATATTGCTCGATCACCTTCTTTACGTTATTGGCAAAGTTAGTACGGGCAGTTGCGTTGCCGACCATTTTCAACCATTCGCCGCCAGCAATACCCAAACGTATCTTCCGGTCACCTGCCTGTCCATTCAAGGCAGTACGAATCTGCTCCAGACGAATAGCCCATGTATGCGAGTCCTTACCAGGTTTTGCAGCGTCATCATATTTCCAGTAAGCAAGTGTTTTCGTGTTATTCCAATTATCAAAAGAGATGGGATTTCTTCCTAATGTACCCATCAGCAGACTGTTCACAAATGTTTCATCCAGATAACCTTTCAGGTTCTCTCCCATCACAAAGTCAGCACGGGTATTAGGAACCGAAGCAGGCAGAGAGCCTGTAAAGTCAGTGGCAGTATTGTTCGTATCTATATATAACTTAGCAGCGCCACCATCATAAGTCACCGCTACATAATGCCATGCTCCTGATTTCAATGCGCTATTCGTCACTGTGGCCGTAGCACTTCCGACAGTCAGTTTCAAATTACCTTCCGTTGCTCCCAACTGGAAAGCGATGACAACAGAACCGCTGTCTACCTTTTTAAACAAGCAAGCTCCGTCCACCCACTCGCTGACATATATATAAGTACCGAATGTGAATTTCTTGAATGCTCCGTCCGGTGAATGCAACAGACCGTCGCCGGCGTTCATCTTGCCGGTACCATCCAATTTGAGTACTCCGTTGCGTCCATTATAAGAAGCAGCATACGTTGCTGCCCCTGTAAGTGTTGCATCATTCACGGGTAAGTCAAAAGTCAAATCACCGTCAGCATAAGGACGTGCCGTCAGATAAATCAAATCGTTGCAAGCACCCATACTTGCTCCCGAAATTCGATTCGTTTCAAAAAAATCACCACGGATATAAGAACAGTTGATAAATGTTTTATCTGTAGGATCAGGATCATCGGGTTCTTCTGTTTCGCCCGGTTTTCCCGTAACTGAACCTTCGGGAGGAGTACCGGTAGGAACATCTACCCATTTTGTGTCTTTGCAAGCTGTCAACATTCCAAAAAGGAAGAGACAAAGAAATAGGAATTTGCTTCTCATAAGTTTATTAATTAAGATTACCTTTTATATAAGTAGCGAAGTCTTTCCTGACATTCACTGCCACAAATTTAGGTTATATCTAAGATTTAAGATGTTCGATTTTGGCTATGATTCTTCCAAAAATGTCTAAAATAGTCCATTTTATCGCATTTTTCGAGGTCAACAGACATTATCAGACAACTTTCGAGACAAAAAAAGAAAGGCGGCAATATCCGTTTCCGAATATCTCCGCCTTTCATTAACTCTAATTACCCGAATATACTCATGATACTATATTCTCTCTTAAAAACTCTTCCGCCCGTGCCAACGTCTCCGGCTTGCCGATATCAATCAGTTCCAGCTTTTCCGTAAGATAACCGTAATAATCCGTTTGCCCGCAGGTAGCCAGATAAAAGTCCATAATAGAGAACTTGCCTTCCCAGCACGGCACTTCCATCAACAGGAAGACAGCAGGCGAAAAAACATGGATACCGCTAAAGGCATACTCTCTATACAGCGACTCATCATACAGGAAACCTTCGGGCCTCACCTGTCCCGTATCTTTGTTGATCCATCCGCGCAATCTTTGTTCCGCATCAAAAAGCAGATAACGGGAAGTTTTACGGCGACTGGCGAGCAAGGTAGCTACACTTCCGTTCCGCAAATGAAAGTCATACAGTTCTTTCAGATTCATATCCGAAAGAATATCCACATTATGCACAAGGAAGGGTTCATCGGAATTTTCAAAGAATCGACGGGCTTTTCTGATTCCTCCCCCCGTATCGAGCAGCAGGTCCCGTTCGTCGGAAATATGCAACGTCAGTCCGAAATCATTGTTAGCTTTCAGAAAATCAATAATCTGCTCACCGAAATGATGGATATTAATCACTATTTCGGTAAAACCGGAAGCTTTCAGTTTCAAAATCACATGCTCCAGCATCGAACGTCCGGCCACGGGAACAAGGGCTTTGGGCATCGTATCGGTCAGTGGTTTCAGCCGGCTGCCCAACCCGGCTGCAAATATCATTGCTTTCATTACACAGTTGCCTCAAAAGTACGTTCTATATTCTGTTCGCGGTGCACCAGCTCCACTTTCACGCCAAATTTGCGGTTCAGGTGCTCTGCCAGATGCTGCGCCGAATAAACCGAACGATGTTGCCCTCCGGTACAGCCGAAGCAAACGGACAAATTACTGAAGCCACGTTCCATATATCGCTTCACCGAAGCATCTACCAACGCATAGACAGAGTCGAGGAAACGGAGAATTTCACCATCTTCTTCAAGAAAACTGATCACCGGTTCGTCCAGTCCCGTGAAAGGTTTGTAGCGTTCGTACTTACCGGGATTGTTCACGGCACGGCAGTCAAAGACATAACCGCCGCCATTACCGGTAGGATCATCGGGAATCCCTTTCTTATAAGCAAAACTCATCACTTTGACGGTAAGCTGCCGTTTCTTGAGATCGTCGGTGAATTGCTTGAGTTCGGTAAGTTCGCGTAGCACATTGCAAAGATACGGGTATTCAGGGTACGCCTCTTTGAGCAAGTCACGCAGGTTCTGGATAGCAAAAGGAACACTCTGGATAAAATGAGGTTTCTTCTCAAAATACCCCCTGAAACCGTAAGCTCCGAGCACTTGCAACGTGCGGAAAAGAACAAAATGACGAAGCTGACTATAGAAATAGGGCTCGTCGATAGGCTGATATTTGCGCAGGGCATCGATATACTCCTTCAGCAATTCCTGACGGAGACTATCGGGATACTTCGCCTTTGCCTGCCACAGGAAAGAAGCGACATCATAATAGAACGGCCCTTTTCGTCCGCCCTGAAAGTCGATAAACCACGGCTCACCGTCTTTGATCATCACATTGCGGCTCTGAAAATCGCGGTACATAAAAGTAGCGGAAGAACTGCGCAGCAGCACATCACTCATCTTCTGAAAGTCGTCCTCCAGTTTATCTTCCTGAAATTCCATGCCGGTAGCCTTAAGGAAACAATATTTGAAGTAATTCAAATCCCAAAGGATAGAACGCTGATTGAACTCCGGCTGCGGATAACAACGGGAAAAGTCGAAGCCGTCGGCTCCGGCAAACTGTATGGCAGGAAGCAAACGGACCGTCTTGCGGAGCAACTCTTTTTCCTCTTCGGAAAATACGCTGGTAGCACGTCCTTTCTCGATTGCATGAAACAAAAGGGTATCTCCCAAATCCTCCTGAAGATAGTAACTCTTATTTTCGGAAACGATATGAACTTCGGGTACAGGCAGGCCGGACTTGCGGAAATGGGCTGCCATATAAAGGAAAGCATCATTCTCCTCGACAGACGTGCCACATACACCGATCAGGGTTTTCGCACCTGTCAGCCGGAAGTAGCGGCGGTTGGAACCGGAAGATGGTAATTCTGTTATATTCTCTACGGGAACTCCCGTATATTCCTGATATAGTTTCTGTAGTTCTTCGGTAATCATAGTCGTACATTTTCGAGCAAAGATAAAGATTATAGATAAATTAATATCATCTTTGCTCAAAACTCTATATCATTTTATTCAATATTCATCCGAATGTATTATCTTTGCTTCTGTTTACTCGACCTAATTCAATGAAAGCAAGACTCTATATCGTCCTATGCATCGCATTTATCACACAAATGGCCGGTGTCCTTCCTTTACAGGCGGGGCATTACTATTACAAGCAGATTTCTCTGAAAGAAGGACTACCTTCCACCGTCCGGTGTATCCTTACGGATGAACAGGGATTCGTGTGGATAGGCACCCGCTCCGGTCTGGGACGGTTTGACGGCCACGAACTGAAGAAATACATCCATCATGCAGACGATCCGCATTCGTTGCCTCACGACCTCGTCCTTCAGATTGCAGAAGACGAACAATACAATATCTGGATCTTGACTGATAAAGGGGTGGCACGCTACCAACGGCAAAGTGACGACTTCTACCTGCCAACCGACGAAAAAGGAAAGAACATCACCGCATATTCCACCTGCCCTACCCCAGAGGGGTTATTATTCGGAGCCAAAAACAAAATTTACTTTTACAGCTACCGGGACGGTTCTTTCCGCCTGCTGCAGGAATTCGACCAGACACCGGATTTCAGAAACTTCAATATCACGATACTCAGCCTTTGGGATGAAGAAACTGTACTCTGTTGCAGCCGCTGGCAAGGGCTACTCCTGCTCAACCTGAAAACCGGAGCATACAGCCGCCCGCCTTTCGACTGCGGAAAGGAGATTATGAGCATGATCATCGACTCGAAGAACCGGATATGGATTGCCCCCTACAATAACGGGCTCTACTGTTTCGACCGGAACGGAAAACAACTGGCATCATACACCACCCGCAACTCCTCGCTGAGCAACAATGTCATACTCAGCCTTGCCGAACGGGAGAACAAACTATGGATCGGAACGGACGGAGGCGGTATCAACATCCTCGAACCGGAAACCGGACAGCTTTCCCTGCTGGAACACATCCCCGGCAGAGACAACTATTCGCTCCCCGCCAACTCCATCCTCAGCCTCTACAACGACCGTAACAACAATATATGGGCAGGAAGTATCCGGAACGGACTGATCAGCATCCGCGAAGTGTCAATGGTGACCTACACGGACGTAGTGCCCGGCAACGACCGTGGACTGAGCAACAACACCATCCTCAGCCTCTATCAGCAGTCCGACGATAAAATATGGATCGGAACAGACGGAGGCGGAGTCAACCTTTTCAATCCTCTCACGGAGAAGTTCACCCATTATCTCTCTACGTGGGAAGACAAAGTGGCATCTATCTGTCAGTTCACTCCCGACAAACTACTGATCTCGCTCTTCTCACAGGGAGTATTCGTCTTCAATCCGTCTACCGGAGAGAAACAACCGTTCACAATCATTGACGACGAAACGACCACCCGCCTCTGCAATCGGGGAAAAGCGGTCAACCTGTATCAAAACAGCCCCGACAACGTGCTGCTGCTCGGCGACCACGTCTATCAATACGACCTGAACAAACGCACTTTCCGGATTGCCACCGAACAGGAGGGACAGGACATCATCGGCGCTCTTCTGCCCATCACCAATCACGAAAACTATACCTATCTCAACGATACGAAACGTATCTACCAACTGGACAAACGGAACAACCGCCTGACGTCTCTGTTCCGTTGCTTCAACGATACGGTCATCAATTCCGTTGCGCGTGACGAATACGGAGACTTCTGGATAGGGAGCAACTACGGACTGATCCACTATAATCCCGCTACCAAAGTACGTACTCCCTTTACCACCACGCTATTCACGGAAGTAACGCTCATCGTGTGCGACCAGCAGGGAAAAGTATGGTTCGGAACGAATGACATGCTTTTCGCATGGCTCATCAAAGAAAAGAAATTCGTACTGTTCGGCGAATCGGATGGTGCCATTCAAAACGAATATCTTTCCAAACCCCGTCTGCTGAGCAGCCACGGAGATGTCTACATGGGCGGCGTCAAAGGACTGCTGCATATCAACAGCAATCTGCCGCCGGCTACTTCCGAGCTGCCCAAACTGCAATTATCGGATGTCATCGTCAACGGAGAATCCGTCAACAATGAACTGTGCGGTGACCCGACCGGAATTTCCGTTCCCTGGAACAGTAATATAAGTATCCGTATCATGTCCAAAGAAGAGGATATCTTCCGGCAGAAAGTGTATCGGTATCAGATAGAAGGGCTGAACGACCAGCAGATCGAATCGTACAACCCGGAACTGGTCATCCGCTCGCTTCCGCCCGGCGATTATCAGATTATGGCTTCCTGCACAGCAAAGGACGGCAGCTGGATTCCCAGTCAGCAGATACTGGAACTGACCGTACTCCCTCCCTGGTACCGCACATGGTGGTTCACGCTGGGCTGTGCCTTGTTAGTAACCGGAATGATTGTCGAAACTTTCCGGAGAACACTGAAACGAAAAGAAGATAAGTTGAAATGGGCCATGAAGGAGCACGAGCAACAGGTGTACGAAGAAAAAGTACGTTTCCTGATCAATATCAGCCACGAACTGCGTACTCCACTGACACTGATCCACGCTCCGCTCAGCCGCATATTGAAGTCCTTATCCCCGACAGATACCCAATACCTGCCGCTGAAAGCGATTTACCGGCAGTCTCAGCGAATGAAGAATCTGATCAACATGGTGCTCGATGTGCGCAAGATGGAAGTGGGAGAAAGCAAACTGCTCATACAGCCTCACCCGCTCAACGAATGGATCGAACATGTATCGCAAGATTTCGTCAGCGAAGGGGAAGCAAAGAATATACAGATTCATTACCGGCTCGATCCACGCATCAAAATAGTGAGTTTCGATAAGGACAAATGTGAAATCATTCTGAGTAATCTGCTGATCAATGCACTGAAACACAGCCCGCAAGACACGGAAATCACCATCACTTCAGAACTGCTGCCCGAAGAAAAAAGAGTACGCATCTCCATTACCGACCAAGGTTGCGGATTGCAGCAGGTAGACACACAGAAGCTCTTCACCCGTTTTTATCAGGGCATGGGCGAACAGAGCGGAACGGGCATCGGCTTGTCTTACTCCAAGATTCTGGTGGAACTGCACGGCGGCTCCATCGGCGCACGGGACAATTCGGAATCGGGAGCCACCTTCTTCTTCGAACTACCGCTGAAACTGGAATCGGAAGAGATCATCTGCCAGCCCAAAGCATATCTGAATGAATTGATGAGCGACGACAGCGGCAAGCAGTCACAAGAGGAAGACAGCTTCGCCACCGCCCCCTACAGCATTCTGGTGGTAGACGACAATCCCGACCTGACGGACTTCTTAAAGAAAGCACTGGGAGAATACTTCAAACGTATATTGACTGCCTCTGATGGTGTAGAGGCACTTCAGCTTATCAAAAGCCATACTCCCGACATCATCGTAAGTGACGTCATGATGCCCCGCATGAACGGATATGAGCTTTGCAAAAACATAAAGGAAGACATTGCGATCAGTCACATCCCCGTTATCCTGCTGACGGCAAGAGACGACAAACAAAGTCAGATGAGCGGCTACAAAAACGGTGCGGACGCCTATCTGACCAAACCGTTCGAAGTGGAAATGCTGATGGAACTGATCCGTAACCGACTAAAAAACCGTGAACATACCAAGAAGAGATATCTGAACGCAGGACTGATCCCCGCTCCGGAAGAAAGCACCTTCAGCCAGGCAGATGAAACGTTCTTGCTCAAACTGAACAAGATCATTCAAGAGAATTTGGACAGTAGCCGATTGGATATTCCTTTTATCTGCAAAGAAATCGGCATGAGCCGGGCCTCTCTTTACAACAAACTGAAGGCACTGACGGAGATGGGAGCCAATGACTATATCAATAAGTTCCGGATGGAGCAGGCAATTCTACTGATCACCGGCACGGAAATGTCATTTACGGAAATTGCGGAGAAAGTGGGATTCACTACTTCCCGTTATTTCAGCACGACTTTCAAGCAGTACACGGGCGAAACACCGACTCAATATAAAGAGAAACATAAGAGAGAGACATCAAAAACAATTAATCAATAAAACCCCTAATATATAAATTTCTTAACACATTATTTTTATGAACTACAAATTATTTTCTTTAGTAAGCGGTACGCTTATTCTTTCCAGTCTGTCTGCCAGCGGACAGAAAAACAACACAAAGCCGAATATCCTCTTCATCCTCTGCGATGACATGGGATATGGCGATCTGGGATGCTACGGTCAGCCATTCATCCGCACCCCCCATCTGGATGCGATGGCAAGCGAGGGTATGCGCTTCACACAGGCATACGCAGGAAGTCCCGTCAGTGCTCCTTCCCGAGCTTCATTTATGACAGGGCAGCATACAGGACATTGCGAAGTACGGGGCAACAAGGAATATTGGACGAACGCTCCCACAGTAATGTATGGCAACAACAAGGAGTATGCAGTAGTCGGTCAGCATCCTTACGACCCCGATCACGTTATCCTGCCCGAGATAATGAAAGAGAACGGATATACCACCGGTATGTTCGGCAAATGGGCGGGAGGTTATGAAGGTTCCTGCTCCACTCCGGACAAACGCGGGATAGACGAATATTTCGGCTACATCTGTCAGTTCCAGGCCCACCTTTACTATCCTAATTTCCTCAATCGCTACAGCAAGGCATTAGGCGACACAGGCGTAGTACGTGTCATCATGGACGAGAACATCAAGTATCCGATGTATGGTGCCGATTATCAAAAACGCCCGCAATATTCGGCGGATATGATTCACCAGAAAGCAATGGAATGGCTGGATGAGCAGGACGGCAAACAACCGTTCTTCGGAGTGCTGACTTATACCCTGCCCCATGCGGAACTGGTTCAGCCGGAAGACTCTATCTTAAATGAATATAAAGAGAAATTCAATCCTGACAAGAGCTACAAAGGCAGCGAAGGATCGCGATACAACGCGATCACGCATGTACACGCACAATTTGCAGGAATGATTACGCGACTGGACTACTACGTCGGAGAAGTACTGAAAAAGCTGAAAGAGAAAGGACTGGACGAGAATACACTGGTCATTTTCTCCAGCGACAACGGCCCTCACGAAGAAGGCGGAGCTGATCCTACATTCTTCGGCAGAGACGGTAAACTGCGTGGCTTGAAACGCCAATGCTATGAAGGAGGTATCCGTATCCCATTTATCGCCCGCTGGCCGGGACGTGTACCTGCAGGTACAGTGAACGACCACATCTGCGCTTTCTACGACCTGATGCCTACTTTCTGCGAGATCATCGGCGAAAAGAATTACGTAAAGAAATATGCGAACAAAGACAAAGAAGTAGATTACTTCGACGGCATTTCCTTCGCCCCGACATTACTGGGAAAGAAAAAGCAGAAGGAACATGACTTCCTTTACTGGGAATTTAATGAAACAAATCAGATTGGCGTACGCATGGGAGACTGGAAGATGGTAGTAAAGAAAGGGATACCTTTCCTTTATAATCTGGCAACGGACATTCATGAAGACAACAATGTGGCCGACCAGCATCCGGAGATTGTAGAAAAGATGAAGGCAGTAATCTTTGCACAGCACACGCCTAACCCAAACTTCTCCGTTACACTACCGGAGAAGAAATAAGGTAATAAAAGTTTATCATTTAGGCACAGATTTCGCGGATTACACGGTTTTCAGAGTTGAGTAATTAAAAAACGTGTAGTTCCGCGAAATCCGTGCCTGACTGTTATCAATAGCCGAATAATCCGCTATTGATCCGAGAATTTCCGTGCGGATTCTTTTTCTTCCTCCTGTCTCTTCCTATACCGGATATACCGCAGTGACCACTCATGCATTTTCTTCAGAAACTCCTCTTCTGTGAGCGTATCATAGTAATAATTAAATATACGCTCGTAATAGTTCAAACACTTATCATCCCTTTTTTTAGCATTTCGTAAGTTCCCTTACTCATGCCTATAGCTTGACACATGGCTGAAATACCCACTTTCTCGCATTTAAGTACCTCTTCGATAAAAAGGCCGAATGCAAAATGATGATACTCTTTTTTCATTTTTTCTTGTTTTAAACGTTAATAATAATTTAGTTGTTATAAAAATATTCACATTAGTTCGGATATGTCCGAACTGCCGTTATATCATTTTGTCCTAATTTTGCGCTGCGTTTCAAAAACAGAACCGCATTATTAAAAGAATTAACGATAAATGTTATGACAAACAATTTCAGAATGTCTTATTTCATGCCCCCGATTGCTCCCATCAGGAACGAACAAGGACAAACCGTTACACCCGCCACACTCACTCCCTTCTGCGAAGTTTCGGTCGAACAGGTATATCAGATGATCACCTGCAACGAAAACCTCAAAGCACTGACCGAACAAGTGCGAAGTGCCGGAGACCTGCGAATGGCAAAAGCCTCTTTACTCCCCTACGTAACCCCATGCGGCATATTCATCCGCCGGAGTAGTAAATTCTTCGCATCGCCTTCCGGGCTCGTAGTGGTAGATATAGATAACCTCGACTCCTATCATAAAGCTATGGAAATGCGTCGTACACTGTTCGACGACCCTTTCCTCTGTCCCATACTTACATTCATCAGTCCCAGCGTCCGGGGCGTGGAAGCATTCGTACCTTATAGCAAACTTTACGCAGACGATCAGACACGGAACGTAAAAGAAAGTATAAACTGGGCAATGCAATACATAGAAATAACCTACGGAGCAGAAATGAACGACTCCACAGAAACTCCGCCAAAAGCCGTAGACACCTCCGGCAAAGACATCGTAAGAGCCTGTTTCCTCAGCCACGACCCACAAGCACTATTCAGAGAGTATTGAACAGTCAATCTTGAATAACCAACAGTGAACTATCTATTATCAATTATCCATTAAGAAAATGACCAATATTGAATCTTTACGCCTCATCACTGAGGCAGTCGAAACGGCAGGTGCCGACATTGCACCCTCTTACACCGAGTACGTACAATTAGCATTCGCCATCGCAACAGACTGTGGCGAAGCAGGACGCGAGTTTTTTCACCGCCTGTGCCGGATATCCGCCAAATATCAGCGTGAGCATGCCGAACGAATGTTCTCCAACGCCCTTATAAAGCAGCATGGAGAAATACATCTGGGAACGGCTTTTCATCTCGCAGAATCGACAGGAGTGAAAATCTGCCGGGAGGAAGTTATGAACAGCCGGAAAAATGCAGAAAATGCACTAAATGCACCCTACAATTTTCCCACACACAGGCGCGCGTATAATAAGGTGGAAGAGGAAGAAAACGACAACGACGAAAACACCAATGCTCCAGAAGAACTCTCGACAGACAGTGATCCTCTACAACCCCTGCCTACTTTCCCCGAAGCAGACTGGCCTAAAATCCTAATGCTCATTATGAGCTATGCCACTTCTCCCACACAACGGGACATACTCTTGCTCGGAGCACTGACCGCACTAGGAGCTACGATGGAACGCTATGTGAGATGTTCCTATTCCGGAAAATACCAGTCTCCTTGTCTGCAAACCTTCTTTGTAGCCCCTCCTGCTTCGGGAAAAAGCGGACTTTCACTTATCCGCTTGCTCGTGGAACCTATTCACGACAAAATTCGCCAACAAGTGGACGAAGAAATGAAAGCCTACCGGAAAGAAAAGAAAAACTATGAGTTGCTGGGCAAAGAACGTGTCAATACAGAAGCACCTCAGATGCCTCCCAACAAAATGTTTCTTATCTCAGGCAATAACAGCGGTACCGGTATTCTGCAAAATATCATGGACGCCAACGGAACAGGACTCATCTGCGAAACCGAAGCGGACACCATCGCCTCCGCCATCAGCTCCGAATACGGGCATTGGAGCGACACGCTCCGCAAAGCCTTCGACCATGACAGACTGTCCTACAACCGACGTACCGATCAGGAATACCGGGAAGTAAAGAGAATCTTTCTTGCCGTCCTGCTTTCGGGGACACCCGCACAGGTGAGAGCCCTCATCCCGTCGGCGGAGAACGGACTTTTCTCCCGCCAACTGTTCTACTACATGCATGGCATCTATACATGGGCTGACCAATTTGCGTGCGGAGAGATAGATCTGGACGAAATCTTCAGGTCCATAGGCAGGGATTGGCAACTAAAGCTGGATATACTGAAAGAACACGGTATCCATACGCTTCGCCTCACCGACGAGCAGAAAAAGGAATTCAACGCTCTCTTCTCCGATTTGTTTTTCCGTTCGGACATTGCCAACGGCAACGAGATGAGAAGTTTCATAGCCCGTCTGGCTGTCAATATCTGCCGCATCATGTCAACGATAGCCATGTTACGGGTGTTGGAAATCCCCCAACCCTATCAGCTTAAGAGTTCTGACAGATACGCTCCTGTTCCGGACAAGGAAATTCCCACAGATAACGTCAAGGACGGCATTATTACCCGTTGGGATATAACTATCACTCCTGAAGACTTTAAAGCTGTTCTTGGGCTTGTAAAGCCTCTCTATCGGCATGCCACGCATATATTATCTTTCCTGCCATCTTCGGAAATCCCCCACAGGGCCAATGCCGACCGTGACGCCTTCTTCGATGCGCTGGGTGACGAGTTCACCCGTACACAGTTGACGGAACAGGCTACAGCTATGGGAATCAAACCAAACACCGCACTCTCCTGGCTGAGACGTCTCGTAAAAAAGGGCCTCTTTGTCATGAAAGAAAAGGGGACTTACGTACGCGCACGTGTGTGCGTGTGTTAGGGATGCCCCGTAAAAGTGCATTTTTGCATCGGTTGATAACTTTACGTCATAGGGAAATAACGTTTTGTAGAAGCTAAAGCACCGCTTTAGATACCGTAAAGCTATGCTTTAGAAGTCGTAAAGCATAGCTTTAGCTAGGGTTCTCCCAGCGCATCCACGATCGCCCTCACCTCCAACGGAGTGTAAGAACGGTGCTGCGGCTGATAACCTAAATCGGACAGGCGTTCCTGAAGACCAGGACAGCGGACAATCCATTTATTCATTTTGCGGTAAGCGGCAATGCCGGTAAGTTCGGGAGAATAAAGCTGTGCCAGTTCCATGCGACCATAAGCACGTATTTTGAATTCTATCATGACAAATAAGTTTCTGTTTTACAGTCACAAAAGTAACAAAATATATTCACATTACCTACATTTTATCAGGGAATAACAGACTATAACCGACAACAATTGCACATTACCGACTGTCACTATACACAACCGATTTTCCCGAGTCACAGCATACTATCTTTGTATCACCGAAAGGGAGAAATCCTCACGAAAGTATGTTTAACTCTTTAAAATTATTATTTTATGATTCGTTACAAAATTTATCAGAACCAACAGAAGAAAGGCTTGAATGCGGGCAAATGGTTCGCCCGAGCGGTAAGCGACGAGACATTCGACCTTGCCAAACTTGCGGAACACATGTCGAAACACAATTCACCGTATTCCAGTGGGGTGATCAAAGGCGTGCTCACTGATATGGTGGACTGCATCAAGGAACTGCTGCTCGACGGCAAAAGTGTGAAAATTGATGATCTAGCCATCTTCGGTGTAGGAATCCGCAGCAAGGCTGCCGAAACGCTGGAAGAGTTCTCGCTGGAGAAGAACATCACAGGTATGCGGCTCAAAGCACGTGCCACTGGAAACTTATCAACGACCAATCTGAAGCTCGACAGCCAATTGAAGCAGCAGGCGGAGTATCAGAAACCGACAACGCCCGGAGGAGGAGGTTCCGGTTCAGGCAACACTCCCGATCCAAAACCTAATCCGGACGAAGGAGACGAAGAAGCACCGGACCCGACTGTTTAAGTCATAACCTGAACCCCGCAAAGTCTTTAGCTTATCACGGCTAAAGACTCATTAAAAATCAATATTTTTTTCATTTAAAATCAAAACCTATGAGTAATTCATCATCACGATCCGTATGGATTTTCATTATCAAAGTAATCATCACTGTCGCTACTGCTGTAGGTGGTTTGATAGGAGTACAAAGCTGTATGTAAACTTATGCGGACCATCACACTGATTATCATTCATTGCAGTGCCACGCCAGAGGGAAAATCCCTCTCGGCGGAGGCTTGCCGACAGGATCATATCCGACATCGGGGATTCCGTGACATCGGTTACCATTTCTACATCACACGTGATGGGGAAATACATCCGGGACGACCGTTAGAAAAGGTCGGAGCACATTGCCGGAATCATAACGCACATTCTATAGGAATCTGTTATGAAGGCGGACTGGATGCTGACGGACGGACTAAGGATACACGTACGCTAGAGCAACGGGGATCGTTGTTAGCTCTGCTCCGTGAGCTAAAGAAAAAATTTCCAGAAGCGTTGATTGTAGGACATCATGATTTAAATCCGATGAAGGAATGTCCATGTTACCCTTGCGTAGAAGAATACAGGGAATTGTAGGTTAGTATCTATAAGCACTCATCGCTATGCAATGAGTGCTTTTGATTTTTACAAATACATTGCAATTTTCCCTGCTAGAATTTCTTGCCAAAACAAATATTTATAAATGTCTTCACCAAGATCTTAAAATCAAACCACCATGAGCGATGCTGCAAATAAAACAAATCATAGCGAAGACGACGCAACATTTTATCCATCGTATCCGTGTACCCATTGTATAACGTAGCATACGAAGTAACACCCGGTCGTATCTGATACAAAAATACGTAACGAGCATCGTGTTCCATTATTTGATCAATGAAATACTTACGCTCCGGACGTGGACCAATAAAAGCCATCTGACCACAAAAGACATTCCAAAGTTGCGGCAATTCATCCAAATGATGTTCACGCAAAAACTTACCCACTTTAGTCAATCGTTTATCTTTCCCACCCCTATATAGCGCAGGACCCATTTTTTCCGCATCCAAACGCATACTGCGGAACTTATAAATATAAAACGGACGGCCGAAACGACCGATACGTTCCTGTTTGAAAATAGCCGGACCACCATCTTCACGTTTCACAGCTATATAACAGATTAAAAATAAAGGAGAAAAAATAATCAGTAATATGCCCGCAATAATGCAATCCCCAATTCGCTTGACATTACGCTCAAAAGCATTCATTCCGTCGGGAATAAAATTATCATTATACCCCATAATTCTGTTTAAAATAAATAAATTAGATTACTTAGTTAGTCCTACCCTATACTAGTATATTACAATAAATTTAACAGTCTATATATTATCTGCTAATAATTTTGCTTCAATTATATTATCTTCAATGGAACAATAAGTCCAACTCCCATATCTTCCTATAGAATACACATTTTTCATAGATAATTCTTGCTTATATTCATTCAACGCCTTAGCACTTTTTGTATTGATATGCACATAAGCCGGATTCATCAAAATAACCTCATAATCTACCAATTTCTGTGAAGTTATTATTCTTGCTTTTTTTAAATCAATCAACACACGTTCCAAATAAAACGAGTAATCTTTCAATTCTTCTTTTTCCGGAAACCCAATTTCCACATATAAAGACATCCTTTCTCCACCAAGAATGTTATCATAATAGCCAATTCTATAAAATACAAATTCCTTATTAGGAATATAAATCCAATTATTAATTTGATCATTTCCTTTTAAATCGAATCCCAAATTAAAAACCAATACTTTATTACAAGTAAAAATATCTTTGGGGTAATCAACATGACACTTCTTTAAAAGCATCGGAAATGGCATAGTAGAAATTAAATTATCATATTCAATTTTTCGCCTATTGGTTATAGCTACTTTATTTTCAATATCAATAGATTCTAATTCCTCTTCAAGACATATTTTATCGGAGTCAATATTTTTCACCAAAGAATTTATATATTCAATAGCTCCTCCTCTAGGGTACGCAAAAGAGTCATTATAAGAAGAGTTATTTGATGCCCGGAAATTTAAAATAATATCTTCTTTATTAGCTTTAGGAAAGAAACGACCCATTGCTTCCATATCTAAAAGGTCAAGATCACAAGCATATAGTTTCTCATTATAAGGTATAAGAAATTTATTAGCAATCGATTTCCCAAATTTAGCATATATCATTCCTTTAAATGTTGTAAAGTCTCCCTCATACGGATTATCAAAGAGATCATACAAACAATCAATCAACTCTTGTTTATCAAGTTGATGAATATTCTTCTGAAAAGGAAAATCAACATATATTCCATTATACAATATTTGAGTATGTTTTTTTGTTCTAATTAGATCTGAAGAGTGTATATTTTTACAAACTAGCGTTTCTATTTCCGGATCACGAAAATGAAAGAAATGCCCTGAATAGTCCCATACATAACCATTCCTTTTTATCGTTCTACAATATCCCCCTATTTCGAGTTCCTTTTCTAGGATAACAAAGTCATTCTTTGTAAAATTAGCATAACTAATCCCTGACACTCCTGCTCCGACTATTAAATCCATAATTTTATCTATATTTTAAAAAACCATTAATAGCCCAATGAATAAAATAATATGTACTTTTCACCAACCCTAATTTTTCGACTTTATAATACACCATAAATTGAGGTTTAATTACTTTCCTTTTATTTCCAGTAGTACTGGAAGCAAACACACGATAGGACGCCAAGATCTCTTTATTTCCATAAGCATAATCTATTTTTTTTCAACATTGAAAGCCAAAAAGCAAAATCATCCCTCATACTTCGTAACGATTCATCAAAAAACATTTCACCTATTTTCTCTCTATCAAACATAGTCGTCAAACAAGACATTGAACATGTTTTCAATAATCCTTTATAATCAACTTTATCAGGAACAATAAACGGTTTGAGTATTTCATTATTATTTTCATCAATCCTACGATAAGATGCATACACAATTCCTACCTTCTTATTTTTTAAATATTCTAATTGTTTCTCAAGGAAACTGTTATCCAGCAAATCATCTGCATCAAGAAAGCAAATATATCTTCCGTTCGCACGTCTCAACGCATTATTTCTTGCTGCAGCAGAACCTGCATTTTGCTGATGCACCAATTTAATTCTATTATCCTCAATTGAATATTTTTTCACAATCTGAGAACTAGCATCTTTCGATCCATCATCCACTATAATCATTTCCCAATTCTGATATGTTTGTGCAAGCACGGATTCTATTGTTTGGGAAACATATTTTTCCCCATTATACATGGGAGTAATAATTGAAACAAGTTGATTATCCATTATAAACTTTATTATAAATATAATTATATTGATTCACCATTTCTTCAATATTATATTGAAAAGAGTTCAATAAGTTCTGTTCAGATATCCTATTGAGTAATTGCCTATCTCCATAAAGACGTCTAATTTTTAAAGCCATATCTTCGAAACTATTAGGCTTAGCTAAACAGTCATCAGATATCAGCTCTCTAATTCCATCCACATCAGTTGCTACAACAGCTTTTCCCGCAGACATATATTCTATGACTGATATAGGTAAACCTTCATAGTGTGTGGACAACACACACAAATCAGATGTCTTCAATATTCTATTTACATCTGTCCTTCTACCTAAAAAATGTATTCTTTCTGAAAGACCTAATTCGGTTGCCAAAGCTTTACATTCAAAGATTGATTCACCAGAGCCAACAAAAACAACATGTATGTCTGAAGGTAACAATGAAAGAGCCCTGATTAAAGTTGGTTGGTCTTTTTGAGAAAAAAAACGAGCAGTCATTGTTATCATAAATGATGAGTGAGGTAACCCTAGCTCATTCTTTTCAAATGGTTTAGCCTTGTTAAACACTTCCCATTGAATCGCATTAGGAATGGCTACAACTTGTGAATGTCTTATCCATTTTAACAAATTAAATCGTGAGGTTTCACAAACTCCTACAATTATATCAAATTGATTATACATCCATTGCTCTATAAATCTATAAGCCTTGAAATTTCTTCTTTTATTAAAGTTATTGTGTTCCGTTGTTATGAATTTCGCATGTGAATGCGACAATACTTTTCCCAAACTTATATATAATTGGGCCGGCCAAAGATGGACATGTATAATGTCATAATAAGTGAGATATTTTCTCAATACAAAGACATTAAAAGGATTATATAAATTATTATATTTGCCAATATTTACTTTTATCCCATTATCCTCAAATACTTTTTTCATAGATACTGAATTTCTATTCAATACTAGAAGCTCTACCGCATATCCTTTTTCTCTCAGTCGAGGTAATAGGTTTAATAAAAAGCTTTCTACCCCTCCTTCTGATAAACTATTTGTAATATGTAATATTTTCATCAGCTAAAAAAGACCAATTGATAATTCAAATCACCTTTCACAAGGTTAAGAGTCAAAAATATAAAGGATGCCAATCCTATAATAACTGCATATGTTTTTTTTGAAGATAATAACTGATAAAATGAAGCAATCAAGAGTACTTCCCCTATAGAAAAGAAAGTTGCAATACGGGCTGCAACAATACCAAAGTCATTCCAAATAACTAGCCAGCAAAGTGAAAAAACATAAATGGTAACAAGTATCCTAAATGCATAAACCTTTTTATCTAAACGATCATAATATTTTAGACATACTGCTGAAACTATTAATTGTTTCAACACCGTAGGATTGGAAAATACCCCTAAAGTTTGATTGAATCCTTCCCATCCTGAATAATTCTGAATCCTATCCAAACCTTCCATATACGGCAAAGATTTTAGAAATTGCCCAAGTGGCATACACACACCTATAACTAAGGAAATTAATATAAGATATCTCAAAGTTTTTACTCCTATCTTCAAATTACATAGAAAGTATGAAATCAGAAAAGTTATAGCAGCTAAATGGATTGTTGCAGCTAATAGAATAACAAATAAAAAATGATATATTTTCTTACTCACAATATAGCGGATGCTATAAAGGCACAAAGCGCACGCAAGCCCTGCTCGAATTTGCATTAATTCCCGCCCAATATAAGTATGAACATAATAAAATAATATAGCCGTGAAAAAATAAGGAGTATATTTTTTGTAACAAGAAAGATTGATTCCAACGCTTAAAAATGCCATCACAAGAAATAACAGTATCGAATTGTCGGAAAACAAGCCTATAAACTTATTAATATAAATATAGCCTTTATCATTGGCAACAATAGCCAAATTCCCTTCGCTACTAATGACAGATTTATTATTCAATAAGTAAAAAAAATCTGAATATGATTTATAATCAGGAAAATTATAACGTAATCCGGCAAATAAGGCTAATGCAAAAAACACCATGCAAAACAATATTTTCTTCTGTTCCAACTTTACAGGAATAGAATCACAAAAACTGGACATAAAAAGAAAAATAAATAAAAGATAGAATGGTAACACTTCTTACTTCTTTACTTTTAGTGCTATTTTTTTCGCTATAAAATAGAGAACAATAAAAATATCTATAAAGCCATATAGCCTATGTTTTTCCAAAAGTAGTAACAGCTTATAAAAGACAGAAAGAGAAGGATGTTTTATTATCATCTCTCTAGACGCATTATATAGTTGACACAATTTCTTCCTTATATCTCCTTTAGCATGCATTATAAAATCAACTTTAGCTTTTAACGTCAAAAAAACTAAATCCTGTTGATAGTCATTATTCTGACCAAAAAAATCTCGAAGTATACTAATTACAGCTTGTATATCTAACAGAGACTTTTCTGTTATATTTGTAGTATATGAATTTGAATTATACTGTACGTAATGTAAATAGGCTTGAGGAAGATAAGCTACCTTATTTGCTAAATAACAAATTCGTGCAATCGTAGACATATCTTCCCACATATTAATTCCTTCAATAAAAGATATATTATTATTCAAATACAGTTCCCTTTTTATCAATTTATTAGAATTAGAACTATGTAATCGGCCAGACAATATCCATCGGGCACATTCAGTTCCTGTACTTGGTGCTACTTGTTTTTTATAGATTTGTTTTTGGGGATAATTCACATAATAATCAGCTATTACAATATCTGCACTACTTACTTTAGCTTTATGATACATCTCCTCCAACATTGCAGGTTCTACATAATCATCACTATCAATGAAGATAATATATTCACCTTTTGCCATTTTAATGCCAATATTACGGACACCAGCTAAACCTATATTTTTTTGATTATTTACTATACTTACCTTTCTATCAGGATATTGTTTAATAACTCGTTCAGATACCTCAATACTTTTATCCGGAGTACAATCATTAATCAAAATATATTCTACGTTCTCAAACGTTTGTTCAAAAACAGATCGCAAACACCTCTCAATAAACTGTTCTGTATTATAAATGGGAATTATCAAAGAAACAGATATAGAACTGCCTTCTAAGTTATTTTTCATTTTTATTCAGCAAATACATTAAGATAAGATAAATAAAAGGAATACGATAAATCCATATCCGAATTTTCCTTTTCAGAGAAAGGTGATTAGCACCAGTCTTAAAAAAACCAAATTTTTTATATTGGCTATATATAGTTTCTTTTTCTTTGAATGGAAGAGCCTTTATTAATAAATTAGTTAAAGCAACGTATTTATAGCTATTAATCCATACTTGAGCATAGCAAGAATATTCATCATAAGAATCTCTAAAACAGTTTTGAAGAGAATTAATTATAATAAACCAACTATTAAAAGAATATCTATTTTGGGCATAAGTTTTTATAGTGGTTATACTGCCACTTTCTCTAATAACATAATTATAGACAGGTAATTCTAAGAACTTCATTCTATTACAGAACCTATATATTCTCAGCATAAATTCATAATCTTCATGAATAATTCCCTCAACGAAACGAAGATTATTTTTTTTATAAATATCCGTCTTTAATATATGTACACAAGCACTTTTCACAATAGGAGCGCTTTTTATATATTCTGTCCCTGACATCACATTCGAAGGTTTCTCTCTCCATTCTGTACCTTTGCATTTTTTCCCTTGTATAACATCATATAAATTAAACCCTACGTAATCCAGCTCATGTGTTTCCAGTTGATACAGCAAGGTTTTCAAAACATTTTTTTCTAGATAATCATCTGAATCTACAAACCAACAGTATTTTCCTTGCGCACGTTCTATGCCATAGTTTCTAGCAGAACTTAGTCCCCCGTTCAACTTATGGTATATAGTTATATTGGAAAATTCTGTTTGCAACTTCTCTACTATAGAAGCAGAGTTATCAGGACTTCCGTCATCTATAACAAGAATTTCATAATCATCCTTATCAATATCTTGATTTTCTAATGAACGAATACATCTATCGACATATTGTTCAACATTATACATTGGAAGTATAATAGATAAAAGCATACAAATAAAATACTACAATTATTTTAACAAAAGAAATCAAAACAAAAACATGCTACCTTTTCAACTTCTTATAAGTTCTTTGATAAATATAATTTAACAGGCGATAACTCGATATAAAACGATATATTTTTCCTTTCATTTTCTGGCTCTTCGAAATCCAAGAACCTGCAAAGTGATGTATTGTGTAAGTATTCTCTGTGATCATAAGTTCCCCTGTTAAACAAGACTTTGCAGTCAGATAATCCGGGGAAAAGAGTTGCATCTTATGGGCATCCTCTTCTATCTTAATAGAAGTACGATTAGCTATCTCATAATTATCTATTAAAATTTCATACATTATATTAGGCAAAGTACGAAGATCGAACTTTCCATTCTCTGAAACAAAATTACGTATTTTATAATAATCCATACATTTTCCTATAAAAGGATTATTCTTTTCTGCTCCAAATATTCCAGCTTCAACCCCTTTCTTTGTTTCCAATCCCAATATATATGAAGAAGTTAGTAACTCATCAAAACTACGAACAACTTCTACATCCATATCCATATAAATTCCACCATAGTTATAAACTGCATACAACCTTATGTAATCTGCTGCAAAAGCATATTTCTTCGCTTCATAAGCTTCATTCACCCACATAGAAGAATGTATATCGAACCGATTCAAATCCCATAACATAAATTCATAATCAGGAAGTTTCTTCTTCCACGAACCCATACAATCCCGTAACTTCTGGGGTATAGGATCACTGCTCAACCAACAATAATGAATAATCTTAGGAATCATAGCTTATGTTTTTTATTTGACCTTATTCTTTTATACATTGGTCTAATTATATAAGCCAATGCTGCAAATGGTAGTAAAAGATAAAATTGTAAAGACGGATAAGTACCTTTAATAAAACGACACTTTATAAGTTTACAATAATGAATATACTGTAATAATATTTTTATTTTATTTACCAATGAAACTTGTTTGTAGGATATAAGCTCTTTTGTATAAATCATTGAAGAATATGGACTCTCATCCATTATTTTTCTATAAGTATCGCTCAACCCGCTGGGTAAATACTCACAAACATATAAACCTTCATGCACATATCTTGCCATATATCTTTGAGCAATTCTGTTCCATACAACAGCTTCTGTACAAAAATTTTCTTTTTCTATTTCTGGAAAAGGATATTCTTTCATAATGGATGTACGTACAACTTCCGCTCTATCACCTCTTATTTTATATTTTGTTCGATAAGATAAAAAATCAGTATCCAAAATCTCATATTTACATGGAGTACCCACTGTTTCATAAGTATGACTAACTCTCAAAGCTACAACGCCACAATATTTATTATCACCTTCTATATCTTTCAAAAATTTATCAAGAAGTAAGACAGCATCATCTGTTAAATAATCATCACTATCGACAATGAAAAACCACTCTCCTTTAGCTAATTTTACTCCTCGATTTATCGCGCGATGCTTACCACCATTTGGTTGATAATAATAGCGAATTGCAAATCTATCTTCTGACAATGATTGAATATATTCTTTTGTATCATCTGTACTACCATCATCTACAACTAACCATTCAAAATCAAAAGAGGTCTGTCGACAAAGACTTTCGTATAAACGTTCTAACGTATGACAACGATTATAGGTAGAGGTAAATATTGTAATCATAACTAATTCTTCTTTCTAAATGGACAAGCTGAAAGGATAGCATTTAAATCAATTCTATTTGCTGTCCATACTTTCTTATATTCCAACAACGAATTGATTGATATATAATGATCTACTTTCAAGACCGGCTCAGTAAATTCTTTACCCACTGATAAATAATAATCTCTAAATTTTAAACCATTTTCTTCTACACGATAAGTGAATTCACACCAAATATTAGGAACAGAATAAGTGTCCGCAATTATAACTCCATGTAAAGAAGTAGATAAAATGAAATCACAACTACATACAGCATCAATAAAATACTTCCAGTTATTATAGCTATCCAAACTGATAAGGCATACATCTTCTTTTGAATATTCTGATAAAATCTTATAATTTCTTTCAATGCAATCATTATAATGAAGAATAATACCAATTTTATATTTCTTCTTCATTACAGGAGAATAAAATAAAGGGAAAAGAAGTGCTGGATCTCCATAGACAGCAGGACAATCTAAGCCTTTTTTAAGAAAATACTCTCTAGTTAAGGGACCGCGAACAGAAAAAATTTCTAGTGGTTTCAACTCCATTTCCAAACTAGAAACTCCAATACCACTACCCCAAACAATACTCCTTTTATGTATTAACCAAGGAATAATACTTCCAATGCATAAATAATTCTTTTTTTTACCATATCGAGAAAACAAAGAGTATTGATAAGGAATAATTCTCCTTTTACTTACTAAAGCAGCAATTATAAGACTCACATCATCGCCCCAATTATTATTAGTAAACTTATAATATCCTCTTGAAGGCGATATACAAGCCGAGACAGTTATAGCATCCTTATCAACTAACTCCCAAAACAAATAATAAGCATATTTTAGGAGATGAAAAGGACGACCAACAAAATATTTTATGCAGTAATACATTACTCCATTCTTACGTAATTGATTAATGATATGAGACATAAAAATTATAATTTACAAAAAATGCAGCTAATATTATAGTGATATACAGACTTTAGTGCCACATAAAATATATTAGTGCGAAAACATTAAGATAGCATTCGATTTTTTAATAAAATAATCTTTTGCGCCACAAAACTTCTCTCGCTCGAAGAACAACCGATATACAATATAGCCAATAAAGAACACAATAAACTACATCCCACAACCAATACAAAACGAATTCCTCCCATTGGTAAGTGATAATAGACACAAATAGGAAGAATCGAAGAGCAAATAGAAACTACTAATATATTCAAATACACTCTCTTAAAATACGACAAAGGCGATATTTCTATTTCACCTCGCAACATAAATACACGAGCAATTAGGCAACATTGAGAAATAACAATAGCCACAACCAAAGTTATTTCTGGAAAAAGTCCCCAATATAACAACATATAAGAAAAAGGGAAATTAAGCATTTGCAAGCCACCTACAACTAATTGATAATTTCTTATTTTTCCTGTTGCAAGCATAGCTGTCACAAGTGGATTTGATAACGATTCGAATAGAGTTAGGACTAAAACTAACCTAACAAAAGTTACAGTATATTCTGGAACAGTAACAAGCCAAACATTTAAAATGCTATTAGCCTCAATTATCACAGGAAGTGACAATAAAAGTAACATATAAAACGACAAACGTGCTCCTTGATAAATTAAAGTCATCACATGTGAAGACTCCCCGATTGCATAGGATTTTATAATTTGAGGATTCAATGCTGTCATAAAGTTATTCACAAATCCTGAAATAGCAGCATTTACTTGAAGTGATATTCCACGAGCTGCGTTTACCGCCGGACCACAAAAAATATTAATAGCAATATTAACTCCCTGATCACGAAATACAGTAGCAGAAGAACCTATGAAATTCCATCCTGCAAAACTAAGCATTTCTTTTAAAAGAGATTTTTCGTAAACAAAACGATAAGTACATTCTTCAAAATGCTTCTTGCAATATAAAACATAAGTCATTTGGATTATGAATGCTACAAATAATAACAATATTGCATATAAAATCAACTTCTCAAATAAAGTAACATATAAAATAAAAACAACGCCAAGTTTCAACAAAACTTCTAAGATACTTATATAAGCAAAAACTTTCATTTGTTCATGTGCAATAATAGCAGCATTATAAGGAACACTAATCAGGTTAATCATAAAAATCAACATAGAACATTGCAATACCCAATTAGCAGCTTCCATCTTTTCTATTGGAATGTTCATTTTATTATTTAAAAACCAAACCCCACAGATTTCAACCAAAAGACATACGAGTAAAGCGATTATTACTTGTACAGTTACTGCCGACGAGAATATTGTTTTTAGTCTATCTTTAGTATCACGTCCTAATTCAAAAGTTATAAAACGACTAATTGCAGTAGATAATGAACCTGAAATAACAGAAAACATAGCAACAACTCCACCTACTACATTATAAATTCCAAAATCATCAACTCCTAATATATTCAAGACTAAACGACTTGTATATAGACTTATTCCCATAGTTATAAACATACGGAAATAAAGGAATAATGTATTTCTAGCTATACGCTTATTATCTACAATATAATTCATGCGAAAAGTTCACATTTCCCTAGTGGAAGCTATGAATTCTATTTGCTAATTTCATTTTTCAAATTATCCATTATTCTCTTACCTAGTAATATCCAGATAGCAGTAGAAAAAATAGCTAGAAACATAAATATTAAAACATATATTTTCATTCCTAGACTTGAAGAATATAAAGGTACAACCGCTGGCTCAATCACTGCAAAAACAGGTTTTTCTTCTTGCACCTTAGCTCGCGCAATTTGCAATTGGGTAGCTACTTGGCTATAGACCTGATACGCTAAATTCATATCATTTTGCAAACGTTCTTGCTCTGCACGAACACTTTGAAGTATCAGATTATCATGACTATCTACATAAGTGACATATTTATTTTGAGCCATATAATATTCCAATTGTCGCTCTTTAAATAAATTTTCTAAGTATGAACAATCTTCTTTTGCCTTAAAAGTACGATAACCAATAATATATTCCTGCAACCTATTAACTACAGAATCTACTACAACAGCAGCTACTTGAGGATTTTGTAAAGTGACAGAAACTTTGGTAATAGCCGTTTTCTTATTTATTTCAACAGTTATACTATTACGAAGAGCATTAATTTTAGCATTTTCCTCACTTGTTAATTCAATCACATCTTGTTTTCTCTTATTAGAAGTAGGCTTATCATCATCAATAAACAAGGACTTAGTCCCATCAATTATCATATTAGGAATACCTAGAATATAATTCCACCATGGAGAAATTTGCTTATCCAAATAAGCATCTAAAGTCAATGATTTGTCCTCATCTAATACAGGCAATTTAATTGCAAGAAGTTCAATTAAAAAAGGAGTAGAAGCAACTATATCTGATGAAAGAGAGGTATTTAACGCATCAACATCGCTTGTAACAACTCCGTTACCAAAGAAAGAAGCAGCCAGTCCAGCCATTCCTCCTCCTTTATCACTTCCCATTTCCGGAGAAAGTATAATATTAGCAGTATATCTTTTAGGTATACTAAATGCTACAATAATTCCAATAATCAACCCAATTCCTGCAGCTTTATACAATGACTTACGAATATAAATAATATTATAAAAAAAAACTTTCAGATCAATTTCTAATTCTTCCCCTGTACGCTCGCAAACACTCATCGTTTTATTTTTCCTTATATTTTCCTCCTCCATAACAAGCTATTTTTTTATCAAATTAGCAATAGAAGCAATCATCATACCCAAAGAACTGAAGGAAGTAGCATAACCTAAAATATTAGCTATGTTCCCTTTCTTCTTAGCCTTACTAGGCACAATAATCTCACACCCCGGCTCAATCTGTTTCTTACCGCTACCCTTAACCTTCGTCACCTGACCATTCATGTAAACGATGAACTTCTTACTCTTCTTAGCATTATCAGAATAACCACCGGCCTGATTCAGGTAATAATCCACATCCTTTCCCTTCATATAAGAAACCGTATTGGGAACCATAACAGCACCATTGATAGTTACAGTATTAGTATTCTTAGGTATAAAGACCACATCACCTTCACGTAGGACAAGGTCGGCACTACCCTTAGGATTAGTCAAAGCCTTCTCCAGATCAATACCTACCGTAAAGGTATCCTCAACACCAATACCCAAAGAGTCAATCATGGCCTCTCCCAATTGCCTGCTCATCAGGCGAATCACATCACCCATACGTTTCTTTTCACCGGCACTTGCCACGCGGGTCAGCTTTGCACCACGGAGATAGGCAAGACTCGTAGGACCACCCGCTTTATTCACCAGATCGGAAAGACGTTCCTCACGGTTGGTCATGGCATAATTTCCTCCAAACAGAATTTCACCATCAATGACTACATTCTGTTGCGCCTGATAGCCCGGACTGCGACGGACATAAACCTGATCATAAGGCTCAAGGATAAAACCGGGCTGACCGTCGATGACAAAACCATCCTTTAAAGAGAAGGTA
>ERZ894220.64-NODE-64-length-127299-cov-16.1215_pt1 | contig 127299 bp, 101 predicted proteins | sample MGYA00380292_ERZ894220 | MGnify/ENA primary metagenome ERZ894220 (study PRJEB32331, sample SAMN06328446) | human gut metagenome | biome: human gut microbiome; feature: stool | host: Homo sapiens | collected 2014-12-05 ... | reverse complement strand
TTAGGGCACTGAAAAGTGCCCTTTCGAAGGGGGATGCCCTAAATTGAGTGCTTACCAAATCAAAGTTTAAAACTAAAAAAGTACCTTCACCGCAATGTTAATTATCATAATTACATATAGCCACCCAAATAAAAAAAGATTCTTATTTCATTAGCATAGTCTAAATAAAAAAACAACGATTAATTAACAAAGTTTTTATTTGACACCATAAAAGTATCTGAAAAAGACATATGCTCTAATTTGAACACTAACAAGGCTTACAAATATGAATAATCAAGAAAACAGATTACAGTATTTTGATATAATAAGTGGAATATTTATTATTCAGATGGTATTATTTCACATATTTCAGTTTGCTGATTATTATGAAAATAACTTATGGTTTTATCCAATCCACAATTTCTTTTTTTTCTTTATGCCTTGGTTCTATTTTAAAGCTGGTTTTTTTATCAAAAGACGAGAAAACACAAAAGAATGTATCGTTAATGATTTTAAGAGATTGATTATACCATGGATTGTTTGGGGAGTAATCGGCCAATTGATATGTATTAGTTTCGAAATATTTGAAGGAGAAAAGTCATTACTTAGAATTCTCCTCAGCCCATTTCAAGCAATTATTTTCACAGGTGCTCCTACAGGAAACCTGCCTTTATGGTTTTTACCTTCGCTATTCCTCACAAGACTAATATTTCAATTCATTCCTCAGAATAGAATTTATGTTACCCTTATTATTGCATCTATCCTTGGTGCATTGTTGAGTAACTGGGCATTTCTGACAGAAGGATACCATAAATTAAATATTTTTTCAGTGACAACCGTGTTCCCCGGTCTTGTATTCCTATTGGTGGGTCACTTATTTCATACATATTTTTTTAAAGGCCCTATAAATAAAAATTCATCCCACCGCATGAATCTGTTGACAACATGGCGTAGGAATGTATGGTCGCAACTCATGGGCTTACATAATGCATGGGCAACAGCAGGCATGGGGGGGGGGTAAAATATTAATTATCAGCACATTAATCTATTCACAAATTATATACAAGCCTGGAATTGGTTCAGATATGCGTATGAATATTAGCAGCTGTAACTATTTTATTTGGTTAATTACAGCATGTTTGGGTTGCATATCTATGATTATAGTCACAAATAAATTTTTATCGAGATTTAATATTCTAGCATATATCGGAAGAAAATCAATGTTATTTTTTGCAGTTCATTGGATACCATTAAGAATCGCAAGAAATATAGTTAATTGGAAATTTCCAGACTGGTCGATTATTGAAATTTCTTCATTCTACTTCATATTTGTCGCTCTAACTCTTTTATTAGTGCTATTCCTCCAACAGTATCTTCCTAAATGGATATTTGGAGAACATTAAATTATTATCACGTTCAATGAGTAATCTGAAAAGAAACATATTCTTTGCCTTTGGCGCACAGGGATTGCAACTACTAAGAAGTATTCTTGTTTCTCTTTTAATTCCTAAGATTTTAGGCATTGAAGAATTTGGTTTTTGGCAACTCTTTATTTTCTATACCCAATATAGTGGATTTCTGCATTTAGGATTATTGGATGGCATATATCTACGAGAAGGTGGCAAGCATTATAAAGAATTAGACTTTAGATCTTTAGGAGCTCAATTCAGAATATTTCTAATATGGCAGTTTATTATTATAATTCCATTTATAATATTAGGATTAAATAGTTCTGACATCAATAGAACTATTATCATAATTTCAAGTTGTATCTATGCTATAATTAATAATACATTTACTTTCTTTCAGTATATATTACAAGCCGTAAACGAAATAAAAAAGACATCAGAGAAAAAAGGTTTAGTTTCTATACTATTCATTTTATCAGTATTTGCATTACTTCTATTTCGAACTACATACTTTATGCCATATGTATTATGTTACATAATGTGTCATCTAATAGGAATGTTATTTCTTATATTAAATGCAAAAGAGATTTTAACAAACATCTGCTATAAAATAACTCCCACTATAAAATCCGAACTTCTCTACAACTTTCAACATGGATTTATATTGATGACATCAACTATTACGGGCATGCTCATTCTTGGTTTTGGAAGATTCTTAGTCGACCTTAAATGGGGCATAAAAGAATTTGCAATGATTTCTTTTGCCTTTATGTTTGTAAACTTTTTCTTGATGTTCGTGAATCAGGTAAGTATAGTCTTATTTCCAGAACTTAAGAGATGGGAAAGAAATAAAATTGAAGATTTTTTCTCGGTAAATAGACAAAGACTTTCATTTATCCTTCCTCTACTTCTTTGGGGCTATTACGCTATAGAGGTTCTGATAAATATATGGCTCCCTAAATATCATGAATCAATACAATATTTAGTATTCTTATTGCCATTGTGTGTCTTCGATATAAAAATGAACTTATTATGTAATACGTTATTTAAAGTAACCAATAAGATAAGACATCTGATGGTATGCAATATTTTTGCATTACTTGTAAGTATCTTGTTTATTACAATATCAGTATATGTATGTAACAGTATGATAATGGTTGTCACATCTATGCTTTCTGCAATAATTATTAGAAGTATAGTTGCCGAATTTATCTTGACAAAGATACTAGATACGCCGTTAAACATAAAAGAGATGGTTACTGAATTAGCATTAGTGGCTATTTTCATTGTATGTAACACATGTTTCAATACGCTCACTTCTGCCATACTTTATGGGTTCTGCAACATAGTTCGCTTTACTCCAAAAATTACTACTATCAATATATTTCGATGAAACAGATTTTAAAAAATCCACTTTGCTTGTGTCTTATATTCTATTGGATGGGATACCTTTCATTATCCTTCCTTGGAATAGAAAACAAGTCATTACGTATAGTAAGTTTGGGATTAATTTACCTCATATTAATATTTTTCCGAACAAAACATACCAAGGACCCTATCTATAAGAACATCATCTTGTTTTGCGCATTCTGCTTTCCTTCGTTGTTTTTTGCAGACGCCCCCTATGCATGCATATTCAAACTTTTTGAATTGTGTACAATGCCAGTCGTTATCTTGTTAGGATACCAACATTTCAAGATTGACAAAAAGGAGAATGTCACCGATTTCTTGATGAAATATTATGTATTCCAAACATTATTTTCGTTGATAAGCTACTATGTTGACCCGACTACAAGAGCAATAGATAACGGATACGGAACCTATGTTACTTTTCTCAGTTGCCATTATCCTCCTATTCATGCCAATAGCCTTGGACCGTTTTGTGCAATATCTGCTATTTACTCGTTCTATAAGTGGCATGAAAAGTATTTTAGTAAAGAGATAGTAAAGGGAATTTTATGGGCAATAATCTGCTGCTTGTCACTTTATACCATGTATCTCACCAGTTCTCGAACAGGTATGATAGCATGGCTAAATGCAATGCTCTTCTTGGTATATCGCATGTTTAGCATAAAGAAGAAGATAATGTATTTGATATTTGCCATTGCCTTACTTATCCCGTTTTACGAAACAATATCCGACTTTGCTACAGCTGTGATAATGAAGAAACAGAATGATGAGCTATTATCAAAAAGTGACAATATTACCGATCAGATGACCAGTGGGCGCATCAGCCTGTGGAAGAGAGCATTATCAAGTCCTCAAGCTTGCATTCTTGGCAAGGGATATGGCATAGCAACAAAAGCCATGTCAGATAAAATTGGAGCTGCAAATGCGCATAACTCTATTGTTGAATTATTACTTAACGTTGGTTTACCCGCTACGTTTTGTTGGATTTATTTATGGTTTTTACTATTCAAGAGATATCTGCTCATCTGCAAATTTAAAAGTATGCTCCCATATCATGTGAACTATTATCACATGGCTGCATCCATCGCTTTACTGTCATTTGTGAAATCATTCGGGAACGTCAGCTTTGTTTATATGCAGTTGGATATATGGGCAACGTTATCCGTGATTATTTTATTCATATACACACAAGGTAGTATAAAAAACAAATTAAAGAAAAATCAATATAAAAATAATACAAGTGTTACGCCATGAAAGTAAGCGTTGTCATTATCTGTATGAATAATTTAGGTAATCTTTATCCATGCCTAAACAGTATTATCAAGCACACACATGTATCATACGAAATATTCGTTGTTGCATTCATGTTTTCCGACAAGAATTTGCAAATATTAAAGAGAGACTATCCATCAGTAAAGATAGTTGAGAGTAACGAACTTAGAGGATTTTCTGAGAATAATAATTTGGCCCTGAAAAAGACAGTTGGAGAATATTGTTATGTAGTGAATGACGACACCTTGACTGACGACAATGTCATAGACAAATTGTGTGAGACATTTGATTCAAGCAAAGAAGATAATATAGCGATTGTCAGTCCCCTTATTCTAAATAAAGATGGTAGTGTTCAACGTAATGGGAAGTGTCCATATAATATTTATACTTACGTTCTGCAAATATTTAAGTTAAAAGAAATGTATGATAAAATGTCGAAATATACAGGCGGAAGTGGAGTTTATCAAACCTACAATATCTCAGGATCTTGTTTTATGATAAAGCGAGATATATTTGAAAAAGTGGGATGGCTGGATGAAAGGTATTATTTCTGTCCGGAAGACATCGCTCTTTCTACCAAAATAAATAAGATAGGATTTAAATGTATGGTAAATACAGATGCAGTAATAACACATACCCACGGAGGCACATGGTCTAAAATTCTCCCCGCTACAATGCCGACGACAGCCAAGGGAAATTTAATTTTCTACACAGAAAACGATGTTTGGCTAAAACCTTTTTTCATACTAACATCATGGCTTTACTATGGTATTGGCGGCATTAAATGGTGGATTAAGTATAAAATTACTCATTCTGAAGAAGCAAAAGTCAAATGTACGGCAAACATCAATTGCGTAAAAACTATTTCTAATAATGAAACACCCAAACAATTGTTCATACGCTTATATAATGAACTAACAAGAATAAAATAATGAAGACTATAGGCCTTGCGATAGCATATTATAAAAACCATAACAACTACGGTACCGCATTACAAGGATATGCAACCATCAAGAGCATATCAGACCTTGGTTTTACATGTCGTATAATTAAGTACGTGAAACGTGACCCCTTGATAAAGAAACTAAGGCTTGCCCCCCTGATGCTCATCAGCGGTGGATGGGATGCCTATAAACGTAAAAGAAGTAAGGAAAAAATCAGTTTTTCATCCACTGATTACGCCAAGAATATCGCAATACGTACTAAAGCTAATAATGATTGGAAAGATAGTATAATGGAGCCGTATTGTGATACATACATCGGGTATGAAAGCCTTCATATAGGTTCAAAGGACTATAATTTGGTGTTAGTTGGTAGTGATCAAGTTTGGACACCTCTCGGACTCTACAGTAAGTTTTTTAATCTGCTTTTTGTGGATGATTCTGTACCACGCATAAGTTATGCTTCCAGTTTTGGAGTTTCAAAAATTCCTTGGTGGCAAAAGCATGCAACAACAAAGTATCTCAACAGAATTGATGCATTAAGCGTCAGAGAACTAAAAGCAAAAGAAATAGTAGACAACTTGACAATCAAGAAAGCAGTCGTAGTACTTGATCCGACATTACTTCGTACCAAAGAACAATGGGAGAAAGAATTTGAAGGAAAGGCCAACAAGGTTAAAGGTGACTATATTTTTTGTTATCTGTTAGGGAAAAGAGATGAAACAAGAAAAGAGGTTAATAAGTTGGCAAAAGCAACAAATCTGAAAGTTGTTGCAATCCGGCATACAGATGAATTTATCGAAAGTGATGAATATTTCGGTGATATTGCACCATACGATGTCAATCCTATAGAGTTTATCCAGCTAATCAGCAATGCCAAATATGTGTGTACGGACTCATTCCATTGTTCTGTCTTTTCAATCATATTCCAGCGCCAGTTCATTACGTTCTACCGTTTTGCTACCACAGACGGTAATTCACGTAATTCACGAATAGATTCTTTGTTGTCACTCATGGGGCTTACAAGCCGATTATATAAAAATGAAATTGTGAAGCAAATACAGAATCCCATTGACTATAAAGTAGTTGAAAGAATATTAGAAGCATTAAGAAAAGATTCTATGGAGTTTTTAATGAAAGGTTTGAGTTTAGCAAAATAATATTGTAATGTCAAAAATACCAAACATAAACTTTACAGTTAAGAATGATTTATGCGTAGGCTGTGGTGTCTGCCAAGATACTTGTCCACAAAAAGCTATTTCGATAGAAGTAAGAAAAGGATTGTTTCGTCCTTCAGTGGATGACAGCCGATGTAATAATCACAAAGGTTGCCATAAGTGTTATGATGTCTGCGGTGGTGTAGGAGCCGAAATCAAAAGTATTGCTACAGAGATAATTTGTGAAAATGAAATTAAAGAGGATAAATACATTGGACGGTATATTAACCATTATGCAGGACATTCCACAAATGAAGACATACGTTTTCATTGTGCTTCAGGAGGCTTGACTTCCCAATTCATCATATACCTACTTGATAGGAAAATTATTGATGGCGCAGTAGTTACCCGGTTCGACAATAATAATCCATTAATGGTAGAAACATTCATAGCTCGAACACGTAAAGAAGTTTTGGAAGCCAAAAGTAGCAAATATGCTCCTGTCACAATGGCAGGTGTCGTTGATAAGCTAAAATCATCGGAAGGAACATTCGTCATTGTCGGATTACCGTGTCACATCCATAGTTTCAGGAAGCTGGAAAAGAAAGACAAACAATTTCGTGAGAAAATTTTTGCTTACTTTGGCTTGTACTGTTCATGCGGACGTACTTTCTACCTCACAGATTATACGTTAAAAAACAATTGCATAAGCCGTGACCAACTAATATCTTTTGCGTATCGTGACAATGGATGCATGGGAAATCTACATATTCAGTATGTAGAAAAAAAAATCTGTTCAGGAGTTCATGATATTTCTGAAAAGAAATTTATAAAGAAGTTAGAAATTCCTTTTCAGAAATACTATCTTACACTCAGATCCTTTTTTAATGTGCATCGCTGTCTCTATTGTATTGACCATTTCGCAGAGCTATCAGACATTTCATTCGGGGACATTCATTTCGGGAAATATGCAGAGGATAAAGTGGGTATCAACTCAGTGGTTACTCGAAGAAATGTTCTTGACAAGCTATTGAGAGAGGCAAAAGATGAAGGTTATATCACTCTTGACGAAGTGAGTAAATCAGACTTACTTTCTTCTCAAAAATATGCTACAACAAAAAAGCACACCAATCCTGCCATAATAAAATTCTATCGCACTTTAGGTTGCAAAACGCCACAGTATAATGAAACATTCGAAACCATCCCTATGGCAAAAGCAATGAAATCATTAGTGATAAAGAAAGTCCAGATGTTTATTGGCAGTCATAAATCATTGTGGTGGCTAATTAAATTTGGATGCAAGAATATGCGTAATTGGAAATGAGTAATGCTATGAATAGATACATCAATGCTTTATTTACAAAGCACAAGAAAAAACATCTACCGTCGTTCCTGCAAGGAACATGGTTTGACGAATGGATGAGTTACGGATATATCACTTTCATCACGTCGTTCATCTTCCAAGGTATGCTGTATGCCAACTGGAGGGACAATGTAGTGAAAATAGGTATGAATGTAGTGATAACCTTGACTTTGAGTATTATTATGCCGTGGTGGGCAAGTTTGATTATTGCGCATACAGTCAATTACTGTATCAATGGTCAAGCTATCTGCGTATTCTATCATATCCGTGCGGGAAACTCAACGGTACAGCAGTTTTATGACGGTACTGTGGCGATGAAGAAACGACTGGACGGCTGCAAATATATGGCTGCGGCTATATCATATGGTTCTCTATCAACAGGCAAATGGCATCCATCATCAGATATTGATATACGCTTTATCCCAAAGAAAGGCGAATGGAATTACTGGATGGCGACACTGTGGGCTGTCGGTGAACGTACAAGAGCTTTCTTCAAGGGTTATCCGTTAGACATGTACGTCTTCACAATGCAACACAGCTATAATGTGATGAACAAGACGGAAGTGCCCATCGTATTTAAAGATATTGACAACAACCATAAACTCTATTATAAAAAAGTGATGAATTTCGAGGAGTTCTGTCGTATGTTCCAAAAGATGCATTTGAAAAGATGAAAGTAGGACTGCATACAGTAGATTTATTTCCTGGACGTGAACGATTGATGCCGTTTCGTACTGTTCTGGAAGTGGCAAAGGTGATGAATGCGTATGGTTGGGAGGCAGATGTTCTCAACTCCAGTGTATCAACAGAACATAATATCAAGAATTTTAAGTGGCAGGGTGTAAAAGTGATAGAGTGTCCACGCAACTTTGGTGAATTGAGTGAATGGGTAAATAATCGGGACTACGACACTTTCTATTTCGCCGCAACTATCCGTGAGGGTCTGCGTAATCTGAGTGCCTTTCAAAAGATGACGTGTCGAAAGGTTGCATATATCCCATCGGGGATTACCCCTAAATGGAATGCTTTTCAACTTTTCCGATATTACGGCATCTTTGCCAAAGCCTGGATGTTGGAAGCTGCGACACCAAAGATGTGGATAACCCAAAAGCTAAAACGTGTAGGATTTACTGACATTATCGGTCTAACAGAATACACTTCACTACAGTTAGGCAATGCGTTGTCTACACATACTATATATCCCGGCAAAGATGAGTTTGAGGAAATTGAGACAGATGAAAGTGTCTTGAAAAAGAATCAACTGAAAGGCAAAAGGTTCTATCTCTTTACAGGTGCTCCAGGACAAGTACGCGGAAGCCAGCTTTTATTGAAAGCATTCGATAAGTTTGCAGAACAGAATAAAAATACCCAGCCGAAAATTGTCTTTCTGATGCGTAACGATGTGGGAGCACAGTATGACCTATTCTTTAAGACATTGGATACTATGCACAACAAGGATTGTGTGACCGTACTCCGTTCACAGCTCACAATTCCACAGTTAAAGGCTTTTATGATGGAAGCATATGCTGTAGTCTTACCGTTTATCTGTATTCCGGCAGAAATACCCATCACTTATTATGAAGTGATGTCTTGCGGAACTCCCATTATATCTTTCTCCAATGCAGGAACAACAGAGTATCTGAAAGACGGATTGAAAGTGGCAGCAAAAGTTTCAGTAAACAATTTGACCAAGGCTCTATCAGAGTTATGGAACAACAAGAACGAACGCGACATGTTGGCCGTGAAAGCGTTGGAAATAATGGGTATGCATCCAACTTGGGAACAAGTGGGAACAGATTGGATGAAAATTGTAACAGAAGTAAAACAGTAACAACATGACGAAATATATAATTATCAGTGGTGTGGACGGCAGTGGCAAGACCACGGTCATCAATAGTTTGAAAGATAAGTTGGAGCAGCAAGGCAAAACAGTAGATTATATTTGGATGCGGTATAGCCATTACACAGTAAAAGTTATGAATGCCTTTGCACGTATTTTGGGACTTTCGGTGAAGGTTCACAACAAGATGGGGAATGTGTGGGAACACCGACTTTATAAAATGCCATGGTTCTGTAAACTTTATGTGTGGTGTTCTTATTTGGATAATAAGATTGCACAAAAGAAAGTGATGAAGCTGAAGTCTGACTATGTGATTTGTGATCGTTGGATTAACGATATACTTATTGACTTAGGAGCAGAATGTAGGTTTAACAACATACTTGACAGCAAGTGGTATAAAAAGTTTCATACTATCCTACCTCAGAACTCTTATCAGTTTGTGGTAATTCGTAATTATCAGGCAATTTTGGATTGCCGAATTGAGAACCAGGCCAATCCAGATTTCCCTTATCGCTTTGCTTTGTACCAGAAATTAGCAGAAAATACAGAAGTGAATGTTGTGGATAACTCCAGAACAATAGAGGAAAGCGTAGAACAAGTTATAAGAATTTTAAATAAATCAGAGGCATGAAAAAGTTGGTAAATAAAGAAATATCATCAAAAATTTTGATGGTAGGGGAATATTTCAAGAATAATGCTCCCGGTGGTATGGCCGCTGTTTTAGCTTCATACGATATGTATTTTGAAGACATGAAATTCATACCGACATGGAAGTATGGTACTTTGATGATTAAAATATGGTATACCATTTATTCATATATTCTCTTTCTCCTCTATATGCTCTTCGATAGAAATATCAAAATTGTTCATATACAAGGGGCTGCTTTTGCTTCGTTTGAACGAAATACATTCTTTGTGAGGGTAGGAAAGTTCTTTGGCAAAAAGATCATCATGCATATGCATTGTGCCGACTTTGATGGATACTTTCAACCGTCAAGGCATAAGCGAAGAATATTAGAAACCATTAATTCTTGTGACAAATATTTTGTATTATCAGATTCTTGGAAAGAGTATTTTATCGGAATCGGTGTAAATTCTAATATAATTGTAGTCTTGAACAATACCGTAGCTCCACCCACTATTCGTACCGTAAATAGGAATAATACAAAAATAAAACTTTTATATTTAGGAGTCATAGGAGAGCGCAAAGGTGTGTATGATTTGTTAGAGGCCATATGGTCAGGTGGTGAAGAGATTACAAAAAATATTCAATTAAGAATAGGAGGAAATAAAGAAGAAGATATTTTGCAGAAAAAAATCAAAGATTATGGATTAAATAATTGCGTAACTTTTGAAGGATTTGTAGCCGATAATAAGAAAATAGAATGTCTTAATTGGGCTGATATATTCATTCTTCCGTCATATAACGAAGGATTGCCTATAGCTATTTTAGAAGCTATGTCATATGGTTGCCCTATTATATCAACCACAGTCGGAGGTATTCCTGCAGTTGTAAAGCATGGAGTGAACGGCTATTTAATCAATCCCGGAAATATTACTGAAATACAAAATGCGATTCTTTCTTTTATTCACAACAGAGATAAGATAGAAAAGTACGGACGACAAAGTCTTAAATTGATCAATGTTTTCTTACCAGAAACGGTGTTTAGGACATTGTGTAATTTATATAAACAGTTGTTATAAGTATGAAAGATAGAAAAACTCGTATTTGCATGGCGTGTTGTCCCGGTGGACATTTTGCAGAATTACGCTTGGCTACAAAAGAGATAAGTGAAAGTGAATATGACATTTACTGGCTTACATTTAAATCTACCCATTTAAAAGGCTTTCTCCAGCAGAGACATCATCATTATGTAATTAATGTTATACCATCTCAAAAATGGACTTGGATAGTGAATGCTTTTCAATCACTATACTTTTTACTGAGAGAACGTCCAGATGTTATTATTTCCACTGGCTCTGGAATGGCATTCCCTACAATCTTTTTTGGAAAATTATTATTAAAAAGTAAGGTAATTTATGTATGCTCTGCTGCAGATGTTTATACTTCCTCTAGAACCCCCAAGAGGGCTTACAAATATAGTGATCTCTTCTGTGTACAATGGAAAGAGATGCTGAAAGTATTTCCAAAAGCAAAATATATTGGTGTCTTATGATCTTATTCAGTTTAGGAACACATTCTCAGGATTTCTCGAGAATGGCAAAAGCTGCAGATGATTATGCAGCTATTACAGATGAAGAGGTGATTGTACAGACTGGTTATACTAAGTATGACTTCAAACATGTAAAAGAACATTTTGATTTCTGCCCAAAAGACAAGATGGAACAGTTTATGGATAAAGCTAATATCCTTGTGTTGCAAGGAGGATGGGGCGGTATCTGTGAAGCTGTAGATAAAGGTAAGCGAGTAGTTGTTCTTCCGAGGCGTAATGGTGTTGAACACGTTCATGACCAAAGTCAGGTAGCAAAAAAATGGATGAGTTGGGTTGCGTTATTTGCTGCATGAATGAGAATGACTTACCTGAAATGATAGAAAAAGCAAGAACCTATAAGTTTAAGCCTTTACGCAGAGGAAGCGCCCAGATTGTAACTGACACTTTGAATAAATGGTTCCATACAAGTAATAAAACACAAACAATTATGGATATAAAAATTTTAGTGGCTACACACAAAAAAGCTCATATGCCTTTGGATGAAATGTACCTACCCATTAGAGTCGGTAATGTTTTAGCCAAAGATGATATAGGTTATAAAGGAGATGATACTGGTGAAAATATCTCGGAGAAAAATCCCTATTTCTGTGAACTGACTGCCCTCTATTGGGGATGGAAAAATGTGAAAGCAGACTATATCGGGTTGGCTCACTATCGCCGTCATTTCAGTTGCCGTAAAGGTAAATGGAAATATTCACTCATTCTCACAAAGGAAGAAGCTAATAATTTTCTAATAAAAGCTGATGTTGTATTACCTAAAAAGCGTAAGTATTTCATAGAATCTTTGAGTTCGCATTACAAGCACACACATGACTTGGAGCATTTGGAACTAACTCGCGAAATCATGAGAAAGCAGTGTCCTGAATATGTACCGACATTTGACAAAGTGATGAAGCGTACTTCAGCTCACATGTTCAATATGATGATAATGAAGTATGAAGTGCTTGATAGTTATTGCTCTTGGTTATTCCCTATTCTTTTTGCCTTGGAGAAAGAGATTGACATAACCCAGATGTCTGCCTTTGACGCCAGGCTGTTTGGCCGTGTCAGTGAGTTGCTTCTTGATGTATGGTTGAAGAAGAATGACATCAAGTATGTTGAGACTGATTTCGTGCAAATTGGAAACGAGAATTGGGGAAAGAAAATCAAAAGTTTTTTATCAGCTAAATTTACAGGAAGAAAATATGACAGAAGCAAATAAACGTATCCAATTTTTAGATATATCTAAAGGTATCGGCATGATGATGATTGTTTGGATGCATATATGGGGAAATAAACCTACAGAATTCGCCTCTCCAGAATTGATAAACGGTTTTATTTCAAGTATATATGTTCCTATATTCTTTACACTTTCAGGATATCTCATCAAAATAGATACTCTATGTCATTAGTGTCCACTAAAAATGTGGACGATTAAAAATTAAATAAATTTGGTTCACTTGAACCGCATCGATCTTTGTCATTTTTGAATTTAGCCTTATCAAAGAGATTTGTCAAATTGGTTTTGTCAGTAAGTGAAATACTTAAAATCTGCAGTACCTCGTAAGTACTTCTTTCTAGTTTCATATCATGCTGTACAATAGCAACTAGACAATATGCACAAATAGCAGAATATATCTGAATTCGAACTGCATTCTGGGTTGTTCCCCAGAATTTTTTAATCTTTAGGTGTTGCTTAATCCATTTGAAAAACAGTTCAACTTGCCACCTATTTTTATAAAGTTCTGCAACCTGAATAGAGGTTAAATGCATGGCATTGGTTAAGAACATGAACTCTCGTTTCTGTTCATCATCCCAATAACGTACAAGCCTCAGTTTATTAGGATAATGCTTTTTGGGGTAGTACCCAATTAACTCTATTCTAGCATCGGATAATACATTCTTTGGCATACGACGCTTCCATTGGATCGTTTTGTATTTCAGATTCTTTTTGGCTCTGATAACAAAATATGACTCAATTGTTTCTATTTTGAATAAACGCTTAAAGTCATTATATCCACGATCAAAGATGTAGTATGAGCCTACTTCATAGGGGATTACATCCATCGCCTTTGAATCATGAACTCTTGCATCTGTGATATGAAAGAATGCTGGAATCTGAGTTTCCACATCATAAAGAGTATGCATTTTAATGCCGCCTTTATGTCTGCGGAACTTTGCCCACCAAAATACATTTAAGCATAAATCTATTGTCGTGGAATCAAAGGCATATACGTTACCATCAAGTCTGAAGATATTAACTGCACGTTTCTTACGTGCTTCATCGACGAGATAATAAGCAAAATCTTCAAAGATTTTGTAGTCTCTATTCTGATTAGCTTTTGCAAGATTACTTTTAGTTACATTACGACCAAGTCCCAGATGATATGTCTTATTGGCATGTGCCTCTATTGCAACTATTAAGTCACGTAGACTCTCCCGATTACAAAGTTGACCAAACATCAATGTTAGGAGTTGATTCCAACAAGTAAAGAACTTCACATACTTATCTCCATCGTATTTTGCTACGATTCGATTAAACTTACTTCTGTTGAGAAATGCAGTCAGTTGAGCGAAAACGTATTTATCTTGAAACATATGCTATTCAATTAAGAATGCAAAGTAATAGAATCAAGTCCGTTCGCTCGAATAATCGTTGTATAAGACTAATATTCAATCATTTCAAAGAACTCTTTGCGTTTTTTAGTGGACGCTTATGACTCTATGTATAAAGAAAGAAATACGGAAAAAAACAAAATCACTATTAAAACCATTTGTTGTAGTATATTTCATTTCTTTTATCATTTCATTCTTTTTATCTTTGGTAGACTTCGAAACAAAACATGAGTTTGTTTGGGATAATATCTTGAATCCCATATACAGTAAGACCTTTTTTAATGGTCCTTTATGGTTTTTATTGTCATTGTATTGGGGCTTCCTATTGTTCTATTTTATAGTAGTGATTAGTCGTAGGCAAGATTTTAGTATTATTTTCCTTTCATTTGTAATCGGATGTATAGGATTTTACATCCATAGATGGGAAATAACATTACCTCTGTTCATGGGGCCATCATTAGTAGCATGCCCTTTATTAACAATGGGCTATTTGATAAAGAAATATATTAGCAATTATTGGCAAGATAGAAAATGGACAGTTGTTATTTCCTTGTTAACAGGCTTTTTACTTTTAGCAATTTTCGGTATTAGTATAAGTATGCAAAATAATCATTATGAGGGATTCTATCTGTTGTTCTTACTCTCGGTCTTTGGTGGAACTATCATGGTACTTTGCTTATCCATTTTGAACGAACGATGGTTGAAGTTTGCTGCCTATTGGGGAAAGTTCTCATTAGTAATACTTTGCTTTCATAATTTTATTCTAATACCAACTGCTAAAATCTTTGGGAAATTCATACATCAATCAATGGTTTGGGCCGTAGTAACATTCATCATACTATATGTGTCTTTCCTTTTTATCATCCCGTTGACTTCAAAAATATGTCCGTCACTTTTCAATATAAAAAACAATGACAAAGAAATATGATTACTTACTCGTAGGAGCAGGATTGTTTTCCGTTTGTTTTGCCTATCGTGCAAAACAAGTAGGAAAGAAGTGCCTAGTAATAGACAAACGTTCACAATTGGGTGGAAACATGTACTGTGATAATATTGAAGGCATCAATGTCCATAAATATGGTGCCCATATATTCCATACATCCAATAAACAAGTTTGGGACTTTGTCAACTCTATCGTAGAGTTTAATAGATATACAAATTCTCCTATTGCTAACTATAAAGGAAAGTTATTCAATCTTCCTTTTAATATGAATACCTTCTATCAGATGTGGGGAGTATTAACTCCAGAAGAAGCCTCTGCAAAGATTAACGAGCAGAAAGCAGAAGCTATTGCAACTCAGAAAGGAAGAAAACCACAAAATCTAGAAGAACAAGCCCTAACTCTAGTCGGAAAAGATATCTTTGAAAAACTAATCAAGGAATACACAGAAAAGCAATGGGGACGTAAATGCTCTGATCTTCCTGCCTTTATCATCAAACGTCTGCCAGTACGTTTAGTATTCGACAACAATTATTTTAATGATAAGTATCAAGGAATTCCTATTGGTGGTTACAACAAACTGATAAATGGAATGTTGAATGGTATTGAGTGTAAAACTAACGTTGACTTTTTCAAATCGGAGTATAAAAATAATTGGCGAGACATAGCAGAGAAATTGGTATATACAGGCGCTATTGACGAATATTTCGACTATCGACTTGGAAAACTTGATTGGCGTACTGTTTCTTTCAAAACAAGAATAGAAAATATACCCAATTATCAAGGAAACGCAGTTGTTAATTATACCTCACACGATGAACCGTATACTCGAATTATCGAACATAAACATTTCGAGATGTTTGGAAAAGAAGTGTATGATTGTCCCAAAACTGTTATTAGCGAGGAATATTCCACAGAATTTAAAGAGGGCATGGAACCTTATTATCCTGTGAATGATGAGCGTAATAACACTTTAGCGGAAGAATATCGCAAACTTGCAGAGAAAGAAGAAAATGTCATATTTGGTGGTCGTTTAGGACAGTATAAATATTTTGATATGGCTCCAATAATAGAGCAAGTATTGTGTATAAAATATATTTAGCAATACTAAAGAATTTGGTAAAGTTTATATCCTTTTAATAAGACAACTACTAATTTCAGGTTATTCACAAAAGTTAGGTAAACACAAAAAATAGGTATAGACGATTTGGGGCAAAATTACAGATAAGGCGGTGGAAGTATATCAGTTACTTTAAATTAGTTTCCCCATTTTTTCTTGCGTATCAGATACATTTGACGTAATTTTACCACGTTTTTTTAAAATTTAGATGCCGCCACAAACAACTTTCCGATGTGACTGGCAATAGCGTAGCGTACTTTAACTCTCCAAACAATACCGCCTCAAAATTAAGAATTAGCATGAATTTTAAACAAGGACTTATGGTCTGTTGCTTGTTGTGCTGTGCCCTCAAGGTACAAGCCCAATACTCCATGGGGAATACCGGGCAACTGAATATCCCCACAGCAGACATGCAGGAAGCCGGCACCTTTATGGGAGGTGGTAATTATCTGCCGGACGGCATGACACCGTTCAACTTCAATACCGGAAATTATTTCGTGAATATGACCTTCCTCTCGTTTGTGGAATTAAGTTATCGGTGCACATTATTGAAAACCAGACGATATGACGGGAAAAGAGGATATTTCCAGCAAGACCGGTCGATGACTGCACGTATACGACCATTGAAAGAAGGGAAATACCGGCCAAGTCTAGTAATAGGTGTAGACGACCCCTTCAAAAATACCGGAACAAACTATTTTGCCACTGTCTACGGCGCTCTTACCAAAGGCTTCTCCATTGCCCAAGGTGACCGTCTTGCCGTGACAGCAGGCTACTACATCCCACTGAATGATCACAGCATAAAGGATGGTCCCTTCGGAGGCATCAGCTACTCCCCTGCTTTCTGCCGGGAAATGACTGTCATGGCCGAATATGATTCGGAAGGTTTCAATGTGGGAGCCGCCGCCAGATTATGGAGGCATCTCTCCATCCATGTGTTTACCAGAGAATTCAACAGCATATCGGGAGGAATACGGTATGAATGCAGGTTGTTGCACTAAGAGAGAGAGATAAGGGATTGGAGAATAGGATGAAAAACAAGAGAAAAAACGGTTTGAAGTGGATACTGGCAGTATGGTTCTGTGGTATTTCTGCAATGGCAGATGCCCAAGTGACAGAGAGCCTGAAAGCTATCGGAATGGAAAATATCCGATGTGCACAGACACCGGGAATGACCACTGTAAGTTTTGAGAACAACGTATATAGAAGTACCTACACCGGAGTGGGCAAAGCCATAGATGCCTGCTTGGGAAGCAAGACGAAGGGCGATTTGCAATTGGTGGTACTGGAAAACCGGATTCCCAGGCTTTGCATCAATCTGCCGGATACACTGACGGCAGCATACAGAAACGGAGAAATCAGCCTGACACAAGTATATCAGCAAATGGGAATTACGGTAGATACGGATCCTGCCATGAAGGCATTGAAAAATGCCGGTCAGGAAGAAGTGCCGTCTGCCTGGAAGATGGATTTGGTGATATACCCCGATTTGTTTTTAGAGAACAATACGTTTGACGAACTGTATACGTATGCCATCAACCTGAATCCGGCAGTAGAAATAGCTTTGTGGAAAGGTGGGAAAATGACCGCACAAGTGATACTGCCCGTAGCCACCAATCTGAGTGGAGAGATGAAACGGATAAGACCGGGAATCATAGCTCTATCGCAGGATGTACGCTTCAGGCACAACATCTTCGGGAAAATGACGGTGGGTAACTTCACCAACAACAGATATGGTGCACAACTGGAAATAAAATACCGCACCAACAACGGACGTTGGGAACTGGGCGGAACGGCAGGCTCCACCGGTTTCTCCGCCATCACCCGGGAAGACGGCTGGTATATAGGCAGAAAACAGCGTATCAATGCCTCACTGAATGCTTCGTACTACGAACCACGCCTCAACTTGCAGTTCGACTTGAAAGCAGGAAGATATATTTACGGTGATTATGGAGTGAGAGGAGACTGTACGCGGCACTTCGGAGAGTATGCCATCGGCTTGTATGCCCTCTGTACGGACGGAGAGATAAACGGAGGATTTCATTTTGCCATCCCCCTGCCGGGAAAGAAATGGAGTAGAAAAGGATTCTTCAGAGTAAAGCCGGCTGACTACTTTGCATGGGCATACGGCATGGTGGCAGATGGAGAGTACATAGAAAAACAACTGGGAAAAAGTTACAGTACACGCCCTAACGAAAACCGAAGCAGCAACTTCTACCAGCCGGACTATATACGCTATTTCCTTATAAAGGAACTGCAAAAAGAAAAATCGAAATAAGTATAATTTAAACAGATTAGTTTTATCAAATGACGAAAATTATGAAAAAGAAAAGTTTATTTTTAGGAGGTGCATTGATGTTTGCAATAACCTTCAGCACAACAGTCCTTACATCTTGCCACGATGACGACAAGAAGTATGAAGAAGTGGAAGACCCGCTAAGAAGTCAAACAGCCTACTACATTGCAGGTACCATTACCGATGCCAACGGTCCATTGTCAGGAGCCACCGTAAAAAGCGGCGAATACTCTGCCACAACCGATGCAAAAGGCGTATACTCACTGACTGTGAACAAAACCGGCATCTACACGCTCACCGTAACAGCTGAAGGACATGATGACTACGAGGCCACAGCAGAATTTACAGACGGAACAGCCAACCGCAGCCTGATGGTGGTAAATGTAAAAATGTCAACAACCATAGAATTCGGCGAGATGCAGAAGGCTGACGGAAGCACCATTGAGGTTCCGAAAATAGAAAATCCGGAAAAGGAGAATGCCGCCACCATCAACATACCCACCGGAGGTACGGAAGAAAACACCAAGATTGCAGCCGTCGTGTTTGAAGAGGCACGTGAGGCCAATCCGGCAACTTCCACACAACCGGAAGCATCAAAGGCTTCTGTAAATAACGTAGCCATCAAGACAGAGCCGGCTGACGCTGTTGCCAAGAAAGATATCATCATTGCCATTCCCAATCCGTCGACTGATGCCAACCTGGGCTATTTTGATCCGAAAAACATGGAAGTGGAATCCAGCGAGGCACCTGCAACCAGAGCCGCTGCTAAAACCGTAGGATTCAACAATAACAATTACATCATTACCATTCCGCAAGGCGAGAAGATAGCCGGCAAATATTCACCTAGAGTGAAATTTACCAAACAAGCTGCCGCCAGTGTAGCAGACGGCTACAACGAAGTGAATGGAAAAGCCGAGGTAATCAAGATTGAGAACAGAGATTACGATGCGCTGGAAAATATCACCCTGACCCTTAAAATCAAGAACGGATGGGACTATACCGTTTCTCCGGCTGAAGCGCTGAAAGCTGCAGGAGCATCCGATGCACTGGCCACATACATCAACAAATACATTGAAACTGAAGAGGGAGGTACGAACGGTTCTTATGAAATTGAACAAAAGCTGACTGCAAGTGTCAGTGGCAACCATGTACTGCTGTATGGCAGCAAGCGTATGGTACGCGTGAAAACATATACCTTTAAAGTAGTGGTAGGCAACCAGAGCAAAGACGTAAAAGTAGAGCTGAAAAGCTACACGGGACATCAGGAAGAATATTCAAACAATCCGGTCAGCCAGCACTCCGGCGGCACCACAGGCGGTCAAGGATAATTTTCTCCGCAGTCTGAAACCAATAAAAACTATTCATTTATGACCATAGCCGTTGATTTTGACGGTACCATTGTAGAACACCGCTATCCCCAGATAGGAGAAGAAATTCCCTTTGCCACCGCTACGCTGAAGATGCTGATAAACGAGCGTCACCGGCTGATTTTATGGTCGGTACGTGAAGGGAAGCTCCTGGAGGAAGCTGTGGAATGGTGCAGGGAACGGGGTGTGGAATTCTATGCCGTCAACCGGGACTATCCGGAAGAAGACATCGCACACACCGGTTTTTCACGCAAAGTAAAAGCCGATCTCTTTATCGATGACCGCAACCTAGGTGGACTGCCTGACTGGGGAAGCATCTACCGCATGATACATGACGGAGTGACCTACGAAGAACTGTTCCGCGAAAACAGTGAACCGGTCCGGCAGAAAAAGAAGGGCTTTTGGGCACGTTTGAAAAAATAATATCCGAATGAGATTTTTGACTTATGTCAATTCATAACCCGCAAAAACCTTCTAATTTTGTACTCGAAATAGAGAAAGATTAGTTTTTATAAGAGTAAAGAGATTAGTTTTTAGGGTGCACTAAAAAAATAGGCAATATCCACAATGGTTATTGCCTATTTTTATATATAGCCGGAAGCCAAGTACATCAATACAGACTTCCCAGGCCGACTTCTGTAAAGAGTTTCGCCAACTTTTCCACCACCGGTTTCATATAACGTTTTCCTTTCTCGGCAGAAGCTTTTTTGGGGTTCCCTACCCCGCTGTCGACTGTAGCCTTATCCCAATGGCGGGGAGCCCAGCCCACCTTTTCATTCAGGGAAGGAATAGCAGACGGTTGGGATTCTCCGTCACCGGCCTCAGCCAGATTCACCAGCTCGGGATGGTAATGCATCATGACGGAAGTCTCAGACTCGCCGGCATGGTCGTCGACAACAGCCTCAAAGTAGTCTTTGGGAGGGACGATGCTGAACCAGTCGGCAGCGATAATCAGAAAATCGGGATACACAAACGCCAGGTCACGAATCATTCCCTTGAAGTTGTTGCCGCCATGACCGCTGAGAATAATCAGCTTGCGCATGCCTTGTGCATAGAGGGAGGCAACTATGTCTTCCAGAATGGCCTGCTGGGTGGAATAGCGGGTATGGATGCAGAACGGAAGTTCGCGCTGCCCCGGATTGTGTGCACCGAAAGGTACGGGAGGCATCACCATGCAGCGTACACCGGAATTCTGTAAAGCCAATGCAGCCGCGTCTACGGCAATGTCATGCGGCAGAATACAATCAGTGAGATAAGGCAGATGCAAATTATGGGGCTCCGTAGCTCCCCAAGGCAGGATGACAACGTCATACTTCACTCCTTTCACCTTTCCATAGCAGGAAACAGTAAGGTCAATTTCTCTTTTTTCCATGATAGTTTATTTTGGGGGTAAATCTTTACCGCAAAAATAAACATTATTCCGTCACATTGAACCTATTGCCGGCGATATTCTTTAGGTGACATACCGGTGTGATGCTTGAAATACTTGCCAAAGAACGACTGGTTGGCAAAGTGCAGCTCGTCCGCAATTTCCTGAATGCTCAGCTCGGAAGACTTCAACAAGGCTTTGGCTTCCAAAACGACGAGACTGTCAATCCATTCGCCTGCCGTCTTTCCGCTGATTTCCTTCACTACGGTGGAAAGGTGCTTGGCGGTGAGGAACATCTTATCGGCATAATAGGACACACTTCGCTCTTCCTTATAGGACTCTGAAACGGCACGGATAAAGCGTTCGAACAAGTCTTCCTTCCTGCTTTTGGGTATGCGCTCCTGAACGGCATGCCCTTGATAGATGTTGTATATCTCATAGAACAGTGCCAGCAGCAATCCCTGGGTGATTTCCTTACGGAAAGGATTGTCCTTCAGCTTCACCTTGCTCCAAAGAAAAGAGTGATACTCCTGAAACGATTGGGATTCCCCCGGAGTGATGTGAACGAAGGGCCGCTCCTTAATCATGAAAAACATAGGGAAAAGCTGTTGCATGGTGGGTATCACCATATCCATAAAATCTTTTGAGACGGCAATGAAAAGTCCGGCAAAGTCATCGGAGCGTTCTCCTTGCAGAACAATCTGGTCGGGAAGGATAATACCCAACATACCTTCCCGCATTTCACATTGCTGCAAGTTGAGTTCCAGTTTGCACCACCCTTTCAGGCAGACAGTCAGGCAAGCAGCATTCAAACGGGTGGGATAAGAGCTCAAAGACATGTCCTTGATGTCATCAAAAATAGCAAAATCATTGCCGATGAAATCGATCATCGGCAAATGATGTATCTGGGAAATATCTACATTTCGTATTCTCTTAGTATCCATGGTTTTTGTGCTTTGGCGACAAATGTAGGACTATTTTGCGGAATTTAGCTCTAAAAATCCTTAAATGGAAACTTTTAGTTCATTATCTTGAAGCCGACAAAGAAGGTTCTCGGCTGCGTAGGTCCGTAGAAATAGCCCGCATCGCGGAATTCCCCTTTATCCAGGTCTTTCTGGAAACTGTTGAAGATATTCTGTACACCCGTATTCAACTGAAGCTTGATATGGTCGTGAAGCACAAAGGTGTAGTTCAGCTTCACATTCAGATCCAGAAATTGGGGAGTATGCTCCATGCGGTCTGAAGTGATATTACAGAAGGCACCCTCGGGAGCATCTTCCGGTGCGTAGTGCGGAACAATCATCTTTCCCGTATAAGTGCCGGAAAGAGAGAAATCAAAATTCTTTACCGGTGCGGAAGAGAAAGTGAAGTACCCGTAATAATCCGGTGTACGGGGCATGCGCTTAGTGGTAAGGTCTTTTCCGTCCACCTTTGTCCAAGCTTCCTCATGGGTATAGCGGCTGCGCTGTGCCGTAAATCCGAGTTGGAACTGCGCCTCCTTACCATGGGCAATCCTCGCATCCAGATTGGCACCATATACACGTGCACCGTTTCCGTTGCGGCGCTCCTTAATAACATCCCCTACTTCGTTCTTGCCGATATCTTCGAGCACAAAGACATGGCGCAGGTCTGTATAGAAACCTTCCACCAGAATGTTTGCCTGCCAGTGCCCCAAATGGGCAGTCCAGTCTACCGAACCGCTGTAACTGTTGGAACGCTCTTCACGCAGATTGTCGGACTGTTTGATTTGGACACCCTTACCGCCTACTGCCGTTACGTGCAAGTCCTCATCGTATGCCTGCGGAGCACGGAAACCGGTAGAATAAGTCAAGCGTGCCTGAAAATCATCTGTCGGCTTGTAGAGCAGGTTGACGCGAGGACTGAAAATAAGCTTGTCAATCAGGTTGTGCTTGTCCAGACGGGCGCCGACCAACATGGTCAGTACATTCATTTTCCACTCATTCTGCACGAAAGCACTGGCAATGCGGACATCCTGCTCCATGTCACGATGATAGCCGGTCATAATGTCATGCAGGGAGTTGTTCTGATATTCCAGTCCGCCGGTGAAGGTAGCGGGAGCAAAGAAACAGTTGTCCATATTGCCTACATACATGCCACCGGCAACCCAAGTCAAGTCTTTCGTCTTGCCGTAGGCATTCATGTCCTTTTGGGCACCATAGTAACTGTTGCGATCGGTGTGCTGGATGGAGGTGTAAGCTGAAATCTTATGTTTGTACTCTTTCCAGAACAAATCATAGCTCACGCCTCCGCTATTGATGATATGCTTGGTCTGCTCGGTGATGTCCGTCTCATGCGGCTGCAAATCAAATTTATTACCTCCACGACGAAGTTCGTTAGTGGTATGGTATTCCAGATTGATGCGGCTGAAATGCGTAGGACGGTAATAGGCACGGAAACCGAAGGTATTCATGTTCAGCTTGCCCAGCTCGGAAAAGCCATCGCCATCGCGGTCGTAGGGGTTACGGTTGCGGTAACTCTCATAAAGGGCAATGCCGTAGGAGTTATCTTTGGCAACCAGCGATACATTGCCACCCATATATTGCTCCCAGGACTTGCCGTCCATATTGGAGAACATACTCGATACCTGGAAGGAATTGTTGATGGGATCTTTGGTTATGATGTTGATGGTGCCTCCCACAGCATTAGCTCCAAACAAGGCAGAGCCTCCACCACGCACCACTTCTACCCGTTCAATCATGTTCACGGGGATTTGCTCCAGTCCGTACACACCGCTCAATGCACTGATGATGGGACGGCTGTTTATCAATATCTGCGAATACGGACCTTCCAAGCCATTGATGCGCACCTGGGGGAAACCACAGTTCTGGCAGTTGTTCTCCACACGCAAGCCCGACTGGTAGTTCAGTGTCTTGGCAAGGTCGGTGGAGTTGACCATCTCGAACAATTTGGTACTCATCACATTTACAACTACCGGAGCTGCCTTGCGGCTTACCTCGTTGCGGTTGGCGGATACCACCACTTCATCGGTCATGAAACTCTCCTCTTCCATCGGGAAATGTATGACGGCAGTAAAGTCCTTGCTCACCGTCACCTCCTTCTCTTGGGTCTTGTAACCCACTGCCGACACACGGAGCTTGTATTTTCCCGCCGGAAGCTTGCGGAACTCAAATTGTCCTTCTTCATTGGAAACCGTTCCCTGACCACTGCCGATAATCAAAACCGTGGCATACGGTATATTTTCCTCCGTACCTTTCACTATCACATGGCCGGAAATCATATTGCCTTCTTTTATAGGATTTACGGCAAAAGCTACGCTGGCACTTACCACTGCAAGTACCAACGCCAAAATGTATTGTTTCATCAAATTAGCGCTCTAAATAAAAAAAATAATTCAAGTCTGAAAAAAGATAATCATCCGAGATGCCGCACTTCGTTCACTGAAATGCCGGACTTCGAGACTAAAATGCCTGGTATCTACATACAAAAAATCCAGGCGTTTTTAAACCTAATGACTATGAAAAAAGAGCGGGAGGAGCGCGAAGGGAAAGGGTACGTATCACTTCCCCCTTAACAGTAGGTGTTGCCGGTTTGGCTCTGAGCATGGCCAGCAAAGGACGCATCGGGTGCTGAACCTCATACACATCCACCCCGGAAGAGTAGAATGCCGACAAATGCCCGATGACCAGAAGGGAAGTCTGGGAGTGAGAGTGTGTGCCATGAAAAGGGTGCGAGTGCGTTATCATCACCCCATTCACATAATGGACGTGAGTGAACGCGGTGATGCTTGCCTGGTACATGATAAACAGTACCAGCAAGCTCAATGCGCCTATAATTTTTTTCTTCTGCTTCACGTCCAAAAACTTACATTATAGATTCTGAGCCGCAAAGATAGTGAATTATTCTTTAACTTTGCCAAACAAGAACTCATAATCACGCATGGAAGCCGGAGCCACCCATTCTTCGGGAATAAACTTCCACTGATTCAGCGCACGCGGTTCAATCACCTTCTTTCGCTCGATGTACTGCATCAGATAATAGCGTAAGTCCTTATCCGTAGAGTGGATGATGCGCTCCTTCAATTCATCCTGCGAGATGCCGGAACCCTTTGTCAGCAATTCGCCGCCACCGTTTCCGCGATAAGAATTCACCGCTACCTTATACATTTTATCCATATCGAACGGGGTACCGTCTGCCATACTGAGAATGGCTACCTTCTCCCCATCCGGCTTGGTCACATCCACCGTGTAGATAATACCCGCCGCAGAATCGAAGTTGAAGCTGAAATTCTTGAATGAGGCCCTATCCGTAGCACCTTCGCGGCGCTTCTCACGGAAGAGAAGGATATGGTCGTCCGGAGACTTCATCCGATTGGTCCACAAATCATACGACATCTCCAAGGCATCGCGTATCTCCTTCCCCGTCAGACGCATGGTGTAAAGCATATTTTCGTACTTATACAGATTGAACATATCGTTCACAAAAATGTCTCCTTTACGGATTTCCGTATCATAGGACAAAGGAGCCGCAAAAGAAATATCCGCTCCGCTGATTGCCAACTGCAATTCGTGGATAAGGTCTATAAAAGCGGAAGAACCGAAATAGGCAGGACGTGTGGAGATAGTCTCGGTAAAGGAACCAATTTTCTTGGAAACAAAATTCTGCACAGCTTCATTTTCGGGGGCAAAGCGTTGCATGAACTCTTCGCTGACGCCGTAGTCTTGCGTATCGGACAGTATGCCGTCTATCTTCTTGTCTATAACTTTACCATCACGCAGTTTCAAGGTTATATCCACATTACTCACAACAACACCGTTGCTGGCAGGGTCCATCACCAGTACCGAGTCACCGGCTATGTTGCACACCCTCTTGCATTCGCGCGCATGGTCGTGCCCCATTAGGACAATATCGAATCCTGGCACGTTGCACGCCACTTCTACGGAAGCGTTTTCGCGATACTTGCCTCCCATCAGCTGGGCATCCTGGCCGGCATGGAACATACCGATAACCAAATCCGGCTTTTCCTGCTCACGGATAATCTTCATCCATTTGCGGGCAGTCTCCTCCATATCGTCGAAACGCAACCCTTTCCACAGATTCTCTGAAAGCCATACAGGAATGGCAGGAGTTATCATACCGAGAACCACAATTTTCACTCCGTCACGTTCCAGCACCTCATAGGGTTTGAAATGGGTTTCTCCGGTAGCAGTATCCACAATATTGGCACCCAATATCGGAAAACGGCAGTCACCTGCCCAACGGTCGAAAACGGTACGGCCGGTCTCTACGTCATGGTTACCCATATTACCGGCATTATACCCCATGAAATTCATCATCTCCGCTGCCAGATGAGGGGCAACGGTATCTATGTAATTATAATAATAGGCTGTGGGCTGTCCCTGCAGAATGTCGCCATTGTCCAAAAGAATCAGGTTTTCGCCATAAGCCTCACGTTCTTTTTGCACCAAAGCATGCACACGTGCCAGACTGCCGGTTGCCTCCCGGCGGCGTATAAAGTCGTAGGGATAGTAGTTGCCGTGTATATCACTGGTCTGTACGACTTTCAGTTTCACCTCTCTTTCCTGCGCAGGCAGTATGCTTGTCAGGACAAAAATCCAGATAAAAAAACAACTAAATCTTTTCATTATATATCCTTATTTCTTGTCGGTTCTTATAAGTTCATAGGGTGGGTAAACATAAACCGCGCTCCATCCGTATAGGCAGGATCTATCCAAATCTCGCCGCCCCACTTCTCAACGGTCAGCTTACAGATGGACAGGCCCAAGCCGGTTCCCTGCACATATTCGTTCAGCTTCTCGAAACGTTCGAACACCCGTTTCTGTTTGTCCAAAGGAATGCCGCAACCGGTGTCGGTCACCGAAAATACTGCTACATTCCCTGCTGTATCCAGTTCCAGCTTCAAGGTTATCGTGCCTTCTTTTGTAAACTTGTCCGCATTGGAAAGCAGATTTATCACAACCTGCTGTAAACGCTGCACATCCGTCCGCATCTCCACTACCTCACGTTCACACTCAAATAAGAATTGATTGGTCGACCTGCGTACCTGGGCCACGGAAGCTACTACCTGCTGGCATATCTGCACTACATTGCAGCTCTCCAAAGAAAGGATGACGCGGTCGGCCTCCAAACGGGACACATCCAATATGTCATTGATTAGCCGAAGCAGCAAATCAGAGTTGGTCCTGATAATCTCGAAATAGCCACGCTGTTCTTCTTCCGAGGCTCCTCCGGCAGACAGCACGTCCGAGAAGCCCACAATCGCATTCAATGGAGTACGGATTTCGTGGCTCATATTGGCAAGGAAAGCACTCTTCAGGCGGCTGGATTCTTCGGCACGGTCCTTTGCTTCGCGCAAGGCACCTTCGGATACCTCCAGTTCATCCTTCAACTTCTTTGTATGATAATAAAAATAAAGGGAAACGAACAAACCGCCCAACAGCACCAACAGAACAACACCGACAAACCAGATATGATACTTGTACTGCTCGTAGAAAGAAGGGGTTACGTTCAGCATCTTTACCGGTTCCGGAAGGCCGGCGATATTCAGTTTCTTTTCCTTCACAAGTTTGCCGTCCAGTATGGTCTCATTCGGAATGATTTCCATATGGGTCTCACTATCCTGGGAGGTGGTCAGCAGGCGGTAAGACTGTCTTGCCATCTCCTTGCCCAAAGCACGGTAGGCAGGAACGACACCTGCCACAGCCCAATATCCCAAGCCTACGGAACTGAGCGAGAAAGTGGGCAAAGTGGGAGCTGCTTCCATCATGGCGTAGGTTGCATTCCGCATGAAGTAACCATCGTTCATGTCCACACGCCATGTCCCCATCAATATAGCTGTATTTTCCGGTAACTCATGCAATCTGTCACAAATGGTATATATGGTATTGACGCGTCCGTCCAGCAGAATCAGGTTTAGTTCCGGGAACTTCTGCATCTCCTTCACTACATAGGCCTGCATGGCAACGCCGCCATAACTGTTGTCTGAGACAAAAGCGATATTCTTGGTGCCGGGATACATCTGCTTTATCATATTGATGTTGGCCTCCACATCATACTCATAAACGAAGCCGGCCTTGATAGGCGAACTGGGGAAATCCGTGAAGAAGTCGACGGATTCGGGCATCCAGGTCTTCAGGTCAACGGTATCACCCGGCAGCAATATGGCGTTCCGGCTGGACAGTGCACTCACTACCGGAGTATTGCCGCATATGGAGTCTTCCAGAGAAAGATAGGCAGCCCAGGCTTCCTGCCCTATAAGTACAATCAGCGCCGGACTTTTATCACCTTGATATTTAGCCAACAGCTCAGCCATTCTCCTCTCCCAAAGAGGGGATTCGGAAAAACTCTTGCAGTTCATGTTCTCCAATGCGATGGTGTTTGTCCCGCCCAGGCGTTGGAACTCCTCCATAAAGTCGGAGATGTTGCCGGAAGTACGGCCGGCATCCGGATTATAGGAACTGATAATCAGTACCGGATGCTCTCCCGTAATAGAAAAAGCGGGCAAAAGGCAACAGAAAAGCGCTACCATGCATGGTAATATTGTACGATATATGTGTTTCAATTGATTGATTCGTTTAATTGCTCCATAGCTTTGACAAATATAGATAAAAGTTGGAACCTAAAGAAAAAACAACAATTGTTTTTTTGTACTTTTGGCACCTATTATAAAATGAGATACAAAATGATACAAGATTTTCATCGAATGATATCTGCCGCTCTCGGCATATCAGAAAGACAAATAAGCCAGACCCTCGGCCTGCTGGAAGACGGAGCGACAATCCCTTTCATCAGCCGTTACCGCAAGGAAGCAACGGGAGGACTGGACGAAGTGCAGATTGAAGCTATCCAGACGCAATATGAGAAACTGAGCGAAACCGCCAAACGTAAAGAAACCATCCTGAACACCATACAGGAACAAGGTAAACTGACCGCCGAACTTCAGAAGCGCATCGAGGAGACTTGGGACAATACCCTACTGGAGGACATCTACCTCCCCTACAAGCCCAAACGGAAAACACGTGCCGAAGCAGCCCGTCAAAAAGGACTGGAACCCCTCGCCACCCTGCTGATGCTGCAACGTGAGCCTCATCCGGAGGAACGCGCCGCCAATTACGTGAAAGGAGACGTGAAGAACGTGGAAGATGCACTGAAAGGTGCCCGTGACATCATAGCCGAGCATGTTAGCGAAGACGAACGTGCCCGAAACAGCGTGCGCAACGCATTTGCCCGCCAAGGCACACTGACCGCCAAGGTGGTGAAAGGCAAAGAAGAGGAAGCGACCAAATACCGCGACTACTTCGATTGCTCCGAATCGTTGAAGCGATGCAGCTCCCACCGCCTGCTCGCCATCCGGCGTGCCGAAGCGGAAGGCCTGCTGAAAGTCAGCATCAGCCCGGACGATGAGGAGTGCGTGGAACGGCTGGAACGCCAATTCGTGCGGAGCAACAACCCCTGCGGACAGCAAGTGGCGGAAGCCGTGCAGGATTCCTACAAACGCCTATTGAAGCCATCCATAGAGACGGAATTCGCCACGCAAAGTAAGGAACGTGCTGATGAGGAAGCCATCAAGGTATTTGCCGAAAACCTCCGTCAGTTGTTGCTGGCTTCACCACTGGGGCAAAAGCGTGTGATGGGTATAGACCCCGGATTTCGTACGGGTTGTAAAGTTGTGTGCCTCGATGCACAAGGAAATCTGCTCCACAATGAGAACATCTACCCCCACCCTCCGGTCAGCAAGCAGAAAGAGGCATTTGCCAAGCTGCAAATGATGATAGAGTCTTATAAGATAGATGCCGTAGCCATAGGTAACGGAACTGCCAGCCGCGAGACGGAGGAGTTCTTGAAACATCAGCGCTTCAACCGCGACATACAGATATTCATCGTCAGCGAGCAGGGAGCTTCCATCTATTCGGCCTCTAAAATTGCACGGGACGAGTTTCCCGACTACGACATCACCGTACGCGGTGCTGTGTCCATAGGCAGACGACTGATGGACCCGCTGGCAGAGTTGGTAAAGATTGACCCGAAATCTATTGGTGTGGGGCAATACCAGCATGACGTGGACCAAACCAAGCTGAAAAAATCACTGGACCAGACCGTAGAAAACTGTGTAAACTTGGTAGGTGTCAACCTGAACACCGCAAGCAGCCATCTGCTGACCTATATCTCGGGATTGGGTCCGCAACTGGCACAGAACATTGTGAACTATCGCGCCGAAAACGGTGCCTTCACCTCGCGCAAGGAACTGATGAAAGTACCGCGCATGGGTGCCAAGGCATTTGAGCAATGTGCCGGCTTCCTACGTATTCCGCAGGCAAAAAATCCGCTGGACAATACTGCCGTACACCCGGAAAGCTATTGTATCGTAGAACAAATGGCAAAGGACTTGGGTTGCAGCGTAGCCGAGCTGATAGCCAGCCGGGAGCTGCGTCTGAAGATTAATCCCGAACGCTACCTCTCCCCCACCGTGGGCATGCCGACACTGAAAGACATCCTGCAAGAGCTGGACAAGCCCGGACGTGACCCACGCGGACCGATAAAGATATTTGAATTTGACAAGAACGTGCGCACCATCAGCGACCTGCGCGAAGGCATGGAATTGCCCGGCATCGTAGGAAACATCACCAACTTCGGCGCATTTGTCGACATAGGCATCAAGGAAAACGGACTGGTACACCTCTCCCAACTCGCCGACAGATTCATATCAGACCCTAATGAAGTAGTGTCCATTCACCAGCATATACGCGTAAAGGTACTCAGCATAGATATGGACCGGAAACGCATACAGCTGACAATGAAAGGAGTGGAACAGAATTAGTGATTAGTGATTAGGGATTAATGATTAATGGTTAGTGGTTTCCGTATTAATCATTAATCCCTAATCACTAATCCCTTATAATAGTGTCTTAAGATAAATACTGTACCAAGCACTAAAAGTAGTGAACACAGAATAGAGCCTTCGAACCCGAAAGTTCCTCCATTTATCAGATTTTCTTCCGGAAAGTGAAGAATCAGCAGATTCTCATTGCTAAATTCATTTCCACTGACTTTATATCCCAAAACAGAACCTTGAATCCAGTTCCAGAACCAATGCAAGGCAATGGGGAAACAGAGGTTGCGCGTGTATATATAGGAAGCTCCCAAGAAACAACCCGCCAGCATGATATTCAAAAACGGGACGAAGGCAAAGCTGGGATTGAAAAGATGCATCAACGAAAATAACACCGCAGAGATAAACAATGCCACAAACTTATTGACGCCTCCATCCAGCATACGCCCTAAAATGAAACCGCGTCCAATAACTTCTTCCGTAACTGCCACTAAAAAATAAAGCAAAAGACTCGACAACAACGAAATGGGAGAAAACAAGACCCCTGCCACTTCCACAGCCCCCAACAATAAAGACAAGCCAAAACCAACTGCATACAAGAACACGACAAACAAAGCTCCGTTCAGCAGGCTTCTACCCCATCCCTTCAAAGACAAGCCCAAGCCCGAAAAAGGAAGCTTCCTGAAGCCCAGCACCATACAAGCGGCAATAAGCCCACTGGCCAACATCAAGACTTCATTCAACATCATTAAATAGACGCTCATCCCACCAGCTTGTGTCTTCAACTCAGGGAAAGCAATCGCAAAAGGTATGGCAAACAAAAACAGAAAAATCATAAAAAGTACAGTAAACAGTACTATATCAACGAATGCCAGCCAAATACGTTTTGTTTTACTCATAGCAACACACTCTTCCTTCACCGTTTCTTCCGTCTCCATTTGTATCTCATTTTGATTAATATCCGACAAAAATAATAATAAAAAGAAAAAACTTCATGTATTCCTGCCGGTTTCTTCTTATATTTGAAAAATCAATCTGGAATCGACAAACATGAAACTAAGAAAAATACTTTTAGCCGTTGCCGGACTGGCGTTAATGCTGAATGCCTCGGCACAAAAATCCAAAAGATACTACGTGGCCAAACCTGGCACCCTGGTGGAACTGATGACAGAAGCGGAAGCCAATGAAATCACCCAACTGACCCTGCAGGGCAAGCTGAATGCCGTAGATTTCAGGCATCTACGGGATGAATTCAAAAACCTGCAACTGCTGGACATTTCCAATGCCTCCATCAGCATGTATGCAGGCAAGAACGGGACTTATCCAAACCGTTTTTATGTATATCCTGCCAATTGCATTCCGGCATATGCCTTCTGCAAGCAAATGGACGACAGTACATTTGTAGGCAAGGAGACACTGACCAGGATTATCCTTTCCGACAAGACCAAGAACATCGAAGATGCTGCCTTTAAGGGATGCAAAAATCTCAAGATATGCCAGATACGGAAGAAAACGGCTCCCAATCTGTTGTCCGAAGCATTGGCCGATAGCGTTACAGCCATATTTGTTCCATTGGGATGCAGTGACTCCTATCGTACCAAAATGAAATGGGAGACCTTTGCATTCATTGAAGGAGAACCACTGACAGTCAATGCGCAGATTGGTAAAATGGGCAGCCTTGCCAGCGAACTGTTAAGAGCCGGATTTCAGCCCAAAGACGTTAACTTTCTGACCGTTGAAGGAAAAATGGACGAAGCCGACTTCACATTGATACGCGACTATATGCCCAATCTGGTTTCCATCGACATGACCAACAGTAATGCCACTGCAATTCCCGACTATACTTTCACCCAAAAGAAGTATCTGCTAAACGTACGGCTCCCGCAAGAGCTTAGAAGCATCGGACAGCGTGCATTCAGTGGCTGCGGCCGTTTGTGCGGCACGCTGGTGCTTCCTGCCAGTGTAACCGCCATTGAGTACGGAGCATTTATGGGATGCGACAACCTGCGCTATGTGCTTGTCACGGGGAATAAGATTACCACGCTAGGCGACAACCTTTTCGGCGAAAGCCAAGGCAAAATTATATATAAGGAGAAACAATAACTCAGACTATTCCCCGCCTTAATAAGAACAAAGAGACTCTTTTAATAGCAAAAGAAGGTGTGTCAGAATGATAGCTAAAAATCATTCTGACACACCTTCTTCTTTTTTTCAATATCGCACAAGCCTTTATTAAACAAAAAAGATATGAAAGAAGAATCGTTCCATCATGATGGAACGATTTAAAATATGCTTATTTAGTCCTTAGCTTCCGTTATAACTTTGTTGCGTACATACGTGCACGCAACTCCTTGATGTGGTCTGAAGTGATGTATTCGTCATACTCCATCATCTTGTCGATAATACCGTTCGGAGTCAATTCGATGATACGGTTGGCAACCGTCTGAATGAACTCGTGGTCGTGGGATGAGAAAAGGATATTGCCCTTATAGGTCTTCAAGTTATTGTTGAATGCCTGGATAGACTCCAAGTCGAGGTGATTGGTAGGTGTATCCAGAATCAAGCAATTGGCATTGCGCAGCTGCATACGTGCAATCATGCAACGCATCTTCTCACCTCCCGACAATACGCTTGCTTTCTTCAGCACCTCCTCGCCGGAGAACAGCATACGTCCCAGGAAGCTCTTCATATAGACTTCATTGCCTTCACCGAACTGGCTCAACCAGTCCACCAGATTCAGGTCTGTATTAAAGAATGCAGTATTGTCCAGCGGCAGGTAAGCGGTGGTAATAGTCACACCCCAGTTGAAAGTACCTGCATCCGGTTTCATATTCTCGTTGATAATCTCGAACAGGGCGGTCATGGCACGCGGGTCGTGCGAGAGGAATACAATCTTGTCTCCCTTCTCTACGTTGAAGTTGACGTCGCGGAACAGCACCGTACCATCTTCCAGCGTTTTCGTCAAACCGGAAACTTCCAGAATCTGATTACCCGGTTCGCGTTCGGGCGTAAAGATGATGCCCGGATACTTACGTGATGACGGCTTGATTTCTTCTACATTCAGTTTCTCCAACATCTTCTTGCGGCTGGTAGTCTGCTTGCTCTTTGCCACATTGGCACTGAATCGGCGGATAAACTCTTCCAGCTCTTTCTTCTTCTCCTCGGCCTTTGCCTTCTGGTTCTGCTGCTGACGGAGCGCCAGCTGGCTGGACTCATACCAGAAGCTATAGTTACCGGCAAAGAGGTTAATCTTTCCGTAGTCGATGTCCACCGTATGCGTACAAACGGAATCGAGGAAGTGACGGTCGTGGCTCACCACCAGCACCGTATGCTCAAAGTTTGACAAGTAATCTTCCAGCCAAGTCACGGTCTCCATATCCAAGTCATTGGTAGGCTCGTCCAGCAGCAAGTTATCAGGATTTCCATAGAGAGCCTGCGCCAGCATGACACGCACCTTTTCCTTGTTGTTCAACTCACCCATCAGCAGATAATGCTTGTCTTCCTTGATACCCAAGCCACTCAGCAAGGCGGCAGCATCGCTTTCGGCATTCCAGCCGTCCAGCTCGGCAAATTTCTCTTCCAATTCGGAAACCTTCAGTCCATCCTCGTCTGTGAAATCCTCTTTGGCATACAGCACTTCACGCTGCTTCATGATGTCCCACAGCACCGTGTGTCCCATCATCACCGTGTCCATCACCGTAAAAGCATCCCACTTAAAGTGGTCCTGGCTCAAAACGGAAAGACGCTCTCCCGGAGCCAGCATGATGGAGCCCGTCGTAGGGTCCAGCTCCCCGGAAATCGTTTTCAGGAAAGTAGATTTTCCGGCGCCGTTGGCACCGATGATACCATAACAGTTACCACTTGTAAACTTCAAGTTTACGTCATTGAACAACACTCTTTTACCAAACTGTACTGAGACATTAGAGACTGTAATCATCTTTATATTTACGATTTATTTATTTACAATTTACTATTTAATACCTATTAGTCTGCGAATTGCGAGTGCAAAGATAGTTATTTTTCCATGAATAGACACAGAGAAGCGCTGTCAATCTGACATAAAAGTATTACCTTTGCAGCGTTTTCGGCAAAAATATCCGTTTTGGCAAAGTTTTTGCTGGAGCACTGATATCGTATTAACTTAAACCCTTAACAGCAATGAAAGCAAAATCATTTTACAAGAATAATAAGCATAACAATATGAATCCGAAAGAAAAAGAAAACAACCAGGAAGAGGAGCTGAAAACTCAAGCTACTCCTAACGAATGTGACGAAGAAACCGTAGGACAAGAAGTTTCACAAGAAAACGAAGCTCCCCTGACAGAAGAAGAAAAGCTCGCCCAGGAACTGGAAAAGGCCAATGAACAGATTGAAGAGCAGAAAGACAAATATCTGCGCTTGTCTGCCGAGTTTGACAATTACCGCAAACGTACCATGAAGGAGAAGGCAGAACTCATCCTGAACGGTGGTGAAAAGAGTATCAGCAGTATCCTACCCATTGTGGATGACTTTGAACGCGCCCTCAAAAACATGGAGACAGCTACCGATGTAGCTGCCGTAAAAGAAGGCGTTGAACTTATCTACAACAAATTCATGTCTGTATTGGGACAAAACGGCGTTAAGGTGATAGAGACAAAGGAACAACCGCTCGACACAGACTATCACGAAGCCATCGCCGTGATTCCGGCACCCAATGAAGCACTGAAAGGCAAAATTCTGGACTGCGTACAAACCGGTTACATCCTAAACGACAAAGTGATCCGTCATGCCAAAGTGGTAGTCGGAGAATAACATAAAACTGTATGGAAAAAAGAGATTACTACGAAGTATTGGAAGTCGAAAAGACAGCAACGGTAGAAGAAATAAAGAAAGCCTATCGCAAAAAAGCCATCCAATATCATCCGGACAAGAATCCGGGCGACAAAACAGCCGAAGAGAAATTCAAGGAAGCGGCAGAGGCATACGACGTACTAAGCAATCCGGACAAGCGTGCCCGCTACGATCAGTTTGGCCATGCCGGACTGGGTGGTGCCGCCGGTAATGGTGGTCCGTTCGGCGGCTTCAGTGGAGGCATGTCCATGGACGACATCTTCTCCATGTTCGGTGATATCTTTGGTGGACACAGTGGAGGAGGTTTTGGCGGTTTTGGAGGTTTCGGCGGAGGTGGCGGCACACAACAACGCCGTTACCGTGGTTCGGACTTGCGCGTCAAGGTAAAACTGAACCTCAAGGAAATCTCTACCGGTGTGGAAAAGAAATTCAAGCTGAAGAAATACGTGCCTTGTACCCACTGTCATGGCACGGGAGCCGAAGGCGACGGCGGCGCCGAAACCTGCCCGACCTGTAACGGTAGCGGCACGGTAATCCGTAACCAGCAAACCATACTCGGCACCATGCAAACAAGAACCACTTGCCCAACTTGTGGCGGTGAAGGCAAAATCATCAAAAACAAGTGTAAGGAATGTGCCGGTGAAGGTATTGTATACGGTGAAGAAGTAGTAACCGTAAAAATCCCGAAAGGTGTCGCAGAAGGTATGCAGCTCTCTATGGGGGGAAAAGGGAATGCAGGCAAGCACAACGGTGTGCCGGGTGACCTGCTGATTCTTGTAGAGGAAGAACAAGACCCGAACCTGATACGCGACGAAAATGACTTGATTTACAACCTGCTCCTCAGCTTCCCGACAGCTGCCTTGGGTGGTGCGGTAGAAATTCCCACGATTGATGGAAAGGTGAAAGTAAAAATTGACTCAGGTACGCAACCGGGAAAAGTACTCCGCCTGCGCGGCAAAGGTTTGCCCAACGTGAATGGATACGGCACGGGAGATTTGCTAGTAAATGTCAGCGTATACGTACCCGAAACGCTGAGCAAGGATGAGAAGAGAGCATTGGAGGAGATGGAAGAATCGGATAACTTCAAGCCGAACACTTCGATTAAGGAGAAAATATTCAAGAAGTTCAAGAGCCTGTTCGACTGATAAAAAAATAGAGATAATAAAGAAGGCCTCCCAATATGCACTAAAATATCGGGAGGCTTTCCTATTATCTGATTACTGGATTAACAAATAATTCATCCATATACACCGGCGTATCTGCCTCAAAAGCAACTTTGAGATAGCGGGTATTGACATCTATACCTTCAAACAAGACTCCGTCAATCCAGGCATCATGCTTGGCATTCTGGAAGGAAGGAGTGTCTTTAATAGATAATAAACGATACGAGTCTCCATCTAGTGAAGCATATAAATAGACTTTCGAGGGCAGTCTAATACCTCCCGGCCTATAATTTAACATACGCAGTAAAACGTCATGGAGCTCCATTTCCTTTTGCAAATCAACCTGCAGCTCATGATATCCCTTATTAAAGATTATCCAACAAATGTCTCCGGTGTTTTCCTCAGCAATCAAGCCATCCAATAATGCCGATGGAGTCTTTTCGTCCCTTATCATCTCAGGTGTCGCACCATTAGCCAATTTATCAAGGAAAGAAGCTTCAAGCAATTTCCAATATCTCGTACCCCGCTTCCAATCCATATAGTTCTGAAAAGCACAATTGGACCAAATAGGTTGTCCTAACTGAAAAGATGACATCGGATTCTCAATGATGCCACAAAACATGAAAGAAACAATATTCTCCACTCCCGCTGCCGATGCTGCTGCTTGCTGAGAAAGTAAGCGTGAATAGGCAGCCGGAATCAAAGCGGAAGTACGGTCGTTAAGTCTATTTTCCCATGTGAATGTTTCACAATTTGCCCATAAAGCTATATCCAACCGATCATGAATAGTACGCAGTTTCTTCCAGTTTTCCTTTAAACGGACCAGAGGAAAATCCTCTCGTACACATCCAATCTCATCCTGGTATGCTATGATATCAACTTTCAACTTGGCTAACTGCTTCTCGTATTCCGAGCTATCAAGGTCAGAGTTCACAATACCATAAGGGGATATTAAAATTTTCTTATCCGGTGTCAATGCACGCGCCTGCTTGGTCAGAGCATTGACGGCAAGCACCGCATGCTCCGGAAATATCGGGCACAGACAATCCTCAACCGGCAAATACCATCCATAAAGCGCCTCATGCGTTCCATATATCGACGCCAATTCTTTCATCATGTCCAACTGTCTCTGCTTTACCACCGGGTCACGCAAATTGTCATCCTGATCTTTAGCCCATCCGGTACTCATAAAAACTTTCATCCCTAATCGGGCTGCCGCATCCATAATGGCATCCACCGGACTTTTCCTATTTGCAGGATATACCCACGGCATCAGTTTGGAAGGATAATATGCCTTTCCTTCATTGGCTACTGCCATAAAAACCAAGTATTCCATCCCCATATCTGATAACTCTCGTATCTTTTGTTCCCACAAATCCGGATCTGTATTGTCAAAATACCGAGGATTGGTATACTTATTACGTACATCCTGATATGCCAGATTTATCCATGTACCGGTGATTGGCTTTACCGACACATCCTTGCAATGGCCTGCTCCTGAGTACAACAAAAAGAGCAGTAGAACTATAGAACCGCTAAAATTTTTCATCTCATGCATATAAATATTTCTAATCAATTTGAATCTCATCCATAAACAAATAAGGCATTTTACCTTCACCTACATGCCCCTTGGGCAAAGCCATACTCCCCTTGACTACCAGCTTTACATAACGTGCATTTACAGGTGCAAATGTGACGTCATATTTTTCGATGCACCTTTTCTTCACATCCGCTTCTGCCGGAAATGCCTCATCTGCCACATTCACAAACTGCTCATTGTCATCCGAAATAAAGACTTGTAATCCAACGGGGCCCATAATCCATGCATCCATATAGGTCATGGCATTTATACTTAACCGGCTAATTTCAGTCTGCTGCTTCAAGTCAATAAGTACAGTCACATCTTCTCCTAAAAAGCCTAACCAGGCACCGGTAGAGAAATTATCATTCCCCGCCATTCCGTCCACCAATGTGGCAGCTCCTCCGAAAGTGTAATCGGGAGCCGGCTGCACCTGCGTCAATGTAACAGGAAGCAATGTGGCTTTATTAAAGGAAATAGTCTTCCTTATGCAGCTGTTTTTACTATCCGAACGGATAACTGTAGCACGAAAATCAGCAGAAGAGTCAATCGAGACGGGAACAGTATACCTTCTTGAAGTTTTTGATGGTTCTTTTCCATCCAATGTATAGTAAATAGGAGCATTGTCTATAGTGCTTAAAGTGACTGTCATGGCCTTTTTTTCAATATCCGGTGTGAAATCAGCCTTGATGTCATAAAGATGTTTGGCATAATTCCACCCGTTTCTTTGATACAAAGCCAGCAAATTTACAATCCGTTTTGTAAAATCACCATAGTCTTTCTTCTCTGGTTTTGTCCACTGAACTTCTGCCAATGCTGCCATACGGGGCAGCACCATATATTCCGCATGTGCGGCAGATGAAATGTATTCCGTCCAAAGGTTGGCTTGTACGCCGAGTATATGTTCAGCCTGCTCTGCCGTGAGCGCCTCCGTCGGTTCAAGACTATATACTTTTTCAACCGTCAGGCAACCACCGATAGACAACGGTTCGTTTTCGGTATCACCGGTCTGATAGAAGTCAAAATAGCAATGTGTATTGGGAGCCATGACTACGTTATGCCCCATTTTAGCTGCCTTAATTCCTCCGGCAGAGCTCCGCCAAGACATAACCGTGGCATTAGGAGCCACATCACCCTCCAAAATCTCATCCCAACCGATAATCTGCTTTCCACGGGCATTCAAGAATTTTTCAATGCGCTGCATGCAGTAACTCTGCAGACGGTCCTCTGCACTATGCTTTTCATCAGCTTTCAGTCCTTCGGCAATGATACGCCTCTGACATTTAGGACATTCTTTCCAACGTATACGAGGAGCCTCGTCTCCACCAATGTGAATGTATTTGAAAGGGAATATTTCTATTAATTCGGTCATCACATCTTCCAGAAACTGCATGGTTTTCTCATTTCCTATGCAAAGTACATCCTCAAAAACACCCCAATCAGGACATACTTCATAAGGGCCTCCCGTACACCCCAACTCGGGATAAGCCGCCAAAGCCGCCAACATGTGTCCGGGTAAATCTACCTCAGGAATGATATTTATATAGCGTTCTTCAGCATACCGGACCACTTCTTTTATTTGTTCCTGTGTATAGTAGCCACCATAACTCGTATTATCGTATTCACCACTTCCCAGATAACCGATTACAGTACGGTTGCGGACAGACCCTACTTCCACAAGTTTCGGATATTTCTTAATCTCAATACGCCATCCCTGATCATCGGTCAGATGCCAATGAAAAGTATTCATATTGTGCAATGCCAATAAATCTATATACTTTTTGACAAACTCCACAGTGAAGAAATGGCGCGCCACATCAAGATGCATACCACGATACACAAAACGAGGTTCGTCTTTCACGATACCGGTAGGCATCAGAGCCATCTTTTCACCGATTCCTATAGGAATGGATTTCCTCAAAGTCTGAATACCATAAAACACACCTTTTTCAGTCTGCCCCTCTATCAGAATACCTTTTGACGAAACAGAGAGTTGATAGCCTTCCTTATTACTTATCTGCGGGGTCAATGCCAATACAATAGCATTTTCCACTTTCTCACCTCCAGCCATTGCTTTTACCGGCAGTACGAAGCCAACAGACTGCCCGATATATTCGGACAAGAATTCCGCATTACGTCTTAGCTGCGGATTACTTTCCGGATAGACCACAACCACCTTATCGTCCAGCCGAAAGGGATTGTCCTGACTCAACTTAATCTCTTGCGGCAGAGGGACCACCGAATAGGATGCCGTCCCTTCACCATGAACATATACTGCAAATTCACATGCAGCAAACAATATCAGTAATCTCTTTATAAACATAAGCTGTATCAAAATAAATTATTATACTACTCAACCTTCTTTTCCGGTAGCTCCCAGCCCATGACTGTAGAAATAAACGGAATGATATTCATAGCCATCTTACGCTGCCCACTATAATTGGGATGCCAGACAGCTCCATAGTCCAACACTTCATTGAAGAGTCCTTCCTTTAGTTTCAACAAATAAATGTTCCTATCATTCATCCCGGAAACAGCCTCTTCGTAGAAAGTATAAACTGGAGCAGGAACAGTGCAACAATAGATACAAAGAATGGGAATCTGCCCATAATGCTGGCGTAATTGTTTTAATATCTGTGTATAGGCCTTTACAAACTCACTCCTATACGGCTGCGGTTCAAGAGAAAAATCGTTAGTTCCCAAATTAATGACTACCAAATCCGGACGATATGCTTTGAAATTCCATTGTTCAGCAGAACCTTCGTCAAAAGTTTGGAGCATCTTATCCTTCATCGTAATAGCCGAAACACGTACCGAATCACCATAATTACGGACAGCCCCCCGGCCAGAATGTGCAATCAGACTGTAATCTGCATCAAAATAACGTGCTATTATAGTAGAGAAAGAAAGATTACAGTTTTCCGTCTCCAATCTGAACGGTTCATTCCGGTCTTTCCCCTCCGCACCATAGCCACACGTCAGAGAGTTTCCTACAAACTCGATGTGACGGGTCCGGACTTCAGGCTCCTCCTGCAAATAGCCCGAAGCTGCCAAATGAAACTGATAGAGAGTGGTCTTTCCGAATTCACCCTCCGTGCGTTTCTGTATGCGCAGGCTATGGAGTCTACGACTTACTCCAGAAACGAAGTCAATCACAGTATCTGTGCCACAAGCTTTCACTACCGTATGCAGTTTGCCGTCGACAAAAACATTGTAATAGCTCGTCCCCGTCTCGGATAACCTTATAGAGAGTTTTCCTCCCGCAAAACGAGTCTCCAGATAAGTTCCTACCCAGTCAAAAGTCACTGAACCATCTTCTTGCACTTGGGTACGCCCTACATATCGTACGGCAGCATCACTTCCTTTAACTGTCCAGCTTGTATTTTGCGCATTCGCCCCCGGTAAACCACACAAGCTTGCACAGAAAACAAGTATCCATAAATGACAATATCTCATAAAAAAATCATTTCCAACGAATCACTGGACACGTTGTTTATAAACTCTACCAAAGCGGTCGGTCACCCGGACTTCAATATGTGCTCCGGCTTTTTTAGGAGTAGCCCGGAAGAGATGCTCCGTCTTTACCGGACTAATCCAGTCGTATTCAACTCTCTCCTTGTCCGCACAAATAGCTTTAGCCTCAGGATCGTATCCGGTAAAACGGCTCATTTCCCCCCTCCTCTTGCCATCCTCATACCACTCTACCTTCCACAAATAATCCCAGTTCCAAACATTAGCAATAATATCCAACGGATAATCATCACAACTTCCTATGGGATAAGTACGAAACTGATAATCATCAGGATAGCCGGCACTCTTATAACGCCATTTCACATCCGTCCCATCTACCTCGTAAACCCCATAACCGACCGGAGTGCCATCCATGCAAATATCAGCTTTCCACCAGATACCACATACGGCAGCCGTATTATGCTCCATCAAACTATCATTAAAACAGACATTCCAGTTGAAATGCGTATGTCCGGAAATAATATGAGCATTATATCCTTTCAACAGGTCGTACAGTCCGGAAGCATTGCTCGTCTCATCTTGTATCAAAGTATTCCACTTCAATTCCGGAGTAAGGCTTGTGGGGATATGGACAATGACAAACACAAGGCTCCCTTCGGGTACATATTTCAGGTCTTGCTCCATCCATGCAAAAGTACGTTCATTGATATAACCTATATATTGATAATCGCGATTTACATAAAAATTATTGTTCAACACAATATAATGCGCTTTACCTTTATTGAAAGAATAGTAGGTTGGACCAAAATAATTTTCAAAAGTCTGATATGAATATTCAAAAGTACGTCCGCCATAAGTCATATCATGATTACCGATGGTACGATAAACAGGAAAACCTAAAGAAGCAACCGTATCGATGTAGGACGGATATAGCGAAGGAGTATCACCGACAATATCACCACAATCTATTCCAAAAACGTCCCACTCCTTTGAATAAGGTTCGACAAACTGATGCATATCCTGCAAAAAACGAGGATATGCCTTCACATCCCTTTCAGAAGTCATTTGTACATCCGCTTGTACCAAAAACAAATGCTTCTCGTCATTCCGGGTGTTTCTTTTTAGCTCAAAATTATACTCGCTACGGGAAACATCCACTTTTTGAAAAAATAAAGGAATGGTCCGTTCCGCAGCAGGTACAAAACCAGCAGGAACAGTCAAATAGATAAAACGGGTATCTCTTTTCTTCTCAAGCATATAATCTCCCTGCCCATCGGTCAAAGTACAATCAATGCCGTCTGTAACAACTACTCCTGGCAATCCTTTGCCTTCACACAAAACCTTTCCATAAATGTCCTTTCCGAAAGAATCACAGGTATGGACTCCCAGAACAATTATAAAAAACAAATATTGTATATATTTCTTCATACTATAAAATGTCATTTAACTAAAGACAATGCTATCTTTTCTGATTCAGTTCCACAAATATCATAAGAAGTTACGGAATATGTACCAAGCTTCCCTTGAATATTCCATTTATATCTGCATACATTGTTATGGTCATATTGTACATTACCTATTAAAACGTCATCTCTATATACATGATATCCCATCACTCCCTTCTTTTCTTTCGCCGGTTTCCATTCAAGAATCACTTCATCTTTATTTTCATCAGTATATATCCTTAAATTCGAGACTGGCAAAGGAGATTCACAAATAGGCAGAGTCCCTTTCTGTACATATTCCACATATGAATTATGTATTAAGGGGTTCTTCAAAGCAGGGCTATAATAGTGGCTGTAGGCAAATGAAATAAATCCGGAGACATAGGGACGCAGCAAATCCATCTGAAGCTTTAAACGACCCAAAGGTGCAACTGTCCAGAAACGTTGGTCGAACATCTCGATATTTGCCCAAAAATGGATTTTAGGGAAAGAAGGTATAGCCTTTGACAAACTCTTAAACCATTCTGCTACCACATCAATGGTAAGCCAACCTGCTCCGACACAATCTTGAGGAGCAAAAATATCTCCGTCCTTAAAATGGGCCTTTGATAATATATACTGCCACATACGGGAACACTCTTCAGGGGTGCCTGCCTCACTATTCATGAAAGGAGACAGCAAGAAAGGCATATCTTCCGTATGTTGATGAAGAAAATCCAAATTCACATTAAGTGCATCTATCAGACAATCCAGATAAAATTGCTTTTTACAACAAGAATTGACAACCTCCCAAACCCAATACCAGCCATACATCGTATCAGAATACCTTTCTTTATAGCAATTTATCAGTTCTTCTGCAACTTTATTCCCTAGTTCCATCTGTCCCATTATCCATTTTGGAGTAAGAGAATCGACATCCCACCAGCCTTCATTAAAATTTAATCCTACAAAAACCTTAAATCCAGCTCGTTTTGCATTACGTAAGCAGTTCTCCAGCAAATCATCACTTCCGCTTTTTATGTCTGGAAGTTTTGAAGGATACACCGCTTCCGTTTTTCCTTCTTTAGAAGTATGGACCGTATGCATAAAAATCAAGAACTCCAAACCAGCCTCCTTCAAAGTCTTGAATTCTTCTTGCCAACGGATATCATTCCATTGTGTAACCAGATGAGGCTGTATAAATGAGCCTTTTATAAATAGGCTATCTCCAGCATTAACCTGCAAACAAACAGAAGTGATTAGAGATAAAAATATAAATATGTATTTATGCATTGTGGTATTCATAACTGTAAATAAGGAACTATCTCTCCAACTCTACATCTTCAAGATAGTTCCCGGGAGTGTGTTAAGTTAACATTTGAATATATTATTATTTATAACGTTGGGTATCCCACCAGACACGTACATTCATGCCATCGCCTTGTCCTTGGTTTAAACTAGATGCTGTAGCATTTTCTTTATTATCACGACGTTCTGCATCACAATAACGTATCTTCTTAATGAATTCACCATTGCCCGGATTGATAGCAGGATCATCACTTTGAGAAATTGGCATTAAAACGGGGTAACCAGTTCGACGACATTCAGCCCAGGCTTCAATCCCATTAGGATAAAGAGCCAGCCACTTCTGAGTAATGATTTTCTCCAATTTTTTCTCATCTGAATCCGTATTACTCCAAGCAACATTACCCGTAGTAAGATAAATCTCATCATTATCTGTGCTATATAAGCTGGCATCTACTCCATCACGTTCTTCTGCCAACGAAGCACGAATACCATTTTCATAATTGTTCTTTATATCTCCAGCACCACTCCATCCGCGTAAAGCAGCCTCGGCTTTCAACTGGCAAACTTCTGCATAGTTCATTACCTTAAATGGTAATGGCACTACGGTATTGCTCGGGGCGTTACCATCCATTCTATTGGCATTCCAGTCTGGAAATGCTTTCAATCCATATACACAAGAATTATTATCCGGAGAATTTGCTATGTAACCATCAACATCTGCAGCCAATAATTCTGCATCCGTACGCCCACTAGGAACACCCTGAAACTGCTCTCCTTTAAACGAAGGCTTGGGCGCTTTCTGATTGTTCTTATACCCTACCGTCTGTCCAAACCAAAGAGGCATACGAGGATCGGCTACTGTACTGGACTTTTTCAGAATATTCTCCATCGTCTTACTCATTGTAAAGCAATTCCAGTTACATATCATATAAAGAGGATGTCCCCAGCCACCAGCAGCAGTTATCCTCATATATGCATTATCATCATTACTTTCCATTACCCCTGATTGCAAAGCTGCCTCTCCTTCTGATTTTGCCTTATCCGGGTCGATATAAGAAAGCCGCAAAGCGTAACGTAAACGAAGTGAGTTTGCAAATTTTATCCATTTCTGGATATTACCGGCATACACCAAATCATTATTTTCTCCACAAGGTTCTTGACCCGCAAGATTTTGCTTCAATATATCGACAGCTTCCGTCAATTCATTGAATACATCATAATATATATTCTTTTGTACATCATATTTAGGAGAACTGCCCCCAAGCCCAGCTTCAGAATATGGAATATCACCAAAAGTATCTGTCATCCCTATTGTTCCATAAGCTACCGTTATTCTTACCATCTGACAGTAATTCGTATATGATGGCGTTTCCGCTGCCATCGCTTTTACTTCTTTCAAATGCTTCAATGTAGTATAATAAGGAGTCCAATATCCGGGTTCAGCCCATCCATCATTATATCCATATCTATCAGAAGTCCATCCTTGAACAGTATTTGTGAAATATTGGCAATACATTTGTGAATGCAGATTATCGCCTCGCTGATAGGGGGTAGCATCCAGATTAACCCCAGTTTCCTGAACAAAGGGTAAAATGTATGCCGGACTCACATTTACCAATGATGACGGGTCAGTATTCATTGATTCAAATCTGTCTGTGCACGCAGAGAGTGCACCTAATGCCAGACAGCCTATTAAAAATTTATTATATAATTTCATAATTATCCAATTTTAGAATTTGACATTTAATGAAAAACCAAACGAACGTGTTGGAGGCAATGAACCAAACTCAAATGCTTGAGCATAATCTTCACGGGAAAATGCAGATTCTGCATTTACAGGAGCATCCTTGTAGAAGTAGAATAAATCCCGCGCCACCGCAGATACTTTTACAGCCTTTAACGGAGTGTTCCTTAACCACAATTTAGGCAAGTTCCATCCTAATGAAAGTTCACGCATCTTTACGTAAGTTCCATCATACATAAAAGCTTCTGCAATACCTGTAGAACCACCAATGTTAGCATAGTATTCTTCAGCTGTCACCTGTTTCGTGTTTTCATGTCCCGTAGACTCGACAATACCTTTAACTACCATGCCATCACGTCCCTCCAGAGTTCTTTGTGAGTTACCGGTATAACAAGCATAATTATCTGTCATAGAAATAAAGTTTCCGCCATAACGTACATCAATCAGAGCACCGAATGTAATATCCTTCCATTGTAAAGTAGTACCTATGGAACCGGTCCATTTAGGAAGCATATTACCGATTACCTTATCCGTTTCTTTAATGGGAAAACCATTGTCATCAACTAAAATATTCCCATTAGCATCACGCTTAAAAGCGTTATTTGCTACAATGTCTCCAAACTTACCACCTTCTTCAACAACCACCGAAGCAATACGGGTCGATCCCAGAGTATAACGTTTCACAGATTCGTCTAATTCAACACATTCTGTACGGTTCAATCCCCAATTTAAATTCACATCCCATTTCCATGTTTTCGTCTGTATAGGGGTAGCAGAAATCATTAATTCATATCCATAACTTTTCATCTTTCCAGCGTTAATGATTTTCGAAGTATATCCTGAAGTTGCTGGTATATTAATAGACAAAATTTGATTTATAGTTGAAGAATTGTAATAAGTAAAATCAATTCCAAAACGATTTTTAAATAAACGGAAGTCAAATCCAACTTCATAAGAATTTGTCTCTTCCGGTTTCAAATCGCGAAGCGGATACGTATCTGGTAATTTCATTTCAAGAACAGAACCACCATTAACCATACTGCTGAATGAACTATACACATAGTCCAATCTGTAAGGACTGGTATCATTTCCTACTTTAGCCCAAGAACCACGTACCTTCAAATAATCAACAAACTCTGGCAGTTTCACCATTTCCGAAACAATGCCACTCAAACTTACTGAAGGATAAAAGTAGGACCAATTAGACGATGGAAGCGTAGAAGACCAGTCATTACGTCCTGTAACATCTACATATACCATGCTTTTATAACCAACACTTACATTTCCAAAAACAGACTGAATCTCCTTTTTTGAATAACTCTCAGAAGCCAACCTTCTTTCTCCATTCCCCATATAAATAAATCCTGGTATTTGGAAATTACCTGCATCCCCAACCAACCCCTCATAAGTTGTATTATAAATAGCAGTACCCAAATTGGCCGTTACAGAAAAATCTCCTAATGTTTTATTAAAATTCAGCATCAAATCAGCATTGAACTCTTGATTAGTAGATTGGACATGAGCATATTGGGAAGTTGCATTAGAGCCATCACTCAAATATATGGCATAGACTTTTCTCTTATCATTATACCAATCCATACCAATGCGTCCCGTCAAATTTAAATAGTCAGTAATACGAAGAGATGCACGAATTTGTCCCAACAAACGATTGCGTTGATTGGTATTTCCATTTTCAGGCATAATTAATCCATAAGGATTACTATAATTTTCTGCTGGCCCTGACCAGTTAATGACCTTATTATTACTGTTAATAATATTTGTACTCAGATCTGACAAACGAATACCACGAGGCAAATTAACAAGCTGTGTCATTGTACCATATTCACCTTGGGCAGGAGCATTGTTTACCTTCTCCCGCATAAAATTTATCTTGGCCCCAATGGTTAAAAATTTATTCTTGAATTCAGTATTCAAATCATAATATTGACGGTTTATAGAGTGATTCGGAGTAATACCATCATTTCTCGAATCTGTAAATGAAAATCTACCCGTAAGGTTTTCACTTCCTGCAGAAGCTGTTACTGTATTGGAATACTGAACACCGGTATCGTAAAATGCTTTTATGTAATCTTCCTGAGGCAGTAAAGCATAATCACCATAATTAGTATCACCATATATTGCATTACGCCAGTTGGTTACCATCTGCCCTTCCATTTTAGGCCCCCAACTTCCTCTGGCTGCAGTACTAAAATTACCTCCAGAACCCTGGCCATAAATATTCTGATAGTCATAAGTATTATAAACGGAACTAAACTCAAAATTACCATTATATTCTATTTCCAAAGGTTGCCCTTGTTTACCTTTTTTAGTAGTTACAATAATTGCACCACTCTGAGCTCTGGAACCATACAGTGCTGCAGCATTTGCTCCTTTCAATACAGAAATACTCTCTATATCTTCCGGATTAATTTGCGAGGCAGCTCCATATCTATCCACACCACCATACTCATTGGCAGCTTCCTGAACTCCATCATTAATGGGCACACCATCCACCACCCACAAAGGTTGGTTATTACCGCTAAGAGAATTTAGGCCACGCATAATAATACGGGTTGACCCTCCCATCCCCGTACCAGATTGAGCTATTTGCACACCAGCTATTTTACCTTGCAGCATGTTAGCAACACTAATAGATTTGTTCTCTATCAAAGCATCCGTCTTCACTTCCTGCATAGCATATCCCAATGCTTTCTTCTCGCGCTTTATACCTAAAGCTGTCACCACAACCTCATTCAATTGTTCTGCTTCAGGCTCCATTGTAATACGTAAATCAGATTTCTCCCCCACTTGTATAACAACATTTTTATAGCCAATAAAAGAAATGATTAAAGTAGCATCTTGATTGGGTAAAGCTAAACTAAAAAATCCATCCGAATTAGAGATTGTTCCGGCTGTAGTTCCTTTCACTACGATGTTAGCTCCAGGAATAGGTTCTCCCATTTCATCTAAAATAGTTCCTTTTACCACCTTCTTGTCCTGCTGCTGGACATCAAGCGCTTTGTTTAGTGGCGTATCTGCATAAGCATTAATACCACCAATGCAAAATAATCCACAGAAAAGGATTGTTACAGTTTTTTTCACCATCCTTTCATGTCTCAAATTGTTTTTCATAAGCTCATTAGTTTAATTAATAATTCCAATATATCATCACTTTTTACTTAGGTCTTCTAAAACTTGCCAACATTGGTACAATCCTCTTGGCACATGAAAACATCCTTTCCATTTACCACCTTTCAATGGTAATAATACTTCTCCCCTACGATTCAAATATCCAAACCATTCCGGATATTCAGAATCTTTGAAATGACTCCAAGTATAATCATGCACTTTTTCAAACCATTCCAAGCATTTTTCATCACCAGTCAACTGATAACCTTTCAACATGGAAATCAATGTCTCGATATGAACCCACCACAACTTCTGATCCCACTCCAGCTGCTGTGGAGGGAATCCCTTGCGGTCCATAAAATAAAAAATACCACCATATTCTTTGTCCCAACCATATTCGGCCATCGTCAAGGTAATATCCTTGGCTTTTTTAACCAACTCAGGACGATTTAAGCGCTTACCTAAATCCATAATAAACCACATGGCTTCAATATCATGCCCAGGAGTAACCTGACGTCCTTCAAACGAATCAGAAAGTTTTCCATCAGTAAGAACATTTTCCACAATAATCCCCCCTAATTCCGGACGATAAAAAACTTCCATCACTTCATGAATGCAAGTATCGATTGTCTCCATTAAAAAATTCTCACTCAAAAGATGTTCGATTTCTAAAGACAGATTACAAAGAATCATTGGCAGAGCAAACCCCTTTAGATTACGAGTTCCCAAATGAAGTTTATTCCATTTACCTTTAGGGTTACCCACTTTCGATAATACAATGTTAAAAGTTCTTTTGGCAATATCTGCATATTCCTGGTTGCCAGTAGCCAGACTTAGTTGTCCAAAAGCCATTGTAGCAAAAGTGTAGGAGAAAATATTATAAGGCTCCACCAAAGGATTCCCATTCCGATCTAAAGAAAAATACCAATTATAGTTACCATCATGCCCATATTTTTTCAAGAATTCACCTCCTTGAATCGCACAATCAAGCCATTCTTTACGTTTTTCCACTTTATTGTAAAGCATTGAAAACATCCAAACTTGGCGGCCTTGCAACCAGATGAATTTATCCGTATCAAATACTTCACCATCACGATTCAGACAAGTATAGTAACCGCCCCATTCAAGATCTTGCGAATGAGATAACCAAAAAGGGAGTACACTATCGAAAAGCTCACTTTTGTATTGCTTTGCTAATTGTTTAAATTCCATAATTTATAATTTAAATAAGGTCAATTATTTTTCCATCCAATAACGTTCTATTTCTTCCAAAGATTTACCAGTAGTCTCAGGAATCAATTTCCACACAATCAGAATATAAGGCACACACATTACAGCAAACAAAAGGAATGTTCCAGCAGGAGTAAGGTTCTGAAGCATCCACGGCGTAAGCTGTCCAACAAGATAAGTTCCTACCCACAAAGCAAATCCAGCAATAGACATAGCTATTCCACGAACACGGATAGGGTACATTTCCGAGAGCAGCACAAAAATGACTGCACAAATAGAGATAGCACAACAAAAAACATAAAACAAGAAAAAGAATAACAAGAAACCGTTTGGTAAATCAAAAGTCCTCGCAAAACGGAAATAAAATCCTATTAACAACAAGGAAATAACCATACCAGAAACTCCATAATATACAAGCTTTTTGCGGCCTACTTTATCAATAATAAAGACCGCAATGATTGTAGTTACTGCATTAACGATACCTACCAATACTTGGCTGAACAAAGCATCTCCTCCTGACAAACCCGCCTCTTCAAAAATAGAAGGCCCATAATAAAGAACAGCATTTACTCCCATAAATTGCCCAAGGATAGCAATAGCAGCACCTATCAATACAGCTTTAGAGATTCCCGGCTGTAATAGAAGCTTCCATTCGGACTTGGACTCTGATTGAATAACAGATTTTGTTTCTTGCAGTTGTCCTGCAGCCTCATGCTCAGAGAGATATATTTTCCGGAAAATACTTCGCGCCAAACCATCGCGCCCTTTCAAAACCAACCAACGAGGACTTTCTGGAATGAAAAAGATAATAAAGAAAAATAATAATGATGGAATACTGGAAAAACCCAACATACCTCTCCACACTTCCGAAACAAAAATTCTATGTACCCAATCAGCACCTAAGGTAATCCCGCTTTGAGAAAAATGAAGTAACTGGAAGTTTGCCAGATATGCACCTAAAAATCCGATAGTAACAGCCAGTTGGTACAAAGAAACCAACCTTCCTCGATATTGGGCTATTGAGACTTCCGATATATATAATGGAGACACAATAGAAACAATTCCGATACCAATTCCTCCCAATATACGTGCAAAAACCAACTGCTCAAAAGAATCAATGAAGGCGCACCCGATACCCGACACCGAAAAAAAGACAGCAGCAATTAACATCGTCATCTTACGGCCCCACATGTCACTCAGTTTACCCGCAAACAGTACACCAATTATAGAACCAATTAAAGCACATCCCACAAACCAGCCCACTTGAATCTCATCCAATCCGAATTGGGCTGTAACCTGAGATATAGTACCGGAAATGACCGCGGCATCATATCCAAACAAGAAACCGCCTATAGCAGCCACAACAGACAAGAACGTCAAATAAGAAAAATTTACATCTGATTTCATACCTATTACATCTTTATTTACTACCTGATTTCAAAATATTCTTTATATCTATCATATAAATGCCCTGCTTGCAAATAGGCTGATTGAGGACTCATGAAATGAGAAAATTCAAAAGTAATAGCCTTGTCATAGCCAGCACGTTTAGCCGCTTCCAATTTCATCCGGAGTTTATCAAACTTAATGGGTAAGAAACGAATAGGCATATCCCGATCAAATGTCTCTGCATTAGTCCAACATTGCATACCGTACTTATCCGCCAAATGCTTATTTACTGTAAAAAATGCATCTAATTCATCGTAATCGATATGTCCGTCCTGAAAAGCACAAGCATCTACTACATCATGAATGCCATCAAATATTTCATTCCACTCTCTTTCATGCTCTTCTACAGAAACAGCATCTGCTTTCGTTATCTTATCTCCACTTACCATTACCGCTTTCTTCCCATCAATCCATGGAGATATAAAAGTAGGTAAACCACCAGAGACATCTTTACATTGCTTACCCATGGAATAAAATGCATCAATGGCTCCTTTGGTCTTACGACTAATCTCACCGCTAATGTACCATCCACCAAAACTTTTATAGCGTTCACCATACTGATGCCAAACCTCATCAATAACATATTTATTATCTTCAATTTCCCAACTTAAATCACCAGTGTCCCAATAACGTCCGGAATCATACAAACCGAAATAAAATTTCATATCATATTTAGCTGCCAAACTCAAAAACATATCTACTAAATCAATGGAAGGCATATAACACCCTTTCTTCAGTAAATACTTGGAAGGATAAGTAATAAATTTCCGATATCCAGAACGTATCAGGATAACTGCATCAATACCAATCCCTTTCATATGTTGAAAGTCCAAATCCCATTCTTTCATTCCCCAATTTTGATGAGGAATATCATGCGAAATTTCATCTAGAAAAGTTCCGGTTATTTTCAACCCATTATTCTTTGGAACAATCAAGGTATCTCCCAAGTCAGTTCCTGATATAGGAAATAGGCACCCCTCTTTGTTTGATGCAGTACTCAAAAAGGAAGGAGCTGCAAACAGTGAAGCTCCGGCTAATACTGACTTTTTCAAGAAATCTCTTCGGTCATTTGTTTTCATTTGTTGTAGGTCTTTCTTAGTATTCTTCTATTTAATCTGCCACAAATATAGATATATTTATTAATTAGACAATATTTAATAAAAGATTTTATTATATTAAACTCAGTAATTAACCTTTTTAATTAATATAAGATAAATAAATAATAAAATAAAGGGGAATATATTATAAAACCACATGCAAATAAGAGTAGTTACCAAATAATTTTAATATCTTTGGCAAGGATACACAAAGCAACCATTATGAAGCAAGAATTATTAAAAGAAATAGAAATGGGGAGCAAAAATGCTCTGCTAAAAAAGAAAATCATTACACATTATATATATAATGGTAGTTCCACTATTACTGATTTATCCAAAGAGCTGGATTTAAGTGTGCCTACAGTAACCAAATTTATCAGCGAAATGTGCGATGATGGCTATATTAATGATTACGGAAAGCTAGAAACTAGTGGAGGACGTCATCCCAGCCTCTATGGACTCAATCCTAAATCCGGTTACTTTATAGGAGTAGACATCAAAAAGTTTGCCATTAACATTGGACTTATTAATTTCAAGGGTGATATGGTAGAACTGAAAATGAATATCCCATATAAGTTTGAAAATACCCAGGAAGCCTTGGAGAAACTATGTAAACTCATCAGTAATTTTACAAAGAAAGCAGGAATCAATCCAGAAAAGGTATTAAACATTTGTATCAATATATCAGGGCGAGTTAATCCTGAATCAGGTTACAGCTTCAGCATGTTTAACTTTTCCGAACTTCCGTTAGCAGAAGTATTAGCCAAGAAAATCGGATATTCCGTTTGTATAGATAATGACACTCGTGCCATGACTTATGGAGAATATATGCAAGGATGTGTCAAAGGAGAAAAGAATATCATCTTTGTAAATATAAGTTGGGGACTTGGCATTGGAATCATTATAGATGGAAAAGTTTATACCGGTAAATCTGGATTTTCTGGAGAATTCGGACATGTCAATGTATTCGACAATGAGATTCTATGCCACTGTGGCAAAAAAGGATGCTTGGAAACAGAAGCATCCGGTTCTGCTTTGCATCGTATTTTGTTGGAACGTATCAACAACGGAGAATGTTCCATATTATCCAGTCGTATAGCCACTAAAGAAGACCCACTCACACTGGACGAAATTATTGCAGCAGTAAACCAAGAAGATTTACTCTGTATTGAAATTGTGGAAGAAATTGGCCAAAAGTTAGGAAAACAAATTGCAGGATTAATAAATCTATTCAATCCTGAACTGGTAATTATAGGAGGAACACTGTCATTGACTGGGGATTACATTACACAGCCTATAAAAACCTCTGTGAGAAAATATTCTCTGAATCTAGTAAACAAAGATTCGGTTATTATAACTTCCAAACTAAAAGACAAGGCGGGTATTGTAGGGGCATGTATGCTTGCACGAAGCAGGATGTTTGAGAGCTAAAGTTCCAACATCCGCTTCATAAAAGCCTTTATTCCTTCTGCATCAGAAGTCTGAGGAGCCCATGAAGCCAAATCCTCTGAGGGTAGAGGCTGATATGGGCCTTTTTTAATTTCAAAAATAACGGTGCCTGACTCCAAGGCAATAATACTATGCCACGTATTAGAAGGAATCTCCAGACCATATTTACCTTCCGAAGGATTGAGGCATACCTTATCTGTTACATTACCGGCATCATCATAAAAAAATGCCAGCAGACTTCCACGCAAAACCAGATAAGTTTCTTCCTTATCTGTATGACGGTGAGGAGGAAGATAAGTTCCTGGTTCCAAAGCATTCAGCAACCGATGAATAGGGGCATCCATAGACGCATGAAAATTATAATTCATACGTAAACGGGAATTCTCCTTGGCTTGTGAAGTAACGGTATCCAGCAGCTCTTCTGTTATCAGCTTCATCATAACCTCAGCAATTGAGCAAACTTGGCAGGAAGTTCTGCTTTACCCGCTTCAATAGACAAACTTTTTCCTTCTTTATCTAGTAATATAGCAGCCTTCTGCGAGGAAGCCAATGAGGCAACTTCCGCCACATTACCAGCAACAAACAAGCATCCGGAAAAAAGAGGGGTAATCACCTTCCGGGTATGCCCTTTCCATTTTACAAACACAGCCTGCATCGGGCAATATGTAGTATATCCCGCAGCATTCAAACGCTGCATCAACTTATGTTCAGACTTAGGTGCTGTGTACAATGCATGCCAGCACATCATATCATTATCCGTCATCATATTGTTTGCTTTTTCCATCCCTTTAATAAATCTTTTACAAATAATATCCATCCCACACTGCCGACACCTGCCAAGAACATGAAGCCGATCAAAATCATCAATTTATTGGGCTTTGCAGGCTTCAAAGGTACCGTAGCCGGCTGGACAACCGTATATACCGGTGTAATCTCCTGCACCTTAGCTCTTGCCATCTGCAATTGTTGAGACACTTGTGTATATACTTGATAGGCTAAATTCATTTCATTCTGTAAACGCTCTTGCTCTGCGCGATAACTCAGTAATATTATATTCTGGTTTGCATCTACAAAATTTGCGTATTTCTTCTGGGCATCCTCATAACTGGCCTTTGCTTCTCCATAAAGTTTTTCGGTAAATGCCAAATCATGACGAGCCTTATTAGTCCGATAATCTGTGATGTAGTTCTGCAGGCAATGCATCACGGTATCCGTCAGCGAAGCAGATATCAAAGGATCCTGCATAGTAACAGACAAGGTTGTCACACCTGTCTTTTTGTCTACGGAAACAGAGATACGTTTACTTAAAGCATCTGCAATGGCAGACTCATCTCTAGTAAGACGAAAAGGATCCAGCTTTGCGTCCCCCTCTTCCGGTTCATCCTTAAACAAAGACAATGTCCATCCTAACACCTTAAAAGGAGCGGAGAAAATTGCACTCCACCAAGGAGAACGCTGTTCTTCTTTCAAATAAGCATATAAAGTCGTGTCTACTTTTGCTTTCTGATCCTTGACTTTAACATCGAACAGTTCAATCAGAAAAGGAGTAGAACTTACAATATCAGGATAAAGTTCGGGTGACAAAGCATCCTCACCAGAAGAAGTGCCCAAATTGATACCCGCCATGGCTGCAAGGGCTCCCATACTTCCACCACCAGATTTGCCACCACTCTCCGGAGCCAATGTCACACTTGTAGAGTACTCCTTAGGAATACTAAATGCAACAACCAGTCCTACAAGAGCAGCGATACCACACGCCTTAAAAACCAATTTGCGACTAGCCCATACTTTCTGGGCCAGTTCTATCAAATCTATTTCTTGTTCCTCAGGTTGTGGAGAGGTTATGTTTTGTATTCTTTCTTCGCTCATAATTCAAATTACTTAAAGAGATTAACCATAGTCGCAATCATCGCTGCAATAGAAGCTGTCGTACTTCCCATTCCCAGAATTTCAGCAGTAGTCATCTTCTTTTTCTGTTCTTTACTTGGAACAATTATTTCACAACCAGGTTCAATGGCTTTCTTGTTCCCTGCTTTTAAACGAGAAACTGTACCATTCATGTATATTACATAGACCTTACGTTTCTTGGCATCATTACCAAAACCACCAGCTTGATTGATGTAATATTTCAAGCTTTCACCCTTTTTATATAAAACTGTATTCGGATACATTACAGCACCGTTGATTTTCACTGTACTTACGTACTCCGGAACAAATAACACATCTCCCTCACGAAGCACCATATCAGCATCTGAACCGGGATTCTTCAAAGCCTCTCCCAGATTTATACCTACAGAATAGGTATCAGACAAATCCAATTTTTTTACAGATATGGAATCTCCACCTCCCGCTTGCGCCATACGCAGGGCATCTTCTTTACGGCGAAATTCTTCTTCGGTCATCCTACGAATAAGACGCGCTCCTTTTACATAAGCATCGGGAGTCACTCCACCAGCCTTAGCTATCAAGTCACTCAAACGTTCATTTTTTTTCAATAGTGCATAATTACCGCTAAAAAGAACTTCTCCCCCCACCATAACATTCTGTTGTTTAAAATAAGACGGACTCTTACGAATATAAACTTCATCAAAAGGTTCAAGATGGAAATCCTGGCTTCCTTCTCCCACCAATAAGCCATCTTTCAAATTAAAAGAGAAATTCTGGCCTACTGTAGTACTGAAAGATGTACTCTTCGTATCTTTCATACGCCGTGCCACTTCAACTTTCGTCGTAGCCGCTGCCTCCAACAAGCCACCAGCCTGCAACACCAAATCCTCTACTGTCATTTTATCAGAATAGAGATATGTACCCGGATTGGCAACTTCACCATGGATGGTAAGTGTAGCTTCTTCCTTCAAATCATGAATACTTGGGATATATAAAATATCATTCTTCTGCAAAGGAATATCTGCAGCCGTCCCGTTCAGCAAACCTTTCACATCTACTTGTATAATCTCATGCGACAAGTCTTCAAGCTCACGATCGATTATAGCACGGTTTAAGAATGCATCTCCGCGAAGTCCTTCTGCTTTCTTAATCAGCTGCTTCACTGTATTCATCATACCGTCCAACTGGTACAAACCTTCACGATATACAGCACCGCGGACTTCCACACGATTCTCAAAACGCTGTAAAACGGAACCAACCGTTATCTTATCACCGTCATCTACGCGGAATACAGAATAATCCATCTCATCCACATTATAAATTTGATGCTCACGTCCACTTTTACGGATTATACGTAATGCTTTCTTATAAGCATCACCCGTAAAACCACCTGAATACTTCAATAATGTGCCTACGGTTTCAGTGGGTTTCATTTCATAAAACATCGGACGTTTTACCTTACCCAATATCTGTACCAATGACTGGTAAGGATCCACAAGAATTACATCACCATCCTGCAGACGGATGTCATCCTTCATTTTTCCTTTCATAAGTAAATCGTAAACATCCAAATCCGCTATTGTATTTCCATTGCGAATCACTTTAATACTGCGTAAACTACCAATTGGGTTCACACCACCTGCACGATATAAAGCATGAAATACGGAAGCAAATGATGAGAGGGTATAAGTTCCGGGCACCACAACTTCACCCATAACGTTTACTTGAATAGAACGTATTTCTCCTAATGTCAATTTAACTTGGGTAGACGGAACATTTCCGGTTACTCCAGAATATATTCTGGCAAATTCTTGTTTCAAATAATTATTGGCTTCCTTTACTGTTTTGCCACTCAGATAAACCGGTCCTAAATTATTCACAAGAATACTTCCTTCCGGAGAGATTGTTTGTCGGATTGTTGTTTCAGAAGCTCCCCACACATCAATAATCACCTCGTCACCAGGTCCCAGACGATAATTCTCGGGAGTAGCAACATTCACATTGGGTTCGAAAGTCAAATTATCGTTAGTAAAAATATTATGACCATAAATTTGCGAAGTCGGATCCTCTGTTTCCTTCTCTTGAGACAAGGAACGATTATCCATCATTTGTAAAGGATCCCCTGCAACATCCGTTTGCCTGGCAGAATAAGTTTCCGAGGTTGTACGCAGCCCTTTGGCTACGCCACTCATTTCACCACGTTGACGAGAACGCTTCTCATCTTGGGTATTGCTCTGCGGACTTCCAGATTTAGAGTTTTCATACTTTTTCTGAATTCTTTCAACTTGTTCCTTTGTCACTCCCCGCCGCATTAATTCAGTAGTAATCTGCTTTTGATTTTTGCCCATCTGCTGAGCGCTTTTTACATACTGAACAACCTGATCATCTGACATCTGCTGAGCAAAAGCTACCCCTGACAAAGTAAATACCAAAAAGAATAGTGTTATTAATCTACGCATAAGATATTCTGATTAATCTTTTGAGTTCTTGTAATAAATATAAATCGGGCACAAAGGTAATATATTATTTTTATAATATACATTTATTCCACCTCTAAGTTTCAGAAAAAGCATTAAAAAGCTGTCACTTTCACGTCTTTTCATTGGGTAGAAGAAAGCGGGAAAATTGGCACTATTTTTTTCATTAGTCCAATCAAAATAGCCTTTTTCTCAGTATAACTATATTGCACCAAGGCCAGCACTTCTTCCCGCACATGTTCATAATCATCAACAGATGGCTTTTCACGCTTTATCTTTTCACTGATTACAGAATCCAAAAGTCCATCCCCAGGCCCTCCCACAATGTACACTTCTCCCCCATCCCCCATGACTCCCACTTCCAGGGTGAGCATACAAGCTTCAGACATGGTAATCAAACAATGAGTATTCGTCGGATACACCTCACCCAAACGTACTATGAACATATCAGTTTCCCCTTTGTCGCGTTTCAACCTGCAATCAGATGACTGCACATATATTTCCGCCACACGCTTACTATATTCCATAGCATTTTCCGGATGACGTGCATTAGCAGCAGATATCATAACCATACGGGACACTCTATACTTTACCGCCAGGTCTGCAATATTCACTGTCCCCGATATATTCGTTTGAATTGCCTCCGACACAAAATCATCCATCAGTTGTACATGCTTATAAGCAGCAGAATGAAAAACAAGTTGAGGACGTGTTTCTTCAAATATAGCCTCCAAACGCGTACGGTTAGCAACATCTGCAACCAATACACGGACCTCCAGATTCTTCCAATGATCAGACAATTCCAACTGTACATCATACAATGGGGATTCTGCCTGATCTACCAGAATCAACTGATAAGGATTCAGTGTAGCCAACTGGCGGACGATTTCCCTTCCTACAGCTCCCGCCGCTCCCGTAACCATTACTCTACGCCCCTCGATATGGGCCGTAATTTTACGCACGTCAACTTGTACCGGTTCTCTACGGAGCCAATCTTCTATTTGAATGTCCTTTATCAGTCCATCGTCCATACAATCGCTTAAGGGAGGAACGGTCATTACATGAATATCATGAGAGAACAGTTTATCCAGCATTCCGGAATTTTCCAAATCCGACACCTTGCTTGGAGAGATAATGATTGTATCCACTTTCTTTTTCTTTAGACGGTCAAACAGCTGCTCATCATTGGGATATACCCTGCATCCCATCGTATGTTTACCTATCATATCAGGTTCGTCCGAAATAAAGCCACGCAGGCGATAATGATTATTACGACTAACTCTCAAGGATTTTGCAACATTGACTCCAGTCCCATGGAATCCATAAATAAAAACATTCACGCAATGACGTGCATCAAAAGCAATAGCTTCATAAAGCATCTTCACAGCAATGCGCATACAAGCCATCAGAGAGAAGGTGAACATATATGCCATAAACAGAATGCTGTTCGGCAAAGTTTCTCCAAGCCCCGAAACAGACCAACAGTAATTCCCTAAAAACAGTACAGCATAGCTCATCGTAAGACTCCAAAACACACGATAAATATCCACAAAAGAGGAAAAACGGATAACACCCACATAAGTACGGAGAATATGAAAGAAACAGACATTACACAAGACAGCCAAAATGATCAGCCATACATACAAAGAAATTTCATAAGATACGGACGAAAGCCTATATTGCAAAAAACATGCAGAAAGCATGGAAATCACAACGATAATTACATCTACCAACAACACCGTCCATTTGGACGCTATGCGTGAAGAAAGATATTTATAATAGATTCTTAAATTCATAATCAGTATCAGACTTATTTGCTATAGGACCTACGACAAAGATGCTTCTTTTCGTTTTATTATCCAATTTTTATGGCAATAAAGTTCAGGACATTCAAATAGAAAATTATCCCACTAAAATATTTCTAAAAAAAACAGAGATTCTTTTTGCCTTTTCAAATAAAGATGTACCTTTGCACCCCGTAAACAAAAGCTTATTGCCGCTATAGCTCAGTTGGTAGAGCAACGCATTCGTAACGCGTAGGTCGCCAGTTCAAGTCTGGCTAGCGGCTCGATATTCAAGCACTGATTATCTGGAATAATCAGTGCTTTTTCTTTTCAAGAATCGTTAGAATAAAAAACGCTCTTCTACGAATATATTTGCATAAAACACAATGCCCTTCCAAACAGTTTAATCCATAGCCGCATAATTATCCCAAAGCAAGTAAAGCTAGTTTAAAACAGCACCATCTGATTAGTATGCTGGTGAGCCAGTTCACCCAAGGATTAGGCCACTGCAGGGCTCCTTTCGACCCGGGTGCCGTGATAGATGACGAAGGTACAGGATGGTTGTCATTCGGCGGAGGCGGAAAGGGGGAAGTCGGCACCGACTACATGCCCGCAGATGCTCGCATTGTCCGCTTGGGCAAAGACCTGATTAGTCTGGACAGCGAGATAGTAGAGACAAAAGCTCCCTATCGTACATGACTTCGCACACGCCGCTCGACACCGACAACTGGCAGTATGTGGACAACTATTTCAAGAATCCCGGAGACTATTCATATGATAAGCACTACGCATTCGACCATCACTACAGATTCTCTCTGAAAAAAGCATGCTCCGACTATGTAGTTTCCAATAAAAAATGTATCTTGCGGAGATTTATTAAATACGATATGAACATGAAACCCTATCTAATCCCCTTCTTTGCAACTGTTGCACTGACCGCAACCGCTCAACAAAAAAACGAGATTACCAGCGTCCTCGAAATACTGGATGTAACCAACGGTAACCGGACCGTCGTAAAAGAATTTCCCTACCGGATTGAAGCTCCCAATTGGACGCCCGACGGGCAATGGCTGCTATACAACAGCGAAGGAAAGCTTTACCGCCTTTCCCCCACCTCGCCTGCCGAACCGGAACTGATAAACACCGGATTTGCCCAAAACTGCAACAACGACCACGTCCTCTCGACCGACGGACAGCAGATAGCCATCAGCCACGGGACGAAAGAAGACTATAAATCGCGCATTTATACACTTCCCATCACGGGCGGCACTCCCCGTTTAATAACACCTATGGCTCCCAGCTACCTCCACGGTTGGAGCCCCGACGGCAAAGAGCTTGCCTATTGCGCCGAACGAAACGGCAACTATGACGTCTATACCATCCCGGCGGAAGGAGGTGAAGAAACCCGCCTGACCACTGCCGAAGGTCTGGATGACGGACCGGAATATTCCCCCTGCGAACAATACATCTGGTTCAATTCCGTACGCACCGGACTCATGCAAGTCTGGCGCATGAAGGCAGACGGCTCCGAACAGACCCAGATGACCTTTGACGAAACCCGTAACTCCTGGTTCCCCCACATCTCCCCTGACGGAAAATCTGTTGTATTCATCACCTACTACAAAGGTGACCTGGAACCGGGAGAGCACCTGGCAAACAAGAACGTAGAGCTGCGCCTAATGCCCGCAAACGGTGGAGAACCCAAGACATTGTTAAAGCTTTTCGGCGGACAAGGCACCATCAATGTCAACTCATGGGCACCGGACAGCAAACGCATAGCCTTTGTCAGCTATCGAATTAACTGATATGACTTGAGGATTTTCACTCCATTTTTACTAACTTTGCCCGACTAAAGATGCAGTAAAACAAAATGGAAAAGAAAAAGAAGAGAATTATTATCGGAACATTCGTCGCACTGATTCTTATTGGAGCAGCTTGTGCAGGAACGGTATACTACTATCTGTTTGCCCCGCAATTCCATCCGCAAAGGACAGTCTATATCTATATAGACCGCGACGACACCGCCGACTCCATATATAATAAGGTGAAACAACAAGGCCATCCCCGAAGCTTCACCGGCTTCCGCTGGATGGCCCAATACAAGAAATATTCCGAAAACATACACACCGGACGCTACGCCATCCGGCCGGAGGAAAATGTATATCACGTATTCAGCCGTCTGTACCGCGGATATCAAGAACCTATGAACCTTACCGTCGGCAGCGTACGCACACTGGACCGGCTGGCACGCAGCGTAGGCAAACAGCTCATGATAGACTCCGCCGAAATAGCCGGATTGATGAACGACTCCGCATTCCAACAAAAACTGGGATACAACAAAGAGACCCTGCCGTGCCTCTTCATCCCCGAAACCTACCAAGTCTATTGGGACATGAGTGCGGAAGAGTTCTTCGAAAGAATGCAAAAAGAGCACCAGAAGTTCTGGAACCAGGAACGCTTGGACAAAGCCACCGCCATCGGCATGACCCCGACGGAAGTCTGCACCCTTGCCTCCATCGTCGAGGAAGAGACAAACAACACTCCCGAAAAACCAATGGTGGCAGGGCTCTACATCAACCGCCTGCACACCGGCATGCCCCTGCAAGCCGACCCTACCATCAAATTTGCCTTGCAGGACTTCGGCTTGCGGAGAATTACGAATGCCCATCTGGCAGTAGAATCCCCCTACAATACCTATCTCAACACCGGACTACCTCCCGGTCCCATACGCATCCCCTCACCCATCGGGCTGGATGCTGTGCTGAACCATACGAAACACAACTACCTCTACATGTGTGCCAAAGAGGACTTCTCGGGCACCCATAACTTTGCATCCAATTATGCCGAGCACATGAAAAATGCAAGAAAATATTGGAATGCATTAAACGAAAGAAAGATTTTCAAGTAATCTGCTGATAAAATAAAAGCAAAATCCTATATTTGCGTCAAATATTAATCCATGACTAACACTTAAATATTCAGATATGAGCAAGCAACTCTTACTTGGCGATGAAGCCATTGCACAAGCTGCATTAGATGCCGGACTTTCGGGTGTATATGCCTATCCCGGCACTCCTTCTACGGAAATCACCGAATATATTCAGATGGCACCGATTACTGCCGAAAAGAATATCCATAACCGCTGGTGCTCTAACGAGAAAACTGCGATGGAGGCTGCCCTGGGCATGTCCTTTGCAGGCAAACGTTCACTGGTGTGCATGAAGCACGTGGGTATGAACGTGGCTGCCGACTGTTTCATCAACTCTGCCATTACCGGCGTAAAAGGCGGTCTGATAGTCATTGCTGCCGACGACCCCAGCATGCACTCTTCACAGAACGAGCAGGACAGCCGCTTCTATGGCGACTTCTCCCTCATCCCGATGTACGAACCAAGCAACCAGCAAGAAGCATACGACATGGCGTACAACGGATTCAGCTTCTCCGAACAGACCGGCGAACCCATCCTGATGCGCATGGTTACGCGCCTGGCACACTCCCGTTCCGGCGTAGAGCGCAAGGAGCAGCAACCGCAGAATGAGATTTCCTTCAGCGACGACCCGCGTCAGTTCATCCTTCTGCCGGGTAATGCACGCAAACGCTACAAAGCATTGCTGCAACGCCAGGACGAATTTATCAAAGCTTCTGAAAACTCCGCTTACAACAAATATACCGACGGCCCCAACAAAAAGCTGGGTATCGTGGCATGCGGCATCGGCTACAACTACCTGATGGAAAACTATCCCGAAGGTTGCGAATATCCGGTTCTGAAAATCGGACAATATCCGTTGCCCAAGAAACAGCTGATGCAGCTGGTAGAAGCATGTGACGAGATTCTGGTACTGGAAGACGGACAACCGTTCGTAGAAAAACAGCTGAAAGGCTATCTAGGCATCGGCATCAAAGTAAAAGGCCGTTTGGACGGCACTCTTTCACAAGACGGAGAACTGAACCCGGACAGCGTGGCACGTGCCGTAGGCAAGGAGAACAAGGCTGAATTCAGCGTTCCTTCTCTGGTAGAGATGCGCCCGCCCGCTTTGTGCGAGGGTTGCGGTCACCGCGACATGTACACGGTGCTGACCCAAGTATTGAAAGAAGAATATCCCACTTATAAGGTGTTCAGCGACATTGGTTGCTACACGCTGGGAGCCAATGCTCCATTCAATGCCATTAACTCTTGCGTGGATATGGGCGCCTCCATCACCATGGCGAAGGGTGCTTCGGATGCCGGCCTGCATCCTGCCGTAGCCGTCATCGGCGACTCCACCTTCACCCACTCGGGCATGACGGGACTGCTGGATTGCGTCAACGAAAACGCCGACGTCACCATCGTCATCTCCGACAACGAAACCACCGCCATGACCGGAGGACAAGACTCTGCCGGCACCGGACGTCTGGAAGCCATCTGCGCCGGCATCGGTGTAGCTCCCGAACACATCCGCGTCGTAGTGCCCTTGAAGAAGAACTACGAAGAGATGAAGCAAATCATCCGGGAAGAAATCGAGTACCACGGCGTATCCGTCATCATCCCCCGCAGAGAATGTATCCAAACATTAGCACGCAAAAAAAGAAACAAGTAAAGCCATGAAAAAAGACATCATACTTTCCGGCGTAGGAGGACAAGGTATCCTCTCCATCGCCACCGTAATAGGCAAAGCAGCCCTCAAGGACGGACTCTACATGAAGCAGGCAGAAGTACACGGCATGAGCCAGCGAGGCGGCGACGTGCAGTCCAACCTGCGCATCAGCGACCAACCTATCGCTTCGGACCTCATCCCCACAGGAAAATGCGACCTCATCATCTCCCTGGAACCGATGGAGGCGCTGCGCTACCTCCCCTACCTCAGCCCCGAAGGTTGGCTGGTGACCAATGAAGCCCCCTTCATCAACATTCCCAACTATCCGGCAGAGGAAGACATCAAGGCTGAAATCAACAAGCTGCCGCATAAAATCATGCTGAACGTAAACGAAGTGGCAAAAGAAGTCGGCTCTCCCCGTGTAGCGAACATCGTACTGCTGGGTGCCACCATCCCCTTCCTCGGCATCGACTATGCAAAGGTGCAAGACAGCATCCGCGAAATCTTCCAACGCAAGGGTGACGCCATTGTAGAGCTGAACCTCAAAGCGTTGGCTGCCGGCAAAGAGATTGCTGAAAAACTGATGTAAACTATAATTGACTCTAAATTTCAACATACCATGAATAACAAATACTGGGAAGAAGAGATTGAAACGATGCCCCGTGAGCAGTTGCGCGAACTGCAACTGCAACGGTTAAAAAAGACCGTCAGCATTGCCGCCAACTCTCCCTATTATAAAAAGGTATTCCAAGAGCATGGCATCACTGCCGACAGCATCCGGTCTGTAGAAGACATACGTAAGATACCGTTTACCACCAAGGCCGATATGCGCGCCAATTATCCTTTTGGATTAGTAGCAGGCGATATGCGTGAGGACGGAGTACGTATCCATTCTTCCAGTGGCACTACGGGCACGCCGACGGTCATCGTACACTCCCAACACGATTTGGACTCTTGGGCTAACTTAGTGGCACGCTGCCTCTATATGGTAGGTATCCGTAAGACGGATGTTTTCCAAAACAGCTCCGGTTACGGCATGTTCACCGGAGGACTGGGCTTTCAGTATGGAGCCGAACGTCTGGGTGCGCTGACTGTTCCTGCCGCTGCCGGAAACAGCAAGCGTCAGATAAAGTTCATCACCGACTTCAAGACCACTGCCCTGCATGCCATTCCCAGCTATGCCATCCGCTTGGCAGAGGTATTCCAGGAAGAAGGGATGGACCCCGCCGGCACAAGTCTGAAAACGCTTGTTATCGGTGCCGAACCCCACACAGACGAGCAACGCAGAAAGATTGAACGCATGCTTGGCGTCAAAGCCTATAACAGCTTTGGTATGACTGAAATGAACGGTCCCGGCGTAGCCTTCGAGTGCACCGAACAAGACGGCATGCACTTCTGGGAAGATTGCTACCTGGTCGAAATCATTAACCCGGAAACCGGCGAACCCGTACCGGAAGGTGAAATCGGCGAACTGGTACTGACAACGCTGGACAGAGAGATGATGCCCCTCATCCGCTACCGTACACGCGACCTTACCCGCATCCTGCCCGGTAAGTGCCCTTGCGGACGTACCCACATCCGTATAGACCGCATCAAAGGCCGTAGCGACGATATGTTCATCATCAAGGGAGTCAATATCTTCCCCATGCAGGTGGAAAAGGTGCTGGTACAATTCCCCGAATTGGGCAGCAATTACCTCATCACGCTCGAAACGGTCAATAACCAGGATGAGATGATTGTGGAAGTTGAACTTAGCGACCTCTCTACTGACAATTACATCGAGCTACAAAAGATTAGCAAAGCCATTACCCGCCAGCTGAAAGACGAGATTCTGGTAACTCCGAAGTTACGGTTGGTAAAGAAAGGTTCCTTGCCGCAGAGCGAAGGAAAAGCCGTCAGGGTAAAAGACTTACGGGACAACAAATAAACTTAAAAAAACTCTTTTCAAAACAGACCATCTGTTCACCCGATACAGATGGTCTGTCTTGTATAAACACATCATCTATCTTCCCTTGACACATCATCTGTTTCAGCATCACGTATCATCGTTTCACAATCACCCACATCCGCATAAAACGAAAGAGGAACGGTTATCCAAACAGATTACCGTTCCTCTTTTATAGAAAGCCGCACCGATGATGTGATGAAACTCCGTATGACATGATTTGAGTGCTCGTCCTCTTTGTAATCCACCGACTCAAGAGTTACCCCGAAGGGCGTGGCCCGCCATTAAGAACTGAAGCTTGTCTCGGTATTTCATAAAAATTGATGAGTTTCCCGATCCAATCAATGCGGCTATTTTTTCTACTTCAAAGGTAATGAGTTTCTAGGAAAGAAACAAGAAAAACAGGAAATTTGTTTGCCTGTACCTTACGTTTTCACACTTTACCGCTATTGCCCAAAACAAAAGGCGCTGATTACCTGTTTGTAACCAGCGCCCTAGGATTTATCTTTTATCCCAGCTTATGCAGCCTTTGCTTTAGCAACAATAGCTTTGAAAGCTTCCGGATGATTCATCGCTAAATCAGCCAAAACTTTACGGTTGATTTCAATACCAGCTTTGTGCAAAGCGCCCATCAGTTTGGAATAAGACATACCTTCCAAACGTGCAGCAGCGTTGATACGTTGAATCCACAAAGCGCGGAAGTTTCTTTTCTTGTTCTTACGGTCGCGGAACGCATAGGTCAAACCTTTTTCCCAAGTATTCTTGGCAACGGTCCAAACGTTCTTTCTTGCACCAAAGTAACCTCTGGTCAATTTCAAAATTTTCTTTCTTCTTGCTTTAGAAGCAACATGATTTACTGATCTTGGCATAGTTTTACTTGTTTTTGAATGTTAGCGCCAGTGCTTCACGCAGCGGACTTAAAGCTAATGCATTCGGTTAATAACTTTAATAATACTTCTTACGCTTTTGATTACTTCATAGCTAAGAGTTCCTTAACCTGGCTCACATTCGTTATATCAACGGTTGTAGAGTAACACAGATTTCTCTTTTGCTTCTTAGTTTTCTTAGTCAGAATGTGACTGTGAAAAGCGTGCTTTCTTTTGATTTTACCTGTTCCGGTAAGAGTAAATCTCTTTTTAGAACCGGAGTTAGTCTTCATCTTTGGCATCTTTTTTAAACTTTTTAATTATTAAATTATATGGCAACGCACTATACCTATGGCGTTACTCACTTTTTTATTCTTCTTCGGTTTCAGCCGACGCAGCCTTTGGCGCATCTTCTGCAGGCTTGGGAGCCGCGCTCTTCTTAGGTGCTGCCACTTTCTTCGGAGAGAGCTGGATTGTCATTCTCTTTCCTTCCAAAACCGGCATCTGGTCTACCTTCGCATAGTCTTCCAAATCATTGGCAAAACGGAGCAGCAACACTTCACCTTGCTCTTTGAACAAGATGGAACGTCCTTTAAAGAATACGTAGGCCTTCACCTTGTCACCATCTTCCAAAAAGCCTTTAGCATGCTTCAACTTGAAGTTATAGTCATGGTCATCTGTCTGAGGTCCAAAACGTATTTCCTTCACGTTCACTTTTACCTGCTTTGCCTTTTGCTCTTTCTGACGCTTCTTTAACTGATAAAGAAATTTAGAATAATCAATAATACGACAAACAGGGGGTTGTGCATTTGGAGAAATCTCCACGAGATCCGCTTCATGTTCTTCAGCAAGTCTTAAAGCCTGCGCTATCGGATACACTTTTGGTTCTACTTCATCGCCCACTATGCGGACTTCTTTGGCCCGGATTTGTTCGTTAATCCGATGTTGCCCTTTTAAGCTGTCATTCTTCATTAAATAACGTTTACTTCCAGTTTGTTTCTTATTTACTATTCCCAAATTAATGTTTTTGTTAAGTAAAAGCGAACTTTAGAACATCTAATATATGCTATGCTTCTACAATTGGGCGCAAAGTTACCATTTATTTATCATATTCTGAACTTCTTCGTTCATTTTTTTGGCAAATTCTTCAAATTTCATGGTTCCTTTATCACCTTCTCCCTGCTTGCGGACAGCAACTTCCTTGTTTTCAGCCTCCTTTTCACCTACAACCAGCATGTACGGAATACGCTTCATCTCATTGTCACGAATCTTACGACCAATCTTTTCATTGCGCTCATCCACAATGGCACGGATGTCATATCGCTTCAAGTATTGTTTCACTTCATGCGCATAGTCGTTGAACTTCTCGCTGATAGGCAGGATGGCAACCTGGTCAGGAGTCAGCCACAACGGGAACTTACCGGCCGTATGCTCAATAAGCACAGCCACGAAGCGTTCCATGGAGCCGAACGGAGCACGGTGAACCATTACGGGACGGTGCTTCTGATTGTCGGCACCGGTATATTCCAGCTGGAAACGTTCCGGCAGGTTGTAGTCCACCTGGATGGTACCCAGCTGCCAACGGCGACCGATGGCATCCTTCACCATGAAGTCCAATTTAGGACCATAGAAAGCGGCTTCTCCATATTCTATTTTTGCCTTCAGACCCTTTTCTTCACAAGCTTCGATGATGGCTCGTTCTGCTTTTTCCCAGTTCTCGTCGCTACCGATGTATTTTTCGCGGTTCACCTTGTCACGCAAGGAAATCTGTGCCTCGAAGTTCTCGAAGTCCATAGATTCGAACACGATGGAGATAATGTCCATGACACGGAGGAACTCATCCTTCACCTGGTCCGGACGACAGAAGATATGCGCATCATCCTGCGTAAAGCTACGTACACGTGTCAGCCCGTGCAGCTCACCACTCTGCTCGTAACGGCAAACCGTACCGAACTCTGCCAAACGTAAAGGCAGGTCTTTGTAAGAACGGGGTGAGTTCTTGTAAATCATACAGTGGTGAGGACAGTTCATCGGTTTCAAGAAGTATTCCTCTCCTTCTTCCGGTGTGTGGATGGGCTGGAAGGAGTCCTTACCATATTTTGCATAGTGTCCGGAAGTGATGTAAAGCAATTTGTTGCCGATGGGCGGACACATTACTTCCTGATAATCGTAACGGGCCTGAATGCGGCGCAAGAAGTCCTGCAAGCGGATACGCAGTGCAGTACCTTTGGGTAGCCACATCGGGAGCCCCTTACCTACGGTGTCAGAAAACATGAACAAGTCCATCTCCTTACCGATTTTGCGGTGGTCGCGCTTCTTGGCTTCTTCCAGCAGAACAAGATACTCATCCAGCATCTTCTTCTTCGGGAAGGTGATACCATAGATACGGGTCATCATCTTACGGTCCTCCTGTCCACGCCAATAAGCACCAGCAACGGAAGTCAGCTTGATAGCTTTGATAGGCGCTGTGGTCATCAAGTGAGGGCCACGGCACAAGTCGGTAAATGCACCCTGCGTATAAGTTGTGATGTGACCGTCTTCCAATTCGGAAATCAGCTCGCATTTATAAGTTTCTCCACGGTCACCGAACATCTTCAAAGCATCCGCCTTGGCAATGTCTTGTCTGACAACCGCTTCTTTCTTAGCCACCAGTTCAGCCATCTTTTTCTCAATGGCCGGCAGGTCAGCTTCCTTGATAGTCGTGTCACCCGGGTCCACATCATAGTAGAAACCGTTTTCGATAGCAGGACCTATACCGAACTGGATACCCGGATAGAGTTCCTGCAAAGCTTCGGCCAGCAAGTGGGCACTGGTATGCCAAAAGGCATGCTTACCCTGCTCATCCTCCCATTTATAAAGAACCACTTCAGCGTCTTGCATGATAGGACGCCCCAAATCATAAATTTCTCCGTTCACGCCACAAGCCAGCACGTCTTGTGCCAATCGCGAACTGATGCTTTCTGCAATCTGCAGTCCCGTTACTCCTTCGTTATATTCACGAACAGAGCCGTCTGGAAATGTTATCTTTATCATAGTTTATATGTATATTTCATTTTTCAGAACGCAAAAATAGCTAATTCTTTTTGATATTCTATTTTTTAGCAAAAAAATGTTATTCCCGTGTATCTGTAAACCTCTTTATGATATTATAGGCCGAGACAATGCCCAACTCTCCGGCTTTACTCAAATCGGCAATACCTTGTTTGTTATTCCCCAGGAAGATGTGCGTCAACCCACGGTTAAAGTATGCTTCAGCAAAATCGGGACTCAGCTCAATCGCCTTGTCATAATCCGCCAAGGCGGCACGGTAATCCTTCAGTAACGAAGACACATTGCCACGGTTATAATAGCCATAGACTAAATCAGGAGCCAATAGAATAACGTGATCCAGGTCATTCTTCACAACTTCATAATCAATGGCTGTCACTTCAGGCTTCTTCATTTCCGTTGTACCCGAAGTGGCACCTTCACTCATTGTGGCTTCGGCCTTTTTATATTCCAGTTGCTTATAACGCACCAAAGCACGCATAAAGTATGCCGGGAAGAAAGTGTCGTCCAACAAGATACTCTTTGTAAAGTCATCTATGGAACTGGCAAAATCCTGAACCAGATAGAAATCCAGACCTCTCATGAAACGTTTCTTGGCGTTCTTCTCGTCAGCCACCACATCAGACGTATGAGCGTCTATCAAAGCAAAGTGGAAGCGTACTTGTTCCTCCGTCAACGGAGCTTCCATATTGGTGATGCGCAGTGGCTTCGGGAACAGTTTCGAATGGTTCAGTTCCTCAATATACTTATGATAATGTACGATACGCTTCACATCGCTCAGTTTCTCATAATAAGTCAAAGCATACATCGGCTCGAGCTTGATGGTCACATTCCGGTCTTGTACACGTCCGCGATAATCGCTCTTATAACGCTGGTCAGCTTCCGAATCGTCCGCTATTACAATTTTCCGATAATTTTCCATGTTCTTGTCGGATTTCTTACGGGTCTTCCCACCATCTCCATTGGAGTTTTCCGAGGAATTATCCGCAACATCCTTACTGTCGTCACCTTCCTTTTTGTCACCAGAAGAAACACCGTTACGCTTGTCTATCTGCATCTTCATGATTTTGAACTCATCCTGCTCGGCTCCCTTATGGTCGCCAATCTTTTTACGGGCTTCGGCACGCTGATAATAGCCGGCCATAAAGTTAGGATATTCTGCAATCACTTTGGAATAGTCACTGATAGCTCCCCGGTAATCCCCCGTCTGCGCACGTAACAAACCACGATTGAAGGTGGCCATCATGTTATCCGGTTCCATCTTCAACACAAAATCAAAATCCTCTATTGCCCGGTTGTCATCGCCCACCTGGGCACGCAGCAAACCGCGGTTGTAGTGCCCGAGAAAATTATTCGGATCAATATCCAAAGCCAAATCATAGTCACTCATGGCGCCTCTCAAATTATTCTGATGGAAACGCGCCAAGGCACGGTTGATATAGTTACCGGCATTCTTTGCACTCAGATGGATAGACTGGTCCAAATCAGCTTCAGCCTCTTTATATTTCCCCTGCTGGAGGCGTACAATGGCTCTTGCCCCCCATCCATCCGGGTCATAACGGTCCATATCGATGGCTTTGTCAAAATCACGCAAAGCTTGTATCGTATCATTCTGTTTCAGGGAGACTTCCCCGCGCATCAGATAGGCACGTGTATATCTGGGGGCAATTGTCAGAAGCGTACCCAAATCTTCCTTAGCCGCCTCATAATCTTCTTTCTGAATATGGCAAAGGGAAAGATTATGCCAAAGCACCACATTCTCCGGGTCGTATTTGATGGCAGTTTTATAATCTTCAATCGCCTCGTCAAACTTGTTCTGACGGATACGTGCCAATCCTCTGATTTGGTAAGCACCTACCACAAAAGGGTTCCGCTGAATCGCAGCATCACAATCACTCTCCGCTCCCTGATAGTCATCCAAATTGATTTTTGCCAGTCCACGGAAGAAATAAGGCTCATATAAATAAGGTTTCGCGTTGATTACCTGATTAAAATATTGGATAGAAAGCACGTAATCCTCAAAATACAATGCATTCCGAGCAATGGTCATCACCCGTTCCGTATTGATTTGTGCATACAACAATGTGGGTAACAGCAAAATAGCCGTCAGTATTTTTTTTATCATCTTGTTTTATAAATGCTTGTAAACGAAACAAAAGTAACGTTTTTCGTTTACTTGTCGGGATTAGCGGAACACTTTTTATATTTTTTGAGCCTTTTATACCATATTATATGGTTAAACTTATTTCTTTACGGTTTTCACCTTATAAGTGCAGTGTGCCTTGCCTTTCAACATGGCATTCAGTTTTCCTTTAATCATCTGCTTGCGTAACGGAGACAAATGGTCGATGAACATCTTTCCTTCCAGATGGTCGAACTCGTGCTGCATCACGCGTGCCAGGTAACCTTCGATAATCTCATCGTGCGGTTCCAAGTTCTCGTCCAGGTATTGCACGCGTATTTTGTTGCCACGCTTCACTGATTCATGAATTCCTGGAAGGCTCAAGCAGCCCTCGTCCATAGAAACTTCCTCACCGGACACTTCCAGAATATGGGCATTGATATACGCCTTGCGGAAATCTTTATATTCTGGCAAATCATCAGACAAGACATCCAGATTAATGGTTACTACGCGGATAGGCAAACCTATTTGCGGTGCAGCAAGTCCCACACCTTCAGCATTGTCCATCGTTTCAAACATATTCTCAATAAGTTCTTTCAAATTCGGATAGTCCGGGGCAATATCCTCTGCTACCTTTCTCAATACGGGCTGGCCGTACACATAAATGGGTAAAATCATTTCCTTTACTACAAATTACTAATTACAAATTACTTTCTATACATTATAAAAAAGAGAAACGTTTGTTCTCTAAATAAGTTTGCAGAATAATAGTTGCACTGATTTCATCCACCAGTGCTTTATTTTGGCGGTCTTTCTTTTTCAATCCGGCCTCAAGCATCGTCCGATGAGCCAGAACAGAAGTAAAACGCTCGTCTACATATTCAACCGGCATGTCAGGCAGTTTCTTCTTCAGCGAACGGACAAAAGGTTCGATATTCTTCATATTTTCCGAAGCCTCATTGTTCATCTGCTTAGGAAAGCCTACCAAGATACGCTCTACCGGCTCCTTAGCCACATAATCAAGAAGAAACTGCAACAATTGGTGTGTAGGCACAGTTGTCAGTCCATTCGCAATCATCTGCAATGTATCACTCACGGCTATTCCCGTGCGTTTCCGACCGTAGTCTATGGCTATTATTCTACTCATAATGGGCTACAAAATTACGATTAAAATTTGAATTCCGCCGTTAATCTTACATATATAATACAGAAAAAGGGATGTCTGATAGTATCAAACATCCCCTCCTCTGATTTTTTCACTAATTATTTCAAATGAATTTTGTATGTCAACCCTCCACTGAAATATTTCATCCTCTGCATTTCCACCTGCACATGCAGATGCTTGAACAACAGATAAGTGGCTCCCAAGGCAAAGTCCTTGGAGTCATATTCCGCTATCATCCTTAACTGCGGATGAAAGGACGGATTGTAGGTGACACCCAGTGCAAAGCCATTCAGCTTGTACTCCTTGCGGTCATTATACAGATAGGAAAGATGCACGCCAACCTCCTCTTTACCCGCAACGGGTATCTGCTTGGAAGCGGCAATATAGAAACGGCTGTAATAGCCGTTACCTTCCGTAGTGCTAACTTGACCGCCGCCAGAGGAAGTGAACGGGTCAGATGTCCCCAGCACCACGGCCGGCATGTATTTCCAGAACTGCCCCTCCTTCAACACACGCAGTCGGGCAGAAAAGTAACGGTCCTGGTTCGTGAATCCGCTGTACCCGTATGGCTTCAATCCTAACGCCTCCGCCTTGAAAAGTGTACACGTGTAGGCTATTTCCAGAAAGGGAAAGATAGTTACACTCAAGAAATAGTTGTAGGTATGATAGTACCAGGTGGGTGGTGTGAGCTCCTTGTTCAGGAAGTTACCGCCGACCATGAAGGTCTTGTCACGCTGCATCTCCGCAGAGGGTGCATGCAACAGCCCGGTCGTACCATACGTCAACTGGGAAAAGGCTGAAAGGGAAAGGCTGCAAAACAGAACGATAAAGAATAGCTTAAACTTCATCATCACATATAAATTCAGTCGCTGATAAAAATGGATTGCTTTATAACATGCATCGGACATAGTACCAAAAAAAGGCGTCTGAGTCCCAGACGCCTTCATTTTTAGAGTCTATTTGTCACTTGGAGTATATTATTCCAGGATAACTACGCGGTTCAAGAAGTTCTTGCCGAACATATTGGCAGTACCACCGAATCCAACGAGTTCGAGCTGGTCTTTGTCAACACCCTGAGCAATCAAAGCATCGTAAACAACCTGAGCACGCTTTTCAGACAGCTTCTGGTTCCAAGAAGCGCTACCGGTAGCCTTGTCAGCATAACCTGCAACCTTGTACTTCTTGTCCGGATTAGCCTTCAGAATCTTAGCAGCCAATTCGATGTTAACCTTACCATAGTCGTCCAGACGGGCGCTACCAATCTTGAAGAAGATAGCACGCGGACCGGCAACTTCAACTTCCTTAGTCACTTCCTTAACTTCAGGTTTAGCGTTGGCCAGTGCATTCTTGCAGTTAGCCAGGTCAGCCTGAGCCTGAGCCAGTTCACTTCTATATCTGTTGATTTCTGCATTGACTGCGTCTTCGTCAATCTTAGAAACCGGAATAAACTTCTTACCACCGAAGATGTAGCTAACACCTGCAGTCAAAGTTCCAGTACCTTCAGCCTTGCGATGGCTGCTGATATTGCCGAATACAGACGGAGCGATAGCACCGCGAGCTTCTACGTCAATAGCCCACTTAGTGTTGATATTGAACTTCAAGCCAAAACCAGCAGAAGCGCCTACACGTGCTCTAGCCTTTTCATCCCCATCAGGAATCATTGTTCCATCGTTTTGAATCAGCACATTAGCTGACTTTGCAACAGTTACTTGAGGACCCAAGAATCCATAAACTTCGAAGAAACGGTTAGGATTAACACCTGCGAACAATGTAGAAAGATTGATCATTGCATCAATGTTACCACCAAAGTACGTCTTATTATGTTCCCAATATGAGTTATCCAGACACAAGTGCTGAGTAACACCATTGAACTGAGCACGTACACCCCATGTCGGAGTAATCAACTTACCAACTGATACGCTGAAATGCGGAGCCAATTTATTGAAACCATCATTGTTGATAGCGTGGACACCACCACCTACACTCACGAAGATATTATCGCTCCATTTCGGAGTGTAGTAGTTCGTTTTTTCTTGTGCATTCAGATTTGCTGCACAAGCGCCTGCTAATAATAAGGAGGCTATTACTAATTTACTTTTCATTATTCCTTTAGTTTAAAATTAAATACTAACTAAAACGATTTTAGTAAGCTGTACCGTCACCATTACCACCACCAGCATTGTTTCCATTGCCATGACCGTGACCATGATCATGAGTAATTGAAACAATATCTTGTGTTGCAGTTGTATTAAGTGCAACCTTAATATTTACACCAGGAATATTATATACCACACCATCTACTGTTGCTGAAACATTATTTACAGAAGTCTGATAGTTTGTAGTAGCTTTCAAAGTAACAGTTGTATAAGGTGCAATTGTTACTTTTTCTGTTCTAACTACTGCAGTAAAACCGGTATTAAGACCTTCTACAGCAGCTTTCAACACAGCTTTCAGTTCTTCATTAGACAAAGCCTTAGTAGCAGGTATATTTGCATCAATCCAAGTTTTTACCTCATCAATGTTAGTAACTGTTTGACCGACATATGCTGTATATGACAATTCTTTGTCTTGAGGATTGGGACTATCATTGGTATAACTTCCACCATCTACAACCTGACCTATTTCAGGCTTTATAGTCTCAGGATCAGGAGTAGGATATACATCCTTAGGGGCATCTGTTATTTTCTGCAAGAAAATGTTTACTGGAACAAAAGCGAATTGTCCTTTATTCAAAGCAGGAATCACAGCTTGTCCTTCGCCTGGTAAATAATCTTTTTTTGTAGCAGTAAACTTTCTTGTTTCAGGTGCAATTTTACCATCAGCACCAGCCTTCACTTCAGTGTCACCTGTAATATTAAGGCCTTCTGTTATGATAGAACGATCCCCCAAATCATATACAGTAACAGCAATGGTAGCACTTGCAGGATCCAATTCCACAGGTGCAACATTGAATTCTTCCTTTTCGCAGCTTGTGAACATCACACTCGTCAAAGCTACTGCAGCCAATGCTAATTTAGCATTTACGCCACTTAAAAAACTTTTCTTTTTCATCTCAATTAATTAATTAAAAATTTAACAATTCTGACTTAATAAAATATGGGTTAAAACTATTTTCTTCCATTATATTATCACTTGCCTCTGCCTTGTATTCCTTATAATAATACCTTTCATTACCTGCATTATAAGAAATACCCATATTGGTAGAAGTATTCACACGCGGTACATATCCTTTCCTTTTATACTTATAAGGAGGCAATGCCACCTGAAACCGGAATCCTCCATTCGCTTTAGCATGCTCTGCCTTCATGGCATAAAAGCCGATTGAGCAATAACGGAAATGACGAATCATATCGAATTTAATCCCCTTTTCCTTCAACAAATACTGTTCAGCCTTCAGTGTGAACTGTGTATTAAATCGCGGCCAATAGAAATTTCCCCCCAAAGACCACGTCACACGCCATAATGAAGGATCATATTGGAACTTAAATCCGTCCCAACGTCCAGCTCCCGTATATCCTATTCTTGCCAACAAAGAAAAGCGCTCATCATTAAAGGGTCGAAAGAAATCTACATCAGCACCATATCGGTTGCCACTAAAATAACCTACTGAGAATTTACCAAAAACGTTATAAGGCAATCGAAAACGTTGTGAAAGAGTCAGAAAACCCGGATGGGCCTTTCCTTCCCGAGCTCCATATCCATCATTATAAATTGGTATCTTCACTTGTGCTGTGGCTTTCATACCCTTCCATAACGAAATTTCTATTGCAGGACTCAAATCAAATAGAACTTGATAAATCTGCGTAATAATCACGTTCTTGAAAGAGAATTCCGGATACACCAATACATCAATCTTGAACAAAGAACTATTTTTCAACTTTATTTTCCGTGCATTTTTCCAAGTATCACCCAATTCATAGCTTACATTCCAGTCATTACGCTCCGCTTGAGGCACAGTATCCCCTTTTATGGGATGATAATAAAGAGATATCTGAGGTACATTGTTATCAAGAACAATAATCCGGCATGGCTTTCCTTCCGGAAGACCCATCTTTTGAATAACGTCTACCGCTTTACCTATGCCGCCCCCTTGCAAACGATATGCAGAATTCTGCAAAACATAAATGCGTTCATTACCGTTTTCTGTCCATCCAACATTTTCAAATCCCATTTCAACTAAAGCATTTACAGTACTTTCTCCCGTTTGGCAAACCCCTTTTAAAGGGAGCAAACAGTATAAAAAGAACGCTGCACATTGTGCTATTGTTTTAGTTTTTAGGTACTTTTTTATGTTAGGGTTTTTATACCTCATCATTCTCAACCATTTTTTGTATCCGTATGACACAAAATATGGTGCAAAAATAGACACATTTTTAATAATACCAAAGATTTTTATATGAAAAGATGAAATAATGTCGCTTTTTTTGAAAAAGCAGAAAAGCAGCTAAAGTATGACATCCAACTTTAACTGCTTTTATTCTAATATACCAATTTTACATTGTCAATCCACAACGAATTACCGGGAGAACCTATGTAAGCACCGCCATGGCTGGAGGTAAACTGTAACAACAAATGAGTAGGCACATCATCTTCCGTTCCCCAGGCAACCTCCTTAATAGGTACGCTCTCTCCTTTACTATTAACTGCATAGCGTTCTTCAACCTGAAGACGCATCATGTGGGCCTTGTACGCAGGGTCACCGGTAATATCACCGTACATGATGGAATAAGTGGCATTATTATGCCAATCGGTAGTAGTATAATATCGTACGACCATCGTTCCTACACGCTTGGCATAGATATTCCCCTTCTCATCTTCCCAACGCTTTTGCAGAAACAGATTCACTTCCGGGAAGTCCTTTCCCTCAACATCTGTGATACGGCTAAAGCCCGTTGCACGGATACGCTTCTCGCGGTCGGACATCTTTACTTTATAATCAAACTGTATGGCGATAGGTTTCTTTGTAAACGGTATGCCGGAATTCAGCATTTTCTGCGGATTCTTGGTCCCCTTGATAGGTTCGTGCACCTCACCCAGAAACATGGAGCCGGCAGCCAGCACCGTGATATCCACTATTCCAAAAACCTTCACACTCTCCATACGGGTGTCCATACGGGCACAGAAACCATCCCCTCGCTTTTCCGGGAAAACAGAAGTATTGGTTTTCGTGATACCGGCTACCCGGGCCATCACATTGGATGTCGCCCACGGCGAACCTCCCATATTCTTGTATGCCTTGGTCTCGGTGACAGTAGCAGTAGGCCCGATGGCATATACATTCTTCGTGGCACCGCCAATAATACCGGATTCCTTGATTTGGCGGTCAATCCATTGATCCATATTTCCGAAAGGAATCATCTCTACCTCGTGCTGCTGTGCAGAAACTGCTCCGCAACAGAGCATGGCAGACAGCATTCCCAATATACGAACTTTCTTTTGAATCATTTCTCTCATTAATAATTGACAATCATTATAAATCGTACTTCCACTGTTCCAGCGCAAAATTCCAGTTATCCTGAACCAACTGCACTGTACGCTCATCATACTTGTATTTATTCTTCTTATATCCTTTCTTTCCGCCTACATACTTTTCAATATCAGCACGTGCCTCTGCAAAGCCCGGAATGGACAAAGCCTTGTAGATATGTTCAGTCATTCCCATTGCATCCGCTTCGAAGTCCTCAAACTTCACCTCTATCAAGTTTCCTTTAGGAATGCATGTCTTGTCCGCTTCGTACTTATGATACAGTTTGGCATAAATGGACAAAATATTCTTCTCAAGCTCCTCATTACTGATATCCTGCAACTTCAACGGCTGAATGGTGTTAGTAAAGAAACTACGTGTGCTTTCGAAAACAGTATAAGGATTACGCATCAGATAGATAAACTTGGCATTGGGGAACATCTTGACAAGCTCTTTCACACGTCCCGTATGAGGCGGATTCTTACTAAGAAACTGGGTTCCGTTCGTATTCCAAAGAGAAATCTTTATCAGTTTGACGAAAGTCTCCTCAAATACTTTCAGCTCTTTCTCTGTGATGTCATCAAACAGCAGGTATTTATCGGCATACTCTTGCTGATATTCGGGCAGGAACCAGAAATTATAATAGGTGTAGGGCATCATATTTGCCAAAGCAAACTCCTCTTCTTGCGGAAGGTCAACGGCAAGTTCCATATTGTCCGTGGGACGTTTGTCCGGCATCAACCAACTCATGTTCTTCTTGAAGAAAGGCTGCCCCCACATCATGAGATGCGGAAATACAGTCTGGTATGTCGTGTTGTAGCCGAAATGCTTGTCGCAGGAGAAAACATTATGCACAAACGTAGTCCCGCTACGCCAATGTCCCAAAATGAATACCGGATCATGCTCCAGGGGCTTATCTGCCAGGAGCTTTTCATAACGTCTGTCCTGCAGAGGAGCCAAAGTGGACAGCAGGCGGCAGACAGCTTTTGTCAGCCGATACTTGCCTTTGTAGGCAGCACCGATGTCACGACCGCCCGTTATATCCTTGAATGTTTTCCAATCTGCGCCTACCAATGTGTTTATAGGAAGCTTGTTGAATTCTAATAGTCCCATTATAGTCTATATATTAATATATTACAGTTTCTCTCCCACTCTATCAAAAAGCTGTTCATTCTTTTTCCACAACCACTGCAATGCCTTGGCGCTCCAACTCCTTCACAGCCTTTTCTATGGCTTCGTAATGTTCGGGAGCTATACCCAGCTTAGGCAAATTCAGTATAGGCAGGTCTTCGGACAAGTGCATCTCCTTATCCTCCACCCTATCGATAATCATACCTACAGCACTGGTATTGTTGGTTATCGGGTCTATCAGGATGAACGAACCGGTAGCCTTATTCTGCCGATAAGGGTCAAAGAAAAGCTCTTTGGCAGTGGTCAGCACCACGCGCGCAATCTGATTGAGCTGCATCGGCAATGTTTCCTTGCTCAACTTTCCGTTGTCAATGGAAAGATGCTCCATCGTATTGACATCCACTTTATACTTGATGCTGTCGATGCGGGTGCGGCTTATATTGGTGGTCTGTTTGATGAAGAATGATTTGTTGATATCCATCGGCTCTTCATCCATCCAAACCAGCATCGTTTCAAAATTGCGGTCCATGACGGGCAGGTTATCCGGATGTACCAGCATTTCCCCTCTCGACACATCTATTTCGTCCTCCAGAGTCAGGGTGACGGACTGTGGCGGAAAGGCGTAATCCAATTCGCCGTCGTATGTAACTATACTCTTGATATGCGACTTCTTACCGGAAGGCAATGCCATCACTTCATCTCCCTTACGAATAATACCCGAAGCCACCTTACCGCAAAAACCACGGAAATCGAGATTGGGGCGCAAGACGTATTGAACCGGGAAACGAAAATCCTTCAAATTATGGTCGTTGTCAATATGTACCGTCTCCAGAAAGTCAAGAAGTGAAATACCCTCATACCAAGGAGTACGTTCCGATTTCTCCACCACATTGTCGCCATCCAAAGCTGACAGCGGAATGCAGTTTACGTCAGGAATACCCAATGGAGCTATAAACTTCCGGTATTCATCGACTATCTCATTAAAACGTTCTTCGGAAAAATCCACCAGGTCCATCTTATTGACAGCAAGCACCACATGCTTGATGCCAAGCAACGACACCAGAAAAGTATGCCGGCGCGTCTGCGTAATGACACCCATACGTGCATCCACCAGAATAATTGCCAAGTTAGCTGTAGAGCCCCCGGTAATCATGTTGCGTGTGTACTGCTCGTGTCCCGGAGTATCGGCAATGATAAACTTACGGTTGTTGGTCGAGAAGTAGCGGTATGCCACGTCGATGGTGATGCCTTGTTCGCGCTCTGCCTTCAAGCCGTCCAGCAAAAGGGCGTAGTCAATGTGGTCGCCGGCATTTCCCATGCGCTTGCTGTCGCGTTCCAGTGCGTCCAGCTGATCCTCATATAGTTTCTTGCTGTCGAACAACAGACGGCCTATCAATGTGGATTTTCCGTCATCCACAGAACCGGCAGTCAGTAAGCGCAATAAGTCTTTCTGCTCATCCTTATCAAGAAAAGCCTTTATATCAAGTGTAGAATCGTTCATCCTTAATGATTTAATTTTTAATTCTTAATTTTTAATTCCTTTAGAAGTATCCCTCGCGCTTCTTCTGCTCCATGCTTGCGTCTTGGTCGAAGTCAATGACACGGGTCGTCCGTTCACTCTTGGTGGTGGTCATCATTTCCTCGACAATCTTCTCGATGGTATCGGCATCGCTTTCCACAGCACCGGTCAACGGCCAGCAACCCAGTGTACGGAAACGCACCATACGCATCTTTATCTGGTCGCGGTACTGTTCCGGCAAGCGGTCGTCATCCGCCATTATCAGATTTCCGTCAATCTCCACACAAGGACGTTCCTTAGCAAAATACAACGGCACAATAGGAATGTTTTCCAAACGTATATATTGCCAGATGTCCAGCTCCGTCCAATTACTTAACGGAAATACGCGGATACTCTCTCCTTTATGTACCCGGGCATTATAAATATCCCACAATTCGGGACGCTGATTTTTGGGGTCCCATTGATGGAACTTGTCGCGGAAAGAGAAAATACGCTCTTTGGCACGTGACTTCTCCTCGTCGCGGCGAGCACCACCGAATGCCGCATCAAACTTATACTTATCCAATGCGTGGAGCAAAGCCTGCGTTTTCATCAAGTCCGTATGCACCTTGCTGCCATGCGTAAAGGGTCCGACACCCGCATTGAAAGCTTCCATATTGCTTTCCACTATCAGGTTCCAACCATACTTCCTGGCATATTCGTCACGAAACTCTATCATCTCCTTGAACTTCCACTTGGAATCGATGTGCATCAACGGGAAGGGCACTTTGCCGGGAGCAAACGCCTTTTCGGCCAAGCGCACCATAACCGAAGAATCCTTGCCGATACTATACAGCATCACCGGATTTTCAAACTCCGCTGCCACTTCACGGATAATATGAATGGACTCTGCTTCGAGTTCCTTCAAATGGCTCAATTTATATTCTTCTTTCATTATATCTTATTTCTTCTGAATTCTTGGTAAAATGAGTTCCAACAGTTTATTGACCGATTCTTCCAGGCTGAGAACAGAGGTGTCCAACGTCAGAGCCGGATGAGCCGGCTCCTCAAAAGGCGCGGAAATACCAGTAAAATTCTTGATTTCTCCCTTACGTGCCTTGGCATAAAGTCCCTTCACGTCACGGCGTTCACACTCTTCAAGCGGGGTACTGACATAAACTTCCAAAAAATCGTCTTGTCCGATTATATCAGCCGCCATTTCACGAATATCGTTATTAGGACTGATAAAAGCCGCGATTGTTATAACACCCGTATCAAGAAAGAGTTTGGAAACTTCGGCTATACGCCGGATATTCTCCACACGGTCGGCCTCCGTAAAACCGAGGTTATTGTTGATGCCACTGCGGATGTTGTCACCATCCAGGATACGGCAAAGCAATCCTCTTTTATGAAGTTCGCGCTCCAAGGCAATGGCTATCGTACTTTTGCCGGAGCCGCTCAAGCCGGTAAACCAAACCATCACGCTGTGCTGCTTCAACAAGTATTCTTTGTCTTTCCGCATCAGCATTCTGTCAAATATCGGATATATGTGGTTGTTTTCTTCCATATGTTATTATTTCTTCTTTTTTTAAAATGGCCAAATTAAAGGAATCAAGAAAATGGATATCAGGAAAGTAATGATATTCAAAGGTAACCCGATGCGTACAAAATCCGTGAACTTATAGTTACCGATACCTTGTACAATCAAATTAGTCTGATACCCTATAGGAGTGGAGAAGCTGGCAGAAGCCGCCATACAAATTACAACGAAGAAAGGCATCGGACTGACTCCCATCTGTGAAGAGATGGAAAGTGCCAACGGGAAAGCGAGTGCCGCGGCCGCATTGTTCGTAATCAGTTCTGTAAACAAGTTCGTTATGATAAACACAGCAGCCAGCAACACGTGGGGGCCATAATGATGGCTCATGCCTATAATGAAACGCGCCACAGCATCTGCCACTCCGGAATTCACCATCGCCTTGCTGATAGCAAAAGCACAAGCAATCGTTATCAGAATATCCCAAGATATATATTTGGTATACTTGCGGGCCGGAAATATCTTTGTCCAGGCCATAATGATAGTAGTAATGGAAACGAAGAAAAACATATCCAACTTGATTTCCGGAAAAGCTTCCTTGACAACCGGAAGTTCACCAACCGTTGCACCCACTATCATCAATATCAGCAAAGCCAAGGCAAACCAGCGCTTTCCCTTTCCGGGCACCGGTTCCGTATCCTTGCCATTGGCCAGCAACACGAACACCGAAGATTCCCCCCAGGTCTTTACAAAAGAGTCATCAGCCATCACCACCAGCGTATCCCCTTCGCGGAGATATTCATTTTCCAGATTTCCGACAATGCTCTGACCGCTACGCTTAATCTCCTTCACTTCGGCCCCATAATGCCGCTTGAAGTTAAAATCACCAAGTTTCTTGTTGATACCGGGAAAACGGGCGCCGAGTACAGCTTCCACCCGATGTAAATCTCCATGCTCCTCCGGTTCCTCATCCAGCTTTACCGCATCCGTACGAACATCCGGCAAAAGCCTTGAGGAAAAAGCGAACAGATAAAGGATGCCTGCAATCGCGACGAAAATGCCCACTTTACCCAACTCGAACATAGTAAAGCCTTCATATCCGGCTTCCAATATCATACCATGCACCACCAGATTGGTCGACGTCCCTATCAGGGTGCAGATTCCGCCAAGTATCGTCACATAAGAAAGGGGTATAAGGAACTTGGTAGCAGGCAATTTTACAGATTCGGCCCAACGTTTGATAATGGGAGCAAAGATAACAACCACCGGAGTATTGTTTAGAAAAGCTGAAATAAAAGCAATGGTGGGCAACATACGGAACTGCGCTTTAAAGACCGTAGTCTTACCTTGGGGAAGCAGCTTCTTGATTACTTGCCCCAAAGCACCCGATTGCCTGATGCCTTCACTGACCAAAAACAGCATGGCAACAGTCATCATCCCCTTATTACTGAACCCTTCCAGCATCTCCTTAGGAGTGAGGATACCTGCACACAAGAACAATACTACGACAGAAAAGAGCACCATGCCCGGACGCATTTTATCCAGAACCAAGGCAATCACCATGCCCAACAATGCCAGCAGCACAAACAATATCTCAAATGTCATAAAGTCGTTATTTTATTTCGGTATGCTTGGGTTCTACGATAAACCACGGATTCAGCAAATCCTCCTTATTATATTGCAAAGGTTCTTCCTTCCCCGCCTGATAAATTTCCATTCCGGCAGCACGTGCAATAGCATGCCCAGCCGCCGTATCCCATTCCATCGTAGGGGCAAAACGAGGATATACATCAGCCTTGCCTTCAGCTACCAGACAAATCTTGATGGAACTTCCACTTGATATAAGCTCAACTTCCGCATGGCTGCATTTCATTTTCTCGATATAATCTTCTGTCTCGGGCGTCAGATGCGAACGGGAAGCCACAATTACAAACCGTTCGTGCACGCTTGTTTCCGGCAGCCGGACAGCTTTCACAAGCAGTTCATCCCACGACATTCCATCACGTGCAGTAATACCGGATAGCTTATAAGCACCCGAATCATGCACTCCAAAATAGAGCTCCTTTTTTACCGGCACATAAATGACTCCCATTACCGGTACTGAGTGATGCACCAAAGCTATATTCACTGTGAACTCACCGTTCCTCTTGATGAACTCCTTCGTACCGTCCAAAGGGTCTACAATCCATAAAGTTTCCCAACTCCGTCGTTCCGAAAAAGGCAAATGTTTGCCTTCCTCGCTTAGCAGAGGGAAAGGTGTATCAGCCAAAAAACGGCAGATAGTTTCATGAGCCTTACGGTCGGCAATAGTAAGAGGAGAATTATCCGCTTTTTTTTCTACCTGAAAATCCGATGCCGGATCATCGTAAATGGAAAGGATTTTCTCGCCAGCCTGCAAAGCGGCATCAATCGCATTCAGTATATATCGTCGTTCCATACTATATTCTTCTCAAAGATAAGGCACAAAATTAAAAACTTTTTCAGGTCTAAAAGTTTCCATCTCTTGTTTTATAACTTCTTTTAAACGAAAGAGAGAATATTATAAGCACTTTTCACAATCAGGAAAATCAATCCGGAGCAGAGAAAAATAGAGTGAAATATTCACGAAGGAAGAGGAACTAAAGAGACTGTGACAACATGAGTTTATCTGGGTCTTTTCTCAATTAGTCCGTTAGTTCACAGTACTGAACACTTTGTTTCAACCTTTAAAAACAAGTTGTTTCAGTATATAAAAACATTTTGTTTTTATGCGATAGAACGAGATGTTCTGTTAAGAGAAACAAAGTGTTCTCTTTAATGAAACAAACTGTTCTGTTAAAGGAAACACTTTGTTTTGCCAAACCAAACACGCGACAGCGCCAGCCTTCACATTCTTTCGGCATATCATGAAAAAGGCAGTAACTTCGCAGTTACTGCCTCATCTTGAAAGGAAACATACATTCCTTTCTGTTATGAATTACCAAAAAGAATTCTATTAATTGACGCTATACAGCAACCATGCCTTCTGGAAGTCATCATTCGAAGGATGTTTAGCTTTGAAAGAGTCGCGCAGATTCTCGGCGGATGCTCTGTCATCGAATGTACCGATAACTACACGATACAGATTTCTTTCTGCATTATGAACTACCATTGCAGTATAACCTTCATTCACCAATGCCTGCTTCACACCTTCCGCATTAGCTTTCACGCTATAAGCTCCGCAAACTACACTAAAGGTTTTCAAGCTGGTACCACCTGATACCACAGTCACCTTTTCCTGACGCATGCCGGCAGGTGCACTTTCCACCACCTTTACTTCTACTGGAGCGGTAACCACTGGAGCCACCTCTTCAGCAGGGGCAGTTGTTTGCGGCTCAGCCAATTCCTGCTGTTTTGCCTTTTCATATGCTTTCTTATAAGCACTTTCACTTGATTTACAAGAAGAGAATACCAGAGCTATGCATACTCCCATTCCCAATACGGCTAATTTTTTCATCTTTTCTATTGTTTTTATTAGTAAAATCGTCTATTCTTATTCTTTATCTCAAAATTTCCGAAAAATAGATTTCGTGCCCTCATATTCCAAACGCAATGAAGAGTAGGACAAATCTTCTACTTTAAAGGTACATTTTCCTTCCGGCCACCCGAAATAAGTATCATAATTTTTATCTTTAACGCTTTCAGGCAACAAAATAATGGAAATTTCAGCACCTTTCAAAGAATAATTTCCAAAAAACGTAGTCAACCCTCCATCTTTCAACAAACATATGGCAGAAAAACTTCCTTTTTGAAAATTATAGAATACACTGTCCACCTTCTCTGATGTACCGTCGGCATATTGATACTGACGCAACTGCCACTTACCGGCCAAGTCCCCCCCACCATTCATGCAAGCGGTCAAAGTACAAGCCACCAATACAATCCAAAGATATTTTAAATGCAATTTCATCATTTTTCCATGCCACTATCTAAATATGGAACAAAAGTACACCATAACATGCGATTATACCTCAGCATCCTTAGTTAAATATAATTAAACCCCTCCATAAAAAGAGATTTCCCGGAAGACTTGACGTATATTTGCCAAATATAAACAGAGCATGAGGCTCACTTAATTGATTACATGACATTTGAAAATTTGAATTTGATAGAACCTATATTGAAGGCTCTTCAAGAAGAGGGGTATTCCACCCCTACCCCAATCCAGGAAAAATCGATCCCTATATTACTTCAAGGAAAAGACTTATTAGGATGTGCTCAAACCGGAACAGGCAAAACCGCCGCATTTTCCATCCCTATCTTGCAAAAGTTGTATAAAACGGATAACCGCAAAAGTATCAAAGCACTCATTCTGACGCCGACCCGCGAGTTGGCCATACAGATAGGAGAATCCTTCAGTGCATACGGTAAGTATACCGGACTGAGACATGCCGTCATCTTCGGCGGTGTAGGACAAAAGCCACAGACAGATGAACTGAAACGTGGAGTACAAATACTGGTTGCAACTCCCGGACGACTGCAAGACCTGGTCAACCAAGGTTTCATTAACCTAAAAGCACTCGAATTCTTCGTATTGGACGAAGCAGACCGGATGCTGGACATGGGATTCATACATGATATCCGACGCATATTAAAGCTATTGCCCGCAAAACGGCAGACTCTCTTCTTTTCGGCCACAATGCCTCCGGAAATAGAGACCTTGGCAAACTCCATGCTGACGCACCCCGAGAAAGTGGAAGTCACCCCTGCATCGTCTACGGTTGACACAATCTCCCAATCAGTCTATTTCGTTGAGAAAAAAGAGAAAAAAGACTTACTGATTCATCTGCTGAAGAATCCGGCTATCAAGTCCGTACTTATCTTCACCAGAACTAAATATGGAGCAGACAAACTTGCACGTACCCTTAGTAAGTCCGGAATAAGAGCCGAAGCCATACATGGAAACAAGTCGCAGAATGCCCGACAGCGAGCACTGACCGGCTTTAAGAACCATGAACTGCGTGTACTGATAGCAACCGATATTGCAGCACGAGGTATCGACGTGGACCAACTATCACACGTCATCAACTATGAGTTGCCCAACATTCCGGAAACATACGTGCACCGTATCGGACGAACCGGACGTGCCGGCCACGACGGTATTGCCCTCTCCTTTTGCGAATCGGAAGAACTGCCTTACCTGAAAGATATCCAAAAATTGATAGGGAAAAGTATCCCAGTAATAAAAGAACACCCTTTTGTCACCGCCGATGGTTTAAAAGCCCAGGAAATCAAGACTGAAGAAATCAAGGCCAAAACCAAGGAAAACAAAATCTATCGCGGGAGCCGTACGAATGGAGACTTTTGGAGAAGAAAAAAGCAAACCTCGCAAAACAACACCCCAAAAGGAGTTGGAAGATAAAGACAATCATAAAAAAACTGATATTCCGAACAAAGTTTCAAAAAAATTTGTTAGTTTTGTCGTACGAACCTCAAAAAAGAAAGGAATATCATTATGAAAGGATTAAATGTTTTAGCAGCTTTCCTGGGTGGCGCCGCAGTAGGTGCAGCCCTCGGTATCTTATTTGCTCCTGAAAAAGGAGAAGACACCCGTAACAAAATCGCAGAAATTCTCCGTAAGAAAGGGATTCGTCTGAACCGAAGCGAAATGGAAGACTTGGTAGATGAAATTGCTGCGGAAATCAAAGGTGAGGTAACGGAATAAGGTAAAAAACAGAACCACTATGTTTGCAGACGACAAAAGTATAGAAAATATGCAGCAGCTCTTCATTGAATTCAAGAAATACCTGGAGCTGCAAAAAGAATATACCAAACTGGAAGTCACCGAAAAACTATCCAAACTGCTTTCTACACTTTTATTGGTGCTATTGGTCGTCATACTCGGCGTAGTGGTTCTGTTTCATCTGTCGTTTACGCTGGTCTATATCTTAGCTCCGCTGGTAGGCGGGCTAATGATGAGTTTTGCACTTATCACGTGCTTCCATATCCTACTCATCGTTCTGCTTGTCCTATTCCGCAAAAAGCTCATTATTGATCCGACAGTAAAACTTATCGCAGAATTATTCTTAGACAATTAATTCGAAATATTCATGGATAATACGACCAATACGACTCCCGTCACTTTAGAAAGCATCGCCCAGAAAAAAGCCATGCTGCTACAAGAAATACGACTCCAGAAAGAAATCATGACTGGGCTTACACAAGAAATTTTTGCTCCGCTGGAACCAGCTACCAACAAGGCAAATGCCATGATGAGAGCATTCAACACGGGTATGGCTGTTTTTGACGGTATAGTATTGGGGGTAAAGGTAATGAAGAAATTCAGAAAAATATTTGGAAGAAAGAGATAGAATATCGGATAAAAAAAGAGGGGATGGCCATAACAGTCATCCCCTCTTTTTTATCCGATATAGTCTGAGCACTTTTATACGTACGTCTCAAGCAACTTCACTGCTCCTTCAGGCACAATCGTCACTTCTTGGGTTGCAGCTGGCAGCAGGATTGTTTCGCCCGCTTGTACGGAAACTTCATTCTTCTCATTATCAATAATACGGCAAGAACCCTCCACACAAATAAAGATAACAAAAGAATCCAGTTCAGAATAGTCACAAGTGATTTCTTCCGTCATATCATAGATGGAAGTCGTGAAATACGGGCTTGCCACCATTTCTACCGGTTCATTCTGCACCTGCTCGTACTCCGTACGAAAATCGTCCTGCACATCTGCAAAATTAATGGCATCAATGGCCTGGCTTGTATGCAGTTCTCTTGATTTACCATCCTTATCCTTACGATTGTAATCAAAAATACGGTAAGTGATATCCGACGTTTGCTGTATTTCTGCTACAAAAGCTCCCGCACCGATTCCATGTACCCGACCTGCAGGCACATAAAACACATCGCCCGGTTTAATGGCGCAAGTCTGCAGAACATCCGCAAACGTACCATTATACACTCGTTCCTTATATTCTTTCGGAGTAATCTGCTCTGCAAAACCGGAAATCAGCTTGGCACCCTGGTCAGCAGCAATAACATACCACATTTCATTTTTACCAAAACTGTTATGACGTTTCTTAGCCAACTCGTCACCCGGGTGTACCTGAATCGACAAGTCCAACTTGGCATCAATAAACTTTATCAATAAAGGAAACTTATTTCCGAAACGTGCATAGTTGGCTTCTCCTACCAGGTCTTCCTTATATTTTCTGACCATATCCGGCAGCGTCAATCCTTTGTCTGCACCATTGGCCACTATAGACTCACTGCCTTCTACTGCCGACACTTCCCAACTCTCGCCTACATTGGCAAGGGTATCATTCAAATGTTTGAATGGAATAATCTTGTCGCCTCCCCAAAGCGTCTGCTTCAGAATAGGCTCAAATTTTAGAGGATACATTCGTTGTTTTTATTAGAACTTTCTGTTAATGATGTGATTTTTTTAGATTCCGGGGGCAAACATACAAAAAATATCAATTTGTATTCCATTTGTTAAACGCTAAACTTTCCTAAAATGTTCTCCACATTTCCTTCCAATTACTTGGGGGAACAAAAGAATTTCTTTTTATTTGCAAGAAATTTAATTAATACCATGGATATGATAAACACTACTCCAACAGAAAGTAATTTGTCCGGTTTGAACCAAAAAGACTTTCAAAAGGATATAAATAACAAAAAGACAGATTTGTTTATCCTGAAGAATGCCCAGGGAATGGAAGTTGCAGTTACTAATTACGGCTGTGCAATACTTTCCATCATGGTACCCGACAAAAATGGCAAATATGCCAATGTTGTATTAGGACACGACAATATTGAACATGTAATCAACAGTCCGGAACCTTTTCTAAACACTACCATCGGACGCTACGGCAACCGGATAGCCAAAGGAAAGTTTACTTTATACGGCGAAGAGCACCAATTGGCAATCAACAACGGTCCCAATTCATTGCACGGTGGTCCGACTGGCTTCCACACCCGTGTATGGGATGCCGTCCAGCCAGAGCAATCAACAGTCATCTTCAACTACACATCCGCCGACGGCGAAGAGGGCTTCCCCGGAAATCTCGAAGTAGAAATGACTTATCGCCTGGAGGATGAGACCAATGCTCTGGTCATCGAATACCGGGCTACTACCGATAAAGCCACCATCGTCAATCTGACCAATCACGGTTTCTTCAATCTTGCCGGTATAGCCAATCCCTCTCCTACAGTCTTAAACAATATCGTTACCATCAATGCAGATTTTTATGTACCCATCGATGAAGTATCCATTCCTACCGGAGAGATATTGAAGGTAGAAGGTACTCCTATGGATTTCCGTACTCCCCATACTCTTGGCGAACGAATTGATGAGAAACATACACAAATTGTGAATGGCGCAGGATATGACCATTGCTATGTACTGAACAAGACTGAAAGTGGAGAGCTGAGCCTTGCAGCCACCTGCATAGAGCCCAACAGCGGGCGAACTATGGAAGTATATACCACTGAAAATGGCGTCCAGCTCTACACTGGAAACTGGCTCGGGGGCTTTGAAGGTGCCCATGGAGCCACTTTCCCTGCAAGAAGTGCAGTCTGCTTTGAGGCCCAGTGTTTTCCCGATACGCCCAACAAGTCCCATTTTCCGTCGGCAGTATTGCTACCGGGTGATGAGTACCAGCAAGTGACAATCTACAAGTTTGGTGTACAAGAATGAAAAAACTAATCCAATTTATAAACTTATTAATTTTACAAAACCATGACACAACAAAAACAGAATGGTAAACTCATCGCAATTATCACGATGATCTTCCTTTTTGGTATGATTTCATTTGTTACCAACCTTGCTGCCCCTATGGGAATCGTACTGAAAAATCAGTTTTCAGTATCCAACGCTTTAGGGATGTTGGGTAACTTTGGTAACTTTATTGCATATGCAGTGATGGGAATACCAAGCGGCATCTTACTACAACGGGTAGGGTATAAAAAAACGGCATTGATAGCAGTAGCTGTAGGCTTTATCGGTGTAGGTATCCAATATTTATCAGGTCATTCAAGCCCTGATATGGCTTTTGCCGTATATTTGATTGGCGCTTTCATCGCCGGTTTCTCCATGTGTTTGCTTAATACGGTAGTCAACCCGATGCTGAACAAGCTCGGCGGCGAAGGTAACAAAGGAAACCAGCTTATCCAAGTGGGTGGTTCTTTCAACTCCGTAATGGCCACCATTACTCCGATGTTCGTAGGTATCCTGATTGCCGGTTCCATTGAAAAAGCTACTATCTCTCAGATATTCCCTGTAATGTACACAGCAATGGCTGTATTTGCCATCGCGTTCTTCGTTCTTTTGATTGTGCCCATACCGGAACCCAATGCTGCAACTTCAACAGAACCTATCGGTAAGTTGATGTCAGGCGCTTTAAAATTCCGCCACTTCATTTTGGGAGCTATAGCAATCTTTGTATATGTAGGTGTCGAAGTTGGTGTACCGGGTACTCTGAACTTGTTTTTGACCGATCCGATTGAAAAGGGAGGAGCAGGCATTTCTTCCACCATTTCCGGTTTTGTTGTAGGTACATATTGGTTCCTCATGCTGATTGGACGTCTGGCCGGCGCTTCATTGGGTGCAAAAATCTCCAGTAAGGCAATGCTTACCTTTACTTCCGCATTAGGCTTACTTTTGGTATTCCTTGCCATCTTCTCATCTACCGGTTCGCTTGTCAATCTGCCGGTACTCCAACAAAGTGCTACGGGAGGTCTCTCTTTCGGATTTGCAGAAGTACCTATCAACGCAATGTATCTGGTACTGGTAGGTCTGTGTACTTCCATCATGTGGGGTGGTATCTTTAATCTGGCCGTAGAAGGATTGGGTAAATATCTGGCAGCGGCTTCCGGTCTGTTCATGGTATTGGTATGCGGCGGCGGCATCTTGCCCGTTATCCAAGGTTTGGTGGCCGACATTGCAGGTTTCATGCCGAGTTACTGGGTTATCATCGCAGCCCTTGGCTATCTGTTGTTCTACGGTTTGGTAGGCTGCAAAAATGTCAATAAGGACATCAAGGTCGATTAACAAGAAAATATAGGTAATTTATTTATTCACCTTATAAAATATAAATATCATGGATATAGAATACGTAAGAAGCCGTTTCATCAAGCACTTTGACGGAACAACGGGAGCTGTTTATGCTTCTCCGGGTCGCATCAACCTTATCGGTGAGCATACAGACTATAACGGTGGTTTTGTATTCCCCGGAGCAATCGATAAGGGAATGATTGCAGAAATAAAGCCCAACGGCACAAACACAGTAAAAGCTTATTCCATCGACCTGAAAGATTATGTGGAATTTGGCTTGAATGAAGAAGATGCACCCCGCGCAAGCTGGGCAAGATATATCTTTGGCGTGTGCCGGGAAATGATGAAACGCGGTGTAGATGTAAAAGGTTTCAATACAGCTTTTGCAGGCGATGTGCCTCTGGGTGCAGGAATGTCCTCTTCAGCAGCTTTGGAAAGTACCTATGCCTATGCTTTGAACGACTTGTTCGGTGACAACAAAATAGACAAATTTGAATTGGCAAAAGTGGGACAATCTACAGAACACAACTATTGTGGCGTAAACTGTGGTATCATGGACCAATTTGCTTCTGTATTCGGAAAGAAAGGAAGCCTCATCCGCCTGGATTGCCGTTCACTGGAATATCAGTATTTCCCATTCGACCCGCAAGGCTATCGTCTGGTTCTTGTAGATTCTGTAGTGAAACACGAACTTGCATCTTCAGCATACAACAAACGTCGTCAAAGCTGCGAAGCTGCTGTTGCCGCTGTTCAGAAGAAGCATCCACACGTAGAATTCCTGCGTGACGTTACCATGGGCATGCTGGAAGAAGCCAAAGCCGACATCAGCGCAGAAGACTATATGCGTGCAGAATATGTCATCGAAGAGATTCAACGCGTACTCGACGTTTGCGACGCCCTGGAGAAAGGCGATTATGAAACTGTAGGCCAAAAGATGTATGAAACACATCATGGCATGAGTAAGTTGTATGAAGTAAGCTGCGAAGAACTCGATTTTCTGAATGACCTTGCATTCGATTGTGGAGTTACCGGTTCACGTGTCATGGGCGGTGGATTCGGTGGATGTACAATCAATCTGGTAAAGGATGAATTGTACAGTACATTCATCGAAAAAGCAAAAGATGAATTCAAGAAGAAGTTCGGCAGAAGCCCGAAAGTATATGATGTAGTCATCAGCGACGGTGCCCGCAGATTAGAATAATAGACATCAGCATTCAAATAAAAGGCGTTTCCCTGCAAAGGGAAGCGCCTTTTTCTTCTCCCCTATTCCACCGTTTTCCACTCTAAAAACAAAATCATCCGAGAAGTTTATTCCGAACACATCTATCTGTACAGCCAGTTGGCACAGATATGTTTCTTGACACTTATGTTGCATAACATATAAAAGTGTACAGCCTACACTAAAGAAAAGTGTTACTTTTACACCCAAAGAAAGATAATCATCTCATTTACATTAAATACAAAACCATGAAAAGACATGTTCTACTTGCAGGAATTGCCGCAATGATGCTAACTGCGTGCAATCAAAAGACAGAAACAACGCTTACGCTGTCCGGTCTTGATCCAGTAAAATTCCAAACAACAGTCAATGACGCCCAGACACAGCTTTATACGCTGAAGAATAAAGCGGGCATGGAAGTATGCATCACAAACTTTGGGGGACGTATTGTATCCATTATGGTACCCGACAAAAATGGAGTTATGCAGGATGTAGTATTGGGCTTTGACAGCATTGCCGATTACATCAACATTCCAAGTGACTTTGGTGCTTCTATCGGACGCTACGCCAACCGGATTAACCAAGGGAAAATCGTTCTTGACGGAGATACCATACAGTTACCACAGAACAATTTCGGACATTGCCTGCACGGTGGCCCCAAAGGATGGCAATACCAAGTATACAGTGCCAATCCCATTGACAGCACAACTCTGGAGCTCACCCGCATTTCACCGGATGGAGACGAGAATTTCCCGGGTAATGTTACGGCAAAAGTACTTTTCAAGTTAACGGATGACAATGCCATTGATATAAAATACAGTGCAACAACAGACCAAAAGACGGTTATCAATATGACTAACCATTCTTATTTCAATTTATCAGGTGACCCTTCAAAGGCAGCAACAGACCACATCTTATACATCAATGCAGACAACTATACTCCGGTAGACAGTACTTTCATGACAACGGGTGACATCATCTCCGTCAAAGAAACACCAATGGACTTTACCACTCCCAAGAGTGTGGCACAAGACATCAACCGGACGGACTTTGAACAAATAAAGAACGGAAACGGATATGACCACAATTGGGTACTGAATACTAAAGGTGACCTATCCCAAGTGGCAGCCAAACTGACATCGCCTATAAGCGGCATCACCCTGGAAGTTTATACCAATGAGCCAGGCATACAAGTATATACCGGGAATTTCCTGGATGGCACCGTAAAAGGTAAAAAAGGCATTACTTACAACCAGCGCGCTTCCGTATGCCTCGAGACACAACATTATCCGGATAGCCCCAACAAATCCCAATGGCCTTCTGTCGTACTGGAACCCGGACAAATTTACAACAGTGAATGTGTCTTCAAATTTTCCGTAGAAAAATAACAATAACCTTATAAATCATTTATTATCGTGGAAACATTAGATTGGTTAGTCATTGGAATCTTTTTCCTGGCTTTGATTGGAATTATTGTCTGGGTTGTCAAACAGAAACAGAATGACTCAGCAGACTATTTTTTAGGTGGTCGTGATGCCACATGGCTCGCTATCGGTGCATCTATCTTTGCATCCAACATCGGTTCGGAACACTTAATCGGATTAGCCGGTGCCGGTGCTTCCAGCGGTATGGCGATGGCACATTGGGAAATACAAGGTTGGATGATCCTTATCTTAGGCTGGGTATTCGTACCGTTCTATTCGCGAAGCATGGTATTCACGATGCCTGAATTCCTAGAACGTCGCTATAATCCACAATCACGTACAATATTGTCTGTAATATCTTTAATCAGCTATGTACTGACAAAAGTTGCCGTGACGGTTTATGCAGGAGGATTAGTATTCCAACAAGTATTCGGTATAAAAGAACTTTGGGGAATCGACTTCTTTTGGATTGCCGCCATCGGTCTGGTTATACTGACTGCGCTCTACACAATCTTCGGAGGAATGAAGTCGGTACTTTATACCTCCATCCTGCAGACCCCCATCTTGCTGTTAGGTTCACTGATAATCCTTGTACTCGGCTTCAAAGAATTGGGAGGCTGGGATGAGATGATGAGAATCTGCGGTGCAGTCACAGTGAACGATTATGGCAACACAATGACAGAACTTATACGCAGTAATAACGACCCTAACTTCCCTTGGTTGGGTGCACTGATTGGTTCAGCCATTATCGGATTCTGGTATTGGTGTACAGACCAGTTCATCGTGCAACGCGTACTTTCCGGAAAGAATGAAAAGGAAGCACGGCGCGGTACCATCTTCGGAGCTTACCTGAAATTATTGCCCGTATTCTTATTCCTTATCCCAGGCATGATTGCTTTCGCATTACACCAAAAATATCTCGGAACCGGGGGAGAAGGTTTTCTACCTATGCTGGCAAACGGAAATGCCAATGCAGATGCTGCTTTCCCAACTCTAGTAGCAAAATTGCTTCCTGCAGGAGTCAAAGGTTTGGTTGTTTGCGGTATTCTTGCAGCATTGATGAGTTCTCTCGCATCTTTGTTCAACTCATCTGCTATGCTTTTCACCATTGACTTCTACAAACGTTTCAAGCCGAACACTTCTGAAAAAAAGCTGGTAGGAATTGGACAGATGGCAACTGTTGCGATTGTGATATTGGGTATACTCTGGATTCCCATTATGCGCAGTGTAGGCGATGTACTTTACACCTACTTACAAGATGTACAATCTGTATTAGCACCAGGCATTGCCGCAGCCTTCCTCTTGGGGATCTGCTGGAAACGCACCTCTGCACAAGGCGGTATGTGGGGACTGATTGCCGGAATGATTATCGGTTTAACCCGTCTGGGGGCAAAAGTATATTACAGCAATGTAGGAGATGTGTCAAGCAGTACCTTCAAGTATCTGTTCTATGATATGAACTGGCTGTTTTTCTGCGGATGGATGTTCTTGTTCTGCATCGTAGTGGTTATCGCAGTCAGCATGTTTACAGCTGCCCCAAGCGCTGAAAAGATTCAAGGGCTGGTATTCGGAACTTCAACTCCTGAACAAAAAGCAGCTACACGTGCGAGTTGGAATAAATGGGATATCATTCATACCCTTATCATCCTGGGTATTACTGCTGCTTTTTATTGGTATTTCTGGTAAATCGGTATGTTGCTATGATATATATCCATGCAGCATACCCCTTAAACAAAAATTAAGATATGAGTAATTACTATAGTTCAAATCCGAAACTTTATGTAGGTATCGACTGCATTATTTTCGGTTTCAATGAAGGAGAATTGAACCTGCTGTTGCTGAAGCGTAACTTCGAACCGGCAATGGGCGAATGGTCGCTGATGGGTGGATTCGTGCAGGAAGACGAAAGCGTGGATGATGCAGCCAAACGAGTCCTGAATGAACTAACCGGACTGGAAGATGTATATATGGAACAAGTCCAAGCTTTCGGAGCCATAGATCGTGACCCAGGAGAACGCGTAGTCTCCATTGTTTACTATGCGCTCATCAACATCAACGAATACGACAAAGAATCCGTACAGCAACACAATGCTTTCTGGGTAAATATCAATGAACTGCCAGCGCTAATCTTTGATCATCCGCAAATGGTGGAGAAAGCTCGGAAGTTGATGCAACAAAAAGCGTCCACCGAACCAATCGGCTTTAATCTACTACCTAAACTGTTCACGCTGTCACAACTGCAAAGCTTATACGAAGCTATATACGGCGAGAGCATTGACAAACGGAACTTCCGAAAACGCATAGCAGAAATGGACTATATAGAAAAAACTGACAAAATAGACAAAACGGGGTCCAAACGTGGAGCTGCTTTATATCAGTTTAATGAGAAGGCATACCGCAAAGCTCCGAAATTTAAGCTCTGAGAACCTAATATTCAACAACTTGTAATTAGTAATTTAAATAATATGCTGGAAGCACTGAAAGACAAAGTATTCCATGCTAACCTTGAACTGGTGAAGCACGGATTGGTTATCTTCACATGGGGCAATGTATCGGGCATTGACCGCGAATCTGGTCTGGTAGTCATCAAGCCCAGTGGGGTGAGTTACGATGAAATGAAAGCAGAGGATATGGTGGTAGTGAATCTTGACGGCAAGGTCGTGGAAGGACGGTTAAAGCCCTCTTCAGACACGCCGACCCACCTGGTTCTCTATAAAGCATTCCCCGAAATCGGCGGTGTGGTGCACACGCACTCTACTTACGCCACAGCCTGGGCACAAGCCGGATGTGACATACCGAATATCGGGACAACACATGCCGATTACTTCCACGACGCCATACCCTGCACAGCAGACATGACGAAGGAGGAAGTGGAAGGAGCGTATGAACTGGAAACGGGAAATGTCATCGTAAAACGCTTTGAGGGGCTGAACCCGGTACATACTCCCGGAGTATTGGTAAAGAACCACGGTCCTTTCTCGTGGGGAAAAGACGCACACGAAGCGGTACATAATGCCGTAGTGATGGAGCAGGTGGCAAAAATGGCAAGTATAGCCTATGCCGTGAACCCCAATCTGACCATGAATCCGCTGCTGATAGAAAAACATTTCAGCCGCAAGCACGGTCCTAACGCTTATTATGGACAGAAATAACTATCATTCTTTAAATATAAACTATAAAAATAAATTGTATGAACACATTTGAACAATATGAAGTATGGTTCGTAACCGGAGCACAGCTCTTGTACGGAGGTGACGCAGTTATCGCAGTAGACGCACATAGTAATGAAATGGTGAAAGGTCTGAATGATTCCGGGAAACTGCCCGTAAAGGTAGTATATAAAGGTACGGTCAATTCATCCAAAGAAGTAACCGCTACCTTCAAAGCCGCCAACAACGACGATAAGTGTATCGGAGTCATCACCTGGATGCACACCTTCTCTCCTGCCAAAATGTGGATTCACGGTTTGCAGGAACTGAAGAAGCCATTACTACACTTCCATACACAGTTCAACAAGGAAATTCCCTGGGAGACGATGGACATGGATTTTATGAACCTAAACCAATCGGCTCACGGCGACCGCGAATTTGGACACATCGTGACACGTATGCGAAAGAACCGCAAAGTGGTAGTAGGCCACTGGCAGGACGAAAAAGCCCAAAACCAGATTGCCGCATGGATGCGCGTAGCTGCCGCATGGGCTGATGCGCAGGATATGCTCATCATCCGCTTCGGCGACCAGATGAACAACGTGGCTGTGACAGACGGTGACAAGGTCAGTGCCGAACAGGTATTGGGCTATCATGTGGACTACTATCCCATCAATGATGTGATGACACACTACAATGCTGTCAGCGACGAGGACGTGAAGGCACTCGTAGCAGAATACTTCAAGCTCTACGACCACGCTCCCGAACTGGAAGACGCACGTACAGAAGCCTACACCAAAGTATGGAACTCCGCCAAGGCCGAAATCGCCATTCGCCGCGTGCTGAAAGACACGGGTGCCAAAGGCTTCACCACCAACTTCAACGATTTGGGCGACTTTGACCAAATCCCCGGACTGGCCTCACAGCGACTGATGGCGGAAGGTTACGGCTTCGGTGCCGAAGGCGACTGGAAAACTGCGGCACTATACCGTACCACTTGGGTGATGAGTCAAGGCATGCCGAAGGGGTGCTCCTTCCTCGAAGACTATACGCTGAACTTCGACGGAGAAAAGAGCGCCATCCTGCAGGCACACATGTTGGAAGTCTGTCCACTGATTGCCGAACAGAAGCCGAAACTGGAAGTGCACCGTCTGAGCATCGGTATCGACAGCGAAACAGCCCGCCTGGTATTTACCAGCAAGCAAGGTGAAGGTGTAGCCGCTACCATCGTAGACCTGGGCAATCGCTTCCGCCTCATTGTGAACAAAGTAGAATGCATCAAGAGCAAGCCTCTGCCCAAGTTGCCCGTTGCCAGCGCACTGTGGATTCCAATGCCCAACCTCGAGGTGGGCGCTGCAGCCTGGATTCTGGCCGGAGGTACACATCATACCAGCTTCTCCTACGACCTGACGGTGGAATATTGGGAAGACTTTGCCGAAATGGCCGGCATCGAAATGGTAGTCATCGATGAAAATACCACCATCAGCGAGTTCAAAAAAGAACTGCGCATGAATGAAGTCTACTATATGCTGAACAAGGCACTTTGCTGATAATCATTACGGATTACCGATTGCGGACTACTAATTACACGTACCACAAACGTAACTAGTAGTTTGCAATTAGTAATCCGTTGTTTATAATCGTACTATAAATCCGTAAATTATCATTAATACCATGAAATTAGATGCAAAATCAACCATTGAGGCAGGTAAGGCCATCCTTGGCATAGAACTCGGTTCCACACGAATCAAGGCGGTTTTGATTGACCAGGAAAACAAACCCATCGCCCAGGGAAGCCATACTTGGGAGAATCAGTTAGTCGACGGACTGTGGACATATAGCGTCGAGGCTGTCTGGTATGGGTTGCAGGATTGCTACGCAGACCTTCGTACCAATGTAAAGAGCCTCTACGATACAGAGATAGAAACCCTGGCAGCCATCGGTGTCAGTGCCATGATGCACGGCTATATGGCATTCAATGAAAAAGAAGAAATCCTTGTACCCTTCCGTACCTGGAGAAATACCAATACCAGCCAGGCTGCTGCAGCCCTATCCGAACTATTTGTCTACAACATCCCTCTGCGTTGGAGCATCTCCCACCTCTACCAAGCCATCCTGGATAATGAAGAGCACGTTCCATCCATCAATTACCTGACCACCCTTGCAGGTTTTGTCCACTGGCAAATAACCGGTCAAAAGGTACTGGGCATAGGAGATGCCTCCGGTATGCTCCCCATCGATCCCATCACCAAAAACTATTCTTCTGAAATGGTGGATAAGTTCGACAGACTTATTGCTCCGAAAGGATACGACTGGAGGCTTCGAGATATTCTGCCGAAGGTATTGTCGGCCGGTGAAAACGCAGGTTTCCTTACTCCCGAAGGAGCCAGTCGCCTCGACGTATCGGGACATCTGAAAGCAGGAATTCCCGTCTGTCCGCCCGAAGGTGACGCAGGAACCGGCATGGTTGCCACCAACGCCGTAAAGCAGCGCACTGGAAACGTATCGGCAGGTACCTCCTCTTTCTCAATGATTGTATTGGAGAAAGAATTGTCCAAGCCCTACGAAATGATTGACATGGTAACCACCCCCGACGGAAGCCTCGTAGCTATGGTGCATTGCAACAATTGCACTTCCGACCTCAATGCCTGGATCAATATTTTCAAAGAATACCAGGAACTGATGGGTATCCCCGTAGATATGGACGAAATCTACGGAAAGCTCTATAACCACGCCCTGACAGGCAATGCAGACTGCGGAGGCCTCATCTCATACAACTACATATCAGGCGAACCTATAACGGGACTGGCAGACGGACGTCCACTGTTTGTACGTTCGGCAAACGACAAGTTCAACCTTGCCAACTTCATGCGCACCCATCTGTATGCTTCAGTGGGAGTTCTCAAAATCGGCAACGACATCCTTTTCAATGAAGAGAAAATCAGAGTAGACAGAATCACCGGTCACGGAGGACTCTTCAAAACCAAAGGAGTAGGCCAGAGAATACTGGCAGCTGCCATCAATTCACCCATTTCCGTTATGGAAACAGCCGGCGAAGGTGGTGCCTGGGGTATTGCCCTCCTCGCTTCCTACCTCGCAAATAACGGAAACAGCCAATCCCTTGCCGACTTCCTGGACAAGCATGTATTCACCGGAGATGCCGGTATTGAAATCTCACCGACAGCCGAAGATGTAAGCGGATTCAACACCTACATTGAAAGCTATAAAGCAGGTTTGCCCATCGAAGAAGCAGCAGTAAGATTCAAGAACTAAGTATTTAATAACACTAAAAAACTATGAACACAAAGTTATTTATCAGTAGCATATTTCTCTCCACCTCGTTGTCACTCTTCGCACAGAAAAGTGCCACTATCACTTTACACACAGACCAGAGCGGGCAAATCATTCCCAAAGAAATCTACGGCCAATTTGCAGAGCATTTGGGAACTTGTATCTATGGCGGACTTTGGGTAGGTGAAAACTCCGATATTCCCAACATCAACGGTTATCGCACCGACGTATTCAATGCACTGAAGGAGCTCCGTGTACCCGTCCTCCGCTGGCCGGGCGGCTGTTTTGCCGATGAATACCACTGGATGGACGGTATCGGCCCTAAAGAAAACCGCCCCAAAATGGTGAACAACAACTGGGGAGGCACTATCGAAGACAACAGTTTCGGAACCCATGAGTTCCTCAATCTCTGCGAAATGCTGGGTTGTGAACCCTATATCAGCGGAAACGTAGGCAGTGGTACCGTAGAAGAACTTGCCAAATGGGTGGAATACATGACCTCCGAAGGAGACTCCCCCATGGCACGCCTGCGCCGCCAGAACGGTCGCGACAAAGCCTGGAAAGTGAAATACCTCGGCGTGGGTAACGAAAGCTGGGGTTGCGGTGGAAGCATGCGTCCCGAATATTATGCCGACCTCTACCGCCGCTATTCCACCTACTGCCGCAACTATGACGGCAATAGCCTTTTCAAGATAGCCAGCGGTGCCAGCGACTACGACTATAACTGGACCAAAGTGCTGATGGACCGCGTAGGCGGCCGTATGCACGGTCTTTCCTTGCACTACTATACCGTCAGCGGATGGAACGGCAGTAAAGGCGCCGCCACCCAATTCAGTAAAGACGATTATTACTGGACACTGGGCAAATGCCGCGAAATAGAAGATGTCATCAAGAAGCATTGCACCATTATGGATGAATACGACCCTCAAAAGAACGTGGCTCTTATGCTTGACGAATGGGGAACCTGGTGGGACACTGAACCGGGTACCAATCCCGGACATCTGTACCAACAGAATACATTGCGTGATGCTTTTGTCGCCTCCCTCAGCTTCGACATCTTCCATAAATATACCGACCGTCTGAAAATGGCAAACATTGCCCAAATCGTCAATGTATTGCAATCCATGATTCTGACCAGCGGAAAAAACATGGTACTCACCCCCACTTATTATGTATTCAAAATGTACAATGTACACCAGGATGCCACCTACATTCCTCTTGAGCTGAACTGCGACATGATGGATGTACGCGACAACCGCAGAATACCAATGGTCAGCGCTACCGCCTCCAAAGACCCAAACGGCAAGATACACATTTCCATGTCCAACGTAGATGCAGACAATGCACAGGAAGTGACCATCAATCTGTCTGGAACGAAAGCCAAGAAAGCAGTTGGTGAAATATTGACTTCCACCAATCTGACGGACTACAATTCATTTGAAAATCCCGACAATGTGAAACCCGTTCCGTTCAAAGAGGTAAAAATCAATAAAGATATTCTCAAGATTAAACTTCCGGCCAAATCAATCGTTACTATTGAGTTACAGTAAAACTACCGTGCACCGCACAAAATCAGCTAAATACGTTTAGTATCATTTTAGCAGCAAAAAGGCAGTAATACTGATAAAAAAGACACTCTTCGAGTGTTGTGAATTACGCATAAAGAGTTATCTTTGCCCTTGGAAAACCTACAAGGACCAAATAACCTATTGATAATATTCAAAATTAATTAGATTCAATATGAACGACAACAAACTTATGAACCGTGCGGCGGACAATATCCGTATCCTTGCTGCATCCATGGTTGAGAAAGCCAACTCCGGGCATCCGGGCGGTGCCATGGGTGGTGCTGACTTTGTAAATGTACTCTTCTCAGAGTTCCTGGTATATGACCCTGAAAATCCGGCTTGGGAAGGTCGTGACCGTTTCTTCCTCGACCCGGGACACATGTCACCGATGCTTTACTCTACATTGGCCCTGACCGGCAAGTTCACGCTGGACGAACTGAAAGAGTTCCGCCAATGGGGAAGCCCTACTCCGGGACATCCCGAACGTGACATCATGCGCGGCATCGAAAACACTTCCGGACCGCTCGGCCAGGGACACACATTTGCAGTCGGTGCAGCCATCGCAGCCAAGTTCATGAAGGCACGTTTCGAAGAAGTAATGCCACAGACCATCTACGCTTATATTTCTGACGGTGGCATCCAGGAAGAAATCTCCCAAGGCTCAGGCCGTATCGCCGGAGCATTAGGGTTGGATAATCTCATCATGTTCTATGATGCCAACGACATTCAGCTTTCTACCGAGACAAAGGATGTGACCATCGAAGATACCGGCAAGAAATACGAAGCTTGGGGCTGGAAAGTCATTAAAATCAATGGTAACGATCCCGATGCCATCCGCGGTGCACTGAACGAAGCCAAAGCTGAGAAAGAGTGTCCGACGCTGATTATCGGTCATACCGTAATGGGTAAAGGTGCCCGCAAGGCAGACGGCAGCAGCTACGAGGCTGATTGTGCCACGCACGGTGCTCCTCTGGGCGGCGACGCTTATATAAACACTATCAAGAATTTGGGTGGTGACCCGACAAATCCGTTTGTCATCTTCCCCGAAGTGGCCGAACTATATGCCAAGCGTGCAACTGAGCTGAAGAAAATCATGGCTGAAAAGTATGCAGCCAAAGCCGCATGGGCAAAAGCCAATCCGGAAAAGGCTGCCAAACTGGAAATGTTTTTCTCCGGCAAGGCTCCCGAAGTGAATTGGGCCGCCATCGAACAGAAAGCAGGCGTTGCCACCCGCGCAGCATCTGCCACTGTGCTCAGTGCTCTCGCCACTCAAGTAGAAAATATGATTGTTGCTTCTGCCGACCTTTCCAATTCCGACAAGACAGACGGATTCCTCAAGAAAACACATGCCTTCAAGAAAGGTGACTTCAGCGGTGCATTCTTCCAGGCCGGTGTTGCCGAGCTGACTATGGCATGTTGCTGTATCGGTATGGCACTGCATGGCGGTGTAATCCCCGCTTGCGGAACTTTCTTCGTATTCTCCGACTACATGAAACCTGCCGTACGTATGGCAGCCCTGATGGAAGTTCCCGTGAAGTTCATCTGGACACACGATGCCTTCCGTGTAGGTGAAGACGGTCCTACCCATGAACCGGTAGAGCAGGAAGCCCAAATCCGCCTGATGGAAAAACTGAAAAACCACAAGGGACATAATTCCATGTTGGTACTCCGCCCGGCAGATGCAGAAGAAACAACTGTGGCATGGAAACTGGCAATGGAAAATACCACAACCCCAACCGGTTTGATTTTCTCCCGCCAGAACATCGCCAACCTGCCCGAAGGCAACGATTACGAACAAGCTGCCAAAGGCGCTTATATTGTAGCCGGCTCCGATGAAAATCCAAATATAATCCTCGTTGCTTCAGGCTCGGAAGTTGCCACATTGGTAGCCGGTACTGAATTGCTGCGCAAGGATGGCATCAAGGTGCGTATCGTGTCCGTTCCTTCCGAAGGTCTGTTCCGTAGCCAAGCTCCGGGATATCAAGAAGGCATTATCCCGTGTGGTGCCAAGGTATTCGGCCTGACAGCCGGTCTGCCCGTCACACTGCAAGGGCTGGTAGGTCCCCGCGGTAAAGTATGGGGATTGGAATCATTCGGATTCTCGGCACCTTATAAAGTGCTGGACGAAAAGCTCGGTTTCACCGCAGAGAACGTTTACAAACAAGTAAAAGCAATGTTATAATCATTATCCAATGTGCTGATGTGCTGATTGCCCGCGCCCTACAAGCTGCAGGCATCAGCACATTGGCACATTGGTATATTAACTGACCATCATGAAAACAATAGGAATCTGTTCCGACCATGCAGGCTTCGAATTGAAGGAATATGTTCGCGGCTGGTTGGAAGCCAAAGGCTGGGCTTACAAGGACTTCGGGACCTACTCAACCGAGAGTTGCGACTATCCCGACTTTGCACATCCTTTGGCACTGGCCGTTGAAGCCGGAGAGTGCTATCCGGGAATTGCCATCTGCGGAAGCGGTGAAGGTATCAGCATAACGCTGAACAAGCATCAGGGTATCCGCGCAGCCCTCTGCTGGACAGCAGAAATAGCCCATTTGGCACGCCAGCACAATGATGCCAATGTGCTTGTCATGCCAGGGCGATTCATCAGTACCGAAGAAGCCGACATGATTATGAGGGAATTCTTCAGTACACCATTCGAAGGCGGACGCCACCAACGAAGAGTGGACAAGATACCGGTACACTTGTAAAGCAATAGAATCACCTTCTTTATGATATCCGCCCGAAGCTCTGACATTCTGATAGAATCGTGAGAAACTTCGGGCTTTTTATTTGCCCCTTTTTCTTATTTTTCACAGTGAAGATGCTCATTGTCTTCAAATAAAAACTATCTTTGTGGTTCGATAACCCGGATATTTTTTAGATATGGAACGACTGAATACCATAAAAGAGCTTATCAACCAGGGAAATGTAGGGCAAGCCATCCAGCAGCTTGACGAAATACTGCAAACAGACTTTCCCGGCAAAGACGAAGCTTACTACCTGCGGGGAAATGCCTATCGGAAACAAGGCAACTGGCAACAAGCACTGAACAACTATCAGTATGCCATCGACCTGAACCCCGAAAGCCCGGCACAACATGCCTATCAAATGGCTATGGACATCCTGAACTTCTACAACAAGGATATGTACAATCAATAAATAAAGAACGTAAATTATGGCAAAAATCAAAGGAGCAATCGTAGTAGACACCGAACGTTGCAAAGGCTGCAACTTGTGTGTGGTAGCGTGTCCGCTCAACGTAATAGCCCTCACCAAGGAGGTGAATGTGAAAGGGTATAACTATGCCCACCAGATATTGGAAGATACCTGCAACGGATGCGCCTCGTGCGCCACAGTATGTCCGGACGGATGTATCTCAGTATATAAAATAAAAGTAGAATAAATCTGTAAATCAGTAGAATATGGCAGAAGAAGTTGTATTAATGAAAGGAAACGAAGCCATCGCCCACGCAGCCATCCGTTGCGGTGCCGACGGTTACTTCGGATATCCCATTACTCCGCAATCGGAGGTATTGGAAACTCTTGCCGAACTGAAACCCTGGGAAACGACCGGCATGGTGGTGCTCCAGGCAGAAAGTGAAGTGGCAGCTATCAATATGGTGTACGGCGGTGCCGGAAGTGGTAAAATGGTCATGACCTCCTCCTCCAGCCCCGGTGTCAGCCTGAAGCAGGAAGGCATCTCTTATCTGGCAGGTGCCGAGCTGCCTTGCTTGATTGTCAACGTGATGCGCGGCGGTCCCGGTCTGGGAACTATCCAACCGAGCCAAGCCGACTATTTCCAGACAGTAAAAGGAGGCGGCCACGGCGACTATCGCTTGATTGCCCTTGCTCCGGCTTCCGTACAGGAAATGGCAGATTTCGTAGGACTGGCATTCGAACTTGCCTTCAAATACCGCAATCCGGCAATCATCCTTGCCGACGGTGTCATCGGCCAGATGATGGAAAAAGTGGTGCTCCCTGCACAAAAGCCACGGCGCACCGATGCGGAAGTCATCGAACAATGCCCATGGGCCACTACCGGCAGAACCAACGGACGCAAACCCAACATCATCACCTCACTGGAACTGAAACCGGAAGAAATGGAAAAGAACAACATCCGTTTCCAGGCCAAATACAAGCAGATAGAAGAGAATGAGGTTCGCTTCGAGGAAATTCATTGCGATGATGCCGACTACCTGATTGTAGCCTTCGGCTCTATGGCACGCATCGGACAGAAAGCAATGGAGCTGGCACGCGAAGAAGGAATAAAGGTAGGTATGCTCCGCCCCATCACGTTGTGGCCGTTCCCGACCAAAGTCATTGCCGCGTATGCCGACAAGGTGAAAGGTATGCTCGTTACAGAATTGAATGCCGGACAGATGGTGGAAGATGTCCGCCTTGCCGTGAACGGTAAAGTGAAAGTGGAACATTTCGGACGCCTCGGCGGCATTGTTCCCGATCCGGATGAGATAGTAGATGCATTGAAAGAAAAACTGATTAAGAAATGAATCCTGATAAAATAAGAAACGTACTGAACATTCTCTTCATGGTACTTGCCCTGGCAGCTATCATTATATATTTTGCTGCAAAAGATGACTTCAAGCTGTTCATCTACGTCTGCGGCGCGGCGATATTCGTCAAGTTGATGGAGTTTTTCATACGGTTCACCAACAGATAGGAGAAGTGATTATGACAAAAGAAGATATTATAAAGCCCGAGAATCTGGTTGCCAAGAAACCGACTCTGATGAACGACAATCCCATGCACTACTGCCCGGGATGCAGTCACGGCGTAGTTCATAAACTCGTAGCCGAAGTTATCGAAGAAATGGGACTGGAAGACAAAGCAATAGGCATCTCCCCCGTGGGATGTGCCGTGTTCATCTATAATTATATAGACATCGACTGGCAGGAAGCCGCCCATGGACGTGCGCCCGCACTTGCCACTGCCATCAAGCGCCTTTGGCCAGACCGCCTGGTGTTCACTTACCAAGGAGACGGCGACCTGGCTTGTATCGGTACTGCCGAAACCATCCACGCCTTGAACCGCGGCGAAAACATCACCATCATCTTCATCAACAATGCCATCTATGGTATGACCGGGGGACAAATGGCTCCCACTACCCTTGTAGGCATGAAGACATCGACCAGCCCTTACGGACGTGACGTGCATCTGCACGGCTATCCGCTGAAGATGGCCGATATTGCTGCACAATTGGAAGGAACCGCTTACGTGACACGCCAAAGCGTACAGTCCGTTCCCGCCATCCGCAAAGCGAAAAAGGCTATCCGCAAAGCATTCGAGAACTCTATGGCAGGCAAAGGTTCCAACCTTGTGGAAATCGTTTCCACCTGTAACTCCGGCTGGAAGATGTCTCCTGCGAAATCCAATGAATGGATGGTAGAGAACATGTTCCCCTTCTATCCGCTGGGCGACCTGAAAGATAAATAATCATGCTAAAGACAGAAGAACAATGAAAGAAGAAATCATTATAGCAGGCTTCGGTGGACAAGGTGTATTGTCCATGGGAAAGATTTTGGCATATTCCGGATTGATGGAAGGCAAAGAGGTGACTTGGATGCCGGCTTACGGACCGGAACAACGTGGTGGTACAGCCAACGTAACAGTCATCGTAAGTGACGAGAAAATATCCTCACCCATCTTAAGCAAGTACGATGCCGCCATCATCCTGAACCAGCCGTCATTGGAGAAATTCGAAAGCAAGGTAAAACCCGGAGGCGTACTTATCTACGACGGTTACGGCATCATCAACCCGCCGACGCGTAAGGACATCCACGTTTACCGCATCAACGCCATGGATGCCGCCAATGAAATGAACAACGCCAAGGCATTCAACATGATTGTATTGGGTGGATTATTGAAAATCAAGCCGATGGTTACACTGGACAGTGTACTCAGAGGATTGAAGAAGACACTGCCCGAACGCCACCACCACTTGATACCGATGAACGAAGAAGCTATCAAGAAAGGAATGGAACTTATTCAGGAAATGAAAGGCTATGTAAAGCCACTCCCCATAAGAGGAGGAACTTTACGCCAGAATAAGAGATAAAGGAAAACGGATAAGCCCTTGTGATATTGATTTATTGCAAGGGCTTATTTCATTTCAAGCCGGAAAAAGTATGGATTCAAGGGCAGAGAACCGGAAGCAGTATAGAACAAAACAGAAAACAAGACAGTTTAAAAGAAGCAAAAAAGGCTGAATTCAGTAAGCAAATAATTTTTTATTGTATCTTTGCGCCTAATTATGAGACGAATTGTACTGACATATATATTTCTGTCCGTTATAGGGATATGGGGGGCTATGGCGCAAAACACCTTAAACCCGATGAACAATCGCGACCGGTTCGGTAACCAGATTGACCCAAATACCCAGCCGGACAATCTGGAAGACAGTACCAATACTGAGATTCAAAGTCTTCCACCCAAGCTTTACATGTGGAAACTAAGTGAGACACTGGGCAACCGTACCATCATACCTGCCGACACAGCCAGCCTCAACTTCCAGAGCACCAATCTGGTGGAAGGAATGTTCGGCCATTACAACTACTTGGGAAATTTAGGTTCTCCACGCCTCTCACGTCTGTTCTTCGAACGGGAGGAAAGCGAACCTACCATCTTCATGGCTCCCTTCTCCAGTTTTTTCACACGTCCCGACCAGGTGCTTTTCACCAACAGCAACGTGCCTTACACCAATCTTACCTACTACAAAGCCGGCAGCAAAGTGAACGGTGAAGAACGCTTCAAGTCCTACTTCTCCGTCAACGTCAACAAGCAGTTGGCATTTGGCTTTAACATCGACTATCTGTACGGACGCGGTTATTACCAGAACCAGTCCACCTCGCACTTCAATGCAGGTCTGTTCGGTAGCTATATCGGCGAGAAATACCAGGTACAAGCAGTCTACAACAACTTTTTCCTGAAGATGAACGAGAACGGCGGTATTGCAGACGACCAATACATCACCCGTCCCGAAAACATGTCCGGAGGAAAGAAAGAGTACGAGTCCACCACTATTCCGGTCAAATTGGAACAGAGTTCCAACCGTAACAAGGATTTTTATATCTATCTGACACAGCGTTATCGTCTTGGTTTTACGCGGAGAGTACGGAACACACAAGAAGGCAAACCGACGGTATCCGCACCCAAAGCCTCATCCTCCCCGTCCTCTGAATCCGAAATATCCGCTTCGAACAACGACATAGCATTGCCAAACGACAGCATAGCATCAAAATCGGTCAGCACACTTGCAGCTGCCAATGACAGCCTGCCGTCTGTTTCTACCGCAGACAACGACTCACTTTTCGAAGAAGAGTTCGTCCCCGTCACCAGCTTTATCCATACCTTGAAAGTAGAGCGGTCGCGGCACCAATTCCGTTCGGGAAGCGAGCCCGAAGGATTCTTCCCGGAAGACTACAAGCTTTACAAGAATTACAGCAACGACTCCACCACGGCATTCAGTGTAAAGAACGTGTTCGGAATAGCCTTGCTGGAAGGTTTCAACAAATACGCCAAAGCCGGACTTACGGCTTATATCTCCCACAAGTTCAGCCGGTACGACCTGATGAATACGGACACACTTACCGACATGCGCCGCATCCGCTACACCGAGCAGGAAATCTTCCTGGGTGGCGAACTCGCCAAGCGCGAAGGCAAACTGCTGCACTACAACGTAAACGGTGAAGTGGGGTTGGTAGACAAAGCCATCGGGCAGTTCCGCGTCAACGCCAATCTGGACCTGAACTTCCGTCTATGGAAAGATACGGTGAACTTCTACGCCCGCGGTTATGTGAGCAACACGCTTCCTTCCTTCTATATGCGTCATTATCACTCCAACCACTACAACTGGGACAATGACAACATGGACAAGGAATTCCGTACGCGTGTGGAAGGCGAGCTGAACATCGCCCATTGGGGAACCAACCTCCGTGCCGGGGTAGAGAACATCAAGAACTACACTTACTTCAACCAAAGCGCCCTGCCCGAACAGAACGGAGGCAACATACAAGTGCTGTCTGCCACACTGAAACAAGACTTCCGCCTCGGTGTCTTCCACCTGGACAATGAGGTGACCTGGCAGAAGACGAGCAATGAAACAGTACTTCCATTGCCCCAACTCTCGCTCTACCATAACTTCTACATACTGGCTAAACTCGCCAAGAAGGTGCTGACCGTTCAGTTGGGTGCCGATGTCCGTTACTTCACCAAGTACAACGCACCTGCCTATGCACCCGGCGTCCAGCAGTTCCATCTGCAACCTACGGACGATTTGGTGGAAATAGGCGGTTACCCCATCGTAAACGTATATGCCAACCTGCACTTGAAGCGGACGCGTATCTTTGCCATGATGTATCACGTCAACGCGGGTATGGGAAGCGCCAATTCCTTCCTGGTGCCGCACTACCCCATCAATCCGCGCTTGTTCAAAATTGGCGTCTCATGGAATTTCTATGACTAACAGATGACTGTATGACGAAAAGCAGACTGCTCAAATACGCACTTCTGGGAATTGCAGCGGCTCTCATTGCCCACTATCTCATCAAGAAAGAAGAGAAACCGAAAGGTCATCCGCGCGATTATGCCGAGATAGCTGCCGAAGGCATCATACATGCTTCGACGGAATACAACTCCATCAGTTTCTATGTGGATGATGACACCTTGTCCGGTTTCCACTACGAGCTGATAGAAGCTTTTGCACGCGACCACGGGCTGCAAGCGGCCATATCACCGGAAATGAGCTTCAACAAGCGGCTGGAAGGCCTGGCCGACGGGCAATATGACGTGATTGCCTACGGCATCCTCGCCACCAGTGAGCTGAAAGACTCCTTGCTGCTTACCACCCCTATTGTGCTGAACAAGCAAGTGCTGGTGCAACGCAAGCTTGAGAATATTTCCGACTCGTCATTATTCATCAAAAGCCAACTGGACCTGGCTGGAAAGACACTGCACGTAGTGAAAGGCTCCCCTTCCATACTACGCATCCGCAACCTGGGAAATGAGATAGGCGACACCATCTACGTTGAGGAAATAGAGAAGTACGGTTCCGAACAACTGATTGCCTTGGTAGCCCATGGAGACATCGACTATGCCGTATGCGACGAAAGCATTGCCCGTACCGCAGCCGACAGCATTCCTCAAATAGACATCAATACCGCCATCAGCTTCACGCAATTCTATTCCTGGGGGGTAAGCAAACAGTCCCCTATCCTGCTGGACAGCCTCAACACATGGCTGGATAGTTTCAAAAAGGGAAAAGAATACAAGAAAATCTACAAACGATACTACGGGAAACGAAACTAAGCTGCACTTTTCCATACACGCAGCATATCCCTACTTTTACAACTAGTTATCAATCAACAGCTTATTACTGCAAAATCCTGCATACATTTTGCAGTGCCACTGCAAAGCCGTTGCAGTGGCACTGCACACCGATATGCAGTACGACTGCAACAGTTATGCAGTGATACTGCAACACGTTTGCAGTCGCACTGCAAAATACATGCAGCAAGAATGCAAACAAGATGCAGTCATCAAATACCCATATCGATATTACGGCATACCCGAAGTAAAGAATTAGAGTCCTTCCACCTCCCTTAGCCACATCTCCGACGAAGCATCGCTCGGCATTCTCCAATCACCGCGCGGACTCAGAGAGATACTGCCCACCTTCGGACCATCCGGCAAACAGGAACGCTTGAACTGCTGGTTGAAGAAACGACGGCAGAAAGTCTGCAACCATTTTTTGATGGTTTCTTCATCATACATCCCCTTGAATGTGCGTGCTGCCAGGAAAAATATCTTGGAAGGACGGAAACCGCAGCGCAGGAAGTAATAAAGGAAGAAGTCGTGAAGCTCATACGGCCCCACCAAATCCTCGGTAATCTGCTGGATATTACCGTTCTCATCTGCCGGAATCAGTTCCGGGCTGATGGGAGTATCCACAATATCGAGCAAGGTAGCACGTGAAGCATCGTCCATATCATGCTCTGCCACCCATTTCACCAAGTGCTTCACCAGAGTCTTGGGGACGCTGGCATTCACACCGTACATCGACATGTGATCGCCGTTGTAAGTGGCCCATCCTAAAGCAAGTTCCGAAAGGTCGCCCGTACCGATAACCATTCCCCAGGTCTGGTTGGCAATATCCATCAAGATTTGGGTACGCTCCCGTGCCTGCGCATTCTCGTAAACCACGTCGTGCACATGGACATCATGGTCTATGTCCTTGAAATGCTGTATGCAGGCCTCCTTGATACTGACTTCGCGGACAGTCACACCGAGGGAGTTCATCAGGTCGATGGCATTCGTGTAAGTACGGTCGGTCGTTCCGAATCCCGGCATGGTGACACCGACAATGCCCTGGCGGGACCATCCCAACTTATCGAAAGTCTTTACGCAAACCAGCAGCGCCAGCGTAGAGTCCAGTCCGCCCGAAATGCCGATAACGGCACTCTTCGCTTTAGTATGCACCAGACGTTGCGCCAGTCCGGACACCTGGATGGAGAATACCTCCTCACAGCGTTCGTCCAGCGCTATCCCCTGCGGAACAAATGGATGCGGTTCAAAAGTACGTGTCAGGTTCAAATCCCTGCTGCCAGCATACTCCGTAGAGATTCGTACCGGAAGGTCCGAGACACAATTTGCATGGCAAGCCGCGAAGGTCGTATTCACCCGGCGCTCCGTACGCAAGTGCTCCACATCAATTTCACTGATGACCACCTGCCCTTCAAAGGAGAAACGTTCGTTTGCCGCCAGCAGAGTCCCGTTCTCATAAATCAGTCCGTTGCCGGCAAACACCACATCCGTAGTGGATTCTCCGAAACCGCATGAACTGAACACATAGCCCGCAATGCACCGTGCCGACTGCTGGCTGATAAGCGAGCGCAGATAATTGTGCTTGCCGATACCTTCATTGTCGGCCGAAAGATTGAACAAGATTTCCGCACCTTGCAGTGCCAGCGTGGAACTGGGCGGTATGGGGGCCCACAAATCCTCGCATATCTCCACTCCGAAAGTGGTATCCGCCGTTTCGAACAGCAGGTTTCTCCCCATCGGAATAATCTGCCCGCAAAGGCGCACACTGTTTTCTGCCACATCACATGCGGAAGTAAACCAGCGCTTCTCATAAAACTCCTTATAATTGGGAAGATAAGTCTTCGGAACAACGCCCAGCACTCGCCCCTTCTGAATGACAACCGCCGCATTCAGCAACACACCGTTCAGTGCAACGGGCATGCCCAATATCGAGATGATATCCATCTGGCGCGTATTGTTCAGAATCTGTATCAGCCCCATTTCCGCCTCTTCGAGCAGAAGTTGCTGGGCAAAGAGGTCGCCACAAGTATATCCGGTAATGCACAACTCCGGAAAAGCAATGATTTGCACACCTTTCCCGTCGGCTATAATAATCTCTTTTTCAATCTCTGAGGCATTGAACTTACAGTCAGCCACCTTGACACGGGGCACAGCCGCCGCTACTTTTACATATCCGTAATTCATAAGGATGCTATATTATTTATTCGGTGCAAAGATAGGCAATAAAATTGATACTTGGCGCAGAACGCAGTAATAAGGCTGATGAATAGCGGTTTAGACGATAGAAAGGAGAGAGCAGAAAACCATCCGAAACCAACAAAAAGCCAAGTGAGGACAGAGTTACATTACTATCTCGTTACTTTCTTTTGGCTGGTAGATGATTTTAAGATGGTTTTCAAAGAGCTGATTTACATGGATTTCAGACACTATTTAACTTGCAAATGTAACCGAATTTTCGGAAAATGGCAGTGATAGCATGAAAAAAGAAGCAAATCCGATTCTTTTGCGCTGATTGGCAGTGTTTTGCATATCAAGAAACAACTCTACAGGTAATAATTTTGCAATCAAAAAAATGTAGAGTATGAGATCAACATTCAAAGTCTTATTTTATCTCAAGCGCAATGCCCCGAAGAAGAACGGGCTTGTGCCAGTCATGTGCCGTGTGACTGTGAACGGCAAAGTATCTCAATTCAGTTGCAAGCTGGATGTAGAGGAAAAATCGTGGAATGTCGAATTGGGCAGATTATCCGGCAGAAGCCTCATTGCACAGGAAGGCAACCGGATGCTGGATAAAATCCGTGTCGGTATCAACAAAGCTTATCAGGAAATCTGCGACCGCGATAACTATGTAACCGCCGAGAAAGTCCGCAATGCTTTCTTGGGGATGGGAATGAAACACGAAACCCTGCTTGCCGTGTTCAGCCAGCATAACGAGGATTACGCCAAACAAGTCGGCAAAATCAAGAGCGAGCGCAGTTATTGGAAATACTGTACTGTTTACAACCACTTGTCCGAGTTTATCAAGCAACGATACAAAGTCAGTGACATAGCCCTCAAAGAACTTACTCCGGCTTTTATTACCGACTTTGAACTATTCCTAAGAACGGAGAAAGACCATTGCACCAATACCGTTTGGTCGTACATGATGCCATTACGAAGAATTATCTATATGGCAATCAATAACGGCTGGTTGCAACGTGATCCGTTCTACGGGTACAGCATCACAAAAGAGGAAACCAAACGGGGCTTTCTGACAAAAGAGGAAATCACACTGCTTATCAACGGCATATTCAAGAAGAAAAGCTACGAACTGATACGGGACTTGTTCATTTTCTGCACATTTACGGGATTGAGCTGGACGGACATGTATCACTTGACGAAAGAGAATCTGGAAATCTCTTTCGACGGTCATCTGTGGATAAAAACCAACCGCCAGAAAACGGGTACGGAAAGCAACATCCGCCTGTTGGAAGTTGCCAAACATATCATTGAGAAATACGAGGGTATGGCGAAAGACGGCAGGCTGCTGCCCGTTCCTTGCTATCCTAACTGCAAAAACGGAATTAAAGTAATCGCAAAGCACTGTGGCATAGAGAAAAATGTTACGTGGCATCAAAGTCGGCACTCGTATGCCACGACCGTGTGCCTGTCGAATGACGTACCCATTGAAACACTCTCTAAAATGCTCGGACACCGCAGCATCCGCACGACGCAAATTTATGCGAAGATAACAGCGGAGAAAGTCAGCCGTGATATGGAGAAGCTGTCGAAACAGATCGAGCAGATGGAATCATTTATCTGTCAAGCAATTTAATTACACCACTTAAAATCATAAACAATGAAAAGAGAAAAAATAACTATTAGTAAAAGCGGTATAATCACTCTACCGGGTAATCCGGTTGAAACGGTTTGGATGCGTGATTTTGAGATAGCAGAGTTGGTTGGAGTAATGATACCCACCATCAAATCCAATATTCGGGCAATACTGAAATCGGGAGTAGTAAAAGCCGATTTACAGCATGATGGAATAGTTTACGGAAAACACATTTTACCTGACTATTTCGGGCTGGATATGATAACGGCACTTGCTTTTCGGATAAACTCGCTGAAAGCTAAATTATTCAGAGAATACATACTCGGTAAACTCCATGCAGTAAACACACAGAGTACACCGAATATAATTATTCAAGTGAATGCTGATAAAAGATTCAATAAAGAGAAAGTAATTTTCAATTAAAGCCGGAACAGTCATTACCATTACAGAGGCAAAAGTCGTTACGGGTTCTTCACGCAGGTACAAGGTCAAGCCGCAAGCGGTTATCGGAACAATCTCCACACCTTCGCTACGCTTCGGGTTGTATTCTTCCGATAAACCTTGTTCCTGCTAAACCCTTCACCGAGATAGCCTCTGAAATGGCAACGACCGCTCCGATATCCAATCCGAAAAAGAAAAAATAATAGTAACGAATAAAAACAGAAACAGTATGGCTAAGAAACTTAAAATTGAAGGTATTGATGCAGTAGGCATTATCAACTCCATGAGACCGGAGCTTGAACCATTAAAGGAAATTCCGAGAGTAGAAAACACGACAGAGGCAAGTGAAAGAAATAATCGCAGAACCGCAATAGATGTAGACGAAGCGCAATGTCTAGCATATATCAAAGAGAATCCAATCTCTAAACAGTTGGAAGCCAATCGTAAGAAGACAGAAGCGCAAAATGCGGCAAGTGAACTGACTATACAAAGTGAAGTAAGTACACCGAGTAAGCAAACTGAACTCACTAATCCGGCTAAAACACCCATTCAAAAATGTACTGGCGAAAAGACAAAGGAAGAGGCTTTGGAACAATACCGCCAAACTTTTTTGAAAGTTCCCAAGATCGATGACCGTAAACCCGTGTTTGTGAGTTGCCATACACGGGACAGGCTCGATGAGGTTGTACGCAAACTGGGAGGCAGGAAGATGAGCGTATCAGGACTGATTGAGAATCTGGCACTGCATCATCTGGAACTTTATGGAGAAGACATTGAACTCTGGAGAAAATTATAGTTCCACAGCTTATTAATAATGTATAGTGCGTATAGTCAGTATAGTATGTTTACCCAACGAACATACTATACTTGAATACACTGAAAATAAAGCTAACTTTTCAATCCATCCCACAGGTGGATTTTTGAGTTCATTTGAACTCAGCAAGGTGTCTTTTGAGTAACTCAAAAGTCGGAGAGTAACTCAAAAAGCTACTCTCCAAACCTTGCAGGGGGCAGGGTATTCCGACTTTGGAGGAATACCCTTAATTCTACTTAGTATTAACGATGTAAACAGAGTTTGATTGAACTAAAATAATAGCATATGTAATGCGATAGAATATAACTATGGCATAATTATTTAAGAAAGCGATACAATATGTTGATATTTTCAATACCTTTGTATTGAATACAAATAAAGTTGAAATGAAACAGAATCACATCAATAGGCTTAAAGTAGTACTCGTTGAGCAAGGTAAAACAGGAAAATGGCTTGCCGAGCAACTTGGTAAAGACCCTTCTACGATATCACTATGGTGTTCCAACAAAATACAACCATCACTTGAAACACTTGATAAAATAGCAACTTTATTGGGGATAGATAGACGCGAATTGATAAATAAGAGCAAGAAATAATATGACGTTCAAAAGTATTCTTGAAAAATTCCGTAAGTATGCCCTTTCGGAAAGAGATAAAGGCAATAAGTTTGAAAAACTTATGCAGGCATATTTACAGACCGACCCCAAATATGCGACGCTATTTTCACGAGTATGGTTGTGGAATGAATTTCCTTTCCGCAAAGATTTCGGAGGTAAAGATACCGGTGTTGATCTAGTAGCCAAAACTTATAATGGTGATTATTGGGCAATACAGTGTAAATGTTTTGCCGAAAATGCAACTATTGATAAACCCGCAGTAGACTCTTTTCTTTCTACTTCAAGCAGGAATTTCGTTGATGATGGCGGCAGAACTACTACGTTTGCTCACCGTCTTTGGATTTCCACAACCAATAAATGGGGGACAAATGCCGAAGAAGCTATCCGCAATCAACAACCTGCGGTTTCTCGCATAGGATTATATCATTTAGAGAGTGCACCAGTGGATTGGGCGAAACTCGAAGACGGACTTTTGGGAGAATCCTCTCGTCAGGCAAAGAAGAGACTATTTCTGCATCAAGAAACTGCCCTAAACGAGGTACACGAGTATTTCAAAACTAGCAGCAGGGGTAAATTGATAATGGCGTGCGGCACAGGTAAAACTTTTACGTCTCTCAAAATAGCCGAAAATGAGACAAATGGCAAAGGATTGATCCTGTTTTTGGTTCCCTCTATTGCTCTGTTGGGGCAAACTTTGGAAGAGTGGTACGCCGAGGCAAATGAGCCAATAAAGGCAATATGTATCTGTTCCGACTCAGAGGTGTCCAAGAAAAAGACCAAAAGCGAAGATATTGATAGTTACAGCACGGTAGATTTGGCATTACCAGCCTCTACTAATGTAGCCTCAATTTTGAGCCAGCTTAAAAGCAGTGCCGAAACGTCACAGGGTATGACGGTCGTTTTCTCAACCTATCAATCTATCGAAGTGATTTCAGAGGCACAGAAAGCATATCAAAAGATTGTTGGAGACAAAGCTATTTTCGATTTGATTATCTGTGATGAAGCTCATCGAACTACTGGGGTAACGTTGGCAAGAGAAGATGAGTCTGCGTTTGTAAAAGTACACAGAGACGACTTTTTGCAGGCAAAAAAACGGTTGTATATGACTGCTACGCCCCGACTTTATAGCGATGACAGCAAATCAAAAGCCGCACAAGGCGATGCACTGCTTTGCTCAATGGACGACCAAACAATCTATGGTGAAGAGATATATCGCATAGGTTTCGGTGAGGCGGTTAGTAAAGGCATGTTGTCCGACTATAAAGTGTTGATATTAACTGTTAGTGAGAATGATATGCCCGTAGCCGTTCAGAAGATGGTTACTAACCCCGAAAACGAAATTTCATCTGATGATGTATCGAAGTTAATCGGTTGTATCAATGCACTATCTAAACAGATATTGGGTGATGCTGATATTATCAAAGATAGCGATCCAGACCCGATGCGGCGTGCGGTTGCGTTTTGTCCCAAAATAGTAGCCTCAAAAAAGATAACAAATACTTTCAATTCTACGCTTGACACCTATTATTCGGAATTGAGCGAAGAGCAAAAAGATAAAATGGTTGCTGTTTCGTCCGACCATATTGACGGAATGATGTCGGCAACGACCCGACAAGAGAAGCTGTCTTGGCTAAAGAATACGCCCGAAGATGACAAAGAGTGCCGTGTGTTGACCAATGTTAGATGCTTGAGCGAGGGGGTTGATGTGCCATCATTGGATGCTGTCCTGTTTCTCTCGGCTCGAAACTCACAAGTAGATGTGGTGCAGTCTGTGGGGCGTGTAATGCGTAAATCTCCGGGCAAGAAATATGGGTATATTATTATTCCTGTAGTTGTTCCTGCTGATGTGGAGCCAGAAAAGGCATTGAACGACAATGAGCGGTATGCAGTGGTATGGACTGTGCTTAATGCGTTGCGTGCTCATGATGACAGATTTAACGCAACGGTCAATAAATTGGAATTAAACCGTAAGAAGCCCGAACAGATTGTTGTTGGCAGACCGGACTATGGCGACAATAACCAACGAGAGGGATATTCTTCAGAAAAGAGTGCCGAACTCAATAGTCAGCTTTCTATTCAGTTTGAGCAGTTGCAGAGCGTGCTTTTTGCCCGCATGGTGCAAAAGGTGGGCGATAAACGTTATTGGGAGCAGTGGGCTAAAGATGTGGCACAGATTGCCGAACGCCATATTGAGCGAATAACTCGGCTTATTAATCAAGATGGCGAACACAAACGGGCATTTGATGAATTTATATCAGGCTTACGCAAAAACATCAATCCTGCAATCTCAGAAAGTGAAGGTATAGAGATGCTTTCGCAGCACATCATTACAAAACCTGTGTTTGAGGCTCTGTTCGAGGACTATTCTTTTGTCAAGAATAACCCCATTTCGAAGTCGATGCAACGAATGATTGACCTGTTGGAGAGCGAAACACCGGAGGCGGACTTGGAGACGCTGCAAAAGTTTTATGATTCGGTGCGTACTCGTGCCGAAAAGATTGACAATGCGGAGGGCAAGCAACGGGTCATTATAGAATTGTATGACAAGTTTTTCAAAACCGCTTTCCCAAAGATGGTCGAGAAACTGGGTATTGTCTATACCCCTGTCGAGGTAGTTGACTTCATCATTTACTCGGTCGATGCCATACTACGAAAAGAGTTTGACCGTTCGCTGACGGATGAGAATATACATATTTTAGACCCTTTCACAGGCACAGGTACTTTTGTAACCCGACTTTTGCAGAGCGGATTGATAGCACAAGTGGATTTGGAGCGTAAATACTCCAAAGAGATACACGCTAACGAGATAGTGCTATTGGCATACTATATCGCTGCGGTGAATATCGAAACTGCTTTCCACGATTTACTGAGCGATAAATCTCACTATCTACCCTTTGAGGGGATATGCCTCACCGATACGTTTCAGTTGGGTGAGAGCGATTCGAGCGAGAAACTGTTTTCAGAAATGTTTCCGCAAAACTCCGAGCGGGTTATCGAGCAGAAAAAAGCCCCGCTACGTGTTATTATGGGCAATCCCCCTTATTCCATTGGGCAGAAGTCGGCAAATGACAATGCACAGAATCAGAGTTACCCGAAGCTGGACAAGAAAGTTGCGGATAGTTATGCGGCTCAGTCATCGGCAGGGCTTAACAAATCGTTGTATGATGCTTATATCAAAGCGTTCCGCTGGAGCACCGATCGCCTTGATCCCCAAAATGGTGGAGTAATAGCCTTTGTATCCAATGGAGCTTGGTTAGATAGCAATAGCACTGATGGTTTCCGCAAATGCCTCGAAAAGGATTTTTCGGCAATCTATGTATTCAATCTGCGTGGCAACCAACGCACAAGTGGTGAGTTATCTCGACAAGAGGGCGGTAAGATTTTTGGTTCGGGTTCACGCACTCCAATCTCTATTACTCTGTTGGTCAAAAAGCCCGATTGCAAAACCAATAAAGCCAAAATACATTATCACGATATTGGTGATTACTTAAGCCGAGAGGAGAAACTCTCTATTATCAGCAAATTTGGTTCAATAGAGAATATCGAATGGCAGGAGTTAACCCCCAACGAGCACGGCGATTGGCTCAACCAGCGCAATGATGCTTTTGGCGAGTTTATTCCGTTGGCTCCCGAGAAGAAGTTCGATGTTGCCTCAAAGTCAGTGTTTATGACCTACGCCATCGGCTTGGCTTCAAACCGAGATGCTTGGGTGTATAACTTCTCAAAAGCAGAATTGAAGCAGAATATGCAGAGGATGATAGCCTTTTACAATACTCAACAAAAGGGGTACGTGGCTGCATTGCAGGCAAACAACAAACTATCGGTAGAAGATTTTATTGATACGGATGCAACAAAAATAAGTTGGACGGTAAATCTCAAAAAAGATATTGAGAGAGGTACACTAATTGGCTATGAACCCGAAATACGATTATCATATTACCGCCCATTTTGCAAGCAAAATATATTCTTTGACGAGCATTTTATTGAACGTCCCGGATTGAGCAGAAAACTATTCCCTTATCCCGAAGCAGAAAACAAAGTAATATGCCTGTCGGGTATTGGTGCGAGCAAAGATTTCTCTGCATTAATCACTGGTGCGATACCTGATTTGCAAGTAATGTTCAATGGACAATGTTTCCCAATGTATCATTATGAAGAGCGTAAAATAGAGAATAAAACCCTGTTCGACGATGACAGCGAAGGAGCCATCAACAACTATGTCCGTCGAGATGCTGTTTCCGATTTTATTTTGGAGCGCGTTCGCAAAGCCTATGGAGGTAAAATCACCAAAGAGGATATATTTTATTATGTGTATGGCATCCTCCACAGTCCCGACTACCGCACCACCTTTGCTGCCGACCTCAAAAAGATGTTGCCACGTATTCCTTTGGTAGACGAGGCACGCGACTTCTGGAGTTTTTCAAAGGCAGGTAGAGCGTTAGCTGAACTGCACCTCAACTACGAGAAACACACCGCACCATCGGGCGTGGTGATAATGTACGACACTGTTCCGCAAAGCGAAATAGAGAAAGGCATTGGCTTAGGCAGTATGCAGACCATCAACTACCAAGTAGAGAAAGGTAAGTCAAGAATGCGTTTCCCGTCAAAGACCGACAAAAGCCGCATTATCTACAATAGCCAGATAACAGTCGAAAATATCCCCACCGAAGCTTACAGCTATGTAGTAAACGGTAAGAGTGCCATCGAATGGATAATGGAACGCTACGCTATTACCACTCACAAGGACAGCGGCATTACCAACAACCCAAACAACTGGGCAGCCGAACACAACAACCCTCGCTACATCCTTGACCTACTCCTAAGCGTCATCCACCTCAGTGTGGAAACGGTGGGAATAGTGAATGCCTTGCCGAAAATAACCTTTTAATCCTCAAATATTATGATTGAACGTATTAACAATATAAAGAAATTCGGAATCTTTCAAGACTACTCTCGCGATAGCAACCTGAAAAATTATAATCGCTATAATCTTTTTTACGGTTGGAATGGTAGTGGAAAATCTACTCTTGCTTCATTATTTGAATGCTTGGAAAGAAAAGAACAATCACAAGATTATCCAACTGCTGAATGGTCTATTGATTTTGATAATGGACAAGTTCTTCATAGCAATCTAAGTACTAAAGATCTGAATATAAGGGTTTTCAATAATAGTTTTGTTGAAAAGAATATTTTTACCCCGAATGATAAAATTAAAGGTATTGTTTATATTTCAGAAGAACAAGGAAAAGACAAGGAAGAATTAGACGAAAAGGCAAAAGAGCTTATTAAAAAAACAAAACAAAAAAAAGATATTGAAATTCAACTAAGTGGCGATCCTGACGACAAGAAAGCAAAAGGATTGATCGCTCAAAATGAAACATTTTTATCCGATGCAGCAAAAAGAATAAAAACCAACTTTGCTATTATTGAGATTACAGATAACTACTTACTGAATTACAATAAAACGAAGTTGTCAAATTTCATAACTCAGAATGAGCATTCCATTAAAATAAAGAAAAACACTTTGTCTGTTGCTGAGATTGAACAGCTATCAAAGAGTATCAGACCGCAGAATAAGACAAAAATAGACATGAACTCAATTCAAAAATCTGGTACAGAGATACTTTTGAGAATTTTTGAAAGGGTGAAAGAATTATGCAATACCACAATAATGACAGCTGCAATAGAACGATTAAAAGAAAATCCTATAATTGCACAGTGGGTTTATCAAGGTTTACAAGAGAGTGTCCACGCTCATAACGCAACCGTTTGTGAATTTTGTGGACAACCATTACCCGAAAATAGAATTGCAGATTTGAACAAGCATTTTAGTGATGAGTTTGAAAAATTAAAAGAAGCATTATCAAAGGGAATTGAGTGGATTGAAAGTAATAAAATTAGAACAGAATTTCCTCTGGATAACTTGCTGTACGATGAATTGCAGGGCGATTATAAACAAGCTCTTTCAATTTACAATCAAGTGACTGATACGCTGAATAATAAAATTGAAGAATGGAAAGATGTTTTAATAGAAAAACAAAATAATCCGTTTGCAATTCCACAAAAAACAATCAATGAAATTTCAAAATCCGAAATTGACGTTTGGGGAAGAGCATTTGATAATGTTATTCAGTATTTTGAAAAACACAATAAAAAGTTTAATAGTTTAGAAGATGTTGTTAAATCTAACAAACAAAAATTAGAATTACATTATGTTTCAGAGGAAGTTGCAAATTTTGGTTATTTTACCAAAATTAACCAAATCAATAGACTACAAGCCGAGCAAACAGATCTTAACAGCAAAATAGAAACTTTGGAAAATGAAATTAAAACCTTAAAAGGCAGATTATCAAATGAAACACTCGGTTTAAGTGAATTTAACGAGAAGTTATGGAACTTTCTAGGTAGAAATGATTTGAGTTTAGAACGCCGAAATGAAGGTGGCTATTTTGTAAAAAGAAACAATTCCGAAGAGGCCAAAAGCAGGAGTTTGAGCGAGGGTGAAAAGACAGCTATTGCCTTAGTTTATTTTATAACAAAATTAAAAGAGAATGGAAACAAAATTGAAGATACAATTATTGTAATTGACGATCCAATTTCAAGTTTTGATTCAAATCACTTGTTTCATGCCAATTTCTTTATCAAAAACGAATGCAAGAGTGCTTTACAATTATTTGTGCTGACACATAATTTCCATTTTTTTACATTGGAAAAAGAATGGATGAAAAATGAAAAAACAAAAGATAAAAATAATAAAACTGTTGATTTACACTGTCTTTATCTTGTAAAGCCAATCATAAGTAACGATAAAAGAAGCGGAAACATTGAAAATGCGGATGGAATTTTATCCAACTTTGACTCCGAATATCATTTATTGTTTTCCTCGGTTAAACAATTCTGCGATAATCCAAAGACAGATTATATTACAGTTCATACTATTGCGAATATCTGTCGGCAATTATTAGAAAGTTTTTTGACTTTCAAATACGGTCGTAAGAAATTAGAGAAATGTTTTGATGACATTAATGATTTTCCGAATCTCTCAAAAGTTCGCAAGTCTAACTGCTTATTTTATAAACATCTGATATTCATGTATTTATGCTC